>Ga0326730_1000079_pt1 | contig 28797 bp, 25 predicted proteins | sample MHFSIPfraction_3_FD_207740 | JGI IMG/M metagenome (GOLD analysis project Ga0326730, IMG submission 207740) | Lab enriched peat soil microbial communities from Michigan Hollow, Ithaca, NY, United States - MHF7AN SIP fraction | ecosystem: Environmental > Terrestrial > Soil > Wetlands > Peat...
CCGCGCCCGAGCGCTGGGCCATCGCGACCAGGCCCGGCTTCACCTCGTGGCGAGGTCCGCGCGGCCCATCGACCAAATGACCCGCGACCGTGGTCGTGCGCAGCGCCCGCACCATCTCGAGCAATGCGCGCGCTCCCCCGCGGGAGCTCGAGCCGCGCACCGGCTTCCAGCCCAGGCGCTCCACGACGCGCGCGATGCGCTCACCGTCGCGGCTGTGGCTGACCATGATGTACGGGTTGTACCGGGCGAGGTCGCACGTCGCGACGAACAACAGCTCGTGCCAGCCGAAGACGACGACGGACGTGTGCGCCGCCAATGTGTCGGGGATCACGTCCTCGCCGTCGACGCGGAAGCGCAACGTCGCGAACAGCGCGCGCAGGAGCCACGCAGCGACGACGATGAGCGCATTCTCAAAGAAGCCTCCGCGCTGTTTCGCTGGTTCCACGGCGGCGGGTCCTCGTGGCCGCGTGTATCATGCGGCGCGATGGACGAGATGGCCCGGATCGAAGTCGACGGCAAGACCTACGAGTTTCCGATCGTCACCGGCTCGGAGGGCGAGCGCGGGATCGACATCGGAAAGCTGCGCGACCTGACTGGGCTCATCACGCTCGACCCGGGCTACAAGAACACGGGCAGCTGCAAGAGCGCGATCACGTTCATCGACGGTGAGCAGGGCATCCTGCGCTACCGCGGCTATCCGATCGAAGAGCTCGCGGAGAAAAGCGACTTCCTCGAGGTCGCGTACCTGTTGATCAAAGGCGAGCTCCCCACCGCCGAGCAGTACCGCGCGTGGGCGAACTCGATCCGCTACCACACGATGCTCCACGAGGATCTGAAGCGTTTCTTCTCGGCGTTCCCGAAGGACGCTCACCCGATGGGCGCGTGCTCGGCGGTGATCTCGGCGCTGTCGACGTTCTACCCCGACGACCTCGATCCGCTCGATGCGAAGCAGGTCACCGTCAGCATCGAGAGACTCATCGCGAAGTTTCCGACGATCGCCGCGTACGCGAACAAGCACGCGCTCGGCCATCCGTTCATGTACCCGGACAACAAGCTCGGCTACGTCGAGAACTTCCTGCGCATGATGTTCGGCACGCCTTGCGAGGAGTTCGTGGTCGATCCGGTCGTCGCGCACGCGATCGACGTGCTCCTGATCCTGCACGCCGATCACGAGCAGAACTGCTCGACGTCGACGGTGCGACTCGCGGGCAGCTCGCACGCGAATCTGTTCGCGTCGATGTCGGCGGGCATCGCGGCGCTCTGGGGACCGAGACACGGCGGCGCGAATCAGGAAGTCATCGAGATGCTCGAGGCGATCGCCGACGAAGGGCTGAACGCGAAGCAGTTCGTGGACCGCGCCAAGTCGAAGGACGACACGTCGCGACTCATGGGCTTCGGTCACCGCGTGTACCGGAACTACGACCCGCGCGCGAAGGTGATCAAGAAGGCCGCGACCGACGTGCTCGAGAAGCTCGGAGTCACTTCGAAGCTGCTCGAGATCGCGATGGACCTGGAGCGGATCGCAATCGAGGACGAGTACTTCATGAAGCGGCGCCTGTATCCCAACGTCGACTTCTACTCCGGCGTGATCTTCAAGGCGCTGGGCATCCCCGTGCAGGGCTTCACGGCGATGTTCGCGATGGGCCGCCTGCCGGGCTGGATCGCGCACTGGCTGGAGCTCCTCTCCGACGGTCAAGCGATCGGCCGGCCGCGGCAGATCTACGTCGGGCCGACGCAGCGCTCCTACGCCCCGATCTCGAAGCGCCGCGGCTGAGACGCGCCCCGATGCGCCAGGCGCGCTGGACGGAGTCGGGGCTCGAGATCGTCGAAGTCGAGCCGCCGCCGTTGGCGAGTGACTGGGTGCGCCTGCGGGTCGCCGCCTGCGGCATCTGCGGAACGGACCTGCACCTGTGGCGCCGCGAGCTCGCGCCACCGATCGGTGTCGCCCCAGGTCACGAGATGGCGGGCACGGTGATCGACGGACCGCGTGGCCTGGCCGACGCGCTTTACGCCGTCGAGCCGAAGCACGTCTGCGGTCACTGTGACTTCTGCATCTCGGGACGCAACCAGCTCTGCGAGAAGCTCGAGATCTTCGGCGTGGCCCGAGCGGGCGGATTGGCCGAGTTCGTCGACGTGCCCGCGTCGACCTTGCACGCCGTACACCCGTCGGTGTCACCGCTGCTCGCGTCCCTGGCCGAGCCGCTCGCCGTCTGCGAGCGCGCGCTCTCGCTCGCGAAGCTCGAGTCGGACAGCCGCGTGCTCGTCCTGGGCGCCGGCACGATCGGGCTGTTGTCGGGCCTGCTCGCGCGCGACCGCGCGCGCACGGTCGCGATCACCGCGCGCCATGCATCGCAGAGCGCGGCGGCGAAGCGCCTCGGCCTGGTCCCGCTCGCCGAGAACGAGCTGAAGGCCTGGGCCGCGCAGGCGCAGCCCGACGTCGTGATCGAGACCGTCGGCGGGCAGGCGCAGACCCTGCTCGACGCGACGCGCTACTGCCGCCCGGGCGGGCGCATCGTCGTGCTCGGTATCTTCTCGCGCCGCGCCGAGGTGAGTGGCTATCTGCTCGCGACGCGCGAGCTCGAGATCGTCGGCTCGAACATGTACGGCGCCGGCCGCCGCGGCGCGCAGTTCCGTGCGGCCGTCGAGCTCCTGCCGCGCTATGCCTCGGAGCTGGCCGCGCTGCAGACGCATCGCTTTGCGCTCGACGAGCTCGAGTCGGCGTTCCGCTGCGCGAGCGACAAGCAGACCGGCGCGATCAAAGTGACCGTGCTCCCCGGCTCCGGCGGCGAGTGACTCGCGCGCTCGCACTCGTGCTGCTGCTCGCTTGCCCGGCTCTCCGCGACGCGCGCGCCGCGGACTGTCTCGACCTCGGCCTCTACGGGAGCGTGCTGCAAGCGCACACGCGCAGCGTCGCCGACCTGGCCGGAACGCGGGTCGACTACGCCGCGCTGAGGATTTCCCCGCAGTGGGCGGACGTGCGCAACAGTCTCGCCCTGTGCGACCCCGCGAAGTTCGCGACGCGCGAGGAGAGGCTGGCCTTCTGGATCAACGCGTACAACGTGCTCGCGATCGATCTGGTCGCGACTCACTGGCCGGTGGCGAGCATTCGCGACATCGGCTCGTTCTTCTTCCCCGTCTGGACGAAGACCGCGGGGCAGATCCACGGCAAGCCCTACACGCTCCGGCAGGTCGAGGACCAGGAGCTGCGCGCCCTCGGCGATCCGCGCATCCACGCGGCGATCGTGTGTGCATCGGTCTCGTGCCCGGCGCTCGCGCGCGAGCCGTACCAGGCGGCGGACATCGACGCCGAGCTCGACCGCGCGTTCGCGCGCTTCGTCGCGAATCGAGAGAAGGGCGTCGCGCTCGACCGCGGCGCGTCGACCCTTCGCCTCTCGAGGATCTTCAAGTGGTTCGCCGAGGACTTCGAGAAGCAGGGAGGAACGCTCGCGATGATCTCCCGCTATCTCGACGCAGACGATCGAGCCTGGCTCGAGCGGCACGCGGCCACGACGCGCCGCGAGTATCTGCCCTACGATTGGCGCGTGAATGGCTAGACGTCCTCCCACTCTGCTTCGGCGCTCGACCATGCTCGTCGGCCATGGCCTCGCGCACGTGGGGCGGCTCGCCTACCGCGGCCGCGTGCGCGACTGGATCTCGACGTCGCTGACGCGGAGCCGCGTCGTCACGCGCCCGCGCATCCGACTCGCCCGCGGCGGCGCCGATCTCCACGGTCTGCGCCTGGCGTTTCTGTCCGACGTGCACGCGGGCAACTATCTCGACGAGGCCGACTGGCTCGCCGTCTGCGAGATCGTGGCGCGCGAAGCGCCCGACGCGGTGTGTCTCGGGGGAGATCTCGTGAACATCGCGGAGGACGAGGCCCTCGAGCTGCGCAAAGGTCTCTCGCTGTTGCAGCCGCCACTCGGCGTCTTCGCCGTGCACGGAAATCACGAGTATCACGCGAGTCACGACCCGCTGCGCTGGCGCGCGGTGCTCGAGGGCTGCGGCGTCGAGATCCTGACGAACCGCGGCCGGCGACTCACTCGCGGGGACGCCGGGCTCTGGCTGTGCGGCGTCGACGATCTGGTGCGCGGCGAGCCCGACCTCGGCCGCGCGCTCCACGGCCGCGCGCACGACGAGCCGGCGATCCTGCTCTCGCATCACCCCGACTTCTTCGTCGAGTCGGCAGAGCACGTCGACTTGCAGCTCTCCGGTCACACGCACGGCGGCCAAGTCACGATCCTCGGCCGCACGCCGCTGCGCCACACTCGCTACCACTACTGGGCCGGTCACTTCACGCGCGGCGAGTCACAGCTGTACGTGGGGCGCGGCGTCGGCACCAGCTTCCTGCCGATTCGCATCGGCGCGCCCGCGGAGATCGCGATCGTGGAGCTGGTCGTGGGCTGACCCTTGCGACAGCCGACGAGAGTGGTGACTCCCGCCGGCTGCTGCGATCCACTCTCTCGATCGGCGCTTCAGCCGCGCGCGCCTCCACTCACGAGACTCCGACTCTTCGGTTCGAGGGCCGAGCTGGGAAAGCCGGCGCTCGAGCCCTCTGCGGCGCGGGCGCGATCCCGCCGAAAGAACAGTGCGTCCAACGACCAAGGGCCTGGGCCGGCGGCCAGCAGATAGATGCAGGTCATGATCTGGGCGTACTCGGAGCGAATCTCGTGCAGCACGGCCCACCCGCCCATGACCGGCGGGGAAGGGGGTGCGGGCAGCGGCGAGGTGCCGTGGTACAGCGAAATCTTCGTGGACAGCATCGCCACGACCATCTCGATGATGAACGGCACACTGATGAGCCGCGTAGTGAGTCCACTCATCAGAAGAATGCCGCCGCCGATCTCGAGAACGGCGATTGCAGGTGCGAGCACCTCGGGCATCGGCATACCCAGCTTGGTGAACCGGCCTACGCCTTGATTGACATAGGCGAACTTCAGCAGCCCCTCCCAGAAGAAGACCGCGCCCGCCATCAGCCGCAACACGAGCGTAGCCTTGGGGCCGGACGTCGGCGGGTAGACGAAAAATCGAGTCACTTCTTGAAGCTTCATGGATCGTTTCCTTCGTTGTGGGGTTGGGCATCGTCGATGCCTCACCTCACACAACGGCGAACTCGAAGGACGGTTCCCCGCTTACTCTTTGGAACCTCTTGCCCGCCTCGGACGTTGGACATGGAGAGGAGCGCGAAGTACGGTCGATGAGTGGCGGGAACAGGCGATGAGGTCGTGCGTCAGGCGCTCGCGCACGCCGATGCGCTGTACAACTTCGCGCGCTGGCTGGCGCGCGATCCCGTGGAGGCCGAGGACCTCGTGCAGGAAGCGTACACACGCGCCCTGGGCGCGGCTCGGCAGTTCGAGCCCGGGAGTAACCTGAAGGCGTGGCTGTTCCGCATCCTGCGCAATGCCTTCATCGATCGCCGCCGGCGTTCGCGGCGCGAGGCCGACTACGTCGAAGACCTCGAGGCAGAGCGCGAGCCGGCAGAGACTTCGATGGGCGAGCTACAGCTCGATCAGATCCGGGCACTGGTCGCGGAGGATGTCTGTGCCGCAGTTCATGGGCTCCCTGAGTCTTTTCGGACGGTGATTCTCCTGGACGTCGAGGGGATGACTGAGGCGGAGGTCGCAAGTGTGTTGGGCTGCGCGACGGGAACCGTGAAGTCGAGGCTCTCGCGCGCGCGGGCGGTGTTGCGCGATCGGCTCGCCGCATATCGCCCGTAGGCGGAAGAGGCGCGAGGGTTCCATGGACTGTGGCGAAGCGCGGGAGCTGAACCTCGGCGGACTGAGAGGCCAGCTGTCGTCGGAGACAGCCGCGCAGCTTAGAGAGCACCTCTCGACGTGCGCCGCTTGCCGCGACCACGCTCTTGCTGAACGCGCTCTGAGCGAAGTTCTGGACGCGAGCCTGACTCAGTACGCAGCGCCCGTCGCGCTCAAGCGGCGTCTTGCGGCGAACTGGCCAGCGTACGCTCCCGCCGCTTCAGCGCGACGGCGCATCTGGATGCGTGCGCGAGCCGCCGGCATGGCGATGGCTGCCGCCGCCGCGGTGACTCTGGTCGTCGGTGGCTCGACGGCACTCTTCGTTCAACGGCGCGCCGAGCTCCGTCAGCTGGAGAGTGAGACGGTCAACGACCACCTGCGCATGCTCGGGGGCGCGCCGCTAGCCCAAGTGACTGGCGGGCTCCACGAGGTCAAGCCCTGGTTCGGCGGCAAGCTCGACTTCGCGCCGGCCGTTCGCTTCGCCGGAAACGACGACTACCCGCTGCAGGGCGGGGCGGTCGAGCCCTTCCTCGATCGGCGCGCGGCGGTATTCGTCTACAAACGGCGGCTCCACACCGCCTCGCTCTTCGTCGTCCAAAGCGAGGGGCTCGCGTTCCCGACGACTCTACGCGCGCAGACTGTTCGGGGCTTCAGCGTCGCGCTCTGGCAGGCTGGCGGCCAGGGATATGCCCTCGTCTCCGACCTCAACCTGCGCGAGCTCCTCGAGCTTCAAGCGGAGATCGCGGCGCAGTGACTCTGCGTCGAGACGCGGTCGACTAGCCCTTGGCGGCCTTCACCGCCGCCGCCAGCGCCGGCACGACCTCGAACAGATCGCCGACGATGCCGACGTCCGCGACCTCGAAGATCGGGGCGTCGGCGTCCTTGTTGATGGCGATGATGAAGTTCGAGTTCTTCATGCCGACCAGGTGCTGGATCGCGCCCGAGATACCGACCGCGACATACAGCTTGGGCGACACGATCTGACCGGAGCTGCCGACCTGATACTCGTGCGGAAGCCAGCCGGCGTCGACGACGGGCCGCGACGCGCCCATCTGCGCGCCGAGCGCCTCGACGAGCGGCTTCAGCACCGCCTCGAAGTTCTCGGGCTTCTGCAGGCCGCGGCCGCCGGAGACGATGATCTCGGCCTTGGTCAGGTCGTGACCGCCGGCGGGCGCGACGCGGATCTCGACGAACTTCGTGCGCGCGGCGCCGCCTACACCGTCGAGCTTCACAACCGAGCCCGACTCACTGCCGCTGTACGCCTCGCTCGCGCCCGGCTGGACGGTCGCGATGCGCGGCGTGCCGGACACGCGCAGGCGCGCGTCGAACTTCGCATTGAACATGCGGCGCACGAACACGAGGTCCACGCCGTCGGGCTCGATCTTGATCACCTCGCTCGCGATGCCGCAGTCGAGCGCCGCCGCGAGCGCGCCCGCGACGTCCCAGCCGATCGGCGTGCTCGAGATCAGGATCAGCTCGGGCTTCTCCGCGTCGATCGCCTTCTTGATCGCGCGCTCCCAGCCGTCGAGGTTGTAGTTCGCAAGCGTTGCGTCGTCGGCGAGAAGCACCTTGCCGCCGCCCTTCTTGGCGAGCTCCTCGGCGACGGCGCCGACGCCGCTGCCGATGATCAGCGAAGCGACCTCGCCGCCGAGCTTGCGTGCCAGCGTCACGAGCTCGAGCGTGGCCTCGCGAAGCTGGCCCTTCTGAATCTCTCCGACGATCAGTGTCTTTGCCATTAGAGCAGCCCCAGCTCCTTGACCTTGCCCACGAACTTCTGCGCGACTTCGTCCTTCGAGCCCGAGAGTATCTCGGCGCCCTGGCCCTTCGGCGGGGTGTAGATCTTCTCGATCTTCACCTTCGACGCCACCGCGCCTGCCGAGAGACCGAGATCGCCAAGTGACTTCTTGTCGAGCGGCTTCTTCTTCGCCTGCATGATGCCCTTGAGCGACGCGTAGCGGACTTCGTTCATGCCCGTCTGCGCGGTCAAGAGACACGGGAGCGGCAGCTTCACGACTTCGAGCGCGCCGCCTTCGAGCTCGCGCTCGACCTCGAGCTGTCCGCCTTCGTTCTTCTCCGACACGATCCCGGTCGCATGCGGCACGCCGAGAAGCGCCGCCAGCATGGGGCCGGTGAGTGCGAAGTTCGTGTCGTCGGACATCAGACCCATCAGCACGAGGTCGACTTTCTCGGCCCTTGCGACGGCGGCGAGACTCTTCGCGATCGCGAGTGAGTCGGCACCCGCGAGCCCGTCGTCCCAGATCTGGATCGCGCGATCCGCGCCCATGCCCAGCGCGGTGCGCAGCGACTGCTGCACGCGGTCGGGCCCGATGCTGACCACCACGACCTCGGTCGCCGGATCCTTGTCTTTGATCCGCAGCGCCTCCTCGAGGGCGTAGTTGTCGTAGTCGTTGATCTCGAACTTGATGTTCGCGTCCGCGATCCATTTGCCGTCGGGCGCGAGCTCGAGGCGCGCATCCTTGTGCGGCACTTGCTTCAGGCAGACGAGGATCTTCATGAGGGCCGATCTCCGTGCGCTGGCGCGTTTGCGCGCCCAGGGGGTTCGCGGCGCACTCTACGGCAGGGGCCGCGAACTCCGCAAGCGCATCAGATTGTGGCGCTCGGCGCCTATCCGCCCATCATTTCGCGCCACATCTCCAGGCTCGGAATCCTGAGATAGGCGTTGACTCGCTTGGTCTCGGCCATCGTCCGGTGGGGGCCGCCGCCGTAGTCGTGACCGGGATACAGGACGGTGTCGTCGGGCAGCGCGGCGAGCTTGCGCAGGCTGTTGAACATCTCGTCGGGATCGCTGCCCGGAAGATCGACGCGGCCGCAGCCCTGGATGAAGAGCGTGTCGCCCGACACCAAAGCGTTTCGCACGCGGAAGCACTGCGAGCCGGGCGTGTGCCCCGGAGTGTGCAGGAATTCGATCTCGACGTTGCCGATGCGCACGACGTCGCCGCTCTCCACAGACTCGATGTCCTTCTCCGAGACCCCGGTCACTTTGCGAACGCCGGCCGCCTCGTGCTTGTTCGCGTAGATCTTCATGCCCTTCAGCTCGAGCAGCTCCGACAGACCTTCGATCGTCTGACCCATCATCCGGCCGCCGATGTGATCTGGGTGATAGTGCGTGACCAGCGCGGCGACCGGCTCGAAGCCCTGCTCGCGCACGTGCTCGACGATGCCCGACACGTTCCATGCCGGGTCGACCAGCGCGACCTCGCGCGTCGCGCGCGACCCGACGGCGTACACGAAGTTCTGCATCGGCCCGCACTCGATCTGCTCGAGAAAAAGCTCGTCGTCCATTGTTGTACCCTCGCGCCGAGGACGGGGTCATGTCAAACGCGAAGACACGCGCAGTCATCGTCGGTGTGGGCCAGGTGCGGAATCGCCCGGGGCTCGACACCAAAGAGTGGAAGCCGCAGGAGCCGGCGCAGCTGATGGCCACGGCGCTCGCGCGCGCGGCCGCGGACGCCGGACGAACGCAGCTTCTCGCGGAGGCCGAGTTCGTCGGCTGCATCCCGCCGATGGCGTGGTCGTACGACGACCTGCCCGGCAACGTCGCCGCGCGCATCGGCGCGCAGCCGCGCGAGAAGCTCGAGCCACCGGGCGGCGGCGAAGGGCCGATCCTCCTGCTCGACGACCTCGCGAACCGCATCGCCGACGGTGAGCTCGAGGTCGCGCTGCTCGCGGGCGCGGAGTGCGTCTACAGCCGCCGCCGCGCGCGGGCCGAGAACACGAAGCTCGCCTGGACGCCGGGCGGCGACGGCTTCCCGCGCTTCCTGGCCAACATGAAGCCGTTCGCGAACTCACTCGAAGTGAGACACGGCGTGCGCCAGCCCGTCGACATGTACCCGCTGTACGAGAACGCGCTGCGCGCGCGCGCTGGCCGCACGATCGATGCGCACCAGCGCTACGTGTCCGAGCTCATGGCGAGATACTCGCAGGTCGCGGCGGCGAATCCGTTCTCGTGGTTTCCGGAGCCGCGCACGGCCGAGGAGATCCGCACCGTCTCGGCCAAGAACCGCTGGATCGGCTTCCCGTACCCGAAGCTCGTGAACGCGCTGATGGAGGTCGACCAAGCGGCCGCCGCGATCGTGATGAGCGAGCGCGCCGCCGAGCGACTCGGGATCGCGCGCGAGAAGCGAGTCACTTTTCTGGGCGGCGCGAGCGCGAACGACGGCTGGAGCGCGGCGGAGCGAGTCAGTCTCTCGTCGAGCCCGGCCATGGCCGCGATCGGGCGGGCCGCGCAGTCACACGCGGGCCTCGCCGTCTCGGACGTCGACCTGTTCGACTTCTACAGCTGCTTCCCGTGCGTAGTGGAGTTCGGGCTCGACGCGCTCCAGCTCTCGCCCACCGACCCGCGCGGCCCGACGCAGACGGGCGGGCTCGCGCACCACGGGGGACCGGGGAACAACTACGCGATGCACGGCCTGGCGAACACCGTGCTGCACATCCGGCAGGGCCGGGGCAAGGTCGGCTGGGTCACCGGTCTGGGCATGAGCGCGACCAAGCACGCCACGGCCGTCCTCTCGAACGACTCACGCCGCATCGCCGCCTCCGACGGCCGCGCGACCCGCCTGTCACTCCCGCCTCAGGAGTTCGAGGGACCGGCGCTCGTCGACTCACCCAGCGGCCCCGCACAGGTCGAGAGCTACACCGTCATGTTCGACCGCGAGAACAAGCCGGAGCGCAGCGTCCTGTATCTCCGACTACCCGACGGACGCCGCAGCGTCGCGCACGGCGAGCCGAGCGCCGAGCTGTTTCGTCTGCTTCTCGAAGTCGAAGGCGTCGGCCTGCGCGGAACGGTGTCACCCGGGGCGGGCGAGGCCCCGAACGTCTTCGCGCTGCGCTAGGCGCCGATCCAGAGCAAGACGACGATCGGAACTCCGAGCGCGACGCCGCAGATCGAGAGCGCGCGAAACGTGTCCGTCTCGAGCACCTCGCGCGTGGCGACGACGAGCGACGCGAGCGCGAGCAGCACCCCAGCCCACGCGAACAAGGGGCCCAGGATCGGCAAGCTCGCGAACAAGAGCAGCGCGAACCACGCGTACGCGAAGCCGCTGCAGCGCAGCAGCTTCGAGAAGTCGATCGGCGCTCCCACCGACGCGCGCCCGACCGCCCAGATGAGTCCGGTCGCGGCCATCCACAGGAGGATCACGCCGCCGAGCCCGACGAAGATCGAGATGAGACTCCCCTGACCGAGCGCCGCGAGCACCGCCGTCGCGACGACCACGGCAATCGCCTGGGGAATTGCGTGCGGATCGCTCTCGATCTCGCGGTAGATCGCCGGCTGGAAGCGCAGCACGCCTTCGAGTCGGGCGAGGAAGCGGCGCTCGCGCTCGAGCAAGCCGCCGATCATTCCCCGTGCGCCGGTCCCCCCTGGCTCAGCCACGCCGCAAAGCGTAGCTCAGCCCCGGCCGATGACCTCGTGCACGTACGCCTCGAGCTGAGCGAGCGCCTCCGCGCGAATCTCTTCCGCGGTGCGCCCCGTCTTCTTCACGGGCTCGAGGCCCGGCCCGCAGTCGGAGATGACATGCAAACGTGTAGGGGCGCCGATCCTGCGCAGCAGCTCCTCGAGCTTGTCGATGCGACAGTGCGGGTCACGGGCGCCCTGCACGAACAGCATGGGACAGATGACTCGGTACATGTAGTCGACGTCCTGGTGGCTCGGCTTTCCCGACGGATGCAGCGGGAAGCCGAACGAGAACACGGCGTCGACCTTCAGCCCCTGCGACACGGCGCGCGTCGCGACCCGCGCGCCCAGACCGATGCCCCCGATCAGCATGCGTGCGGGCGCGTTCTCGGGATCCGAGAGCACCGCCTGCACGGCGGCGCGGAAGGTGCGGTCGAGGAGCGCGGGCGGATCGGGTCGCTTCTTCTTGTCTTCCGCGAACGGAAACGCGAAGCGCAGGGTGAGGTGACCCTTGGCCGATAGCGCTTCCTGGATGGCCACGAGAGTCGGTTCGTCTTTGCCGCCCACGGCATCGTGGGCGATCACGAGCCCGATTCGCTGGCCGCTCGGCCACCACTCCGGCGTCGCCACGACGCCCGTGACGACGACCTCCGGCATCACGGGGATCCGGATGGTCTCGAACTTGACGTTCGTGTCCATCGGGGGACTTCTTATAACATACCCCCCACTCGGCGCCGCACGTGGCTAGCGTGGAAAAAGTGCTGATCGTCGGCGTCGCCCGCGGGCAAGGACGTCTCCTGGCTCGCCGACTGTCTCGCGATCTGAAAGTCGTCGGCGTCGACACCGACGAGTGGGAGCGCCGGCCGGCGGGCGCGCCCTTCTACCGCACCGACGTGCGCACGCGCGCGTTCGAGGACGCGATGCGCAAGGAGCAGCCGGATGCCGTCGTGCATCTCGGCACCGTGCGCCACTTCCGCGGACCCGAGACACAGCGCTTCGACGTGAACGTGCGCGGCACGCGCAAGCTCCTCGATCACTGCCGCACTTACGGCGTGAAGAGACTCGTCGTGCTCTCGACGAGCTACGTGTACGGGGCGTTGTCCGACAACCCGAGCTTCATGGCCGAGGAGCACCCGCTGCTCGCCGGCCGGAACTATCCCGAGATCCGCGATCTCGTCGAAGTCGACTCGCTCGCGAACGCGTTCATGTGGCAGTACCCGGACATTCGCACCTCGATCCTGCGCCCCGTGCCCACGCTGGGTTACTACAGCGACAACTCGATCGTGAACTATCTGCGCCAGTCGCGCGTGGTCGTGATGATGGGCTTCAACCCGATGCTGCAGTTCATGCACGAGGAGGACTTGGTCGAAGCCATGGCGCTCGCGCTCGAGCGACGGCTGCGCGGCGTGTACAACGTGACCGGTCCCGGTGAAGTGCCGCTGCGCGTCGCGATCCGCGAGACCGGCGGCCGGCCGCTGCCACTGCCCGAGCCGGTCGCGCGCGCGCTCCTCTCGCGACTCTTCCGCCTCGGCCTCGTCCGCATCCCGCCCGGCGCGATCGACTACATCAAGTACTCGTGCACGATCGCCGGCGACCGCTTCGCCCGCGAAACCGGCTTCCGCCCGCTGTTTGGCCTGAAGGAGTCATTCCGCTCTCTGCGGCGCTGATCTTCAGCGCCTTGCGCGTAGCGCCGAAGAGTCGCGCGGGGCGCGAGGCGGATGCGAGTTCGGGGATACGAGGCGCGATCGAGACCGCTCGCGCTCCTGTGGGTGCCGGTCGCCCTCGTGCTCGGCGCCGCCACGCTCGGCATCGTGCACCACGCGTCGGTGCAGCGCGTGCGCGAGAAGGTCGGCGCGCAGCCGATGCGGCCGCTCGTCGTCGTCGAGCTCGCGCGCAATCGCGCCGCGCGGGCGACGGAGTCACCCGCCGACTCGGAGCCGTGGCGCGCGGCGGCGGCCGCGCTGGGCCGCGGCATCGAGACGTTCTCGGGCGAGAGTCTCTCGCAGATCCCGACGACGCGCTTCGCGGCCTGGGTCCTCGCGGACCAGCAGGAGCTCGACGCGGCGGACTTCGCGGCCCTCGACTCGTATCTGCAGCTCGGCGGCGGCGCGGTGCTGATCGGCCGCACCGGCCGGAAGTCCGACGGGCGCAGCGCGCTCGAGAAGCTGTTTCCCGGCCGGCGCTTCTCGGAGCCGAGCTCGGCGGCGACACATCTGCGTGTCACCGAGCAGAGTCCGTTGGTCGCCGGCCTGGCGGCGGGCGAGGAGCTCACGGTCGCGGAGCCCGGGCACGGTCTCGCGGCGAGCTACGGTGACTCACTCTCCTGGGTCGCCGACGACGGCGCGGCGGCGCTGCACGTGATCTACCGCGGGGCGCCGGTGGTCTGGCTCGGTGTCTCGCCCGAGCGCGTGGCGGAGCCGCGCCAGGCGAAGGCGCTCGCCGAGAATGCGCTCCGCTACGCGCTGCGCGAGCCGGTCCTCGATCTGCGCGCGTGGCCCGAGGGCCGGCCGTGCGCGGTGCTCGTCGACGGCCCGGTCGGCGCCGGTGCGAACGCGTCCGCCTGTCAGATCGACTCGGCGACGAGTGAGTCGGAAGCGCTGCGCGAGCTCGCGCACGCGGGCTGTCGCTTCGCGGCCGTGCCGCCCGACGGCCGCGGTCTGCCGGAGCTTCTCGACGTCGACGGATCCCCGCTCGTCGCGATCCCCGAGGGGCGCGCGCAGGCGACGGCGCGCGGCTCCGCGCTGATGCGCGAGCTGCTGGCGGGCTACGAGCGGGCCGAGCGCCTGGGCGGCGTCTACTCACTGCGCGCCGACGCCAGCTGGCGCGCCGCGGCGGGCCGCGACGCGTTGTTCGCGCGAGTCAGAGACGAGCTGCGCGCGCGCGGCGCCTGGTTCGCTGCGCCCGACGAGCTCGCCGATTGGTGGAGCACGCGCTCGCACGTGCGCGCCGACCTCTCGGTGCTCGCCCGCGATCGCGTTCGAGTCACCTTCGCCAACTCCGGGAGCGCCACCGCGCGCGGCGTGACGGCGCGCGTCTACCTGCCCGGAGGCGCCGACACCGCGCGCGTCGAGTCGGGGCCCAGGCTGCGCGCGTCGCCGCTGGTGCGCATCTCCGCGGATCACACCTGGATCGAGGTCGTCGAGCGCTCGCTCGACCCCGGCTCCGAAGTCTCCTACACCATCCGCTTCTGAAGGAGCGGCTGATGGACAACCCCCTGCTCGAGCTCGGGCCGAACGGGCTTCCGCGCTTCGACGAGGTGCAGCCCGAGCACGTCGAGCCGGGCATGCGCGCGCTGCTCGCCGAGCTGGGCCGCGAGATCGATGCGCTGGAGAAGAACGTCGCGCCGACGTGGAGCGGCGTCGTCGAGCCGCTGGAGCGGATCGGCGACCTCCTGGCTACACGCTGGAGTGTCGTGGGTCACTCGCTCGGCGTGCGGAACTCGCCCACGCTGCGCGCTGCGCACGAGGCCGTGCAGTCCGACGTCGTCCTGTTCGCGCTGCGGCTCGCGCAGAGTCGGCCGATTCACGACGCCCTCGTCGCGCTGGAGAAGAGCGCGGAGTTCTCGCGTCTCGACGCCGCGCAGCGGCGCATCGTGTCACTCCTGATCCGCGACGCGCGGCTCGCGGGCGTCGGCCTCGACGGCGCGCCGCTCGCGCGCTTCCAGGAAATCGCGACCGAGCTCGCCGAGCACCAGACCGCATTCTCGAATCATGTGCTCGACGCGACGAAGGCGTACGCGCTCGTGCTGCGCGACCGCGCCGAGGTCGAAGGTCTGCCGCAGAGCGCGCTCGAGCAGGCCGCCGAGTCGGCCCGTGCCGCGGGGGAAGCGAACGCGGACGTCGAGCGCGGGCCGTGGCGACTCACTCTGGACCTGCCCGCGCTCGTGCCCGCGCTGCAGCACCTGCGGCGCCGCGATCTGCGCGAGGTCCTCTACCGCGCGAACCTGGCGCGCGCGAGCTCGGGCGAGAGCGACAACACGCCGCTGATCGGCAGGATCCTGCGCCTGCGCCGCGAGCAGGCCCGGCTCTTGGGTTTCGCGAACTTCGCCCAGGAGTCGCTCGCGTCCAAGATGGCGCCCGACGTGGGCGCCGTGCGCCACCTGTTGGAAGAGCTGCGCCGAGTGTCTCACGCCGCGGCCGAGCGCGAGATGGACGAGCTGCGCGCGTTCGCGCGCGCGCAGGGCGAGACGAACGAGCTCATGCACTGGGACGTCCCGTACTGGGCCGAGCGCCAGCGCGAGGCGCGCTACGCCTACTCCGAGGAGGATCTGCGTCCGTACTTCCCGCTGCCCGAGGTGCTGCGCGGACTGTTCGCGCTCGCCGAGAGACTCTTCGGCGTGTCGATCCGCGCCGCCGACGGCGACGCCCCCGTGTGGCACCCCGACGTGCGCTTCTTCCGAGTCAGTGACGAAGCGGGCCTGCCGCTCGCCGCCTTCTATCTCGATCCGTACTCGCGCCCCGCCGAGAAGCGCGGCGGCGCGTGGATGGATGAGTGTGTCGGACGCAGTCGCCTGTTCGCGGACCGCGGCGGTCGCCCGCGCCTGCCGGTCGCACACCTCGTGTGCAACCAGACGCCGCCCGTCGGCGGCAAGCCCTCACTGATGAGCTTCGACGAGGTCCAGACACTCTTCCACGAGTTCGGCCACGGGCTGCAGCACATGCTGACTCAGGTCGACTATGGCCTCGCGGCGGGCATCCGCAACGTCGAGTGGGACGCCGTCGAGCTGCCGAGTCAGTTCATGGAGAACTGGTGCTATCACCGCGAGACCCTGCTCGGCTTCGCGCGCCACTTCGAGACCGGCGCGCCCTTGCCCGACGAGCTGTTCGCCAAGCTGCGCGCCGCGCGCACCTACCGCGCCGGCTCCGACATGCTGCGCCAGCTCTACTTCTCGCTGCTCGACCTCGAGCTCCACGACGCCTTCGACCCCGACGGCCGAGTGACTCCGTTCGACGTCCAGCAGCAGGTCGCGAAGCAGACGACGGTGCTCGCGCCGCTCGCCGAGGACCGGTTCCTGTGCAGCTTCGGCCACATCTTCGCCGGCGGCTACGCCGCGGGTTACTACTCGTACAAGTGGGCCGAGGTCCTGTCCGCGGACGCGTTCGCGGCGTTCGAGGAAGCGGGGCTCGAGGACCCGCCTGCGCTGCGCAGCGTCGGCCGCCGCTATCGAGACACCGTGCTCGGCCTGGGTGGAAGCGCGTCCGCGATGGAAGTGTTCAAGTCGTTCCGCGGCCGCGAGCCGAAGACCGAGGCACTGCTGCGCCACTACGATCTCGGCTAGCTAGTGCAGCTCGTCGGGAGTTACTGCCGGCAGCGAGCAGGTGCGGCCGCGGCACACGTAGGCGGTCGGCGCGCCGCCGCGCTGCTCGCGGCCCTCGAGCCAGTCGCTCGCGAGCCACTTCGGGGGCGAGGTGGGGTCGACGACGACGACCGCGTCTTCCGGGCCGAGCAGCGCCCGCGCGCGCGCGGCGAGTGCCTGTGTGCGCGAGTCACTCGGGGGGCCGAGGATGATCGCGACCCCGAGCTGCGCCTCGCGCAGCGCCGCGGCGCGCGTCAGGGTCGGGAGGTAGAGCGGGGCGCGGCTGGCGACCGGGCCCTCGCGCTCGATCACGGCGTCGACGACCTCCGCGAGGTCGGCGCGGCCCGTGAGCTCGGCGAGGCGCTGCAGCGCGAGCACCGCGAGCCCCGAGGCCGCGGGGGTGGCGCCGTCCGAGTCACTCGCCGGGCGCAGCACCAAGGTCGGGTCGCCGCCCGGGGTGAAGAACAGCTCGCGCGTCGCCGGCGCGTAGAAGCGCGCGCGCAGCTCCTCGCCGACCACGAGGGCGGCCTCGAGATAGCGGTCGCCCGCGCCGGCTCGGTGCAAGTCGAGCAGCGCGCCCAGCAGCGCCGCGTGATCGTCGAGGAACGCGGGGATCTTCACCTCTCCGGACTCGTAGATGCGCAGCAGGTCGCGGCCGCGATCCGAGAGGCGAGTCAGTGCGAACTCGGCGGCGCGCGCGCCCGCCGTCACCCAGTCCGCGCGGCCGAACGCCGACCCGGCCAGAGCGAGGCCCGAGATCGCGTAGCCGATCCAGGAGCAAACGTTCTTCTTGTCGGTGGCGGGAGACACTCGCGCCGCGCGCGCGGCGAAGAGTCGTCCGCGCGCCTCCGCATATCTCGGCCGGTCACCGGCGAGGCCGTGAGACAGGACGCTCTTCCCCTCGTTTTCGAAGTTGCCGCCAGGCTCGACGCCGTACGCGGAGCAGAACTCGTCGCCGAGCTCGTCGCCCAGCACGGCGCGAATCTCGTCCGGGCTCCAGACGAAGAAGCGCCCCTCCTCGCCCTCGCTGTCCGCGTCCTGACTCGCGTAGAAGCCGCCCGCCGGGTCGCGCATCTCGCGCTCGAGCCAGGCGACCGTCTCCTCGACGGGCCAGCGCAGCTTCTCCTCGCCCGTCTGCCGGAAGGCCTCGGCATACACACGGAGGAGTTGCCCGTTGTCGTAGAGCATCTTCTCGAAGTGCGGCACGAGCCAGAACTCGTCGGTCGAGTAACGGTGAAAGCCGCCGCCGAGCTGATCGAAGATGCCGCCGCGCGCCATCTTCTCGAGCGAGAACACCAGGTGCTCGAGCGCGTCCCCGCGCGCCACGCCGAGCCGCGCCGCCGCCAGCACCGCCTCGAGGTTCGTCGCGGTGGGGAACTTCGGCGCGGCGCCGAAGCCGCCATTCCGCCGGTCCGCGCGCGCCATCATCTGGCGCACGAGCAGCGAGAGTGACTCTACGCCGAGCCCGTCGGGCTGAGTCACCTCCGGGCGCGCGCCGAGCGCCGCGATCACCTCGGCGGCGGCCTTGTCGACCTCTTCGCGCTGCTCGCGCCACGCCCGCGCGACCGCGAGCACGATCTCGGGGAAGCTCGGCCGGTTGTGCATGCGCCGGGGCGGGAAGTAAGTCCCGCCCATGAACGGCCGCCCGTCCGGTGTGCAGAACATGTTGAGCGGCCAGCCGCCGGAGCCGGTCATGCGCTGCACCGCCTCCATGTAGATCTGGTCGACGTCGGGCCGCTCTTCGCGGTCGACCTTGATCGCGACGACCTGGTCGTTCATGAGCCGCGCGATGTTCGCGTCTTCGAAACACTCGCGCTCCATCACGTGACACCAGTGACACGACGAGTAGCCGATCGAGACCAGCACCGGCTTGTTCTCGCGGCGCGCGCGCTCCCACGCCTCGTCGCCCCAGGGATACCAGTCGACCGGGTTGTGCGCGTGCTGTCTGAGATAGGCGCTCGTCTCGCCCGCGAGTCGATTCGCCATCAGCGTGAGCGCATGGGCAGCCTACCCATGCTCAGACGAACTCCGGCGGTCGGGCGCCCTGGATCCACTCCGCGTAGCCGCGGTACGCCACGCGCTCCTGGCGTGCGCGCACGCGCTTCAGCAGGGCCTCGCGCTTCTCGGGCGTGAGCGGCGTCTGCGCGCGCACGTCGCTCGCGAGCTTCAGATACTCGTCGCGCACGTGCTGGCCGACTGCGCGTGCGTGCTTCCGCGAGTCGACGATGTTGCCCTTGCCGGTGACCACGTTCCCCGCGGAGAAGAGAGTCGGGAAGTCGGGCAGCCGGCCGAGGTCCCAGTCACTGTACGCGTACAGCTCGCCCTTCTGCGGCACGCCCTCGAGGGGCTCGGGAATGCTGCCGATCGAGCTGATCACCTGCGAGCCGCGAACCTCTTCGGTCTCCGCGGTGGTGACGAGCTTGCCGCACTCCATCTTCGTGATTGCGAAGCGCATGCCGACCACGCGCTCGTTCTCGACCACGAGCGCGAGCGGCGCGCGCAGCGGGCGCACGTGGAAGAGATACTTCGCGATCGCCTTCTCGAGCATGTGCGCGCGCGTCCTCTCGATCTTCGCGCGCACTTTCTCGTTGGCGTCGTCGGGCATCGAGACGAGCGGCATGTCCTCGATCCGCCGCCGGTAGAACAGGGTCGCCCCCTTGAAGCCCAGGCCCTCCCAGGTGAGCCCGTGCGCGGCGAGCGACTTCGGAATGCCCTGCACCTCGAGCTCTTCGAGATCCTCCTCCACGCCCTTCGCGCGCAGCGCGCCGGAGGCGAGCTCGAGATTGATCGCCTTCACGACGTCGATCGACGCGAGCCCGCCGCCGACGACGATCGTGTCGTCGAGCGCGGAGAACACTGGACCGCGATACGCCGCCTCGTGTCGGTGGTTGAACCACTGAATGAACGGGTTCTGGTACACGAGACCCTTGCCGACGTACTTCTCCGCGTCGGGCACCGCGAGCGGTCGATCGCGCCAAGCGCCGTTCGCCAACACCACCGAGTGGAAGCCCCAGACCTCACACAGCTCGCGCAGCGACACGTCGCGACCCACTTTGGTGTTGGGCACGAAGTGCACGTGCTCTTGGCCGAGCTTCGCGTCGATCGTCGCGTACTCCTTCGCGCGCAGGCCGACGTGCCAGCGCGGCAGCCCGTCCTCGACCTTTCCGTACGGCCGCGAGTTCTGCTCGAAGACGACGGTGAGAACTCCCTGCTTGGCGAAGATGTCGGCGGCCTCTGCTCCAGCAGTGGCGCCGCCGATGACCGCGATCGCGAACGACTCATCCGACATCGGTTCCGATTCTACTTCGCTCGTCTGCGACTCGCTGCGCTCGGCTGGGGACGGCCCTCGCCTCGCTTCTTTGACATGCGGCGCCGAGCGGATACGATCCGCGCCCGTGAAAAGCGCCTCGCGCTCTTCGCCTCGTGGCCGAGTGGCCGCCGTGTTCTTCGACTTCGGCGGAACGCTGTTCAGCTACCGCCGCGTGGGCGGTGGCACCGGTCGACTCATCTTCGACGCGGTGGCACGGCTTGGTGTAGCCGTCGAGCCCGCGAAGATCGGGCCCGCCTATCGCGACGCGACGCGCGACGCGTATCAGGCGATGGGGGCTCAGCCGTACTACCTGCACCGCGATCTGTTCGCGGACATGTGGCGCCGCTTCGCGATCCGACTGGGCGCGGATCCGAGCCCTGACTGGATGCAGTGGCTCATCGACACGCAGCGCGAGATCGTCACCGAGTCGTTCGAGCTGCGCGACGACTGCGTCGCCACGCTCGGCAAGCTGCGCGCCGCGGGCCTGCACGTCTCGGTCGTCTCGAACATCGACGACGACTACCTCGAGCCGATGGTCGCGCGCGCGGGGCTCGGCGATCTGCTCGACGACTGGACCAGCTCCGAGGAAGCCGGCTCGTGCAAGCCTCACGAGGCCATCTACCACTTCGCCTGCGCCAAGGCGCGCTGCGCCCCCGAAGAAGTGCTCTTCGTCGGCGACTCACCCGAGCAGGACATCGCGGGCGCGCGCGCGGTCGGAATGACCACCGCGCTGATCCGCGAGCCCGACGCGCCGCCGCCCGGCAGCGGTGTCGGAGCGGCCGGCGAGCCCCACCACGAGATCGCCTCACTCGCCGAAGTGCTCTCGCTGGCGCTCGAGTGACGCAAGTTTTTCCGCGATCCGCTCGACCTGTAGGTGCAGTGGAGATAACATGCGCGCCGACTCGCGCCTGATTGCGCGATCGCCGCAGCTCTTTCACGGGAGTGATCGATCGATGCGTGCCTGGACCGTTCGCGAAGCTGCCGAGCTCTACGGAATTCCGTACTGGGGCGGTGACTACTTCTCCGTCAGTGCCGAAGGCGACATGCTGGTGCATCCGAACGGACCGGGCACCTCGACGGTGAATCTGCGCGCCGTCGTCGAAGAGCTGCGCGGGCGCGGTCTGCGCACGCCGTTGGTCATCCGCTTCTCGGACATTCTCAACAGCCGCGTGAAACACATCTCCGAGGCGTTCGCGCGCGCGATCCGCGACTACGAGTACAAGGGCCGCTACCGCGGCGTGTACCCGATCAAGGTGAACCAGCAGCGGCAGGTGGTGGAGGAGCTCGTGAACTACGGGCGGCCCTATCACCTGGGTCTCGAGGTCGGCTCGAAGCCGGAGCTGCTCGTCGGCCTGGCGCTCCTGAACACGCCCGAGGCGCTGATCATCTGCAACGGCTACAAGGACCGCGCGTACATGGAGCTCGCGCTCCTCGCGCAGCGCCTGGGCCGCTACGTCGTGATCGTCATCGACCGGCCGAACGAGCTCGAGACTCTGATCAAGGCGAGTCGCGAGCTCGGCATCCGCCCGCACATCGGCGTGCGCGCGCGCCTCGCGGCGCGCGGCGCCGGCAAGTGGGCCGAGTCGTCGGGCGACCGCTCGAAGTTCGGTCTCTCCGCCGAGGAGCTCGTATCGGTCGTGAATCGGCTGCGCGCCGACGACATGCTCGACTGCCTCGAGATGCTGCACTTCCACAACGGCTCGCAGATCACCGCGATCCGCTCGCACAAGGACGCGTTCCGCGAGGCGAGTCACATCTACACGGAGCTGCACGCGCTGGGCGCGCCGATGCGGCTCATGGACGTCGGCGGCGGGCTGGGCATCGACTACGACGGCTCGCAGACCAACTTCCACTCGTCGATGAACTACACGACGCAGGAGTACGCGTACGACGTCGTCGCTGCGGTGCGCGACATCTGCGACGAGAAGGGCGTGCCGCATCCCGACATCGTCACCGAGGCGGGGCGCGCGCTCGTGTCACACGCGTCGGTGTTGATCTTCGACGTGCTGGGCGTGGACGGCGTCCGCCCGACTACTCAGCCGCAGCCGCCGGGCGTGGACGACCCGAAGGTGATTCAGCAGCTCCACGAGGTGCTGTCCTCGATCTCCGCGCGGAACGTGCTCGAGTCCTACAACGACGCGCTGCAGCTGAAGGAGGAGGCGACCACGGCGTTCTCGTTGGGCTACCTCGACCTGCAGACGCGCGCGCGCATGGAGGAGCTCTTCTGGGCCTGCACCGAGAAGATCATGCGCATCGTGCGCGACATGGAGTACGTGCCCGAAGATCTGCAGCGCCTCGACCGGCAGCTGGCCGACACCTACTACGGGAACTTCTCCGTGTTCCAGTCACTGCCGGACTCGTGGGCGATGAAGCAGCTCTTCCCGGTGGTGCCGATCCACCGCCTGGACGAGTCGCCCTCGCGCCGCGGCACCTTCGCCGACCTGACCTGTGACTCGGACGGAAAGGTGGCCCAGTTCATCGACCTGCGCGACGTGAAGAGCGTCCTCGAGCTGCACGCGCCCAACGGACGGCCGTACTACATCGGCGTGTTCCTGGTCGGCGCCTACCAAGAGACGCTGGGCGAGATGCACAACCTGTTCGGCGACACCGACGCGGTTCACGTGAAGATCTACGAGGACGGCGGCTACACCGTCGAGCAGGTCGTCGAGGGCGACTCGGTCGAAGAGGTCATCCAGTATCTGGGCTACGACCGCCGCCAGCTCTCCGAGCAAGTGCGGCTCGCCGCCGAGACGGCCATGCGCGAGGGCCGACTCACCATCGAAGAGTCCGCGCTGCTCCGCCGCCGCTTCGAGCAGGGCATCAGCGGCTACACGTATCTCGAGCAGGAGAGCTAGGACATGGACATCCACGGCGCGGGCGCCGTCGTCACCGGCGGCGCCTCGGGCCTGGGCGGCGCCACCGCGCGCGAGTTACTCGCCGCCGGCGCGCGCGTCGCCATCCTCGACCTGCCGCGCTCGAACGGCGAGGAGACCGCGCGCGTGCTCGGCCGCGGCGCGATCTTCTGCGCCTGCGACGTGACCAAGGGCGATCAGGTCGAGGCGGCGATCGACCGCGCGGTGAAGGAGTTCGGCGGGATCCGCATCGCAGTGAACTGCGCGGGCATAGGCTGGGCACAGCGCACCGTGACCAAGGACGGCCCGCACGCGCTCGAGCCATTCCAGAAAGTCATGGAGGTGAACGTCGTCGGCACCTTCAATGCGATCCGCTTCGAAGCCGACCGCATGAGCAAGAACCCGCCCGACGCCGACGGCGAGCGCGGAGTCATCGTGAACACCGCCTCCGTCGCCGCCTACGACGGCCAGATCGGCCAGGTCGCCTACGCCGCGTCGAAGGGCGCGGTCGTCGCCATGACTCTTCCCGTCGCGCGCGACCTCGCGTCACTCGGCATCCGCGTCGTCACCATCGCGCCCGGCTTGTTCGACACGCCGCTGCTCGCCGGCCTGCCCGAGCCCGCGCGCCAGGCGCTCGCCGCGAACATCCCCTTCCCGAAGCGCCTCGGCCGCCCGATCGAGTACGCCCACCTCGCGCGCTCGATCATCGAGAACGGCATGCTGAACGGCGAAGTGATTCGGCTCGACGGCGCGATCCGGATGCCCCCGAAGGGGTAGTCCGAGTCACTCCTCGGCTCCGGCGGCGCGCAGCCCGTCCAGGAGACGAGTCACCAATCCGCGGTCCATGTGCGCGATGATCGGCGCGACGTTCCGAATGCGGTAGATGCCAGCCGGCACGAGCAGCTTCTTTGCCTCGTCGGCCCGACCGAGCGTGGCGAGGATCGCCGCGAGCAGGCCCCTGCGCAGGGGATCGTCTCGATCCGAGTAGGCGCGTTCGGCCCAGGCGAGCGCGACCTCGCTTCGCCCCGCCGTGAACTGAGCGAGCGCGAGACTCACATATCCGCCGGCGACGACGCGCTCCTCGGTCCCGGTGCGCACGAGCTCCTCGAGGATCGGGATCGCCTCTTCGTGTTTGCCCGAGAGCGCGAGCATCCAACCCAGGATTCCGCGGGGCGCGATCCACGAGGGGGCGATCGCGATGGCTCGTTCGATGGACGCGAGCGCCGTCCGCGAGTCACCCGCGAGAAACGCCGCCATGGCGAGCACCTCGTGACCGATCGGCAGGCCGGGGTCTAGAGCGACGGCCGTGCGCGCAGCTTCGAGCGCTTCGGCGCGTGTGGCGTCCGGGTCTCTCGGCCAGCCACTGGCGACGCCATCCACCAGCAGCGCCGCGACGAGCGCGTGCGCCCACGCGAAGCGCGGATCGAGCTCCAGGGCGTGCTTCGCCGCCGCGAGGCCCAGCCGCCAGTCCTCCAGCGTGTAGCGCGCGGCGTGCCACGAGGCGCGCGCCGCGTACTCCCAGGCTCCGAGGCTCGCCAGCGGAGTGCGCAGCGCGCGGTCTTCTTCGTTGCGCGAGATGCGCATGCCGATCGCCCGCTCGATCGCGAACACCATCTCGTCCTCGACTGCGAAGGGATCGCTCGCGGTGCGGTTCCACTGCCGCGACCAGAGCGTGGTGCCCGTCGACAGGTCGACGAGATTGGCGGTGATTCGCAGTCCGGCGCCCGAGCGGCGGACGGTGCCGTCGACGAGATACCGCACGTGCAGCTCGCGCTCGATCTCGCGCAAAGCCGGGCGCCGGTCGCGGAAGGCGAAGCTCGCGGCGCGAGCGGCGACGCGCAACGCCCAGCGGGCGAGGTGGTTGATCAGGTCGTCCGCGATGCCGTCGGCGAGATACTGCTGCTCCGGATCACCGGAGAGATTCTCGAACGGGAGCACCGCGATGCCGGGTGTCTCGGCGCCTGGAGACAGGACCGCGGGGCCCGGCTCGGCGCTGACTCGCTCGCCGATTTGGACCCGGTACACGAGGACCGGCCGGTCCAGGTTCTTCAGCGACTTCTCGCCGAGACTCTCGAACGCGAGACCGGGTTTGCCCGAGACTTGCTCGAACACGGCACCGGACACGGCGACTCCGCCCGCGTCCGCGAGTGACTGGATGCGCGCGGCCGTGTTCACGCCGACTCCCGCGATCCGCTCGCCGTCGACGATCACGTCGCCCACGTGGATGCCGATGCGGAACGCGAGCCGCCGCTCCGCGGGCGCGTCGGCGTTGCGCGCGGCGACCTCGCGCTGCGCCTGCACGGCGCACTCCACCGCGCGCACGGCGCTGGGAAACTCGGCCAGCAGGTTGTCGCCGACCGCGTCGACCACGCGCCCGCCGTTGCGGGCGATCGCCTGCTCGAGGACCTCGCGGTGGCTGCGCAGCAGGTGCAGGGTCGCGACCTCGTCGGCCGCCATCAGGCGCGTGTGACCTACGACGTCCGCCGACAGGATCGCTGCCAGCCGCCTCGGGAGCTCCTCGCGGGGCATGACAAGGCTCAGTGTACTCCGATGCCGCGGTCCGGCGTCGGCGCGAAGATGGGTGCGAGCACCGGAGACACCCGCTCCGCTCCCGCGCGCGACACGTGGTCGGGGTCGCTGTAGAGCGCGACGCCGTTCTCCACGACCGTGCAGGTCGACTCACTGCAGAGGCGCTCGTGCGGATACAGCACGCCAACGCCCGGCTGCGCCGCGAGCCGATCGAGCGCCGGGAACACCATTCGCTGTCGGGCGTGGAAGTCAGTCGGACGCGGGTCGATGTCGATCGTCCAGCCGTGCATCGCCGCGCGCGCGAGCACCGAGGGGACGTCCCAGCCGACTTCGGGGATCGGCCCGACGACCCAGACACGCCGGCCCTCACGGACGAGCCGCGCGACGGTTCGGTCGAGCGCCGTGTCGATGGCCGCGGGTCGATGCTCGGGGCCGTCGCCGGCGGAGAGAGAGCTCGGCCAGGCGGCCTGGATCCGCTCGTTCCCGTAGCCGTGCCCGTCGAAGTAGTACGCCCAGCGCGCGATCAGCACGACGTCGGTGAGTCGAGGGTCTGCGGCGATTGCGGCGAAGACGCGCTCGTTCGCCGTGGCGCAGTCGTCGCGCTCGCTCGGGTCCCAGCGCAGGAGGAGCGGCGGGCAGCCTCCGGCCCAGGCGAGGAGGCCGCTCCGGCCTTCGCGCGCGCCCATGGACGCGAGCGTCTCGGCCAGCATGCAGGCGTAGGAGTCACCCCAGACGACGAAGCTCGGCTGCGCGGATCGGGAGTCACCCAGCGCCTTCTTGAACGGCGCGTGACTCGGCTCGCCGTCGCCGCCGCTGCAGCGCGCGGTCAGCGAAGCCCTCTCTCTCCGCGTCTCCACGAAGCGCAGGACCTGCTCGCCGGCGCGCTGCGGCAGCCCATCGCTCGCCGCGATCGCGACGCCGAGCGCGGCCGTCGCGACCGATACCGAAGCCGCCGCGGCGAAGAGCGGCCTCGCGCGGATCCGGCTTCGCGCGCCGCGGAAGGGCCGCTCGACGAAGCGCCACGAGCCGGCCGCGAGCGCGACCGAGAGGAGGACGACGCCGCTGGCTTCGAGGCGAGTCAGTGGCCGCAGCAGGAGATAGGCGGCGTAGACCAGGAGCGGCCAGTGCCAGAGATACAGCGAGTAGGAGATCGACCCGATGAAGACCGCCGGCCGGGTCGAGAGCGCGCGGCCGATCGCGCTCGACCCGCCGATCCCCGCCCACAGGATCAGCGCCGCGCCGAGGACCGGCGGAAGCGCGGTGACTCCGGGGAAGTGAGTATCGTCGCTGTAGCAGACGACCGAGTAGGCGATGAGCGCCGCCCCGGTGAGGGCCGCGAGCTCGCGCGCCACGCCGCGCAGAGCCGCGCGCTCGCCGCCGAGCGCGAGCAGGCAGCCCGCGCCGAGCTCCCACGCGCGCATCGGCGCGAGATAGAAGTTGGCCTCCGGATAGTTGTGAGTGCCGATCACACACGCCGCGAACGAGACCAACACGATCGCTGCGATCGGCGCGACATAGCGGCCCGAGAGGCGCTGGCGCGCGAACAAGAGCAGCGCGGGAAACAGGATGTAGAACTGCTCCTCGACCGCGAGTGACCACGTGTGCAAGAGCGGCTTGGTCCACGACGCCCGCTCGAAATACCCGGCTTCGCCGAAGAACAGGAAGTTCGCCGAGAAGAACGTCGTCGCGACCGCGCTGCGGGCCAGAGCGACGAGGTCGTCCGGCAAGAGCAGCCAGCAGCCGATCGCCAGAGTCACGAGCTGCACGACGAAGAGCGCCGGGAAGATTCGCCGGATCCGCCGCTCGTAGAACCCGAGCACCGAGAACGTTCCGCGCTCGAGCTCGCGCGTGAGAATCTGCGTGATCAAGTAACCCGAGATCACGAAGAAGACGTCGACGCCGACGAAGCCGCCCGCGAAGCCGGGCAGGTGCGCGTGGCCGAACGCGACCGCGAGCACCGCAACCGCCCGCAGCCCGTCGATGTCGGGGCGATAGGCGAGCGTTCGAGGGCCAGCCATCGGACGCAACGCTACTCGATGCGGCCGATCCCGTCAGGCGCCCCGCATCTGCGCGAGCAACTCCGGATCCTTGTAGACGTCGATGATGAACGAGTTCACGAACTGGTCGGCGATCAGCTCTTCGACGTAGTACTCGTCATTGTCGTCGCGGATCCCGAACGGGGCGAGCAGCCAGATCCAGACGTACTTCGCGTCTTCATAGTGGAACTGCTTGAGCTCTCTGCCGCGGATCTTGACCGTGAAGTCGGCCTCGCGCGGGCTCGTGCTGCGATACGGAACGGTGTAGGCCGAGGCGCCCGAGACCAGGAGCCAGAGCAGGGCGACCGCGATGTTGGGCGCGGCCTTCAGGGTGATCTTCACGTCGACCTCGAGCGGAAACGCGGCGCAGCCGTCGGAGACCTCGGCGAAGAGGTGTTTGCGCGAGATCAGGAGCGGGTACGAGACGTAGCCCGGGGAGCCAGTCACTGTGACCGGCGGCAGCGGCTCCATGCCGTTCAGCATCATCCAGTACTTGTTCTTGGTCTCGTGGTACGCGATGGTGCACGCCGCCTGAGTCAGGACGAGCGCCGCGACGAGGAGCGCAAGTGCGCGCTCGCGAGGGCGACTCACTTCGGCTCCGACTCGCGAATCACTCGGCACGTCACCGGCGTGGGCGTCACCCGGGGCAGCCCTCCGGCGGCCGCGCGTATTTCCTCGTTCCTGTTGAGCGTCTGCGGAGTGCCGCCCGCGATGACCTCGCCCGTCGCGTAGGCCGCGGCGCTGGCGATCCCGTAGGCCGTCTCGGCCGAGGCATTGCGCTTGTCGACCACGCCACTCACGTGGCGGTAGCTCTCCTTGGGGACGTTCCCCTCGATCGGGTATTGGCTGGTGGGCGCGCAGGCCGTGACCAGCAACAGCGCCGCCATCGCACCGCGGAATCGACGCGAGCCCGGTGACATACCTTCGCGGTACGTCGCCGGCCAGCGGGCTAGATTGCGCGCCCGACTAGGGTCTCCCCATCCGCTCCGGTAGGATACGTGCGATGGCTGGGCGGGGTGCCACCGAGCGCGCGATGAACTTCGCGCGCAACGCGTCTTCGACTGCGCTCACTCAGGTGGTGCGCACGTTCCTCGGTCTGGGTCTCGCGGTGCTTCTGGCGCGCTGGCTGTCCGAGTCCGACCGCGGCATCTACGCGGTGGTCGCCACGCTCGCGCTGTTCGGCGATCAGCTGAGTCAGCTCGGCATGCGGATGGTCGTGATCTACCGGATGTCGCAGCGGCCCGAGGCGCGCGCGCGCGCGGTAGGCGCGGCGTTCGAGCTCACGGTCGCCGCGTTCGCGCTGCTCGCGCTGCTCGCGGCGCTCTTCGTCGAGCCGCTGCGCGAGCGCTTCCTGATGAGCGCGGCGCCCGTCTTCGTGTATCTCGCCCTGGCGCTCGCGGCGGCGGATCTCTTCTCGGGCCTCTACGACGCGGTGGCGCGCGGCATCGACCGCTTCGACCTGCGCAACGTCAACCAGATCGCGATCGCGCTCGTGACTCTCGCGGCGACCTGGCTGTCGCTGGTGGTGCTTCAGAGCGACCTTGTGGGCGCGCTGGTCGCGACCGCGGCGGCGCGCATCGCCGTGCTGGTCGTGTTCGGCGCGCTCGTGCT
>Ga0326730_1000083_pt1 | contig 28203 bp, 23 predicted proteins | sample MHFSIPfraction_3_FD_207740 | JGI IMG/M metagenome (GOLD analysis project Ga0326730, IMG submission 207740) | Lab enriched peat soil microbial communities from Michigan Hollow, Ithaca, NY, United States - MHF7AN SIP fraction | ecosystem: Environmental > Terrestrial > Soil > Wetlands > Peat...
GGGCGTCCATGCGGCGCGCCATGGCCGGCACGTGGAGGGCGTCCCAGGCGAGCCCCAAACGCCGCTCGCTGCGCGCCTTCATCCGGGCGACGGTGTCTTCCCGCAGGCCGAGGGCGAGCGCGAACTGCGCGACCCACGCCGGCGGATCGGCGGCAGGCGCGATGAAGGCGGCGCGCGGCACGCGGAGCCCCCAGTGCATGGCGAGCGTCGTGGCCGAGCCCCCCATCGAGTGCGTGATCACCCCCGCGGCCGGCCCGACGGTATCCACCACCGCCATCAGGGTGCGGGCGAACTGCGGCATGGACGACAGGCGGCCGTCTGACGCCCCGTGGCCCGGGGCGTCGTGCGTCACGACCTGATATCCGGCCGCCAGGAGCGCGGGGACGAACGCGGCGAGGCGCGCGCCGCGGGACCCCCAGCCGTGCACGAGGTACACCACCGGTCCGTCGCCCCACGTCCAGGCGGCGATTCGCGACCCATCGACGCGAACGGTGAACGGGCGCGCGCGCTCGATCGTCTCGCGCTGCTCGGGCGTGAGCCGAGTACGCGGCGGCGTGAAGAACACCAGCTCCGCCAGGGCCGCGGCCCGGGACGGAGAGACGGCCTGCAGGGAGCGGAAACCGAGTCGCAGCAATCCCATGGGAAAACCTCTGATCAGTGATCCGCGCCGCGGGCGGCCGCGAGCAGCGCTTCGAATGCGCGCCGCGCGCGCGCTTCGGCCCGTGGGTCACGCAGCAAGCGCGACGCGTGATGATAGGCCAACATCACTCCGTACACGTCGTGGGCGAATTGCTCCGGGTCCGCGACGTTATGAAACGCTCCGGCGGCGATTCCCAGTTCCATCGAGGTGCTGAGCACGCCGAGCCACTGTTTCTGGAACTGCACCAGTGAATCGCGGACCGGACCCGGACGATCATCGAGCTCGACCGTCGCCTGGACGAAGAGGCAACCACCCGGAAGCGGACTCGACTGCGACCACTCAAGCCAGCGCTCGAACAAGGCCCGCATCCTGGGTTCGCCGCGCGGCGCGGCGAGGGATGGGCGAACGACGCGCTCCACGAACACGGCCGCGGCGTGTTCGAGCACCTGCAGCTGGAGCGCTTCTTTCGAGTGGAAATGGGCGAAGAGGCCGCTCTTCGAGAGCTCGAGATCGGTCGCGAGGGCGCCGATCGTCAGCCCCTCCAATCCGACCTTGCTGGCCAGGCCGGCCGCGTGGTCGAGAATCGCGTGTCGAGTGAGCTCGCCCTTTCGCATCATGAAGATTAGCACGAACGTTCGTTTTTATCAATACCGGTCCCATAACACGCTATGCGACATTAAGTTCAGACAATCGTGAAGACCTTCACAGCGACTGCCGAGGGGCTCCCGCCCACCCACGAACGCACCGACGGACGCCGAGGGAAAGACGGTCCCTCAGGTGGGGAGCTGGTAACCTACCCCGACGAGCTGCTCGAGGTCGCGACGGCGAGGATGCTGGAGCACGACATCGGTCACCTCCCGGTGGTGAGTCGCGCGGAACCCGGCCGCCTGCTCGGGCACATCGATCGGGCGGCCGTCATGACGGCATGGGCCCACGCGTCCCGCGAGGAGGGTGCCCGGGAAGCCGGGGGGATCACCGACCGGCTGCGCGCGCTGCGCGAGCACCTGGGGGGCGCCGCGTGATCGCGGTGATCGATCTCGCCCGGGCCGCGCCAGCCGCCCTCGCCGCGCTCCGCTCCGATCTCGACGGCGCGCGCACCCTGAGCGACGTGCTCACGTGGGCGCGTACCCTCGCGCCGCCCGTGCCCAGCCCCACGGTCGTCACGCAGGACGAATACACACACGACGTCCTGATCCCCTGGCGCGACGGGCTGGTGCTCGCGTTCGACGTCAGCTGACTGGGCGCCCTGACGGCGGTCGCCGTCTGGGATCATCGGCCGAGCGAGCGTGAGCTGCTGGACGCCCGCCTCGAGCGCGGTTGGCAGCCCACGCCCAGCCGCTTGAAAGACGGCCCCCAGGTGGTCGGCTACGCCGCATGCGTGGTCGAGCGACTCAACGCCTCGGGGCGCTAGTTTTCCTCGATGCCCACCCTCGACCCCATTCTCCGACCCGCGTCCGTGGCCGTCATCGGCGCCTCCCGGCGTCCCGACACCATCGGCCACGAAGTGCTCGCCAACATCGTGCGCCATGGGTTCACCGGCGCGGTGTACCCCGTGAACCCGAATGCGACGGCGGTGCACTCCATCAAGGCCTATCCGTCGGTGGAGGCGATTCCCGATCCGGTCGATCTGGCGGTGATCGTCGTCCCCAAAGACAGCGTGCTGGCGGTCGCCGAGGAATGCGGCCGCAAGGGTGTCCGTGGCCTCGTGGTGATCTCCGCGGGCTTCAAGGAGGTCGGGGAGGGCGGAGCCGCCGCGGAGCGGCAGCTCGTGGAGATCGTGCGGCGCCACGGCATGCGGATGGTCGGGCCGAACTGCATGGGCGTCCTGAACGCGGATCCCACCGTATCGCTCAATGCGACGTTCGCGCCCACGATGCCGCCGTTCGGGCATGCGGCGTTCGTCTCCCAGTCGGGAGCGCTCGGCATGAGCGTGCTCGATTACGCGAAGGAATACGGCATCGGGATCGCGCAGTTCGTCTCGGTAGGCAACAAGCCCGACGTGAGCGGCAACGATCTCCTGCTGCACTGGGAGCACGACGACGCCGTCGGTGTGATCCTGATGTACGTCGAGAACTTCGGTAACCCGCGCCGCTTTCTCGAGATCGCGTCGCGCATCGCGAAACAGAAGCCGATCATCGCCATGAAATCGGGCCGCTCGCGGGTCGGGGCGCGGGCGGCCGCGTCGCACACCGGCGCGCTGGCGGCGAGCGACGCGGCGGTGGAAGCCCTGCTAACGCAGGCGGGCGTGCTGCGGGCGACGTCGATGGAAGAGCTGTTCGACATGGCCATGGCGTTCAGCGGTCCGCCACTCCCCCGCTCCCGGCGCACCGCCGTGCTCACGAATTCAGGCGGCCCGGGCATCCTCATGGCCGATGCGCTCGAGCCGCAGGGGCTCGACCTGGTGGACCTGGCGCCCGAGACCACCGCCCGCCTGAAGCCCCTGTTCCCCCCCGAAGCGAGCCTGCGCAATCCACTCGACATGATCGCGTCGGCGACCGCCGCCGACTACCGCGCCGCGCTCGACATCGTATTGACCGACGCCAATGTGGATTCGGCGGTCGCGATCTTCGTGCCGCCGCTCGGGATCCGGGCGGAGGACGTCGCCGAATCGATCGGAACGGCGGCCAAGGGGCATCCGACGAAACCGGTGCTGGCGGTGCTGATGGGCCGCGAGGGACTCCCCGAGGGGAAGGCCGAGCTGCACCGCGCCGGGATTCCGGCGTACATCTTCCCCGAATCCGCGGCCCGGGCGCTGGGCGCCCTGCGGCGGTTACGGGAATGGCGCGCGCGCCCCGACATCCCGGCGAAGCCGCTGGTCGTGGATCGCGAGCGCGCCGCCCGCGTGCTCGCCCAGGCCCGCGCTGCCGGGCGGACCAAGCTGTCGGAGCTCGAGGTGATGGGCGTGCTCCACGCCTACAGCATTCCGGTGGCGCCCGCACGGCTGGCCCGCGATCCCGAGGACGCGGCCCGCGCCGCGACCGAGATCGGCTACCCGGTGGCGCTCAAGATCGTCTCGCCGCAGATCATCCATAAGACCGAGGTGGGCGGGGTGCGCACCGACATCGGCACGGCGGTCGAGGTCAAAACCGCCAGCGCGGAGATGCTGAACGGCGTGTCCCGCGCCGCCCCGCAGGCGACGATCGACGGCATCCTGGTGCAACGCATGGTGCGGGGCGGCCGGGAAACGATCGTAGGGGTCAGCCGCGATCGCGCCTTCGGGCCGCTCGTGATGTTCGGGCTGGGCGGGATCTACGTCGAGGCGCTGCGGGACGTCGTGTTTCGCATCGCCCCGATCGGACCACTCGAGGCGCACGACATGTTGAAGGGCATCCGGGGCGTGGCGATTCTCGAGGGGGTCCGGGGAGCACCGCCGGTCGATTTCGCGGTGCTGGGCGAGATCCTGCAGCGGGTGGCCCAGCTCGCGACCGACTTCGAGGACATCGCGGAGCTGGACATCAACCCGCTGCTCGGCCTTCCCCAGGGGGCGATGGCGGTGGACGCCCGGATTCTGCTAGCGGCGCCCCCGTCCGCCTGACGGGGGCGCGCCCCCCGACCCTACTGCCCTGCCGCCGCCGAGGTCGTCGCGCCGGCGTGTTTCTGGAACCAGCTCATCATGTACAGCTGGGTCCGCATGAAGTTGGTCGGCTTCGAGCCGGTGCCGTGGTACTCCCCGTTGAACCGCAACATGACAGTCTCCACGCCGCGGTACTTCAACGCAGCGTAGAACTCCTCGGTCTGCGGAATCGGCGTCCGCAGGTCGAGCTCACCCGTCATGAGCAGCGTCGGCGTCGTCACGTTGCCCACGTACATCAGCGACGACTGCTTCAGCCACTGATCGGGCTTCTCCCAGAACGGGGCGTCGAAGAAGTTGTACGTGAACAGGGGAATGTCGGTCTGCCCGGCCATGCTGATCCAGTCGATGACGGGACACCGGACCGCCGCCGCCGCGAAGCGGTGCGTGTGGCCGATCACCCACGACGAGAGGACCCCGCCCCCCGAACACCCGGAGACGTACATGCGCGTGGTATCCACATAGCCGCGGCCGATGACCGTATCGACGCCCGCCATGAGATCGTCGTAGTCCACGCTCGGGTACGCGTGGAAGATCGCGTTGCCGAATGCGGAGCCGTACCCCGTACTGCCGCGCGGGTTGACGTACAGCACCACATAGCCGTTGGCGGCGAAATTCTGGAACATGTAGCTGAACCCGACGTTGTACATCCCGTGCGGGCCGCCGTGGATCTCGAGGACGAGCGGGTATTTCTTCGTGCGATCGAACGACGGCGGCTTGACGACCCACGCCTGGATCCGCGCGCCGCCGCTGGAGCCGTACGACACCTCCTCGACCTGGGCGAGCCGCATGCGCCCGACGACGTCGGCGTTGACGTCCGTCAGGTGCGCCACAGGGTCCGGCCGGCGCAGGCTGAACCGCACGACGTCGGCGGGGTGGGTCGGATCGCTCCAGGTCGCGACGGCGTTGAGATTGCGATCGAGCGTGCTCAGACTCACCACCTGTGCGCCCGTCGTCACGGCCCGCGGCGCGCCCGCGACGCCGGCGAACCAGACGTTGCGCGCCCCGTGATCGTCGGCCGAGAAGTACAGCCCGCTCCCATCGGGCGCCCAGCGCGCGCCCGCCGGATCCCGGTCCAGGTCTCCCGAGATCTTTCGCATGCCGCTGCCGTCGATCCCCATCACCCACAGATCGGCCGCGTGGTAGCTCGCGTTGGTCGAGTCGTAGCCGGTGAACGCCACCGAGCGGCCGTCTGGGGAGATCGCGGGATCCGACCAGACGCCGGGACGTGAGGTCAGCGCCCGGATCGCCCCGCCCGCCACATCCACCAGATAGATCACTGAGCTCCGGTAGTTACGGTCGGCCGCGGGATCCTTGAGGCCGTCGACGACGATCGACTTCCCGTCGGGCGTCCAGTCGTACCCCACGCCGCCCGCGAGACCGTCGAACCGCGCCCCCACGTTCCAGTCGCCGCTCGTAAGCTGGCGCGGAGTGCCGCCGTCGGCCGACACGAGGAACAGGTGCAAGTAGCCATCCTCCATGAACCCGCGCCGGTCCTGACGGAAGTGCATGCGGTCCACCACGCGCGGCGCGGCGGTCCACGTCGCGCCGGTAGGCGCCGTGGGCATGCTGATCGTCCAGGGCGTCGCGTGGCGCACGAGCATCGCGAACGAGAGCCATTTCCCATCGGGCGACCAGCGGAGATCGCCGGGCGATTCGGTGAGGCGCGTGATCTGCGAGGTCGCCCCCTCCGCGTCCATCCAGCGCACGAAGACCTGCGTGCTCTTCGGGTCTCCCTCGGCGAAATACGCGATCCGCGTCCCGTCGGGCGACCAGCGCGCGCTCGAACCTTTGGTGAGGAAACGGTTCCGGGTTCCGTCCGCGTTCATGATCCACAGGGCAGAATCCCAGCGGTCCTCCAGCCGGTTCACCCAGCTGCGGGTGTAGACGATCTCGACGCCATCGGGCGAGAGCTGGGGCTCGCTCACTTGCTCCCAGTCGAGATAGTGGTTCACGGTGAGGAGAGTGTCGGACGCGGTCTCCTGGGCGCGCAGCCCGGGCGCGAACCCGCAGAGGACCGCGACGACGAGGGATGAGTACCGGTGCATGATGGTCTCCGGTTACGGTTTCAGAACGATCCACTCGATCTCGTTGAGCAGGTTTCCCACGTCCTCCGCGGCGTCGGCCTGATAGGTGAAACAGCGGCCCGTGGAATCCCCCGCCATGCGTTGCACACCCTGCAGATTCGCGGTGGCCTCGGGCACCCAGGGCTGGAACGTCGCCCGGGTGCAGAACGCCACGTGATAGGGCCGCTCGAGCCGCAACGGCTTGATCTGGCCGAGCCGCACCCGCCGCACCGCCCGCGCCGCGGCCGCGCGGATCTGCCGCTGCACCACCGCCGGCGGGAACACGGCGGCGGCGCTGCGGCTCTCGGCGATCTTCGTCGTCACGGTCTCCAGATCGCCCAGCATCTCCCGGGTCTCGGCCGTGAGGACGTTGTCCCCCGCGGCGAGGGCCATCGGCACGCCCATCTCCCCGCCGATGAACGCCGCGATCCCCGCCTCGTTCAGCACGTGGCCATTGACGGTGAAGGAATCGAACGCGTAGCTGTGCGAGATGATCCCCGGCGTGCGGGCGTTCGCGTGCGCGCCGATGATGAACATCGCGTCGACCTTCGGATTCAGGCCCGTCTCCATCACGTTGGGTTTCGGATACCCGCGGATCAGCAACGCCTCGGGATCCAGGTCCTCGGGATGGATATTGCGGAACAGCGTCCCACCGTGGCCCTCGTTCACCACGAACTGCGTGGCGCCGGCGGCCCGGGCCCCAGTGATCGCCGCGTTGACCTCGTCGGCGAGCTCCCGGCGGAAGGCCTCGTGGGTCGGGTCGTCGCCGCCGCGCGCCCCAGGCCGCATCTCGGTGGCGTTGCGCACCACGGCGGCCAGTCCTTCCATGTCGGCCACGATGTACACCGTGAAGCCGTGCGGCTGCATCAACGCTTCGAGCTTGGCTCGTGCCTGCTGGTATTCGGTGACGCCGTAATACGCCTCGGGCGGCGTCGTATCCCGCGGCGGCGGAGGTGGAGCCTGTGCCGGCTGTTGCGCGGCGAGCAGCGCGGGCCACACCGCGAGCGACAGGAGGCGCAAGCCACGCGCGCTCAATGGAGCACCACACGTTCGATCGCGTCGAGCAAATAGCCCATCTGCCGAGCGTCGTCGGTCGTGAGGCTGTAGGAACGCTCGCCCGTCTTCTGGAGGCCGCTCCAGTTGAGCGAGTCGACGCCCGCAACGACCGACGGGGGGTAGCTGCGGCGCAGGGCGAACGCCACATGGTAGGGTCGCTCGAGCCGGTACGGCTTGAAGTCGCCCCGCATGGCGCGGCGCACCGCGACCGCGGCGGAATCCCGGAGCATGCCGCGGACGCGGGCGGGACTGAACGTGATCGCGGCCATCCGGCCGACCGCGTACTTGGTGATGATGCCGATGAACCCGCTCCCCAGGATCTCGCGCGTCTCGGCGATCTCGGCGTCGTCTCCCGAAACGAGGGAGACGGCCACGCCGTACTCGCTCGCGATGAGGGCGTTGATGCCCACCTCGTTCAGGCTCTTGCCGTTCACGGTGAAGGTGTCGAACGCGAAGTTGTGGGCCAGGATTCCGGGGTGGCCGGGGCCCGCATGGGCGCCCGTGAACATCAGCGTTCCGACCGTGGAATCGATGCCGGTCACCATGATCAACGGCTTGGGGAAGCCGCGCACCAGGATCGCCCCGGTGTCGAGCTCCCAGGGCAGGATGTTGGCGAACAGGTTCCCGCCGTGCCCCTCGTTCACGACGAACGACCGCGCCCCCGCCAGCCGGGCGCCCGCGATCGTGGCGTTCACTTCGCGGGTCAGCAGTCCGCGGAAGTGGTCCCAGTAGTCCGGGCTCGTGAGTGGCTTGTATTGCTCCCCTTCGTTGCCCGCGATCACCTCGTGGATATCGACCGCGCTCCCCATGCCTTCCATATCGGGGACGATGAACACGCGGAACCCGTGCGGCGGCGGGAGGTGCGGCGGCGTGTAGGGCGTAGACTGCGCGGAAAGCCGGGAGCAGGGAGCGGACAACACGAGCGCGAGGACGGCCAGGCGCATGCGGGAGCCTCGAGGAGAGTAGGCTGACCGCTCAAAGGTGCGGGTCGGCGGCGACTCTCGCTAGCTCACGGAACTCCCGCCGCCCACTCGATGCCGCCCGCCAGATGATCGAGAAATGCTCGCTCGGCATAGCTGCAGGCGGTGTGTCCCATGGCCGTGTACCACGCCCGCCCGCCGTCGTAGGCGTGGTACCAGCTGATGGGATGCGTTGATCCCATCGTCCCCCCGGTGTAGCTGGATTCCTCGACCTGGGCCAGCAGCGATACGCCCACGGGCGGCGCGGTGAAGTTGTACCACTCGTCGGTCCGCAGCCATGGGTTCGGGAGGAATCGAGTGGACGCGTGGGCGGTGTCGAGCACCGTTACCGTCGCGGGCTGGATCGCCGGGTGACTCTTGAAGGTCGCGCCGACCAGGGCGTGATACCACGGCCACCCGTATTCCGTGTCGGAGGCGGAGTGGACCCCGACGAACCCGTGGCCGGCCCGGATGTAACGCTCGAACGCGCCCTGCTGCAGCGAGTCGAGCACGTCACCGGTCGTATTGAGGAAGATCACGACGGCGAACTGGGCCAGGTTCGAATCGCTGAACGCCGCCGGATCCTCGGTCGCCTCCACGGAGAAGGCGTGGTACGCTCCCAGGACTTCGACGGCGGCGATGCCGGCGGGGATCGAGGCGTGACGGAAGCCCGTCGTGCGGGAGAAGACCAGCGCCGAGAACGGCGGGTGTATTGACGGCGGCAGCGTGGATGGGGAACCGGTCGTGACCGGGCAGATCTCCAGCGGCGGCGCGGTCGTGCCGGAGCCACATCCCACGAGAACAACCAGCAGCGCAAACGCGGACGGACGGCACATCGACGGCCCCCTGGAAGGATCAATCCATGTGGACGTTGATGAATGGAAGGACCCGAAACAAGCCCCGATTGTTCCGAGCATTGTTGATGATGCCCAGCTGCACGCCGTGGAGGCTGCTCGCGAAGTTGTACAGGCCGATCGTGATCCCGTGCTGCTCACCCTTGATGCGGTTATAGCCCGCGACCGACACGCCCGTCAGATCCCAGGTCCGGGTCCGGATCGGTGAGACGGCCAGGCCCTCGATCCAGCGGCCCTCCACGTGCACGCCGCCGATCGCCACGCCGCGCAGCCCCTGGTTGGCGACGACGGCGAGTCCGGCGACCGACAGCCCGGTCACCGTGCCGTCGCTCACGACGGCGAGCCCGGCGGCCGTGATGCCCCGCACGTGGCCGTTGCCGACGACGGCCAGACCGCCCGCACTGATCCCGTCCACCGCGCCATTGGACACGACCGCCAATCCGCCGGCCGACACGCCTCCCAGCGAGCCGTTTCCGACGACCGCCAGCCCGCCCAGGTTGACCCCCGTCATGCGCCCGTTCGCGACCGCGCCCAACCCCGCGACGTTGATGCCGAGCATGTCGCGGTTCGCGACCACGCCCAGTCCCGCGACGTTCAGCCCGCGCATCGAACGGTCCGCGACCGTTCCGAGCCCGGAGAGGTTGATGCCGTCCATGTCGCCGTTGGAAACCACTCCCAGTCCGGCGATCGAGATACCACGCATGTCGCCATTGGACACGGCCCCGAGGCCGGCCACGGTGAGCCCGCGGAATCCCCGCTCCGCCACCGCACCGACGACCCCGATGGCGGCGCCGGTGAAGCGCCCGCCGACCGGACCCGCGATGCCGACGGCGAGACCGTTCATTTCCATCGTTTCGTTGTGTTTCGCATTCCACATCGTGAGGTTGAGACCCGTCACACGCTCGACCGCGTTGTCCTGGAAGTTGATGCGGAGACCGGTCCAGCGGCGCGAGTTGCCGATGCTCACGCCGACGCCCCCTGCGCCGAGGTTCAGTGCGTGGTATCCGGGTGAGTGATGTGGACGCTCGTCCTGCTCGTCCTGGGCGGCGAGGTGCATCGGGGTCCAGGCGAGCACGACGAGCGCCACAGCGGCCGCACGGGGGACTCGGGCCATCGGCATCCTCGATCGTCAGGTGGAATCCGGGCCGTACGGAGACGGCCCGTCCGAGGTTCCACATCCGAACGGTGCCGTCTGGCGTACATCTTGCGAGGCCGAAGAGTGAGTTCAACGTTACATTAGCGCCCGATGAGCACACCGAAACTCGTGATCGCCAAGCTGCGCGCGTGGTTCGACACCGCCGTGACCCCCGCCGCGGCCTCCACCGGGGGACACCGGGTCGATTGGGTCCGCGTGCTCCCATTCGTGGGGATGCACCTCGCCTGCCTGGGCGTGATCTGGGTAGGCGCGAGCTGGGCGGCGGTCGGCGTGGCGGCGGGGCTGTACGCCGCCCGGATGTTCGCCGTCACGGCGTTCTATCACCGCTACTTCTCCCACCGGACCTACGAGACCTCGCGCCCGGTCCAATTCGTGTTCGCGGTACTGGGCGCGACGTGCGTGCAGCGCGGCCCGCTGTGGTGGGCGGCGCACCACCGCAAGCATCACCGTCATGCGGATACCCCGGCGGACGTGCACAGCCCCCGCCAGCACGGGTTCTGGTGGAGCCACATGGGCTGGATTACGTCGCCCGAGAACTTCCCTACCGACCTGCAACAGGTGCCGGACCTGGCGAAGTACCCGGAGCTGCGGTTCCTCGACCGATTCGACATCGTCGTGCCGGTGCTGCTCGCCCTCGGGCTGTGGCTCGCCGGCGGGGTGCAATGGCTCGTATGGGGGTTCTTCGTCAGCACCGTCGTCCTGTTCCACTGCAGCTGCTTCATCAATTCCCTGGCGCATCAGCTGGGACGGCGGCGCTACCCGACCGATGACGACAGCAAGAACAGCCTGATTCTCTCCCTCATCACCTTCGGCGAGGGCTGGCACAACAACCATCACTGGTATCCCGGCGCGGCGCGCCAGGGGTTCTTCTGGTGGGAAGTGGACCTGACCTACTACGGGCTGTGGCTGCTCGCCCGGCTCGGGATCATCCGGAACCTCCACGCGGTGCCGGCCAGGGTTCTGGAGCGCGTCTGACGTGCGGATCGCCATCATCGGCGGGGGCATTGCCGGCCTCGTCGCAGCGCACCTGCTGCACCCCCATCACGACATCACGCTGTTCGAAGCGAACGACTACCCGGGCGGTCACACGCGCACGGTACGAGTGGATGTTGGCGGTAGCGTGTGGGATGTGGACACGGGGTTCATCGTCTACAACGAACGGAACTACCCGCAGTTCACCGCGCTGCTCGCCCACCTGGGCATCGCCTCCCAGCCCTCCGACATGAGCTTCAGTGTGCGCGCCGAGGGGAGCGACTTCGAATACAACGGCACCAGCCTGAATCGCCTGTTCGGTCAACGGGCGAACCTGCTGCGGCCGTCCTTCTATCGCATGGCGGCCGATATCCTGCGCTTCAACGGCGCCGCCCCGCTCGCCGTCCGCGACGGCGCGCGCGGCGCGACGCTGGGGGAGTACGTCGCGGCGGCCGGATACTCCCCGGGATTCACGGACCACTACATCGTCCCGATGGCGGCGGCTCTGTGGTCACAACCGCGGCACCGCGTGCTCGACATGCCGCTCGCGTTCCTGGTCCGGTTTCTGGAGAATCACGGGATGCTGTCGGTCGACGGGCGCCCCGAATGGCGGGTCATCCGGGGCGGCTCGCAGCGCTACGTCGAGGCGCTCATCCAGCCGCTCGGGGATCGCCTGCGCCTGGGGCACCCGGTACGTGCGGTGACGCGGCATGCGAACCGGGTGGAGGTGGATGGGGCGGCATTCGACGAAGTCGTGATCGCCTGCCACGCCGACCAGGCCCTCGCGCTGCTCGCCGATGCCACACCGGCCGAGCGCGACGTCCTCGGCGCGTTCCCCTACCAGGCGAACGAGGTCGTGCTGCACACCGACCCGGCGCTCCTGCCACGACGTCGCCGGCTCTGGGCGGCCTGGAACTATCACCTCGGGACGGACCCGGCAGCACCGGTCGCCGTGACCTATAACATGAACATCCTGCAGACGCTCGCGGCGCCGGTCACGTTCTGCGTGACCTTGAACCGGACCGCGGATGTGGCGCCCGCTCGGGTGCTGCGACGGTTCACCTATCACCACCCGATCTTCAGTCACGACGGCATGCGCGCGCAGCAACGGCACGCCGCGATCAGCGGCGTGAACCGCACCAGTTTCTGCGGCGCCTACTGGGGATACGGATTCCACGAGGATGGCGTGCGCAGCGCGTACGCCGTGTGCCGGCGCCTGGCGCCCGGGGTCGCGTGAACAGCGCTATCTACGCGGGCGCGGTGCGGCACCGGCGGCTGCGTCCCGTGCCGCATGCATTCCGATTCCGGTTGTTCATGATGTATCTCGATCTGGACGAAGTGCCCGGCGTGCTGGACGGCCGCTGGCTCTGGTCGGCGCGGCGGGCGGCGCCGGCGTGGTTCCGCCGCGCGGACTATCACGGCGATCGGGCGCAGCCGCTGGCTGAGTCGGTGCGCGAGACGGTGGCTCGTCACACGGGCACGCGGCCGGCCGGGCCGATCCGCCTGCTCACGCACCTGCGCTACTATGGCTACTGCTTCAACCCGGTCAGCTTCTATTACTGCTTCGACGAGCACGACACCCGGGTCGACGCGATTCTCGCCGAGATCACGAATACGCCATGGAAGGAGCGGCACGCGTACGTGCTGCCGCGCACGCCGTCCATGAACGGGGTGATGCGCTTTCGCTTCGCGAAGGCGTTTCACGTCTCTCCCTTCATGCCGATGGACCAGCGCTACGACTGGCGCTTTTCGCCTCCGGGGCACCGCCTGGCGGTGCACATGGAGAACACCGACAGGGAGGGCCGGATCTTCGGCGCCACCATGTCGCTCGTGCGGCGGGAGATCACAGGAGCCGCCCTGGCACGCGCTCTGCTTGCGTATCCCTGGATGACGGCCAGCGTCGCTACCGCGATCCACTGGAACGCGCTGAAGATCTGGCTCAAGGGCAACCCCTACGTCCCCCACCCCGCCAAGGGATCGGCATGACGCTGCTCGACACGCTGACCCGCCGCCTACTGCTCGATCGCCTCGGCCGGTTGACCCATGGACGCCTCATCGTGGCGGAACCCCACGCGACGCGGCAGTTCGGTCCCGGACCCGCCCCGGCGGCGCGACTCACGGTGCGCGATCCGCGCTTCTTCCGCGCGGTGTGCCTGGGCGGGCACCTGGGCGCGGTCGATGCGTACCTCGACGGCTGGTGGGACACCGACGACCTGACGGCCCTGGTGCAGCTGATGGTGCAGAACCGGGCCGTGCTCGATAGCCTCGAAACCGGGTTCGCTCGACTCGCGCTGCCGCTGCGGCGCGCGTGGCACGCGTGGCGGAGTAATTCGCGGACCGGCAGCCGCCGCAACATCGCCGCGCACTACGATCTCGGGAACGAGTTCTTCGCGGAGTTTCTCGACGACACGCTCACCTACTCGTGCGGCATCTTCGAGCGCCCCGAGGCGAGCCTTCGGGACGCCTCGATCGCCAAGTACGAGCGGCTGTGCCGCAAGCTCGATCTCGGACCGGCCGATCACGTGCTGGAGATCGGCAGCGGCTGGGGGGGATTCGCCCTGCACGCCGCCGGGACCCGGGGCTGCCGCGTCACCACGACGACCATTTCGCGCGAGCAGCACCGCCTGGCGCTCGCGCGCGTCGGGTCGGCGGGCCTCGCGGATCGGGTCACGGTGCTGCTCCAGGACTATCGCGACCTCGCCGGCCGCTACGACAAACTCGTCTCGATCGAGATGATCGAGGCGGTGGGCCACCGGTTCTACCGGACGTTCTTCCGCAAGTGCGCCGAGCTGCTCAAGCCCGGCGGTCGCATGGCGCTCCAGGCGATTACGATCGATCCGCGGTTCTACCACCGAGCGCGGCGCGAGGTGGACTTCATCAAGCGCTACATCTTCCCCGGCGCCAACATCCCCTCCATCCCGGTACTCCAAGAGGCGGCGGAGCGACACACCGGGCTGGCGCTGGTGCACGTCGAGGACATCACACCGCATTACGCCGAGACCCTGAAGCACTGGCGTGAGAACTTCCTCGCGCGCTGGGACCGGCTGCGCTCGCAGGGCTTCTCCGAGGAATTCCGCCGGTTGTGGGAGTTCTACTTCTGCTATTGCGAGGGGGGCTTTCGCGAGCGGTTCCTGGGCGACGTGCAGATGCTGTTCACGAACCAGGAAGCACCGGCGTGATCCGCCTGCTGCTGCAGGGCTGGGCCGTGCTCGCCATCCTCATGGCGCTGCTCTGGCTGCGGCAGCTGCAGACCCGGAACGCCACGTCGGTGGACGCCGCCTGGTCGGGGGGGATGGGTGTGCTGGCAATCGGATACGCGCTGCTCTCCGACGGCGATCCGGCACGGCGCCTGCTCGCCGGCGGCCTCGCGCTCATCTGGGCGGCGCGACTCGCCTGGCATCTGATCTCCGACCGCGTGCTCGGCCGCCCCGAGGACGGACGCTATCGCGCGATGCGCGAGCACTGGGGCCCCCGGGCGCCGCTCTTCTTCTTTTTCTTCTATCAGGGTCAGGCGATCGTCGCCGCGGTCTTTTCTGTCCCGATCCTGGCCGCCATGCGCGGCGGGCCGCTCGACGGCTGGGCGGTCATGGGCGTGTTGGTGTGGGTGGTCGCGGTGGGCGGCGAGACCATCGCCGACCGACAGCTGGCCCGATTCCGCGGTGAACCCGCGAACCGCGGGAAGACCTGCCGGACGGGCCTGTGGCGCGTCTCGCGCCACCCGAACTACTTCTTCGAGTGGACGCACTGGTTCACCTACGTGCTCATCGGTCACGGCGCCTGGCTCACCTGGCTCGGTCCGGCCCTGATGCTCCTCTTCCTGTTCCGTCTCACGGGGATTCCCTTCACCGAGCAGCAATCGTTGCGCAGCCGCGGCGACGACTACCGCGCCTACCAGCGGGAGACGAGCGTCTTCTTCCCCTGGTTCCCCAAGCGGGCCTAGCGTGCTCTTCTCGCTCCCGCTCGCCCTCGCCGAGCGGGGGTTCGTCCCGGACCCGCTGCTGCGCTGGGGCATCCGGCGACTCCTCGCCCAGCGCCTGCGCCAGGAATCGCGCCGCGCGCCGGGAGCGATCGACGCGGAGCTGGCGCAGGGACCCATCGCGTTGGTCCCCGAAGCGGCCAATCGGCAACACTACGAAGTCCCGCCGGCGTTCTTCGAGCTGGTGCTGGGCCCGCAGCTCAAGTACAGCTCGGCGTACTGGCCCGAGGGAACCGAAACCCTCGAGCAGGCCGAAACGCAGATGCTCGAATTGACCGCCAGCCGCGCCCAGCTCGCCGACGGCCAGCGTGTGCTGGAGCTCGGGTGCGGGTGGGGATCGCTGTCGCTCTGGATGGCGCGCCGCTATCCCAACAGCCGGATCACCGCCGTATCGAATTCGGCCCCGCAGCGCGAGTTCATCGCGGCCCGCGCCCCGGCCAACCTCGAGATCCTCACCGCCGACCTGAATGCGTTCGCGATCGAGGGACGGTTTGACCGGGTGGTGAGCGTCGAGATGTTCGAGCACATGCACAACTGGCGCGAGCTGGTGCGGCGCATCGCGGGGTGGCTCGACCCGGGCGGGAAGCTGTTCGTGCACCTGTTCTGTCACCGCCGCTATGCCTATGTCTTCGAGACCGCCGGCGCCCGCAACTGGCTGGGACGGCATTTCTTCACCGGCGGCCTGATGCCGTCGCTCGATCTGCTGCCGCGCTTCCAGGAGCCGCTGGTGCTCGAGAAGACGTGGGACGTGGGCGGCGAGCATTACGCCCGGACGGCCGAGGCGTGGGCACGCCACCTCGTCACCCGGCGTGAGGAGGTGCTGCGGACCCTCACGAGTGTGTACGGAGCCGCCGCGCCGCTCTGGGTCGAGCGGTGGCGCGTGTTCTTTCTCGCCTGTGCCGAGCTGTTCGCGTATCGGGGCGGAACCGAGTGGCTGGTCGGGCACTACCGGTTGCGGAAGCCCTAGCCGCTTGCGAGTCCGAGCCCCCGACCGCAGTTTCACGCCACCTCTCACCACAAACGCCGCCATGCGAATCCTGCGCTCCTGCGCCGTCCTGCTGCTCGGCGCCGCTCCCCTGCTCGCCCAGACGCCAACCGGGGCCCTCAACTGGGACTCCCTCGCCGCCGAGGCGGTCCGCAATCTGTCGGCGTACCTGGCGATCAACACGACCAACCCGCCCGGCAACGAGCTCGCCGCGGCCCGGTTTCTCCAGCAGCTGCTCGCCCACGAAGGCATCGAAGCCCAGATCCTGGATACGGCCGAGCTCGGTCCAGGACGCGCCAATTTGTACGCGCGGCTGCGCTCGAGCGGCACGAAGAAGGCGATCGCGCTCGTGAACCACCTGGACGTCGTCCCGGTGATGCGACAGTTCTGGTCCGTCGACCCCTTCGCCGGAACGGTGCGAGACGGCTACGTGTGGGGTCGCGGGGCGCTCGACATGAAGGGTGAGGGGATGGTCCAGCTCATGGCCATGATCGCCCTGAAGCGCGGCGGCGTACCCCTCGACCGGGACATCGTCTTCATCGGCAACGCCGACGAGGAGCTGGGAGGAACCGGGGCGGATACCTTCGTCCGCCGCCACGCCGATCTGTTGCGCGACGTGGAGTTCCTCATGACCGAGGGCGGCGACAACCTGGTCGACAACGGGACGCTCGCCTACTACGGCGTGGGGGTCGCGGAGAAGCGGACCTTCTGGCAGCGCCTCTCGGTGCGCGGGACCCCGTCGCACGGCTCGAGGCCCACCAAACTGAACCCCGTCCCGCATCTCGTGGATGCGCTGTCTCGGTTGGCCCACTACGAAACCGCGCTCCACGTTACCCCGGGCGTCGCCAAGTACTTCCACGATATCGCCACACAGTACACCGGCCCGCAACGCACCTGGCTCACCGACATCGCCGCGGCCCTCGCCGACTCCGCGGCGCGCGCCTGGATCACCGACAACGTGTACTGGAACGCCATTCTCCGAAACACCATCTCGCTCACCGCCCTGAGTGGATCGAACAAGACGAACGTCATCCCCGCCGAGGCGACGGCCGAGATCGACATCCGACTCCTCCCCGATCAGGACACCGCCGCCGTGCGCGCCGAGCTGGTGCGGGTGGCGGCCGATACGGCGGTGCACTGGCAGACCATCCTCCCCCCCAAGGCACCGCTCGAAAGTCCGACCGACACCGACTTGTTCCGCGCGATCGAGCGTGCGGCGCGCGAGCGCGACCCGGGAGCCCAGGTCACGACGCCGATGCTGACCGGCGCCACCGACCGACCCACCTACCGCGCGCTGGGAATCGTCACCTACGGATTCGACCCCTTCAAGACCGAGAAGGCGGACGCGCAGCGCGGCGTCCACGGCAACGATGAGCGCGTGGGAGTCGCCACGCTCGGATTCGGAGTGCACTACCTCTACGACGTGCTGCGCTACGCGCAGTAGGAGTCATCATGCCGGACACCAAGCAGGCTGCACCCTCGCTCGATGCCCACTGGATGCCCTTCACCGCCAACCGGGCGTTCAAGAAGGCGCCGCGGCTGCTCGTCGCGGCCAAGGGCATGTACTACACCTCGGCCGACGGCCGCCAGGTCCTCGACGGCACCGCCGGCCTGTGGTGCGTCAACGCGGGCCACGCGCGTGAGCCGATCGTCCGCGCCATCGCCGATTCCACGGCCCGGCTCGACTATGCGCCGGGATTCCAGATGGGGCATCCCGGGAGCTTCGCCCTAGCCGAGCGCCTCGGCACACTTCTCCCGGGCGACCTGGATCGGGTGTTCTTCACCAACTCCGGGTCCGAGGCCGTGGACACGGCGCTCAAGATCGCCCTCGCCTACTTTCAGGCGCGCGGCGAGCCGAAACGGGCACGGTTGGTAGGACGCCAGCGAGGCTACCACGGCGTCGGGTTCGGGGGCATCTCGGTCGGCGGACTGGAGAACAACCGCAAGGCGTTCGCGGCGCAGCTGCTGCCGCTGGTGGATCATCTGCCGCACACGCACGACCTCGCGCATAACGCCTTTTCGCGCGGCCAGCCCGCGTGGGGGGCCGAGCTGGCCGACGCCCTCGAGGACATCGTGAAACAGCGAGGCGCGGAAACGATCGCCGCCGTGATCGTCGAGCCGGTCGCGGGATCCACCGGGGTGCTGGTGCCGCCGCGCGGCTACCTCGAGCGGCTGCGCGCCGCCTGTGACCGTCACGGGATCCTGTTGATCTTCGACGAGGTGATCACCGGGTTCGGCCGTCTGGGCGACCCGTTCGCGGCGCAGGCGCTGGGCGTGGTCCCCGACATGATCACCTGCGCCAAGGGACTCACCAACGGCGCGGTGCCGATGGGCGCCGTAGCGGTGCGGCGCGGCATCTACGATGCTGTGGTCGAGACGGCGCCCGGCGGCATCGAGCTGTTCCACGGCTACACCTATTCGGGCCATCCCCTCGCCACCGCGGCCGGGCTCGCCACGCTCGAGTTGTATCGCGCGGAGGGATTGTTCGAGCGGGCCAAAGCCCTGGCGCCCGCCTGGGAGGCGGCGCTGCACGCGCTGCGCGGCCTGCCGCACGTCCTCGACCTGCGCAACCTCGGACTCATGGCCGCCCTCGAGCTCGAGCCGCGGCCCGGCGCGGCGGGCAGCCGCGGGTTCGAGCTCTTCATGGACTGCTATCTGCACGGAGTGCTGACCCGCGCCACCGGCGACGTGCTCGCCTTCTCGCCGCCGCTCATCATCGAGCGGGCGCAGATCGATCAGCTGTTCGGCATCGTGGCGGACGGGCTGCGACGGCTGGCATGACCGGTCCCGCGCGCGACCACCGCCCGGCCGTCCTCGCGGGGTTCCTCGGGTGGATGCTCGACGCGTTCGACTTCTTCCTGGTCGTGATGACCCTCACGGCGATCGCCGCGGAGTTCGGGAAGAGCGACAAGGAGATCGCCTTTTCCATCACGCTGACGCTGGCCTTCCGGCCGGTGGGCGCGTTCATCTTCGGCCTGATGGCGGACCGGTACGGCCGGCGCATCCCGCTGATGATCGACCTGGTGTTCTATTCGGTGGTCGAGGTCCTCTCCGGTCTCGCCCCGAGCTACACGACCTTCCTGGTGCTGCGCGCGCTGTTCGGCATCGGCATGGGAGGCGAGTGGGGCGTGGGCGCCTCGCTCGTCATGGAAAAGGTCCCCACGCACCGCCGCGGCATCTTCTCGGGACTGTTGCAACAGGGCTACGCGGCTGGATACCTGCTCGCCGCCCTGTGCTATTTCATCGTGTTCCCGCGCTGGGGATGGCGCCCGCTGTTCTTCATCGGCGGGTTGCCTGCGCTGGTCGCGCTGTACGTGCGGTCCCGGGTGTCCGAATCGGAGGTGTGGCAGCGCACCAAGGCGCAGAACTGGAAACACCTCGGCCGCTCCATCGCGTCGAACTGGAAGCTGTTCCTCTATCTCACCGTCCTGATGGCGATGATGAACGGTGTGTCCCACGGGACGCAGGACCTCTACCCGACGTTCCTGCAGCGCGACTGGGGGTTCACGCCCCAGTACCGCGCGGCACTCACCGCGCTGTCGATGGTGGGCGCGCTCACGGGGGGCATCCTGTGCGGGTTGTATTCGGACCGCCTCGGGCGCCGGCGCACCATCGTCATCGCGCTGACTGGCGCGCTCCTCGTGATCCCGCTCTGGGCGTATGCGCCGTCGGTCGTGCCCCTCGTGGTCGGGGCGTTCCTGATGCAGTTCATGATCCAGGGCGCCTGGGGGGTGATCCCCGCGCACATCACCGAGCTGTCACCCGACGCCGTGCGCGGCTTCCTCCCGGGCTTCGCCTACCAGTGCGGCGTGCTGATCGCGAGCGTGATGCCGTGGCTCGGCGCCCGGCTCGCCGAAGGCCGCAGCTACGCCTGGGCGATGGCGATCACCGCCGGGACGGTGTTCGTGCTGTGCGGCATCGTGGCGTGGCTCGGGCCGGAACGCCGCGGGATCGTCTATGGCGCGGCGGCTAGCGGGGCGGGGTAACGCCTTCCGGCTCGCCGAGCTCCTGGGCGAGGCAGGCGCGGCAGGAGCGCCGCAACGTGTCGAAACCGAGCAGCTCGACGTGAGGAGCGAAGTAGTCGGACCGCACTGGCTCGTCCTGCAACAAGCCGGTGCTCAGGTACTTCTTGTTGTCGTCGGGGAACACCGTCACGACGACCGCGTCCGGTCCCAGCTCCTCCTGCACCATCAGCGCCCCGATGAAGTTCGCGCCCGAGGAGATCCCCACGCCCAGTCCGAGCCGGGCCGCCAGGGCCTGCGCCATCAGGATGGCATCGCCGTCGGGGACGGCGATGACCCGATCGAGCTGGGTCAGGTCCACCACCGCCGGAATGAACTCGTCGGAGACTCCCTGGATGCGGTGCCGGCCGACCTTGTGACCGGTGGTCAATGTGGGAGACTCGGCCGGTTCGATCGGGTGGACCCGGACGCCGGGCCGTCGCTCGCGCAGGAAGCGCCCCACACCCATCACGGTCCCGCCCGTCCCAACGCCCGCCGTGAACGCGTCGGGCGCGAGTCCCGCCGCTTCGAGCTGCCACCAGATCTCCGGACCGGTGGTGCGCTCGTGCGCCTCCACGTTGGCCGCATTGGCGAATTGCCGCGGCAGGAACACATGCGGCTGGCCGGCCGCCAGCTGTTCGGCCAGCTGGATGCTCCCCAGGAACCCGCCCTGCTCGCGACTCACCGATACCACGGTCGCCCCGAGCGAGCGGATCAGGTCCAGGCGTTCCCGACTCATCCAATCCGGCATGAAGATGGTCACCGGATGACCCAGGGCACGCCCCAGCGCGGCGAAGGAAATCCCGGTGTTGCCGCTCGTGGCTTCGGCGATGGTGTCCCCGTGCTGCAGCGCGCCCGAGGCGGAGGCGACGGAGATGATGTGCAGCGCCATCCGGTCCTTGATGCTGCCGGTCAGGTTCAGCTGCTCGGACTTCGCGTACACCACCCGCTCGCGGCCGCGAAACCGGCAACGGACGGCGAGCAAGGGTGTGTTCCCGATGGCGCGGGACAGGCCCTTCAGCAGCGTCGTCGTCGTCGAGGCGGGCATGACCGGCGTGACCATGGCCCAGAGTGGCTGGCTCGACGTGAAGGACTAGTGAGGCGGAGATGAAGACCCGGGGGGCGGCTCGAACAGCAGATCCTGGTAGTCGAAGCTGAAATCCGCCAGCGGACTCACCGCCGCCATCTTGAAGTGCTCGATGGAGCCGTCCGGGTTCAGAGCAAAGGTGACGAACGCGTCCTCGATGTGCGCCGTGCGCCAGTGCGCCACGAACGTGTCGTACTGCCAGAGCTGGAGATCGCCCACGAACGCCGGCGAATGCGCGAAGCGCAGTACGAGGTGGTCGCCCTCGCTGGTGATGCTCGCGTCGCCGTACAAGGCGTCGGTGTAGCGGCCCGCATAGCGCGCCAGCGGGAGCGACGGCCGGGAGGCAGTGTCCCGTTGCGCCGCCTGCGATTGCTGCACGGCTGTCGCCATGGCCTGCGCCTGCTTCACGGCGTCGTGAAACGACGTGATCCAATCGGTCCGTGGCAGGCCGAAGAAGTGGTCCAGCAGCTCGAAGCCGAGCGGCGCATAAACCTCCTGCTCGGCGTTGGTCAGCATCACGATGCCCAGTTTCAGGTCGGGGACGAGGATGGTGCGCGAGGTCATCCCCGCTAGGCCGCCGTCGTGGGTGACGATCTTGTGCCCGCGGTAGTCGCGCAGCGCCCAGCCGAGGCCATAGGCGGCGAAGTTCGGCCGCAGTCCGGCGAGCGATGGCGGGGGATTCCCGATCGGCAGGATGGTCTGGGGCGCCCACATCTCCGCCGCCTGGCGCGCACTGAACAGCCGCCCGCCACCGGCCAGCCGGCCGGAGTCGAGGCGGACCAGCATCCACTTCGCCAGATCGGTCACGTTGGTGATGATGCCGCCCGCGGGCAGCGTGTTGTCGATCGTGTCGAGCGGTACGATCTGAAGCCGGCCATCGGCGAGGCTGTAGGCCGACGCGGCATCGGCGGAGCTCATGAGCGCGATGTCGGTGCCGGTGGCGCTCATGCCGAGCGGCGTGAAGATGCGCTGCCTGACGACCTCGCTCCAGCGTTGTCCGGTCACCGCCTCGATCACCAGCCCGGCCGCGATGTACAGCACGTTGTCGTACGCGTACCCCGAGCGAAAGCTCGTCACCGGCTTGGCGGCGCGCAGCCGCCGCACCACTTCCTCGGCGCCGTAGTTCGAGTGAAACCAGAGCAGGTCCCCCGCCCCGAGGCCGAGCCCGGAGCGGTGGGTGACGAGATCGCGCACGGTGAACTCGCGCGTCACCCAGGGATCCCACAGCTGGAACCACGGGAGGTACCGGGTGACCGGATCGTCCCACGCCAACTTCCCGGAATCGACGAGCTGGGCGAGGAGTGCGGTCGTGAAGGCTTTGGTGTTGGAGGCGATCTGGAAGTAGGTGTTGGCATCCACCGGTGCCGGGTCACCCACGCGCCGCACGCCGTAGCCGCGCGCCAACAGCACCTTTCCATCCTTGACCACCGCGATGGCCATGCCCGGGACCTGGAAGAGCTGGAGTGCCCGGGTCACTTCGGCATCGAGGTCTCGGGGAAGTCCGGCCTGCGCGGTGGCGGGGGCTGGAGCCGCGGCGCAGGCGGCGAGCGTGGCAAGCGACCAGCGGAGCGACATCTTCATCGACTCACCTCGGAGTGGTGTGGAGAGTCCCTACAGGATACGCAGCACCGCACGCAGCGCCATCACGCCAAGGACGATGACGCCGGCCAGCAGCAGTACCAGCGTCCCGCCGATTGCGGTGAGCCACAGGATGCTGGCGCGGCGAGCCGCCGTCGGATCGGCGACGTGCCGCTCCAGCAGCGCGACGTTTCTGAGATTCGCCTTCCAGGCGAAGTCGAACACGTCGCCCGCGACGGGTATCGCGCCGATGAGGGCGTCGATGGCGACGTTGCCGAGCATTTGCAGGAGCGTGCTCGCCGAGGCCCCGAGGCGCGCGGCCTGGAGCACGATCCAGAGCGCGAGGCCGGCGCCGAGCGCATCGCCCACGCCGGGGACGAGGCCGAGCAGCGGATCGAGGCCGATCGCGAAGGGTGTTCCGGGGATGCGCAGCGCGGCGTCCCACACCTGGGCCAGACGTCGCGTCCGGGCGACTTGCTGCTCGGCAGTGCGCATCGCTCACAATAACCAAGAGACGGCAGGAAGGTACGTCCCTGCCGTCTCTAGGTTCCGCTGCCGCTCTCCTGCGTTACGGCGTCAGCGGCGTACAGGTCACGACGTCGTTGGTCGCCGGCTTCGTGGCGATGTTCCGGGCCTGGCACTCCGTGAGGGGCACGGGCATGTACGGCGCCACGTTCCCAAGCGGCACATCCACCGGGATGTCGCTCAGCCGGCCGAAGCGCCGGGCGTCGATCCAGCGCGCGCCCTGCTCCCACAGGAGCGAAAGGCGGCGGTTGTAGAGCAGCTCCGTCACGAACGCCGAGTCGGGGCTGCCGCTGGTCAGCGTCGTCGCGGGCAATCCGCCTGAATTCTGCCGTACCAGGTCGAGATCGCTCAAGGCCCCCGCTTTGTTGCCGCCGAACCAGCTCGCCTCGGCGCGCAGCAGGATCAACTCCTCGTCCTTGATGATCGGAATCCCGTGATTCTCGTCCGCCTGCCCACCGGTGAAGAACACGGTGAACTTCAGCTCGCCCGGGATCGGGATACTGCCGAGCAGTCCGTTGTTGACGTCCGTCGCCGGCGCGATCTTGTCCAGCACGCGCTGATCCTTGAGCGTGCCGCCCGTCTGCAGCTGCGCGTCGGAGAGGTTGTCCTGCAAAGCGTAGAACGAGAGCCCGTTCAGCGGCTCGGACATGCCGTTCGTCGCATCACCGGGCCCGTTCGAGAAATCGAAGTACGCTCCCTGCTGGAAGTTCGCCGGCGTGGGATCGAGGAACGATGTACCCAACGCCGTCAGGGCCGAGGCGTAGCAGGCGGCCGGCGTGCCGCCGCACCCGTTCTGGGCCGTCGCCCGAAATACGTAGGCTTTCGCTGCGAGCGCCCGATTGAGCTGGAGGAAGGTGGCCGGAGTGTTGAACGCCGTCAGCCCCGCCGGCACCGGGAACGGGAAATCGGCGCTGCCGGCCGCGGTCAGGTCCGTCTGGGCGTCGTTCAGCAGGCCGATGATGTAGCCCCAGACGCTGTCCTCGCTCACCCAGGGCGCCGGCGCGGAGCTGACCGGCAGATCGACGTCCACCGCCGCCCCCAGCTCGGCCCGCGTCTCGATGACGTAGGCGAAGGCCAGGGCTTTGAGAGTCTTGGCCAGCCCCTTCGAGGCCGCCTTCTCCGCCGGCGACAGGTCGGGGGCCTTGTCCACGGCGGCGAGGTAGATGTTGGCGCTGCGGATGTGGGCGTAGCGGTCGATGTAGAGCGTTCCGCCGAAGCTGCCGCCCGCCGTGACCGGACCGAAGTACGGCTCCTGGAAGTCGGGCTGGTTGTTGCCGGAGAGATTGATGCCCTCCCGCCCCATCGACCCGAGCCGCCAGATGAGCGCCTGGATACCGCCGCGGGCACTGGCGAACAGACCCGTCGCCGCGGCCGACAGCTTGACGCGGTTGGGGTTGTTCACGAGATCGTCCTGCGTCGGCTGATTGGTGTTCAAGATGTCGAAATTGCAGCCCCCGAGAACCAGCAGGGCCGCCGCGATCGCGAAGTGTCTCGTGCGCATGGTCAGAACCCCGCCCGGATGGAGAAGAAGAACTGGCGTGACGGGGGATACGGACCGAGGTCGATGTTGCGCGTGATCGACTGTGCGCCGTAGTTCGAGACCTCAGGATCGTACCCGAAGTAGTCCGTGATCGTGATCAGATTCACGCCCTCCACGCTGAGCGCCGCCGACTTCGCGCCGAACATCGCCGCGAGCCGCTCGGGGAGATCGAGGGAGAAGACGGCGTTGCGCAGCTTGAGGAACGAGGTGGACTGCACGAACGGCCGCGCGTCCCCGGTGTTGATGCAGGCGTCGTTGCGCGCCTGCCCCGCCGGCGTGGCGCCGTCGGGGGCGAGGTTGTTGCAGTCGTACAGCGACAGCGTCTGATTCTGGGCCACGCCGCCGTCCTGCCACTCCCACATGAACGACAACGACGCCCGGTGGAACGTGAGCTCGTTCGACACGGACCACCGGAACTTCGGGTTGACCTGCCCCAGGAAGATCACGTTGCCCAGGTTGTCGGTCCCGATGATCTGGGTGATCGGCCGGCCGACCTGCACGAAGAACTCCCCGTACGCCAGGCCGTAGCCCGCGTTGGCGGGCCGGAAGCCCTGCGCACCGCCCGGCAGGTTCAGCTCGAGCACGCGGTTCTTGATGCTGGTGAAGTTCGTGCGCAGCAGCCAGTCGAACGCCGGGGTCCGAACCGGCCGGATGCCGAGCCCGACCTCCAGGCCTTCGTTCTGGATCTTTCCGCCGTTCACGAACGCAAGCGAGAATCCACTGGACGGCGCCGGGGTGACGGGAACGAGCAGGTCGCTCGTCTTGCGCTGGAACAGCGTCAGCTCCACGTTGGCGCGACCGTCCCACAAGGTGGCGTCCACGCCGGCCTCGATCTCCCGGGTGAGCTCCGGCTTGATGGTCGGGTCGCCGGCGGTGGCGTTCGCCGTGGTGCCGATGTTGCCGCCGATGACCTGCCCGCCCTGCAGGGTAGTGAACTTCTGTCCGAACAGCGGCTGGTTGCCGGTTTCGCCGTAGGCCGCCCGCAGCTTCACGTCGCTCCCCAAGCCGAGCAACTCGGGCAGCCGGTAGGAGCCGCGGAACGACGGGAACAGATAGTACTTGTTGGCGTCGCCGTTGGCGCTCGTCCGCTCGGCCCGCACGCTCGCCGAGAGGAGCAACCGCTGATCCATGCCGAGCCATTCTTCCTGGCCGTAGAAGGCCGCCGTGCGCTCATGCGTGTTCTCCTCGAACGGCGTAATCACGGAGCCCTGGTTGACGTTCTGCTGTCCGGCGAGCAGGCCGCGCGCGATGACGCGCGAGCGCGAGATCGCCCGATCCTCCCACTGCAGCCCCGCCGACGTCGTCGCGGTCCACGAGCCGGTGCCCGACGTGTACGTGTGGATCGCGTTGAGGTTCCAGTTCGCGAACCGGCCGTCCGCGTTGGAGAGCACCGAGGTGCCGGGATTCGTCTGCCGCGCCTCGAAGTACAGCTCGGGCGGCGCGAACACGGCGTCCTTCTGATTGAAAAAGTCGATGCCCCCGGCGCCGACGAATTGCAGGCTGTGCTGCGCCGTCTGGAGCGCGGTATAGCGGAGGTTCAGGCCGCCGGTAAAGCGCACCGCGGTCTCGTCGTTGCTGCCCAGGGAGGTCGTTTGCAGGGGATTGGAGCCCTGGTAGCTGAGCCCGCCGGGATCGGGGAACAGGCCGTTCACGGGTTTGAGCGGCACGAAGCCCGGGATGTAGGCGATCGCGTACGTGACGCTGGCACCCGAGTTGTCGTTGTTGGTGAAGCCGCGCTGCGTCGTCGTCCGATCGAACGCCGACGTCAAGGACAAGGAGAACCGGTCGGAGAAGCTCTGATCGATGTTGGCCCGCAGGTTCTGCCGCTGCGCGCCGGTGTTCGTGATGATCCCGCCGTCGCCCTTCACGCCGGCCGAGAGGTAGTAGAGCGTCCCCGCCGCCCCGCCCCGTACGTCGATCTGGGTCTCATTCGACAGTGGCTTGTTGCCGGCGAGCTCCCGCAAGTGATCGTAGGTGGGGAGCTGGCCGTTCACCATGTAGGAGAGAATGAGGGCATGTGCCGCCGTATCGTAGCCGATCTGGTTGCCGAGGCTATCGGTTATGGGGGCGACGAACTGAGCGATCGCACTGGTCGTGTCATAGACTCGCGTCCCCGGCCCGCGCTGGAGCTCCGAGAACCCGACCCGCTGGGTGATGGTCGCGCGCGGCTTGCCCGACTGGCCACGCTTCGTGGTGATGATCACCACGCCGTTCACGCCCTTCGACCCGTAGATCGAGGTCGCGGCCGCGCCGCGCAGCACCTGGTACGTCTCGATGTCGTTGGGGTTCAGGTCGGTGAGCCGGTTGACCGGATCGTCCTGCTTCTCCCCGTCGTTGCGCGTGGACTGCGGGTTGCCGCTCGCCGTAACCGCGAACAGCCCGGTGGACAGCGAGGCGTTGCTGACGATCACACCGTCCACCACGTACAGCGGATCGGCCGCGCCGACCACGGTGTTCGAGCCGCGGATCTGGATCTGGGTACCGCCGCCCGGCGCGCCCGAGTTCTGCTGGACGTAGGCGCCGGGGACGCGGCCCTGCAGCGCGCGGTCCAGGGCTGGCGCCGGAACGGCGTTGACCTCCGCGCCCGTCACGACCGTCGTGGCGACTGCCGCATTCCGGCGCTCGACCCCGGTCTGCTGGCCGCTCACGACCACCGCTTCGAGGTTGAATACGTCCTGGTCGAGCTGCGCATCGGCCGTGGCCTGATCGGCCGCGACCGGGACCTCTCTGCGTTTGAAGCCGATGCGGCGGAACAGGACCGTCACGGCGCTCGACGGCGCCGAGATCACGTACCGGCCGTCGTCGTGCGTCACGGCGGTGAACGCCGTTCCCACGATCGACACGGAGACGCCCGCGATGGGGCCGCCGCCGGTCACGGTGACGAGGCCGGTGATCTGACGTTCCTGCGCCCACGCGCCGGCCGCGCCGATTGCCACGAGCGCGGCCAATAGCAGACCCACACGTTTTCTCACAATCCCTCCAGGGGTGGGTGATACGCGGAACACGACGGCAGGATTGGTATCTTGCCGCTGAAATCGAAGGCTCGCAAGCCGGGGTCCGTTCATCCTCACGGCGCCACGAGGTCGGCGGTGGCCAGGAACCGGGGCGCCTTCCGCGGCTGTGCCGCCTGTTCATAGGAATAGGCGAGCTTGATGAGCGTGGCCTCGCTCCAGGCCGTCCCGATGAAGGACATGCCCACCGGCAACCCGCGCGAGTACCCGACCGGCACCGACACGC
>Ga0326730_1000084_pt1 | contig 27994 bp, 25 predicted proteins | sample MHFSIPfraction_3_FD_207740 | JGI IMG/M metagenome (GOLD analysis project Ga0326730, IMG submission 207740) | Lab enriched peat soil microbial communities from Michigan Hollow, Ithaca, NY, United States - MHF7AN SIP fraction | ecosystem: Environmental > Terrestrial > Soil > Wetlands > Peat...
GACTTCGTGCGCGCGCGCAGCGGCGACCGCATCGGCCTCGTCGCCTTCGGCGAGCACGCGTTCACCCAGTGCCCGCTCACCGTCGACCACCGTCTGGTGCTCGAGTCACTCGAGCGCGTCGACGTCGGCGTGGTCGGAGACGCGACGGCGCTCGGCGAGGCGATCGGCCTCGCGACCCGGCGCCTGCGCCTGGCCGGCGGCCCCGAGGACGCGCGCCGCATCGTCGTGCTCGTCACGGACGGGCGCAGTAACTCGGGGAAGCTCGCGCCCAAGACCGCGGCCGACCTCGCGCAGCTCGCCGGCGTGCGCATTCACGCGGTCGGGATCGGGACCGAGGGGTTGGTGCCGTTCGCGCAGCCGGGCGCCGAGGCCCCGATGCGTTTCGAGCGCGTCGACCTGGACCGCGAGACACTTCAGATCGTGGCCGACGCGACGGGCGGCCGCTTCTTCCAGGCACGCCGGCCCGAGGACCTGCGCGCCGTCGCCGACGCGATCGACCGGCTCGAGGCTCGCCCGCACGCGCTCGACCCGCGCTTCCGCCACGCGTCGCTCGCACCGCTCACGCTCGCGCTCGCGCTCGCCCTGCTCGCGACGGAGGCCGCGCTCGCGCACGGTCTCGTGAGGAGACTCCCTTGAGTGAGCTCGACTGGCCGTGGCTCGCCGCGCTCGCCGTCGCCGCGCTCGCCGCGCAAGCAGCCGTGCGCGGCCGGCGCGAGATGCGAGACTGGCTCGGCCGCGACCCCGCGCGCTGGGCTCGTCCCGCGCGCGCGATCGCGCTGTCACTCGCGGCCCTGTGTCTCGCGTTCGCGCTGCGCACCGCAGTCACGACACCGGAGCAGCTCTCGGGCGACGGGGCGGACGTCGTGCTCGCGATCGACGTGTCCCAGAGCATGGACGTCGGAGACGTCGCGCCGTCGCGTCTGCGTCGGGCGCTGCGCACGGCCGAGCGCGTCGTCGAGCAAGCGCAGAGCGAGCGACTTGCGCTCGTGGTCTTTGCCGGCGACGCGTTCATCGCGCTGCCGCTGACTCAGGATCGCGATGCGGTCCTGACTTACCTGCGCGCGCTCGACAGCGACGTGATCTCGGTGCGCGGCAGCGAGCTCGGCCGCGCGCTCGAGCAGGCCGGCCGCACCTTCGATCCCCGCTCGAGCCGACCGCGCACCCTGCTCCTGCTCACCGACGGCGAGGACTTCGGCTCGCCCCCCGAGTCACGGATCGGCGAGCTGCGCGCGCTCGGCGTGCGCGTCGTCGCGGTCGGCTACGGCACCGCCGAAGGCGGGCCGGTTCCGGGTCAAGCCGCGCTCGCGGAGGCCGTGCGCAGCGGCGAGAACACCATCTCGCGCCGCAACGACGGCTTGCTGGCGCACATCGCAACGGAGACGGACGGCGTCTATTTCCGCGAGATCGAGGAGCGGCCGAAGGCCGAGCAGCTCCTGCCGCCGCGCGAGGCCCGCGCAACGCCGAGTCCGGACGAGCAGCGCCGCCCGAACCCACTCACTGCACCGCTGCTCGCGGCCGCGCTCGCGCTCGCCGCGGAGCTCTGGCTCTCGACCGGCACGTGGCGCGCGCGCCGCCGAGTGACTCGTGCCGTGTTCCCGCTGCGGCGGCGCGCGGTCGCGTTCGCTCTCGCTGCGCTCTCGCTCGCGCTCGGCGGCTTCGGTGCGGCAACCTTGATTGCGCGCGGCGACGCCGCGCTGGCGGCGGGCAAGCCCGACGAGGCGCTCTCTCTGTATCACGAGGCCGCGGCGACTCGGAACCGCGACGCGGGGCTCTCGATCCGCATCGGGAACGCGCTCTTCCGCCTCGAGCGACTCGACCAGGCGGCGAGCGCATATCTCGAGGCGCTGCGCATCCTCGAGTCCGACGACCCCGACGCGCGCTTCACCGCGAGCTTCAACTTGGGAAACACCTTCGTCGCGAAGCAGCACTTCGAGGAGGCGCGCGACGCGTACTGGGCGGCGCTGGTCGCTCGGCCCTCGAGCCTCGAGGCGAAGTTCAACTACGAGTGGGCGGTCGATCACATCCAGCCGCTGCCGCCCGCGCCGCAGCCGGAACCGACGGACCAGCCGAAGCGCGAGGACAAGGACTCCGGCCAGGGTGAGTCGAGTGACTCGCAGCCGAGGCGCGGCGAGGCCAAGCCCGAGCGCGGCAGCCTCGACGAGCAGGAAGCGCAGCGCTGGCTCGACACCCTCGACGAGCCGGTCGGCGACGCGCTGCGCCAGCAAGTGACCAACGCGACCGGCGGCAAGCCGCGCGCGCGGCCGGGCGGGAAGACTTGGTGAGCGCGGCCCGCGTCGGCGCGCGAGCGGCGGTGTTCGCGCTGGCGCTCGCGCTCGCGGCGCGCGAGGCGCAGGCGCAGGACCCAGCGCCGGTCGAAGCGCGCGTGCGCCTCGACCGCGAGACCGTGTATCTGCACGAGCAGGTCGTGATGTCAATCGAGATCGTGCATCCGAGCGACGCGCGCGCGACCTGGGAGCCGCCGCCCTTCGACGGCTTCTGGGCCGAGAGACTCGGCACGCGCGCGCTGCCCGACGATCCGAGCGGCCTGCACCGGACGGAGTTCCGCCGCGCGCTCTTCCCCACGCGCGCGGGCGAGCTCGAGATCGCGCCCTCGAAGCTGACCTACGTGGGAGACGGCGGCGCGCAGCGCGAGATGCCCGTGCGCGGCTTGCGCATCCGCGTGCGCCCCCTGCCCGAAGGGATCCCGCCGGACGTGCTCGTGGGACGGCTCGAGCTGCACGTCGCCGGCGGCGACGACCGCGTCCGCTTGGGCAAGTCACTCCCAGTCACGATCGACTTCGCGGGCGACGCCAACGTCTGGGACGCCGCAGCGCCCGCGCTCGAGAAGCATCTCGGCGGCGACGTCGAAGTCTTCGGCGAGGCGCCGCGGCTCTCCATCGGCGAGAACGCGGGGCGGGCGACCACGCGCCGGACGTTCCGCTACGCACTCGTGCCCGCACGCGCGGGTCGCGTGCACATGGCGCCGCTCGAGATGGACTACTTCGACCCGGCGACGGGCCACCTCGAGACTGCGCGCAGCGAAGCGCTCGCCTTCGACGTGTTCGAAGGCGGCGCGGACGAGGCGCGCTCGCCGTTCAAGAAGCGCGCGCCGCTCGCGACCCGCGAGCCTTTCGACCTGTGGCCGCTTCTGCTCGGCGCGGCGCTGCTGTTCGCCGGGAGTCTCTGGCTTCTGCGGCGCTCGCAGCGCACGCAGCTCGCACATGCTGCGCGCGCCGGAGCGCCCTCGCCGCGCATCGCCTTCGACGCGGCGTCTGCGGCGCGCGGCACCAGCGAATTCCACTCACTCCTCGCGCGCGCCGTTCGCGCCGGCGTCGGCGCCCGCCATCGCTTCGACGCCCTACCGCTGACTCCCGCCGAGATCGCGGCGCGCGGCGCCGAGCGCGAAGCCGTCGACTTACTCGAGTCGCTGGAGCGCGCCCGCTTCGCGCGCCGCAGTGCGGACGAAGACGCTCTGCTCGAGCGGACGCGGCTCTACCTGAAGCTCTGACTAGAGGAGCACGCGCTCGAGGAGTGACACGAAGCGCCCGTCGCTCACTTGCAGCTGCCCGCTCTCGACGAAGCCTCGACGCGCGTGGAAGGCGAGTGAGCGCGGGTTCGGGGGGCGCAGGTTCACCTCGCAGACGATGCGCGGAACGCCGCGCCGTGCTGCTTCGCGCTCCAGGTCCGCGTACAGGGCCGAGCCGACGCCCCGGCGCCAGGCCCGGGCAGCGACCGCGATCTGATCGACGTACAGGAACGACTCGTGGCGGGCCGAGAACCAGGCGTACTCGTCGCCGATGGAGGCGAATCCCGCGCCGAACGCGATGAGGTAGCCCGCGAGCTCGCCTTCGACCTCGGCGACGCGGAAGAGCGTCGCGCGCGCGACGCAGGCTTCGACCTCCGCCGGCGAGAGCGCAGTCACTCCGGGTTGGCCCTCGCGATTCACCGCAAGGATCGCGGCTCGGTCGGCGAGCTCGGCGGCGCGGATCGAGGCGCTCACGCGCGAGTCAGTAGCGCTCGATCACCTGCTTCGCGAAGTCGCGGAACAGGTCCCGCGCGAAGTCGATCGGCGGCAGCAGGGTGATCTCGCGCAAGCCCGCCCGCTCGGCGCTCTGGAGCTGCCCGATGATCTCCTCGGGCGTGCCCGCGAGAACCCAGGTGCGGATCGCGTCGGGAGTCACGAAGCGGCGCTCCGCCGGCACGAGGAACGCACAGTGACCTTCGTGGACCTGCAGGTATCGCTTCTCGGGCGGTGTCTCCATCTTCTCGACGTACGCGCAGTACTCCTCGAACGGAGCGACGAGCGCGGGCGGAACGGGCGGCCCCGCTTCGGGGTTCATGCGCCAGCCCTCCCACGCGTAGTGCCAGGCCGCAGCGACCTGCGAGCCGCAGGCGTCGATGACTCGCTCGCTGGCGAGTGACTCGCCGGGGCGCAGGACGACCGCGGTCGTGAGCGCCGCGGTGTGGAAGTCGGCGGGCAGCCCGCGGCCGATCTCGCGCGCGCCGGTCGCGATCGCGGCGAGGCTGCGGCGCGTCATCTCGGGCGGCTCGTGGAGCGCCGAGATGCGCCCGTCGCCGTACGCGCCGGCGGCGCGCAGCGCGCCGGGCCCGTTCGCCGCGACCCAGATCGGAATCGGCTGCGCGAGCTCGATGAATTTCCGCTCGACGTTGAGGAACCGGATCGCCCGCGTCTCGGCGCCGTGCGTGTACTCGACTTCCTCGCCGGCGAGCAGCCCGCGGACGACGCGGAGATACTCGCGGAAGTCACGCGGCACCATCGGCTTCATGCCCATCACGCGCATCGCCGTGTGACCCGTGCCGATGCCGAGGAAGACGCGTCCCGGCGCGAGCCGCGCGATCGACGCGATCGAGTGCGCGGTCACGGGCGCCAGCCGGGTCGGCGCGATCGCCACGCCGGTGCCGAGCCGGATGCGCGAGGTGTTCGCGGCCGCGAGCGCGAGCGTCGCGTAGCAATCCGACCAGATCATCTGCGAGTCCGGCACCCAGCCGTGGTCGTAGCCGAGTGACTCGCATTCGGCGAGCAGCTTCCAGTCGTCGACCTTGGTCGCGACCATCGCGCCGAACTTCATCGCCGACTCACGCGTGCACGGGCGGGCGCCGGGACGCCCACGGCCGCGCCGTCTCCAGCTGCCCCGCCACGCGCAGCAGCAAGTCCTCGCGGCCCCACGGCGCGACGAGCTGCACGCCGATGGGGAGGCCCGACGCATTCCAGTGTAGGGGGAGCGAGATCGCGGGCTCGCCCGTCATGTTCTGGATCGGCGTGAAGGGGATGAAGCCGAGGAGCTTGTCCCACGGGGCCAGGGGAGCGTCCGGCCTCGCCGTGAGCGCGCCCAGCGGCAGCGGCGGCGCGCCCAGAGTCGGCGTCAGCAAGAGATCGAAGCCCGACGAATAGAACTCGCCGAACGAGCGCGAGAGCACGTTGCGCCACTCCACCGCGGCGAGGAAGTCGAGCATCGGCATGCGCTTGCCCTCCTGCCACAGCGCCCAGGTCCAGACCTCCAGCTCGTCGGGGCGGATGGCTCGGCCGACCGTGGCCTCGACCAGTCCGAGCAGGCCGGCGGTCTGCGCGATGATGATGTTGAAGAGCGTCTTCTCGACCGAGGGATCATCGATCGCCGAAGGGTGCTTCATCTCGAGCGAGTGACCGAGTGACTCGAGGAGCTTGGCCGCGTCTCGGACCGCCGCCACGCAGTCGCCGTGCAGCGGAGTCTTCGCGAAGCTCGGCGAGCGCTCCATGAAGCCGATGCGCAGCTTGCCCGGCGCGCGAGTCACTTCGGCGAGGAACGGCCGCTCGGGCGGCGGCGCAGCGTACGGGTCGCCGGGCATGTAGCCCTGCGTGGCGTCGAGCAGCGCCGCCGAGTCGCGCACCGTGCGCGAGACGACGTGCTCGCCCGCGAGCCCGTTCCAGCCCTCGCCCGCGAGCGGCCCCAGCGAGATGCGGCCGCGCGACGTCTTCAGCCCGACGATGCCGCAGGCGCTGGCCGGGATGCGGATCGAGCCGCCGCCGTCGTTCGCGTGCGCGGCGGGAACCATGCCCGATGCGACCGCCGCGGCCGAGCCGCCGCTCGAGCCGCCGGGCGAGCGAGTCACGTCCCACGGATTCTTCGTCGGACCGTACGCGAGCGCTTCGCTCGTCGCCGTGAGTCCGAACTCGGGGGTCGCGGTCTTGCCGAGAAACACGAGCCCCGCCGCGCGATAGCGCGCCGCGAGATTCGTGTCGATCGGCGAGACCATGCCGAGTGACTTCATCAGCCGACAGCCGTTGTACAGCGGATCGCCCTGCGTGGCGCAGATCAGGTCCTTGAGCAGGAACGGCACGCCGCGGAACGGGCCGTTCGGCAAGTGACTCGCCGCCTGTGCGCGGCCCTTCTCGAACAGCGGAGTCACGACCGCGTTCAAGGTCGGGTTCAGCTTCTCGATGCGCGCGATCGCGCCCTCGACCAACTCGCTCGGCGAGATCTCCCCCTTCGCCACGAGCTCGGCCTGCCCGACGGCGTCGATCCAGGTCAGATCGCTTGTCATACGGGCAGCCTATCACGCGTCGGCTTCACCTACGCTCGGCTGCGCCGCGCTCTCGTCCTACCGCAGATCCTCGGGGGAATTTGCGTTGCTGAACGAGCGCAGAGTCGGGTCGAGCACGCGCAGATCGCTCTCGGGGATGAACAGCGTCGGCGAATCTCGCAGCAGCGCCTGCAGACCGAGCTCGCCGCGCGCGATGCGCCGCTCGAGCTCGGGGAGAATTCGCGGGCGATAGATCGCGAGCAGCGGCTCGGGTCCCTTCGGTCCGAGCGGCGCGATCACGTCGGCGCTTCCTTCGACGGGCGCGAGCGCGAGCAGCGCGAGCGCGACGCGCGGGTCGAGATGGACGAGGTCGCAAGCGGCGACGAGCACGGCCGACGCCTCGCACGCGGCGAGCGCTGCCGCGACGCCGACCATCGCCGCGCGCTCGGGATGCCGATCGAGAATCGTGTCGAGACCGAGCGAAGGCAGCTCGCCCGGCTTGCCGACGAGTCGCACGCGCGCCACGCAGGCGCCGAGCGCATCCGCGACGCGGCGCGCCAGCGGAATGCCGCCGTACTCGAGCGTCGCCTTGTCGCGCCCCATGCGCGTCGACGCGCCGCCGCACAGCACGGCGCCCTCGACGTGCGTGAGCTTCAAATCCCGGGCTCGGCCGAGAGTGAGTCGCTGTACAAGAGCTGAACCGGCACGCGCTCGCCGCGCGCGACGCGCGTCGTCTCCGCCGGAACGAACGCGAGGCCGTCCGCGCGCACGAGTGACAACAGGATGTTCGAGCCCTGTTCGCCGCTCGTGCGCGCCCAGAGCTCGTCGCCGCGGCGCTCGAGCGACACGCGCGCGAAGTGAGCGCGGCCGGCGGGCTTGGTGTAGTCCGCGTCGAGCCGCGCCAGCTCCACGGGCCGGAACACCTTCGTGTGTCCCATCATGCGCAGGAGCGAGGGCCGCACGAACTGCTCGAAGGTGACGAAGGTCGACACCGGATTGCCGGGCAGACCGAACACCGGGCGCTCGCCGACGCGCACGAATGCGAGCGGCGCGCCCGGCCTCATCGCGATGCGCCACAGCCGCATCTTCCCGCCGAGGCCCACGAGCACCTGCTTGATCCAGTCGCGGTCTCCGACGGAGACGCCGCCGCTCGAAATCACCGCGTCACAAGTGAGTGCCGCGCGGAAGCGCGCCTCGATCTCCGCGGGCTCGTCCGGCGCGATCCCGAGATACACCGGCTCTGCGCCGATCTCGCGCAGCGCCGCGCACAGCGCGTACGAGTTCGAGCTCGCGATGCGCCCGTCGTCGCGCAGCCGATCCGGCTCGACCAGCTCGTCGCCGGTCGCGAGCACCGCGACGCGCGCGCGCGCGCGCACCGCGACCACGCTGCGCCCGAGCGCGGCCAGCATGCCGACCAGCGGCGCGCGCAAGAGCGCGCCGGGCTGCGCGATCACGACCCCGGGCCGCACGTCCTCGCCCGCGCGCCGCACGTGCTGGCCGAGTGACACGGATCGGTGTACCCGCACGCGGCCGCCCTCGGTGTCGGTGTCTTCGATCATGACCACCGAGTCCGCGCCCTCGGGCAGCGCCGCGCCCGTCATGATGCGCGCCGCCTCGCCGGCCACGAGCTTGCGCTGACTGCGCTTTCCCGCGGGCAGATCCTCGCCGACCCGCAGCACCACGGGCGCGCCGTCCGTGTCGGCCGCGCGCAGCGCGTAGCCGTCCATCGCCGAGTTGTCCGCCGGCGGGATCAGAACGCCCGCGCGGATCTCCTCGGCGAGCACGCGTCCGGAGGCCTCGGCCAGCCCCACCGTCTCGCTCCCGAGCGGCGCGATCGAATCGAGGATCAGTGCGCGCGCCTCCGCCACGCTGACCGACGTGCGCTCCGCTTCGACCGTGACCTCGCGCATCCCGCCTCCTTTGCGGTAGTCTGCCCAAATCCTAGGCAGATCGCCTCGCGCGCCGAAAGCCAAGTATATGCAGCGGAAAACCCCCCGATGAGCGAGACCCTCGAGCGTCTCGACGCCATTTTCGGCTCGCTGCGCGTGGGCGTGCTGGCGGTCGATGCCGATCGCCGGGTCGAGCTGCAGAACCCGGAGGCGAGCCGGATCCTCGGCCTCTCCGGCGTCGCGACCCTGGGTCGACCGCTCGCCGAGACACTCGGCCCGCAACACCCGGCGGTGACGGTGCTGGAGACGGCGCTCGACGATCACCGCGAGGTCGCCGAGCACGGCTGCCGCCTGCGCGATCGCATGGGCGGGCGCTCGCTCGTGGTCGACCTGACGGCGTCACCGATTGGTGTAGGCCGCGAGACTCGCGGCGCGGTGCTCTCGCTCGCGGACCGCACGATCGGCCTCGAGCTCGAAGACCTGCTCGGGCAGCGAGCGCGCTCGGAGCTCTTCGCCCAGCTCGCAGCCGGGATCGCGCACGAGCTGCGCAACCCGCTCGGCGGAATTCGCGGCGCGGCGGAGCTCTTGCTCGGGAAAGTCGCCGACCCGCCGCAGCAGCGCTACGCCGAGCTGATCCGCGCCGAGACCGAGCGCATGCGCCGGCTGCTCGACGACCTCGCGGAGCTCACGCGCGGCGCGGACCTGCGCCCGAGACACGCGAACCTGCACCGGGTGATCGACGATCTGGTCGAGCTGCACAGCCGCTCCGAGAGCTGGCGCGGCATCCGCGTCCTGCGCGAGTACGACCCGAGCATTCCCGAGTTCGAGTTCGATCCGGACCGCACGACGCAGGTGCTCTTGAATCTGGTGCGCAACGCCGTGCAGGCGATGGCCGGCAAGGGCACGCTCACGCTGCGCACGCGCATCGAGGCGGGCTACCACCTCGAGCACGTCGGCCCCGAGCGCTCGCGCATGGTGCGCATCGACGTCGAGGACACGGGGCCCGGCATTCCCGACGAGGACCTGCCGCTCCTGTTCACGCCGTTCTTCACGCGCCGCACGCAGGGCACGGGTCTGGGCCTCGCGGTCGCGCAGCACTGGACCGTGCGCCAGGGTGGGCGGATCCAAGTCACGAGCCGCGTCGGCATGGGTACACGGATGCGTGTAGAGCTGCCCATTCGGAAGCCGGCTTGAGCCGGGGGAAGCCCTCATGACTCGCGTCCTGGTCGCCGACGACGAGGCCTCGATCCGCTTCGTGTTGCGCGAGGCGCTGGTTGCGGCGGGTCACGACGTGGTCGAGGCCGTCGACGGGAACGATGCCCGCGAGCGCCTGGCCGCGCAGCGCTTCGATCTGGCGCTGCTCGACATCCGCATGCCCGGGCCCTCGGGGCTCGAGTTACTCGACGAGGTCGCCGCGCGGGGCGCCGACGCGCCGCTGGTCGTGATCCTCACCGCGCAGAACACCTTCGAGAACGCCGTCGAGGCGATGAAGCGCGGAGCATTCGACTATCTGACCAAGCCCTTCGACCTGCCGCAGGTGGAGGCGCTGGTCGAGAAGGCTCGCGTGCTGCGCGGCCTGCGCGGCGAGGTCGCCGAGCTGCGCCGCCAGGTGGGTGACTCGTTCCGCACCGGTGAGGCGCTGGTCGGCCGCACCCCGGTGATGCTCGACCTGTTCAAGACGATCGGCCGCGTCGCGGCGAGCGATGCGGCCGTGCTGATCCTCGGTGAGAGCGGCACCGGCAAGGAGCTCGTCGCGCGCGCGATTCACTATCACAGCCGCCGTCGCGAGGGCCCGTTCGTCGCGGTGAACATGACGGCGCTGCCGTCGGAGCTGATCGAGGCGGAGCTCTTCGGTCACGAGCGCGGCGCGTTCACCGGTGCGACCGAGGCGCGCACGGGCAGGTTCCGCGAAGCCGACGGCGGAACGCTCCTGCTCGACGAGATCGGCGATCTGCCGCTCGGCTTGCAGGCGAAGCTGCTGCGCGTGCTGCAGGAGCGCATCGTCGTTCCGCTCGGGGGGCGCCAGGCGATCCCGATCGACGTGCGCATCGTCGCGTCGACTCACCGCGATCTGCCCGAGCTCGTCGCGGAGAAGAAGTTCCGCGAGGACCTGTATTTCCGGCTGAACGTCGTGCCGGTGCGCATCGCCCCGCTGCGCGAGCGACGCGCGGACATCCCGCTGCTGGTGTCTCACTTCGTCGAGCGCTTCTCGCAGGAGCTCGGCGTGCCGCGGCGCTGGCCGAGCGAGGCGGCGCTCGAGCGACTCACTCGCCACGCCTGGCCCGGCAACGTGCGCGAGCTGGAGAACGCGGTGAAGCGCGCGCTGGTGCTGGCGTCGGGCGACGTGATCACCGCCGAGGACATCGAGCAGGCGACGAGCAGCGCGCCGTCGGCGGCGGCGGACTGGGCGGAGCTCGCGCGCCGGGAGCTCGCGGAGCGTCTCGAGAGCGGCGGCGGCCACGGCGAAGAAGACGGCTCGGGTCCGTACTGGAGCTTCGTCTCGCGGCTCGAGCGCGCGGTGATTCGCGAGGGACTCACTCGCTCGCGCGGCAATCAGATCCAAGCCGCTCGCCTGCTCGGCATCAATCGCAACACGCTGCGCAAGAAGATCGCGGAGCTCGGGCTCGGCGCAGCCGACGGCGACGACACCGAACGGTGACGCGCCCCGGGCTCGAGCGCCTGCGCGGGGTCTACGTGCTCTGCGACGACGATCCGCGCTGGAAGCACGGGGTGCGCGCGCAGCTCGAAGGCGCGCTCGCGGGCGGGGCGAGCGCCGTCCAGCTCCGGCTCAAGCACACCTTGGACGGCGCGGCGCTCGAGCTCGCGCGCTGGGCGGCGGCGCGCGCGCGAGCGGCGGGCGCGCTCGTGTTCGTGAACGACCGCTTCGACCTCGCGCTGCTCGCCGGCGCGGACGGCGTGCACCTCGGACAGGACGACCTGGCGCCCGAGCGCATACCCGGCGATGCGCGCGCGCGGCTGCTCGTCGGTCTCTCGACGCACACGCAGGCGCAGGTCGAGGCGAGTGCCGCGCGCCCGGTCGACTACGTCGCGTTCGGGCCGGTGTTCGCGACCGGCTCGAAGCGCTCCGAGTACGAGCCGCGCGGGCTCGAGGGCCTACGCAGTGCGGTGTCGCGCGCCGGCCGCCCGCTCGTCGCGATCGGGGGAATCGGCGCCGCGAACGTCGCCGCGGTGCGCGCCGCCGGCGCCGCGGCCGCCGCGCTCATCTCCGCGGTCGCCGACGCGGCAGACCCGGCCGAGGCGACGCGTTACCTTCAGGCCCGCTTCGCCGAGTCACCCCCCCGAGAGTGAGTAGCGTTTGGAACGTGCGACGAGCGTCCTGGGGGTGTTCGTGTTGCTCGGCATCGCGTGGGCGATGTCGACGAACCGCCGGGCGATTCAGTGGCGCACGATCGCCGTTGCGCTCGCGATTCAGCTGGCGATCGCCCTGCTCGTGCTGCGCACGCCCTGGGGCTCGTGGCTGTTCAGCCGCGTGAACGATGGCGCCGACGCGTTCGTGCGCTCCGCGGACGCCGGCATCGCGTTCGTGTTCGGCGTCTGGCCGAGCGAAGTGATGGGCGTCGACGGCAAGCCGACGCGTCTGCCGTACGTGTTCGCGATCCGCGTGCTGCCGATCATCGTGTTCATGAGCAGCGTGTTCGCCGTGCTGCAACACTTCGGCGTGTTGCAGCGCGTGGTGGGCGCGCTCGCGGTGGGGTTGCGCCGCGTGATGCGCATCAGCGGTGCCGAGTCACTGGCCGCGATTGCCGAGATCTTCCTCGGCATGACCGAGTCACCGCTGATGATCCGCGCATACGTGCCGACGCTGACGCGCAGCGAGCTGTTCTGCGTGATGACGGCCGGGCTGGCGACGGTCGCGGGCTCGGTGCTGGTCGCCTACATGGGCATGCTCGGTCCCGCGTACGCGGGTCACCTGGTCGCCGCGAGCTTCATGGCCGCGCCCGCGGCGATCGCCATGGCGAAGCTGATGATCCCCGAGGAGGGCGTGCCGCAGACGCTTGGCGAGGCGCGCATCGACATTCCGCGCACCACCGTGAACGCGATCGACGCCGCGGCCGCGGGCGCGATCGACGGCGTGCGGCTCGCGCTGAACATCGGCGGCATGCTGGTCGCCTTCGTCGCGCTGATCTACATGGCGGACGCATTTCTCGGCTGGGCCGGAGAGGCGGTCGGCCTGGTCACGGTCACGCTCTCCTTCGAGAGACTGCTCGGCTGGGCGCTCGCGCCGCTCGCCTTCCTACTCGGCGTACCCTGGCACGATGCGGTGAGCGTCGGCTCGCTGCTCGGCATGAAGACGGTGCTGAACGAGTTCATCGCCTTTCAGGCGCTCGCCTCGCTCAAGGACTCACTCGACCCGCGCTCCGTGGTGATCGCGAGCTACGCGTGCTGCGGGTTCGCGAACTTCGGATCCCTCGCCATCCAGATCGGCGGCCTCGGCGGCATCGCGCCAGAGCGGCGCAGCGACGTCGCGCGCGACGCACTGCGCGCGCTGCTCGCGGGCTCCCTGGCCAGCTTTCTCACGGCGGCGATCGCCGGCATCGTGTACTGACTCACCGAGCCCGCGGCGGATCGGGCGCTGCGAGCAGGAAGACGGTGAGTCGCGCGCCGCCGTTCGGCGCGTTCTCGCGCCGAACCGAACCGCCGCTCGCGAACAGGATACGCTCCGCGGTGTAGAGCCCGAGGCCGAGGCGCCCGCTCTTCGTGGTCGAGAACGCGCGCAACGGCGTCGTGAGCCTGTCCTCCGCGAAGCCCGGGCCGTCGTCGGCGATCTCGAGCGAGACCACGTCGACCTCGCCTTCGGCTCCGACGCGCACGGCGACGCGCGTCGCGGCGCGCGAGCCGTCGCCCTCGCACGCGTTCTCGAGCAGTGCGTCGAGAACGCGCGCGAGTCCGTCGGCCCCGGCGCACACCGCTACCCGCGCGTGCTCGAGCGCAGGGCTGGCAAGAGTGACTTCGACGGCCACCCGCGGATGCCGCGCGCGCGCGCGGGCGGCGCTCGCCATCACCCCGCCGAACAACTCGGCCGGCGAGACCAGCGGCGCGCGCGGGCCGGTCGTCGTCACGGCCCCGCGGCCCCGGCCGATCATCCGCTTCAGCCGCTGCAGCGCATCGATCAGCTCCTCTGCCGCGAGCTGTTGATCCGCCTTCGGCTTGTAGCGGGACGCGTCGGCGTGACTCGCCGCGAACAGGAACTGCGCCGAGAGCAGCGCGGTCGAGAGCGCGTTGTTCGCCTCGTGGCGACGGCGGCGAACTTCCTCGGGGTCGGCTTCTTGCGGGTCGGCGTGCTCGACATGGTCTTCCCACAGCCTCGCTTCGAGCGCCGCGCGGAGCGCCTGCTCGCGCTCGCGCCGCCCGCGAGACAATGCGGCCAGGCGCAGGCACACGGCGAAGAAGGGCAGCGCCCCGAGCAGAGCGCCGAGTGCGACGAGTGCGGAGCCGCGCATGCGCGCGTCGCCCCCGAGTCAGTCTGGGTCGCGCTCGCCGCGGCGCCGCTCGCCCGCGTCGAGCTCGCGCACGATCTGCTGAACGGCTTGCCGGGTCAGATCGAGGAGACGCGCGGCGCCGCTGCGGCTGTTCCCCGCCTTCGCGAGCGCCTGCTCGATCATCACGCGGCGCACCTCGCCCTGAACCTCGCGAAGCGGCGTGTTGCCCACGTGCGCCGCGACGAACGGGTCGAGGCGCGGTCGATCCGAGAGCGCTTCTTCGACCGAGTGAGTCAGCTCCTCGAGCGAGATCGGCTTCGCCAGGTAGCGCCGCGCTCCCGAGCGCGCGAGTTGGAACGCCTCCTCCGCCGAAGCCTGGCCGCTCATCGCGATGACTGCGGCGGCGGGTCGCATGCGCACCGCTTCCTCGACGATCGACAGCGCCTGGCCGTCGGGCAGCGCGACGTCGACGATGACGACGTCGGGAAGGCGCGCGAGCAGCGCGTGACCCTCGCGTACAGTGCCGCCTTCGAGGACCTCTGCGCCCCAGTCGCGCGCGGCGCGCGCGATTGCCTGCCGCAGCGGCTTGTGATCTTCCACGATCAGAACGCGCTCTGGCTGCGGAAACATCCCCTGCGCTTCCCCTCGCGGCCAACTTATCACGGTTCCGTGCGAATCGAGCGTTCGACCTGCAAGGAATCTTGCATTCCGAATCGAACGGGAACAGCGCAATCTAGGCAAGGTGTGAGAAAAGAATCCCTTCCCTCTCGCACCCGAGCGGCCCGTAGGGTGGCTCTGCTGGGCGGGCGGTGAGCGGCAGCTCGCCGTCCGCCCTTTGCGTTTTCCCGCAGAACAGGCTCAGCGGAGCAGCTCGGCCATCGCTGGTTGCGCCCGGACATAGCGCTCGTGCGTATCGAGGTAGATCTTGCGGTAGAGCGCGTCGACCTCGCCGGGCGCGGGGAAGCGCTTCGAGAAGCCGGGGCTCACGGGGTCGAGCGCCAGCTCCGCCGCGCGCTGGAAGTGCGCGAGCAGCGCACGGGGATCTTCGTCGCCGACCGCGATGCGAATCGTCGTGGGCGAGATACCCGCGGCGCGCAGCGCCTCGGCCGAGAGCTCCGAGTGACTCGTCTGCGCCGGACAGAGCACGACGGTGTTCACCTGCCCGAGACTCACTTGCAGCCCGAATGCGGGCTCGAGACAGTCGAAGAAGCGCTTGAACGCCTCGACCGAGATCGCCGATCCCGAGCCGTCCGGACGCTCGAACGCGATCGTGAAGAGCGGCGCGGACAGCCCGAGATACAGCGCGCGCTCGCGCAGAGCGGCGTTCTCGTTGCCCGGAACCGCGTTGCAGTTCACGCGGATCTCGGGATGACGCGCGAGCGCGCGCGCCAAGGTCGCGGTCGCGATGCACTTCTGCAGCATGCGCAGCTCGAGCGTGCGCATGCCGTTGATCACTTCGAAGGCTTTGTCCGCGTCGAGGAACGCGCCCTTCACGTAGTACACGTTCCAGAAGAGTGTCTCGCTCCAGTCGATCTCGCGCGTGCCGCCCGCGATCCCCGCGACCGTGACGCGGCTGCCCTTCGGCAGGAACATGCGCTCGTTGCGCGCGATCGCGACGCCCGCGGTCGTGGTGCCGCTGCCGACGAGGTCCTTCGTGTAGGAGTGAATCACGAAGTCCGGCCGCTCGACGGGATCGTCGCGGCGCAGAACCGGACTCAGGAACGGCGTGCCGACCGTCGAGTCACAGATCACTTCGAGCCCCGCGGCGTGCGCGGCGCGACAGATGGCGGGAACGTCGAGCACGTAGCCGTGCGGGTTGCACGGCGACTCGAGGTACACGTAGATCTGTCGCCCCTGTGCGATCCGGTCCGCATGCACGACCCGGAGCTGCGCGAGCGCGAGCTCGAAGTCGCTCGCCTCGAAGCCGTCGAACCACTCGACCGCGACGTCCAGATTGCTGCGCTTCCCGTACCAGTCCGAAAGCAACTGGTGCGCGCCGCCGTAGACGTTGCGGCTCGAGAGCACGATGTCCCGGTAGCCGACCAGGTGCGCGAGCACCGCGTCGATCGCCGCCATGCCCGAGTTGAAATTCCAGGCGAAATACTCGCCCGCGAGCGGCCCGGCCTCCACGTCGACGATGAAGTTCGCGAGACACGTCGACGTCGGGTTCATGAGCCGCGAATAGATCTCGTGCAGGAGCTCCTTGCCCTGGAACGCGTCGTCGATCCACTCCGTGCAGGCGTACAAGTAAGTCGCGGTGCGGGTGATGACCGGCGTCGAGCTGAAGATCGCAGTCACGTTGTCGAACAGCGCGTACGGCCCGCGCTGCGCGGCGTGGCCGCGGTCGACGACGAGTGACTGCCAGCTCTTGCGCATCGGGTTCTGCAGCGTGTCGAGCAGCTTCGCGAGCTGGAAGCACAGGAAGCGCTTCGCGTTCCAGAAGGCGATGCGGTCGCGGCGGTCGAGGGACGCGATGCGCGCCAAGGTCGCATCCCACAGACCGTGCATCGCCTGGTTCGCGCGGTAGACGTGACTCGCGACTTCGGCCAGCTCGCGGCCGAGCTCGCTCGCCGGGTCGAGCGAGAAGTGCAGGAGCTGCTCGCGGACGAGTGCGTCGACGCTGGTCGCGCTCGTGGTCTTGCGCAGCGGCGAGAGCTCGCGGGCGGCGCCGAGGTCGGAGTCGTGGTCGGCCAACTAGAGGTTCTCGTAGAGGTAGAGGGAGTGGCCCTGATCGTCTTCGAGCGAGATCTCTCGCGTTCGGTACGGCGTCTCGTACACGTCGCGAGTGAGTCGCACGCCCTTCCGCTCGAGCTCCTCGGCCGCGGCGCGCACGCCGTCGACCTCGATGTACAGGTGCACGTGCTCGCCCTTGCGCACGTAGTCGATCGTCGGATCGGGCTCGTCGACCCGCTTCAGGTGGAACGTGTGGCTGCCGGCGCGGATGCCGGCATAGAAGTCCTGATACTGGAACGCGAGCTCGAAGCCGAGCTTCTCGGTGTAGAAGCGGATCGAGGCCCCGAGGTCCGTGGTGCGGAGCTGTGGAATCACCGACGTGATCTTCATGACTTCTTCTCCTGTGCAGAAAGCAGCGCGCAGAGCGCCGCGTTGAGAGGTGTCGCAATTCGGTGTCGGGCGCCCAGCCGCACGATCGCACCGTTGCGCGCGTCGAGCTCGAGCGGCCGGCCCGCCCGGCGATCGTAGAGCATCGAGTTTCCCGAGCCGGCGGGCAGCGCCAGCATGCGCGCGACGGTCTCGTCGGCGACCGAGTCGGCGAGCTCGGCACCTTCGGCGCGGGCCACCGCGACGCACTCGAGCGCGATCCCGCGCGCGAGCTCCGCCATGCCGGGCTCGTGCAGTACTTCGCTGGTTCGCCCCGTGAGCGCAGTCAGAGCGCCGCTCGCCGCGTTCACACACAGCTTGCGCCAGGCCGAGCGAGCGAAGTCGGAGCTGACCTCGACGGCGACGTCCGTCCCGGCAAACAGCCGAGCGAACGCGTCCCCCGCAGCGCCCGCGGGCACCGTGAGTCGCGCGCCCGCGCGCATGCGGACTCGCCCGGGCGCGCTGCGCGCGGCCGGCAGCTCGACGACCACGGGCAGGACCTCGGCGGGCCCGGCGAACGGTGTGACTCGCGCGACGTGCTCGACCCCGTTCTGCAGCACCGCGATCACCGTTCCCGGCGCGGACAGCGCGGCCAGCCACTTCGCCGCGCCCGCCACGTCCTGTGCCTTGGTCGCGAGCAGCACCCACTCCGCGGCGCCGACCCGCGCGGGGTCCGTCTCGCAGCGCGCATGGACCTCGACGCGCCGCGCGGGTGACTCCACGATCAAGCGCTCGAACGGCTCGCGCACGCACAACACCACGTCGTGTCGGCCGGTTGCCATGAGCGGCGCGGCGAGCGCGCCGCCGATCGCGCCCACGCCCACGCACGCGATGCGCGTCACGCGGCGGCTTCCGTGATTCTGCCGCCCCGCAGGCAGTAGATCCGGTCGTGCGGGTGCGACAGCGCGAGCATCTCGTCGCTCGTGCAGCCGGCGTACGCGCCGAGCAAGGTTCGGCTCAGCATCTCGTGAGTGACCGCGATCGTGTCCGATGCGTGCTTGCGGGCGGAGAGCCACGCGGTCGCGCGCCGGTAGGCGTCGGCGTAGCTCTCGCCGCCGGGGAAGGTGTAGCTCCACTTCTCCCGGTCGCGCGCGTCGCGCGCACCCGGAAAGCGCGCGTCGATCTCCGCCGCAGTGAGTCCCTGCCAGTCACCGTTGTGGAGCTCGGCGAGGAGCGGCTGCGGCACGATCGCGGATTGCGCGAGGCCGAGCTCGCGACACACGATCTCGGCCGTCGCGCGCGCGCGGCCGAGCGGGCTGCTCTCGAGCACGACTCCGCGCGCGTCGCGGAGCGCTTTGCGCAGCGCGCGCCCCACCGCGCGCGCCTGCTCGACCCCGCGCGCGGTCAGCGGCGAGTCCATGCGCCCCTGTCTCCGTCCCTCCGCGTTCCAGACCGTCTCGCCGTGCCGAACGACGTAGATCGCGCCCTCCGTCGCACTCACGGCTCCGCCTCCAGATCGCGGTCCGCCTGCACCTGCGCGCGCTTCGCCGCGATCCAGGCGAGATACTCGGGTCCGTCCCACGCGCGTTGCAAGCCGCGGCGGTAGAAGCTCGCGTTGCGCTGATACTGCCACGCGTTCAGCCGGTTCTCGCGCGAGGCGTCGCGCGTCGCGATCCGCTTCGCGGGAATCCCGACCAGGATGGAGCCCGGCGGGAACTCCTTGCCCTCGGGCACGAGCGCGCCGCCGCCGACGATCGAGCCCTTCCCGATCACCGCGCCGTCCATGATCGTCGCGCCGATTCCGATCAAGCAGTGGTCTCCGATGGTCGCGCCGTGAATCGTCGCTCGGTGAGTGATCGAGCAGAACTCACCGATCACCGTCGGCGCGTCGTAGCCGACGTGCACCATCGCGAAGTCCTGCAGGTTCGTCATGCGCCCGATGCGCACGTGCTGCGCCTCGGCGCGGATCACGGCGTTGGGCCAGAGCGAGGCGTGCGCGGCGATCGAGACGCGGCCGTAGATCTGCACGCCGGGGGCGATCCAGACCGACTCGTGAATCGACTGAAGCTCGTCCACGGGGCCGGAGCTTGGCACGAACGCCGGGCTGACGATAGGATTCGGCCCCCATGGCTTCGAAGAAATCCCCCGACATGACCCGCGGCCGCACGGTCGCCATCGTCGGCGCGACCGGCGCCGTAGGCGAAGTGCTTCTGCGCGTGCTCGAAGAGCGCGCGTTTCCGGTCGGCGAGCTGCGCGCGCTCGCGAGTGAGCGCTCGGTCGGGACGACGGTGACCTTCCGCGGGAAGCAGATACCGGTGGAAGTCGCGCGGCCCGAGGCGTTCGACGGGGTGGACTTCGTGTTCTTCGCGGCGACCGGCGCGCTCTCGAAGACACTCGCGCCCGAGGTCGTGAAGCGCGGCGGGATCGCGATCGACAAGTCGAACACCTGGCGCATGCACGAAGACGTGCCGCTGGTCGTTCCCGAGGTGAATGGCGAGGCAGTCCTGAAACACCAGGGAATCCTCGCGAGCCCGAATTGCACCACGATGCCGTTCGTGATGGCGCTCGCGCCGCTGCGAAAGCTTGCCAAGCTGAAGCGCGTGGTGGTCACGACCTTGCAGTCCGCCTCCGGCGCGGGACTCCCCGGGGTCGAGGAGCTCGAGTCACAGCAGGAGGCGATCGTCGCCGGCAAGCCGCTGCCGCCGCTGAAGCAGTTCTCGCGTCAGCTCGCAAACAACGTCGTGCCGCTGTGCGAGACCTTCACCGACAACGGCTACTCGACCGAGGAGATGAAGCTCCTGCTCGAGACGCGGAAGATTCTCGGTGACTCGAAGCTCGAGGTCGCGATGACCTGCGTGCGCGTGCCCGTGCCGGTGGGTCACTCGGCGGCGGTGCTGATCGAGAGCGAGCCCGCGATCACGCCGGAGGCGGCGCGCGCCGCCATTGCGGCGTTTCCGGGCGTGATCGTGCGCGACGACCCGAGTCACAACGAGTTCCCGACCCCGGCCGAGGCCGCGGGCAAGGACGAGGTGTTCGTCGGGCGCATCCGCAAGGACCTGACGAGCGACCGCCTGTGGCTCTGGACCGTCGGCGACAACCTGCGCAAGGGCGCCGCGACCAACGCCGTGCAGATCGCCGAAGAGCTCATGCGCCGCGGGCTGCGCTGAGACGGAGCCCGCGTTGAGCGCGCCGCTCTGGACGCCGTCGGCAGAGCGCATCGAGCGGGCTCAGATGACGGCGTTCCGGCGGCGCATCGAGCTCCAGACCGGGCGCGCGCTGCCGACCTACACCGATCTGTGGCGCTGGTCCGTGGACGAGCGCGGCGCGTTCTGGCGCGCCGCCTGGGAGCTCTGCGAGGTCATCGGTCAGCGCGGCTGGGCGCCCTATCTGGTCGACGATCGCATGCCTGGCGCACGCTTCTTCCCGGACGCGCGGCTCAACTTCGCGGAGAACCTGCTGCGGCGCGACGACCATGCGCCCGCATTCATCTTCGTGAGTGAGACCCACGCGCGCCGCGAGCTCTCGTTCTCGGAACTGCGCGCACAGGTCGGCGCGCTCGCGGCTTGGCTGCGCGCCGAAGGCATTCGCCCGGGCGATCGGATTGCGGGCATCGTGCCGAACTGTCCCGAGGCGATCGTCGCCATGCTCGCCGCGACGTCGCTGGGCGCGGTGTGGTCGTCGTGCTCGCCGGATTTCGGCGTGCGCGGCGTGCTGGACCGCTTCGGTCAGATCGAGCCGAGAGTGCTGTTCGTCGCGGACGGCTACTCGTACGGCGGCAAGACCCACTCACTCGCCGAGCGCATCGCCGAGATCCGCGCCGGGCTGCCATCGGTCGAGCACGTGGTCGCGTTCTCGTTCATCGGGCAGGGCGGGGTAAGGCATGCAGAGAGCTTCGAGCAAATCGTCGTCGTGCACGCGCCGGCACCGCGCTTCGAGCGCCTGCCTTTTGCGCATCCGCTCTTCATCCTGTTCTCGTCGGGTACGACGGGAATTCCGAAGGGCATCGTGCACTGCGCGGGCGGGGTGCTCCTGAAGATCGGCGTCGAGCACCGGCTCCACACCGATCTGTGTCGCGACGACCGGCTCTTCTACTTCACGACCTGCGGCTGGATGATGTGGAACTGGCTCGCGACCGGGCTCGCCTCGGGCGCGACGCTCGTGCTGTTCGACGGCTCGCCCTTCCAGCCGAACGAGCGCGTGCTCTGGGACCTGGCCGAGCGCGAGCGAGTCACCATATTCGGTACCTCGGCGAAGTATCTCGACGCGATCCGGAAGTCCGGCCTCGAGCCCAAGCGCACGCACGATCTGGCGTCGTTGAAGACGATCCTCTCGACCGGCTCGGTGCTCGCGCCCGAGAGCTTCGACTTCGTGTACGAGGGCATCAAGAAGGACGTGCTGCTCTCCTCGATCTCGGGCGGCACCGACATCGCCGGCTGCTTCGCGGCCGGCAGCCCCACCCTTCCCGTCCACCGCGGCGAGGCGCAGTGTCTCGCGCTCGGCATGAAGGTCGAAGTCTTCGACGAGCACGGCCACTCACTTCCGCCCGGCGAGAAGGGCGAGCTCGTCTGCACCCGGGCGTTTCCCTCGATGCCCGTCGGCTTCTGGAACGACCCCGACGGGCGCCGCTACCGCGCCGCGTACTACGAGCGCTTCCCCGGCGTGTGGCACCACGGCGACTGGGTCGAGCTGACAGCGAATGGTGGCATGACCCTGTACGGCCGCTCCGATGCGGTGCTGAATCCGGGCGGCGTGCGCATCGGCACGGCGGAGATCTACCGCCCGGTCGAGCAGCTCGACGAAGTCGTCGAGAGCATCGCCGTCGGCCAGGACTGGGACGGCGACGTGCGCGTGGTGCTGTTCGTGCGCCTGCGCGACGGAGTCACTCTCTCGGCAGATCTCGAGTCACGCATCCGCGCCGCGATCCGCAGCCACGCGACCCCGCGCCATGTGCCTGCGCGCATCGTCCAAGTCGGCGACATCCCGCGCACCAAGAGCGGCAAGATCGTCGAGCTCGCCGTGCGCGACGTCGTGCATGGCCGCACGCCCAAGAATCTCGAAGCGCTCGCGAACCCCGAAGCCCTCGAGCAGTTCCGCGGGCGCGAGGAGCTCGCGAGCTAGCAGAGTGACTCGAGAGAGTCGAACCCCGAGCCGCGCGGCTCAGTGGTAGATGAACTCCTTCGCGTCGAGGTCGATCGCCGGGATGTCGATCTTCTCTGCCCAGTAGTCCTGTGTGTGCTGCCATTCGGGCTTGTCTAGCCGCCTCGGCATCAGGTGCTGCGAGCGCAGCAGGTAGCCGGGGTTGAAGTTGTTCGGATCGATCCACTCCTTCAGCGGCATGCCCTCGTCCTCGGGCCGCAGCGCGACCGTGACCCGCTTCACGCCTCGCTGCTTCATGTGATTGAGCAGCCGACACACGAAGTCACAGAGCAGATCCACCCGCAGTGTCCAGCTGGCGCGGAAGTAACCGAACACCCAAAGCAGGTTCGGCACGCCGGTGAACATCATGCCGCGGTACGTGACGGTGTCGTGGAAGTCGATGCGCTTGCCGTCGACGGTGAACGCGATGTCGCCGAGCACGCTCAGGTTGAAGCCGGTGGCGGTCACGATGATGTCCGCCTGGAGCTCCTTGCCGGACTTCAGCAGGACACCCTTCTCCGTGAAGCGGTCGATCTCGTCCGTGACCATCGACGCCTTGCCGGAGAGGATGCCCTTGAACAGATCGCCGTCGGGCACGTACGCCAGACGCTGCTGCCACGGCCGGTACTTCGGCGTGAAGTGTTCCTTCACGGCCTCGTCGGGGAGGTAGGCGCGTACGCCCGCGAGGAGCTGCTCCTTCGCGAAGTCGGCCTGCTCGATGCACAGGCGAGTCAGCACCTCTTGGTCGTGCAGAATCTTGCGGCGCACGATTTCGTGAACCCAGGTCTCGTCGATGTCGAGCTCGCGCAGCGTGTCGGCGAGCTCGTTCTTGTTGGGCGCCGGATAGAAGTAAGTCGGTGAGCGCTGCAGCACCGTCGTGTGGCGTGTCTCGGCGGCGATCGCGGGCACGAGCGTCGCGGTGGTAGCGCCCGAGCCGATCACGAGAACGTTCTTGTCCCTGTAGTCGAGATCCTCCGGCCAGGTCTGCGGGTGAACGATCTTCCCCTTGAAGGTCTCCATCCCCTTCCACTCGGGCGTGTAGCCCTGCGCGTGCCGGTAGTAGCCCTGACACATCCACAGGAAGTTCGTCGTGAAGCGGAGGCGCTCTCCCGTGTCGGTGCGTGTGGCGTCGACCGTCCAGCGGTTGTCCTGACTCGACCAACTCGCCGCTGTGATCTTGTGCCGGTAGCGGATGTGCTGCGCGAGCTCGTTCTCCGCGATCACCTCGGCCAAGTAACTGCGGATCTCCTGGCCCGTCGCGACCGGAGGACCCGTCCACGGCTTGAAGCGGTAGCCGAAGGTGTACAGGTCGCTGTCCGAACGGATGCCCGGGTAGCGGTGCATGAGCCACGTGCCGCCGAAGCTCTCGAGCGCTTCGAGCACGACGAAGCGCGTTCCCGGGCACTGCTTCGTCAGATGGTAGGCGCCGCCGATGCCGGAGATGCCCGCTCCGGCGATGAGCACGTCGAAGTGCTCGCTCTTCTGTGGCGCTGACTCGGTGCGAGCACTCGGAGCGGGCACATGTCGAGATTCCTGTTGAGTCATGACCGAGCCTGAAGCAAGCGGCATGCCCCGTGATTTCGCGAGGTCGCGCGGCTCGGAACGCCACACTGCTTTCGCACGCCACAGCATGGGACACCTCGTCACAGGCTCGATTCCGCGCCCGAGACCCAGTTGGCTTCCCGAGAACGGCGGCAGGATCAGCGGCGCCCTTCCGGTAGGGCGTAGGAGATCACGTAGTCTCCGAGCTTCGAGCCGAGCCCGACGTGGCCGCCCGGCGCGACCACGAGATACTGCCTGCCGCCGGGTCGCACTCGGTACGTGATCGGACCGGCGTGGAGTCCCGCCGGGAGGTCGAACGCGCGCAGGACCTCGCCGGTGTCGAGGTCATACGCACGAAACAGCGACTCACTCGTGCCGCCGTGAAATACGAGACCACCGGCGGTGGCGAGCGGAGGACCGAACGCACTGAGACCGCGCGCGCCGTCCGGCGAGACGCCGGTCGGGACCGACCAGCGCATCTCTCCCGAGTCGAGATCGAGCGCGACGAGCAGCCCCCACGGCGGCGCGTTGCACGGCACTCCGTCGTGCGCGAAGAGCGTGCGTCCCGTTCGCGGCGACGTGAAATAGCGCAGCCCGGTTCCGCGGCCCGTGAGCAGAAACCAGAGGCCTGCGAGCCCACCGCGCAGCGGCTGCGCCGAGTCAGTCGCGAGGTTGCTCTCGGGGAGCGGCGTGAGCTCGGCGACATGCACGAGGTTGTTGACCGGTACGACCAAGCGGTGTCGAGCCGGATCGAACGCGGCTCCAGACCAGTTCGCGCCCCCGGCCGTGTACGGATATAGCACCGACCCCCTCACACTCGGAGGCGTGAACAGCCCCTCGTTGCGCAGCCCTGCGAGCTGCGCGCGACACGCCGCGAGGTGCTCGGGGCTGGGCGCGTAGAGATCGTTCTCCGTGAGTCGCTGCGGCACGAGCGGAGGCGGCTTCGACGGTACCGGCTGAGTCGGCCACGCATGCTCGCCGGGGACGTCACTCGCGGGCACCAGCCGCTCCTCGACCGGGAAGATCGGCGCTCCGCTCTCGCGGTCGAGCACGAAGACAAAGCCCGACTTCGTCGCCTGCGCCACCGCATCGATCGACCGCCCGTCGCGAGTCACTTGCACGAGCACCGGCGGCGCGGCCAGGTCGTAGTCCCAGAGGTCGTGGTGCACCGTCTGGTAGTGCCAGATGTGCCGGCCCGTCGCGGCCTCGAGGGCGACCACGGAGTCGGAATAGAGATTTGCCCCGGGTCGGTCGACGCCGTCGAAATCCGGGCTCGGCGTGCTCACCGGCAGAAACACCCAGCCACGCGCGAGGTCCGCGGTGATCGTCGACCACACGTTTGCGGCGCCGTTGCGCTTCGTTCCGAGCTGCCAGGTCTCGGCGCCCGGCTCGCCGCGCTGCGGGATCGTGTGGAACGTCCAGACGAGCTTCCCGCTGCGCACGTCGAACGCCCGGACGTCGCCAGGAGGCGCGGCGGGGCGGATCGTGTCTGCGATCGAAGAGCCGACGACGATCACGTCGCCGACCACGGTGCCGGGCGACGTCACGTTGTATTCCCAGGGATCTACGACGGGCGCGAGACCGGCGAGTAAGTCGACGGTCCCGCTCTCGCCGAAGTCCGCGCAGCGCCGGCCGGTCCCTGCGTCGAGCGCGATCAGACGCGCGTTCAGGGTCGCGAGAAACACCCGGCGGCTGCACGAGTCACCTGGCGTCGACGAACGCCAGTACGCGACGCCGCGGTTGATCATCATGTTTCCGTAGAAGCGGGAGCGGTCGATGCCCGGGTCGAAGGTCCACAGCTCGTGTCCCGTCTCGGGGTCGAGCGCAATCACGCGGTTGTAGGGCGTCGTGAAGATCAGGCGGCCGTCGACGACCAGCGGCGTCGCCTCGAACGACGTCCCCTTATTGATGCGAAAAGGGAACGGGCCCGGGCCGAAGTCGCCGTGCCGATAGGTCCAGACGACCTCGAGCTTCGCGACGTTCGAACGGTCGATGTCGCGCAGCGGTGAGTAGCGTCCGCCGCCGGGCGCGCCTTCAGTGACCGGCCATTCCGCCGCTGGGAGCGCGTCCTGCGCGGATGCAGAGCTCGCGGCCCCAGTGGCGACGAGCAGGGCGAGCGTCAATCCGAGGGGTGAGGTGAGCTTCATGCGCCAGTCACTCCATCGAGAAGCGAGCAAACCACCAGCTCGACGACCGTCTCTCGAGCGGTGACTTCGTCGAACGCTTCGGGAGCTGGATCCCAGTGGCGGTGAACCGCCCAGAACACGACGATCTCCAGGATCGCCCGCGCCGTGACTGCGACGTCTCGCACCGGGCGAATACGCCCGCGGCGGATGCGGTCCTCGAGATAGCGCCGCAGCAGCGCGAGGGGTCCGCCGCGACCCGTTCCGTGCCACACCGCCGCGAGCTCGGGGTAGTCGGCCGCACAGCGGTCCAGCAGCTTGATGGCGACGCGGTGACTCGCGAGGAGCACATACAGCTCGCGCACGATCTCCTCGAGCTCGTGTCTCGCGTCCGCGACGCGGCGCCGCTCGAGCGCCGCGCCGAGCGCAGGCAGCGCGGCGCTCTCCGCGATCCGCTTCTCGACGTGCCGAAGCGTCGCTCCGGGCGCTGGGGTGGCGAGAGGCAACTTCGACGGGAGCGGGATCGGATCGGCGACGTCGGCATAGCGAAGGACTGCGTCGAGCAGCGCCTCCTTGCTCTCGACGTAGAGGTAGAGCGTCCCCTTCGCGACGCCGAGCCGTTCGGCGACGTCGGCCATCTGCGTGCGGCGGTAGCCCTGCTCGACAAACACCTCGGTCGCCGCTCGCAGCAGCTCGTCGAAGCGGTCCTCAGGAACCCGTCGGGGCATGCGCGCATCTTTTCATAACTGACCCGGTCAGTCAATATCGGTGATTGACTATTCAATCCGATGCTTGAATAGTCCGTTCATGACGACCCACCGCGGCTTCAAGGACGACCTCTACGCGCAGTTCTCGCGCATCGGGAAGGCCCTCTCCGCGCCGAAGCGGCTCGAGCTGCTCGACCTCCTGTGCCAGGGCACGCGCACCGTGGAGGCGCTCGCGGAGCAAGCCTCCTTGTCGCTCGCCAACGCGTCGCGGCACCTGCAGGTGCTGCGCGGCGCGCGGCTGGTCGAGACCGCGAAGAAGGGTCTCTACGTCGAGTACCGGCTGGCAGACAACGAAGTCAGTCACTTCCTGTGCGCGATGCACTCACTCGCCGAGTCCCGCTTGGCCGAAGTCCGGCACGTCGTCCGCAGCTACTTCGCGGAACGCGGGGCGCTGGAAGCGGTCGGAGGCGACGAGCTCTTGCGCCGCGTGCGCGCGGGCGAGGTCACCATTCTCGACGTGCGCCCGCGCGAGGAGTACCGCGCAGGTCACATCCCCGGCGCGCTCTCGATCCCGATCGCGGAGCTGAAGAGGCGACTCACCGAGCTGCCGAGGAGCCGAGAGATCGTCGCGTACTGTCGCGGCCCCTACTGCGTGATGGCCGGCGACGCGGTGGCTCTGTTGCGCGAGAGGGGGTTCCGGGCGCAGCGCATGGAGCAAGGCGTCGTCGAGTGGCGCGCTCGCGGCTGGCGCATCGAGACCGCAGCGAAGGAGGCTCGTCCATGATCTTCAGGCCCTTCTACCGCTTCGAAACCGGCTGCGCGGCGTACCTGTTTGGTTGCGGCGGGTTGGGCAAGTGCGCGGTCGTCGACGCGCACGAGAGCGACGTCGACGCGTACGTCGAGTTCGCCGCTACGAAGGCGATGCGCATCACGCACGTCATCGACACACACGTGCACGCGGACCACCGGTCGGGTGGACGGGCGCTCGCCGAGAAGACCGGCGCGCCTTATTGCCTGCACGAGTCCGCGAACGTCGCGTTTCCCTTCGAGTCACTTCGCGACGGGCAGGAGATCGAACTCGGGAACGTTCGGGTGAAGGTCCTACATACGCCCGGACATACGCCGGAGAGCATCTGTCTGGTCGTGACGGATCTCCGGCGCGGTGCGGACCCGTGGTTCGTGCTCACGGGTGACACGCTCTTCGTCGGCTCGGTCGGTCGTCCCGATCTTCCCGGCCGCGCAAGGGAGAACGCTGCAGCTCTGTACGCGAGCCTGCACGATCGGCTGCTCTCGTTGCCCGGCGACCTCGAGATCTATCCGGGTCACTTCTCGGGCTCGGTCTGTGGCGCGGGCTTGAGCGGAAAGCCTTCGAGCACGATCGCCTTCGAGAAGCGCTGGAATCCGCTGCTCTCGAGCTCCGAGGAGGCGTTCGTCGACGCCCTCGTCGACGTGCCCGCAAAGCCCGCCGAGATGGAAGCGATCCTGCTCGCGAACCAGGGCCGGCTCGAGCACTGACGTGAGTGACCTGCGACTCGGCATTCGCGCCAACCTCGCGCAGTTCTCGCTCTTGGTCCTCGTGAACGCGTTCGTCGGCG
>Ga0326730_1000086_pt1 | contig 27324 bp, 24 predicted proteins | sample MHFSIPfraction_3_FD_207740 | JGI IMG/M metagenome (GOLD analysis project Ga0326730, IMG submission 207740) | Lab enriched peat soil microbial communities from Michigan Hollow, Ithaca, NY, United States - MHF7AN SIP fraction | ecosystem: Environmental > Terrestrial > Soil > Wetlands > Peat...
GACATCTGGGTCTCGCGGGTGCATGCGATGCGGGAGGGGTTTCACGCTCGCCGGAGCGCCACGGCGCGACGATACCGCTACGAGATCGGAACTGACGACGCCAGCCACTCACCGTTTCGCCGGCCGTTCGAATGGGCGCTCGGCCGCCCGCTCGAGCCGGGGCTGCTCGCGGAGGCCGCCGCGACGCTGCCCGGGACGCACGATTTCCGCGGCCTCGCTGCTGCCGGTGCGGCGAAGCCCGACTACCGATGCCGTGTGGCGCTCGCCAGCTGGGCGCCGCGAGCGGACGGAACGGGCGTGACGTTCACGATCGAGTCGGACCGGTTTCTGCACCGGATGGTGCGGTTCCTCGTGGGCACGATGGTCGACATCGCGCTCGCGCGGCGGCCGCTGTCCGACCTCCCCCAGTTGCTGACCGCGACCGACAACGAGGCGGCGAGTCCGCCGGCTCCCCCCCAGGGCCTCTACCTGGAGGCGGTGCGCTACCCCCCAGACCTCTACGCCGAGGCGCAAGCATGAAGTTCTTCCTCGACACGGCCAGCCTCAAGGACATCAGCTGGGCGGCGCAGGCCGGGCTGATCGACGGCATTACGACCAACCCCTCGCTGCTCGCCAAACAGGCGGGCGACCTGGATCCGCGCGACGTCCTCAAGGAGATCTGCTCGCTCGTGGAAGGACCGGTCTCGGCGGAAGTGGTGGCGCTGGAAACGGACGCCATGGTCCGGGAAGGCAAGTCCCTCGCCAAGATCGCCGACAACATCGTCGTGAAGATCCCGATGCTCGAAGCCGGCATGGTAGCCGTGCGCCGGCTCTCGAGTGAGGGGATCCGCACCAACGTCACGCTGTGCTTCTCGAGCGTGCAGTGTCTCATCGCGGCGAAGGCCGGGGCGACCTACGTGAGCCCGTTCATCGGCCGGCTCGATGACGTGGGACAGGAAGGCATGGATGTGATTCGCGAGGCGCGGCAGATGTTCGACAACTATGCCATCGCGACGCAGATCCTCGCGGCCTCGATCCGCCACCCCCGGCACGTGGTCGAGGCGGCCATGATCGGCGCCGACGTCGCCACCCTGCCCCCCGAGGTGCTGCGCAAGCTGCTGCAACACCCGCTCACCGATCGCGGCCTGGAGCAGTTCCTGGCCGACTGGAAATCCGTCGCCACGCGCGCCAAGGCGCCCGTGTGACCTGGGAATCCCCGCTCGCCTCCCGCTACGCCTCCCCGGCCATGCAGGCGCTGTGGAGCGAGCGCCGCCGCATCGGACTGTGGCGACGGCTGTGGCTCGCGCTCATGGAGAGCGAGCGCGAGCTCGGCCTCGATATCCCCGCCGATGCGATCGCCCAGCTGCGCGCGCATCTGGACGACGTGGATCTGGCCCGGGCGGCGGATTTCGAGAAGCGGATGCGCCACGACGTCATGGCGCACATTCACGCGCTTGGCGAGCAAGCGCCGGCGGCCCGTCCCTTCCTGCACCTCGGCGCCACCAGCGCGTTCGTGACGGACAACGCGGACCTCGTGTTGATGCGCGAAGGTCTCACCCTGCTCGTCGGACGGGTAGCCGCGGTGCTCGTGGCCTTGAGTCACACGGCGCGTCGCCACCGCGCCCTGCCCTGCCTCGCCTACACGCACTTCCAGCCCGCCCAGCTCACCACCGTGGGGAAGCGGGCCACCCTGTGGATGCAGGATTTTCTGCTCGACGCCGAAGAGCTACTCCATCGCACGGAGTCGCTCCAGTTCCGCGGCGTGAAGGGCACGACGGGCACGCAGGCGAGCTTCCTCGAGCTGTTCGACGGCGACCACGAGAAGGTCCGCGACCTCGACGCCCGCGTCTCGGCCAAACTCGGGTTCCCCAGAGTCTTCCCGATCACCGGCCAGACCTACACCCGCAAGCAGGATGCCCAGCTGCTGGCCGCGCTCGCCGGCGTCGCCGCCTCGGCGGCGAAATTCGCGACCGACCTGCGTCTGCTGCAGCACGAGGGCGAAGTCCTGGAGCCGTTCGAGAGCGAGCAGGTCGGCTCGTCGGCGATGCCCTACAAGCGCAATCCGATGCGGGCGGAGCGGATGACCGGGCTGGCCCGCTTCGTCATCGAGCTCGAGGGGAACGCCTGGCACACCGCCGCCGAGCAGTGGCTGGAGCGCACGCTGGACGACAGCGCCAATCGCCGCCTGGTCATCCCCGAGGCGTTTCTCGCCACCGATGCGATCCTGGTGCTCGCCACCAACGTGGCCGCGGGTCTCGAGGTGCGGGAGGCGGTGATCCGCCGGCACGTGGAGGACGCCATGCCCTTCCTGGCCACCGAGCGCCTGCTCATGCGCGCCGTGAAGGCCGGCGGAGACCGTCAGCGGCTGCACGAGGTGATCCGCGTGCACAGCCTGGCGGTGTCCCAGGCGATGGCCGAGCACGGTGCGCCGAACGATCTCCTGGCGCGCCTCGCGGCGGACCCGGCGTTCCGCACGGCGGGCATCGCGGCCCGCCAAGACGAGCTCGACCCGGCCCGCTACGTGGGCCGCTCGCCCGAGCAGGTGGACCATTTCCTGAACGAGGTGCTGCCCCCCGTGCTGCGCCGTATCGAGACTATCGCCCCCGCCACCGGCGCCGCCGAGGTGAAGGTATGACGACCGTCACGCCGCTCGTATCGAGCCATCTTCCCCTGCCCCTGCTGCGGCGCGGCAAGGTACGCGAGATGTACGAGGTCGACGCCGATACGCTGCTCATGGTGGCGAGCGACCGGGTCAGCGCGTTCGACGTCGTGATGCGCGAGCCCGTGGCGTTCAAGGGCGCCGTCCTGACCCAGCTGTCGGCGTTCTGGTTCGGCCGGCTCGGCCACGTGATCCCCAACCACTTCATCACCGCCGACGCCGCCGACATCGTCGCGCGCGTGCCGGCGCTCGCCCCGCATCGCGCGACCCTGGTGGGCCGGGCCATGCTCGTGCGCCGCTCGACGCCCGTGGCGTTCGAGTGCGTGGTGCGCGGGTACCTCGCGGGATCGGCGTGGGCCGAATACCGCAAGACGGGCACGCTCGCCGGGGAGGCCCTGCCGCCGGGACTCGTGGAGAGCCAGAAGCTCGAACCCGCCATCTTTTCTCCGGCCACCAAGGCCGAGACCGGTCACGACGAGAACGTCACGTTCGCGCATGTGTCGCAAGCGCTCGGCGCTTCTCTCGCCGACTCGCTCAAGCGCGCAAGCCTCGCCCTGTACGAGGAGGGCCGCGCCTACGCCGCCGGCCACGGCATCATCATCGCCGACACCAAGTTCGAGTTCGGGACCACGCCGGACGGTACGCTGCTGCTCATCGACGAGGTGCTGACGCCCGATTCGTCCCGCTTCTGGCCCGCCGACCGCTATCAGCCCGGTTCGAGTCAGCCGAGCTTCGACAAGCAACCGCTGCGGGACTTCCTCTCGGGACTCAAAGACCAGGGGAAGTGGGACGGCAACGATCCGCCACCCGGGCTCCCGCCCGTGGTGATCGCCGCGACGAGCGCCCGCTACCGCGAGGCCTATCGGCTCATCACCGGCGCCTCGCTCGAGGTTCCGAGGTGAGAATGGCGCCCGAAGGGTGGCCCTTCATCGCGATCGGCTGGGCCCTTGCGGCCCTCGGGGGCTGGGCGGCGCTGCGCTGGAGCGGCTGGTGGTGGGCACTCGAAGTCGTGATCCTCGTGCTGGCGCTATGGCTGCTGGTATTTTTCCGCAACCCCGAGCGCACCGGTCCCCGCGGCGACCGCTACGTGATCGCCCCCGCGGACGGCAAGATCGTCAGCACCGTGGAGACCGACGAGCCGGCGTTCCTCCGCGCCCGCGCGCTGCGGATTTCCATCTTCATGAGCGTGTTCGATGTCCACGTGAACCGCTACCCGGTCGCCGGCACCGTCGCCTACCGGCACTACAACGCCGGGAAGTTCCTGCATGCGGCCGCCGACAAGGCGAGTCTCGACAACGAGCAGTCGTCCATCGGCATTGACGGCCCGCACGGACCGATCCTGGTCCGCCAGATCGCCGGCGCCATCGCACGCCGCATCGTGACGGACGCGAAGGTCGGAGATCCCGCGACCCAGGGAGCGCGCCTCGGCATGATCCGTTTCGGCTCGCGGGTGGACGTCTACCTCCCACTCACGGCCCATGCCACGTCCCAGGTCCATGTCGGCGACCGCGTGAGCGCCGGCGCAACCGTGCTCGCGGAGTACGCGCCATGACCGCCCCTACCCCCCGTCGCGGTGTGCGGCGCGTCGTCGTCATCGTGCCGAGCCTGTTCACGCTCTTCAACTTGTTCTTCGGAATCTGGTCGATCACCCTCGCCGCCAAGGGTGAGTTCTATCGCGCCAGCTGGTTCATCGTCTTCGCGGGACTCCTCGACACGCTCGATGGCCGCGTCGCGCGCTTGTCCAACACCGGCACCCGCTTTGGAGCCGAGCTGGACAGTCTGGTGGACGTGGTGAGCTTCGGAGTCGCCCCCGCCTACCTCATGTATGAGCTGCACTTCGCCACCGCGGGTGCCGCGGCGTGGATCTTCTGCTACTTCTACGTGATGGGCGCGGCCATCCGCCTGGCGCGATTCAACATCACCCAGGCCGGGAAGTCGAAAGCGCACTTCGTCGGCCTGCCGTCGCCTGCCGCCGGCATGACGCTCGCGACCTACTATCCGTTCACACAGACCGATCTCTACGCCCAGATGCACGGGCTGCCCTGGCCGCTGCTCCTGAACTTCCTGATGATCGCCTGCACCATCCTCATGGTGAGCAACGTGCGCTACGCCACGCTGCCGCGCGCCAGCCTGCGCACCATGCGGGGCTTCTTGGGGCTGCTCATTCTGCTGTGTATCCTCTTCTTCGGCGTCTGGCAGCACGATGCCTTCTTCTTCCCATTGGGGATCGCCTACATGCTGTACGGCGTCGCGCGCGCCGCCCTGCTGGGCTTCTTCGAGAACGGCGACTCGGGAGAGACCGACATCGCCGGACCGATCGTGATCGCCGACGCGGAAGCGGACCGCGTCGATGACGCCTTCGGCCCCCGCTCCCGCGGCATCTCGCCCCGGAGTCACAACTGATGGCCTCGTTTCGCGTGGAGATCCGCGTGATGCCCCGCGCCTCGCTGCTCGACCCGCAGGGTCAGGCCGTGAGCCACGCGCTGCATGCCCTCGGCTTCGCCGAAGTCGGTGAGGTGCGCGCCGGCAAGCACCTCGTGGTGCGCCTCGAGGCCCCGACCCGCGACGAGGCGACGGCCCGCGCCCGCTCGATGTGCGAGCGGCTGCTCGCCAATCCCGTCACCGAGGACTACCAGCTGCTGGTGGAGGCTGCCTGATGCACCGAGTCGCGGTCGTCGTCTTCCCCGGCTCCAATTGCGACGCCGACACGCTCGACGGCGCGCGCGCGGCGGGCTCGAACGCCTACTATGTCTGGCACCGCGACACCGACTTGCGGCAGCCGGACGCGGTGATCCTGCCGGGCGGGTTCAGCTACGGCGACTACCTCCGCTCCGGGGCCATCGCGCGGTTCTCCCCGGTCATGGCGGCCGTAGCCGAGCATGCGCGCCAGGGCGGCCCGCTGCTGGGGATCTGCAACGGGTTCCAGATTCTGTGCGAAGCGGGCCTCTTGCCCGGAGCCCTGATGCGCAACGCCCGGCTGCGGTTTCTGTCTCGCCCCGTCCGGGTGCGGGTCGAGGCGACCGACACGCCGTGGACCCGGCTGTACGAGCGGGGCGAGGAGCTGGTGCTCCCCGTGGCCCACGGCGACGGCCGGTACGTCGCGGACGAGCGCACCGCGGCCGAGCTCGAGGCCGAAGGGCGCATCGTGTGGCGCTACGTCGTCGAGAATCCCAACGGCTCGACCCGGGATATCGCCGGCGTGTGCAACGCCGCCCGCAATGTGGTCGGTATCATGCCGCACCCCGAGCGGCGCAACGCGCCGGTGCTCGGCGGCACCGATGGTGCCCGTGTCTTTCTTTCCCTGGAGGCTGATCATGCGACGCAGCATGCTGGTGGTGTGCGCGCTGGTGGCGGGCACCACGCTGGGCTGTGACAAGATCAAGCAGGCGATAGACAAGCGCCGGAACCCCAACCGGGCACCGGCGACGCAGACCGCCACACGCGACACCACCAAGAAGCCCGCACCGGCGCCGACGACGCCGGCCGCCGGCACCAAACCGACTCCAGCCGCGACCTCGCCGGCCGGCCAGGCGTCCGCTCCACCCAGTTCACCCGCGCCCCGCGAGCCGCGGCCGATGCTGCAGGACGAGCCCTTCAACTCCGCCGACACCGGCACGATCGATCCCGGGATGAGCCAGCAGGAGGTGGTCGCGGTGTGGGGACCGGCGTTCGGCATCCGGCATGCAGGGGCCTATACCTACCTGCATTTCCCGAACGGCTGTGAGCGGACCTGCGGCACGGACGACGTCGTGATCCTCGAGAACGACAAGGTCGTCGACGCCATCCTGCGCTGGCGCGGTCACGGCTACAGCGGCGTGTCCTCCTCGCCCCCGGGGAAAACGCCCGAACCCACGCTCCCCTAACGGTCGAGCCCATGACTACCGGTACGAGTCGAAACGAGGACGAATACTTCGCCCGCCGCGATGCGGAGCTGCTGCGCCAGCAGCGCTCCGCGATGGAGCGCGCGGCCGCCGACGCCGAGCACAAGTCGCATTTCATGAAGTGCCCGAAGTGCGGCTATGACCTGATCACCGGCGACTGGGAAGGCATCCAGATCGACCAGTGCACCCACTGCCACGGGATCTGGTTCGATGCGGGCGAAGCCGAGGCGGTGCTCAAGCACCCCCACCCCAACGTCATCGCGCGGGTGCTGCGGGCGGTCATGAAGGGTGTGTCCGGCGCGCGGGCCTCCGACACGTGAAGCCAGCGCCGGCTCCGTTCCCCGGCGATCCGCCCGTCACCCCGGCGCTGGCGCGCGAACACAACCTCACCGGCGAGGAATACGGCCGCATCGAACGGCTGCTGGGACGGACCCCGACGTTCGCCGAGCTCGGGATCTTCTCCGCGCTGTGGAGCGAGCACTGCTCCTACAAGCACTCCAAGCCCGTGCTGAAGACCTTCCCCACCACCGGCCCGCAGGTCGTGCAGGGGCCGGGCGAAAACGCGGGCGTGCTGCGCCTGCCCGCAGGGTGGGCGGTCGCGTTCAAGATCGAGTCCCACAATCACCCCTCGGCCGTGGAGCCCTACCAGGGCGCCGCGACCGGCGCGGGCGGCATTCTCCGCGATGTGTTCACCATGGGCGCGCGTCCCGTCGCCCTGCTCAACAGCCTTCGCTTCGGACCGCTGGACGACGCCCGTAACCGCTACCTCTTCGCGGGAGTCGTCCGGGGCATCGGGGACTACGGGAATTGCGTCGGCGTCCCCACCCTGGGGGGCGAGGTGGACTTCGCCCCGGGCTACTCGGGCAACCCCCTGGTGAACGCGATGTGCGTCGGGCTGCTGCGGGAACGCGACCTCATCACCGCCGCCGCGCACGGCGTCGGCAACGTGCTGCTGGCCGTAGGAGCGCGAACCGGGCGAGACGGCATCCACGGGGCGTCCTTCGCGTCCGAGGAGCTGTCCGAGGACAGCGAGCGACGCAGACCGCAAGTGCAGGTCGGTGATCCCTTCACGGAGAAGCTGCTGCTGGAAGCGAGCCTCGAGCTGATCGGCTCGGGACACATCGTGGCGATCCAGGACATGGGAGCGGCTGGGCTCACCTCGTCCTCCGCCGAGATGGCCGCGCGCGGCGGCGTCGGGGTCGAGATCGATCTCTCGCTCGTCCCCACGCGGGAGCCGGGGATGACGCCGTACGAGATCCTGCTGTCGGAGTCCCAGGAGCGCATGCTCGTCGTGGCGAAGCACGACCGCGTGGCCCAGGTCCAGGCGATCGCGGCGAAGTGGGAGCTGACGGCCACACCGATCGGTCGGGTGACCGACGACGGGGTGTACCGCTGCACCTGGGGCGAGCAAGTCGTGGTCGAGATCCCGGGCCGGCCCCTCGTGGACGAGGCGCCGGTCTATCACCCGGAGGCTCGCGAAGACGAAGCCGCCGTCCGTCTGCGCGCCGAGCGTCCCACTCCCCGCTCCCCACTCCCCGACGTCACCGAGGCGTTGCTCGCCCTCCTGGATCATCCTCCCATCGCATCGAAGCGCTGGGTGTTCGAGCAGTACGATTCGACCGTCCAGGCGGGAACGGTGATCGCCCCGGGAGGGGACGCCGGGGTGCTCCGCGCCCGCGGCGAAGCGTTCGCCCTTGCCGTCACGACCGCGTGCAACTGGCGCTACGTCCGCTTGCGCCCATACGAGGGCGGCAAGGCAGCGGTCGCCGAGGCGGCGCGCAACGTCGCCTGCACCGGCGCCCGGCCCCTCGGCATCACCGACTGCCTGAATTTCGGCAACCCCGAGCGCCCGGCCGTGTTCTTTCAATTCACGGAAGCGTGCCGCGGCATCGCCGATGCGTGCCGGGAGTTCGAGACGCCGGTAACGGGTGGCAACGTTTCCTTCTACAACGAGAGTCCCACCGGCGCGGTCGATCCCACGCCCGTGATCGGCATGATCGGCCTGCTCGATCGGGCCGAGCGCGCCGTCCCGAGCCACGCGCAGACGACGGGCGATCGGGTGTTCATCCTGGGCCACACCGGCACCGAGATGGGGGGGTCGGCCTATTGGGAAGCGGTCCTGGGATGTCGGGGCGGCGAACCGCCGACGGTCGACCTCGAGGCCGAGCGACGTCTCGTGACGCTGCTCGTCGCCGCAGCCGAGCGTGGCCTCGTGCGGTCGGCACACGATTGCGCCGACGGTGGTCTGGGCGTCGCGCTGGCCGAGGTGGCCCTGGGAGGACCGTATCAGGATCTGGGCTTTGGCCTGGACCTGAACCTCACATCGTACGCGACGCCGGTAGCCGCTCAGGAGCTCCTGTTCAGCGAGACCCAGGCGCGCGCCGTGCTCACGTGCGCTCCCGATCGCGCCGCGGCCATCATTGCACTCGCCGCGGAGCACGGCGTGCCGGCGTTCGAGGCAGGCGTCGTGGGTAAACGCAACGGGGAGGTGCGCCTGAGGTTGCGCGACGCGGAGATCGCGCAGCCCGTGGCCCGGATGCGTGACGTATATTTCTCGGCGATCCCCCGGCGAATGGGCGACTGACCCTTCATGTGCGGCATCATCGGCGTTTCCGGCATTCCCGACGCAGCCCGCGTCGCCTACCTCGGCCTCTACAGCCTGCAGCACCGTGGCCAGGAGTCGGCGGGGCTGGTGACCGTGGACGGCGCCGGCGTAGCGCGCTCGCACCGCGGCATGGGGCTCGTCTCGGATGTCTTCACGGAGGCGGTGCTCGCGGGCCTCCCCGGCGACGTCGCGATCGGCCATACCCGCTATTCCACCGCCGGCAGCTCGGTGCTCGCCAACGCCCAGCCGATCCTCGCGCGCTACCGCGAAGGCCCCCTGGCGCTCGGACACAACGGCAACCTCACCAACGCCGCCCAGCTGCGCGCCGACCTGGTGGACAAGGGCTCGATCTTCCAGACCTCCTCGGACAGCGAGGTGCTGGTGCATCTCATCGCCCGTTCGGAGGCGCGGGAGATCGAAGACCAGATCCTCGACGCGTTGGAGCGTGTCGAGGGCGCCTATTCCCTGGTGCTGACCATCGGCCGCACACTGTACGCGATCGTGGACGCGCGGGGCTTCCGCCCGCTCTGGCTCGGCACGCTGGCCGGCGGCCACGTGGTCGCCTCCGAGACCTGCGCCTTCGATCTCATCGGCGCGACCCCGGTGCGGGAGCTCGAGCCCGGAGAGTTCCTCCGCATCACCGGCGCCGAGGTGGATCGACTCCCTCCGCTCCCCGCCAAGCCCCACCACCGCTGCATCTTCGAGCTGGTGTACTTCTCGCGGCCCGACAGCACCATCTTCGGCCGCTCCGTGGACCGCGTGCGGCGCGCCCTGGGCCGGGAGCTGGCGCGCGAGCATCCGGCGCCCGGCGCCGATTGCGTCTTTTCCGTGCCCGATTCCTCGAACGCGATGGCCCTCGGGTTCGCGGATGAGACCGGCATCAAGCTCGAGCATGGTCTCATCCGGAATCACTACGTCGGGCGCACGTTCATCAACCCGACCCAGGCGGGCCGCAACTCCAAGGTGAAGATCAAGTTCAATCCCGTGCGCGACGTGCTGGCAGGCAAGCGCGTCGTGGTGGTCGACGATTCGCTGGTGCGCGGCACCACCAGCAAGGGACTGGTGCAGATGATCCGGTCCGCGGGCGCGACCGAGGTCCACTTCCGGGTCGCGTCCCCGCCGATCACGGGGCCGTGCTACTACGGTATCGACACGCCGACCAAGTCCGAGCTGATCGCGTCCAGCCATTCGATCGACGAGATCCGGCGCCATCTCGGAGTAGACTCGCTGGGCTACCTGTCCCTCGACGGCATGCTCCGCGCCGCCGGCGGGGACCCGTCCGGGTTCTGCCATGCCTGTTTCTCCGGACAGTACCCGACGGTGATTCCGGCCGATCCCGCGCCGGGACGCCAGGCGCAGCCCCTCGTTCCCGTCATCGCCTAACCCACTCTCACCACCCAAGCGCCATGCCGTCCCACGAACGGTTCGTCTACTACTTCGGTCCGGGCCGCGCCGACGGCTCGGCGGCGATGCGGGACGTGCTCGGTGGCAAAGGCGCCGGTCTCGCCGAGATGGCGAACCTCGGGATGCCGGTGCCGCCCGGCTTCACCATCTCGGCAAAACTCTGCCTCCGCTACCTCGAAGACGGCACGTTTCCCGACGAATTGCGCGAAGAAGTGGGACGCCACTTGAAGCACGTCGAGCAGGCGACCGAGCGGCGCTTCGGCGATCCCGCGCGGCCGCTGCTCGTCTCGGTGCGATCGGGCGCCGCCGTGTCGATGCCCGGGATGATGGAGACGATCCTCAATCTCGGTCTCAACGACGACACGGTGCAGGGCCTGATCACCGACTCCGGCAACCCCGTCTTCGCTTACGATTCCTACCGCCGCTTCGTCATGATGTACGGCGACGTCGTGTTCGACCTCGGGAAGGAGCCGTTCGACGAAATCCTCGAGGCGCTGAAGCGCCGCCGCAAGGTGACCAGGGGTATCGACCTGTCCGCCGACGATCTCAAGGGCATGGTCCGGGAATACAAGGCCATCGTCCAGGCCCGCTGCGGCGTGCCCTTCCCCGATGATCCGTCGGCGCAGCTCTGGGGCGCCATCGAGGCCGTGTTCAAGAGCTGGCGCACCCGGCGCGCGATCGACTACCGCCGAGTCCACGGCATCCCCGACGAGCTGGGGACCGCGGTGAACATCGTCGCGATGGTGTACGGCAATCTGGGGGAGGACTGCGGCACCGGCGTCGCGTTCACCCGCGACTGCCGCACCGGCGAGCGCGAGCTGAACGGCGACTTCCTGACGAACGCCCAGGGCGAAGACGTCGTATCGGGCGCGCGCACCCCCGACTCGATCGCAAAGATGAAGCGCGGCAAGTTCGCCAAGGTATATCGCGACCTCGAGACGATGGCGGACAAGCTCGAGCGTCACTTCAAGGACGTGCAGGACATCGAATTCACGTTCGAGCACGGCCGGCTCTACATGCTCCAGACCCGCCGGGCCCAGCGCACCGGCCTGTCGGCCGTGCGGGTTGCGGTCGAGATGGTCGCGGAAGGACTCATCACGGAGGACGAGGCGGTCCAGCGCGTGCCGCCCCAGGACCTCGACCAGATCTTCCACCCCATGGTCGATCCGCGGGCCAGCCTCACGGTCGTGGCCAAGGGGTTGCCGGCTTCCCCCGGGGCGGCGATCGGCGAGGCCGTCTTCGACGCCGATGAGGCCGAAGCGCTGGCGAAAAAGGGGCACAAGGTGATTCTCGTGCGGCCGGAGACCTCGCCCGAGGACTTCCACGGCATCGTCGCCGCACAGGCCGTGGTGACGTCGCGGGGCGGCATGACGAGTCATGCCGCGATCGTGGCCCGCGGCATGGGGAAGACGTGCGTCGTGGGAGCCAAGGACATCGAGGTGGACCCGGCCGCCGGCCGGTTCCGAGCCAATGGCCGCGTGGTCAAGCAGGGACAGATCCTCACCGTCGACGGCACTTCCGGCCAGGTGATCCTGGGGGCGGCGAAGCTCGTGTTGCCCAAGATCGGCACGCATTACGAGCAATTGATGCGCTGGGCGGATACCCGGCGGCGCCTCCGGGTGCGCACCAACGCCGACACGCCCGCCGACGCCCGGCGCGCCCGTGAGTTCGGCGCCGAAGGCATCGGTCTGTGCCGCACCGAGCACATGTTCTTCGAGGGAGACCGCATCACCGCGATGCGGGAGATGATCGTCGCGCCGGATGAGGCCGGCCGCCGCCGGGCGCTGGCGAAGCTCCTCCCGATGCAGCGCGCCGACTTCGAGGGCATTTTCGAGGCGATGGTCGGCTACCCGGTCACCATCCGGCTGCTCGACCCGCCGTTGCATGAGTTCCTGCCGCACACCAAAGAGGAGTTGGCGGGGCTCGCCAAAGCGATGAAGCTGCCCCTGCCCCGCCTCAAGGCCCTGGTGGATGGTCTCGTGGAGGCGAATCCGATGCTCGGCCATCGTGGCTGCCGGCTGGGCATCACGTATCCCGAGATCACCGAGATGCAGGCCCGGGCGATCTTCGAAGCGGCCTGTCGCGTCGTCGCGCGCGGCAAGAAGGCGGTCGTCGAAGTGATGATTCCGCTCGTCGCGGTGGCGGAAGAGCTGCGCCGCCAGGCGGCGATCGTCCGCCGGGTCGCCCAGGAAGTGTTCCACGCGGAAGGGCGGGCGGTGCCGTATCTCGTGGGTACGATGATCGAGCTACCCCGCGCGGCGCTGACCGCCGACGACATCGCGCGCGAGGCCGAGTTCTTCTCGTTCGGGACGAACGACCTCACGCAGACGACCTTCGGCCTGTCCCGGGACGATGCGGGGCGGTTCCTGCCCTTCTACGTGGAGACCGGCATCCTCAAGGACGACCCGTTCCAGGTGTTGGACCAGGACGGGGTCGGCCGGCTCATCGAGATGGCCGTGAAGCTGGGACGGGGGACCCGCAACGAACTGAAGGTGGGAATCTGCGGCGAGCACGGGGGCGAGCCCTCGTCGGTGAAGTTCTGCCACCACGCGGGGCTCAATTACGTGTCGTGCTCGCCGTTCCGGGTCCCGATCGCCCGCCTCGCCGCGGCCCAGGCGGCCCTCGAGGAGGCGGGCGTGATCAATCGGACGAAGGCGACCGTCTAAGCGCTCAGCCGGCGCTCTTGGCGCCCAGACCCGCGAACAGGGCCCCGATCAGGATCCCGATCATCATCGCGACGATGGCGACCGTGTACGCCGAGCCCTTGGACGTCTTGTGCGTCACCTGAATGCCGATCGCCGTCAGGACCATGCTCCACAGGGTGAAGGGATTGATCCCCGCCAATAGACCTCCCACGAACCCGCTGGCGTTCGGAGCCAGCAGGTTCAACCCGAGCGGCGGCTGCAGATCCTGGATCGACGTGACCGATTCGACGCCTTTCATCATCAGCACGGCGAGTCCGGCCACCTGGAGCAGGATGCCTGGAAGCGCCGTGTAGGTGGTGACGCTCAGCAGCGTGCGGTACTTGCCGTCCCCCCCCGCCAGCAAGGTGACCAGCAGCCACAGGATGCCGGCCACGATCAGGAGCAGCACGAAGACGACGATGGGCACGAAGGCGAGCCCGATGACCTGGAACTTCGCCGCCTGCGCCGCCGCAGCCGGATTCTGTTGCGCAATCTGGGCCATGCGGGTGGCCATCGCCGCGGCCCGGTAAGGCAACATGAAGTAGTTCAGGATGATCGCGATGACAGAGATCGCGAGTGCCGGCATGAGGAACTTCGGCTTCTCCCGAACCCGCTCGAACACTTCGGTCGGCGAAAACAACACTCGAAACAGATCCAATACCGAGCCCATGCCGATCCTCCACCAGGTGAGGGTGTGCCCTGCCGCTCCACGCTGCGCCAATATACGGCCACTGCGTCAGGCCGCTGCCTAGCGTTTCCGATGGCGAAATACGAGATGCTCCGGTCCAGAGTTGCAGCGACCTAGATACGACGCTTCACCTCAGGGCGGAATGAGGCGGGCACCGGGAATCCGCTTGAGGTTATCGGCGATCCCGGCGGTCTCCGGTCCCAGCGCCACGACGAGCCACTCGCCTGACACCTTGACCTCGGCCGCGATGCGCTGAAACAGCGCGTGGCTCACCTTGGTCGGGGAGCGATACCACGGCCGGTCGAGTCGGATGCCGAGCACGTACAGAGGCACGTCGCTGAATTGCCGGACCTCCTTGCGCGCCAGATACGCCTCCTTGATCTCGGGGAACTTCCCGAGCTGTTCCGCGATGCGTCGCACCTCATCGGCCGGCAGCAGGTGCGCAACCAGGGTGTCGGTGTTGCTGACCCCGGCCCGCTCGGCCTCCGCGACGGCGAGCTGATCGTCGTGCGACCACGCCAATCTGCGCTGGCGCTCGGCCTCCTCCCCACGACCGTGGCGCTCGTGATAGGCGATCAGGAGCGCGTGTCCCGGCTCCCGGCAGGCCGGATGACGCTCAATGGCGCGCTCCACCAACGCGACTCCCGCCCCATCGTCTCGTTCCAGCAGAAAGCGCCCCATGATCAGGTTCGCGAATGGGTGATCCGGCGCCACCAGGAGCAGGTCGCGCACCAGAGGCTCGGCCTCCTCCTGACCGCGCAGCTCGGAGGTCAGCTCGCACCGCTCCCACTGTTGCGATTCGTCCAGAGGTCCCGACGTCGCGCGCTGGTCGAGCTCCTGGAGCCGGTGTTGTTTCCGCGCGGCCGCTTCGTGCCCCGCAGCCCATCCCGCTCTCACGAGCGATCGCCAGTGCTCGTCGAGCGACGTCAGCAATCGATTCCCGGCAGCGCCGAAGTAGCGCTCCGCCGCGGTCGTTCCGGCCGCTGGCGGCTGCGCCACGACCCCGCTCGCGACATCCGGGCCTACCCCCATTCCCCGCAGCCGCTCCGACAGGCTGGGATGCGTGTCGGCGACGTCGGTACGCCGCGCGAGCGCTTGTCCGAGCGAGCGGTGCGCCACATCAGGCGGGATCGCGGCGCGTACCGCGGTCGCGAACTCCTCGATGATGCCCGCCGGCGGCTCCGCGGCATCCGGGAGCCGGCGGCGCACGCCGTCCCAGAACCGCGGCTCCAGCCACGCGCTCGCCAGCTCCAGCCTGGTCAGGGCCCGGCCCAGGGCGGCGGCCCCTCCCATCTGGACCGCGAACCGGTCGGCCTCGTACTCCTGGGACCGGGCGAGGACGAAGGAATAGGCGTTGAAGTAGGGGCTCCAACGCTTCAGGAACCACTCGAAGAGCCATGCCCCCCAGGTGCGTCGCGCCTGCATCTGCTCGCCCAGGCGCAGCCACATCACGCGAACCCGATAAATCCACGCGCCGAAACGGCCGTGCGCGCGGGACAGGTGTCCCACCTCGTGCGCCAATACCGCGCGGAACTCCTCGGCCGACAGCGCGTGCGCCAGCGGCAGCCCGACGATCAGATAGTTCCGATATCCCCCCAGCAAACCGAACCGGGGGCGCTGCGAAACGGCCGCGTTGACGTCTTCACTGACGACGACCTGATCGAACGGCCGCGCCTGGACCGCACCGACGAGCTCGTCCACCAACGCCATCAATGCGGGCGCATCGGTGCGGCCGATCGCGATCCCGACCGGCGGCCGGAACGGCACCCAGAGCGCCCGGAGGATGGCATAGACGACCAGGACCAGGGCCAATATGATCCGGATCACCCCGCCGCCGCCGACTCCCCCGGCGATCTCGAGCCGGATCAACCCCACCAGCAGCGCGATGGCGAGCAGCAGGACGAGCCACACATACCCGTAGCCCAGCCCGGCCAGGACGCCGACGCGCACGGCGTACCGGCGGGGGTGGGTGCGGGCGTACCCTTCCAGCCGTTGCACCAACGCTTTGTAGGCCTCGTGCGTCACCCTTGACCCTTCTCGAAGGCCGGGGGTACAGTACGACAAGAAGCCATGACGGTCCACCTGATACTCGCACTCGGGCTGCTCGCCCAGGGCACCACCGCGCCGTCGCCGAGGCGCGTCGACCCGCCCCCCGTCCGCGTGTGGCTTCCCGATACCCTCCGCCCCGTGGGCGACCCGGTCCGCGTCTACGTCGCCCTGCGTGACACCAGCCATCTCGTCGTCTTGCACGCGGACGCATCCGGCCGGATCCGGGTGCTGTTCCCCAGGAACCCGGCTGATCCCGACCTCGTCCCGGGCGGGGAGACCTTCGCGATTGCAGGGAGCGAGGACGGCCTCACGTTCCGGGTACCCGCCCCGGGCATGGGCACCGTGCTCGCTGTTCGGTCGCGGGCGCCGTTCCGGTTCGACGGCCTCACCGCCGGCACACGCTGGGACTATGAGCACGCCTTGCTGCTGCTGCCCACCGCCGGCAGCCCGTTCGCCGCGCTGCTCGACATCGCCGATCGGATCGCGGATGGAGAGGCCTACAACTACGACCTGGCGGCCTACCGCACGCCCGGTGCAGTGGCGACCCGTGCCGTCTCTGATTCCGTCTGCTCAGCCTGCCTCACAGCGCGGCGCGCCCGGCCAGGTTCAGGGGCAACGGGAGGCGAGATCACCAACTCCGCGGTGGCGCTCGACCACAGTTATGCGGCGGCGCCCGGCGGAACGGTCGTCGATTGCTCGAGTGCGACGCTGGTCGATTCCTTCTGCGGCGTGGAGGACAACAGCGTCTCGACGACCGTGGAGGAATCGACGGTCTATCAATCGACGTCGGTCGTGTATCCGATCTACACGCCTCTCTTCTTCCCGCTGCGCCGCTTTCGCCGTCCGCCGCGGGCGCCCGCGCCGCCCCCACCAGCGATCGCGTTGAACCTGCGCCGCGTGCCGGGACGAATCGTGCCACCGCCGCCGCGCCGGCCGCCCCCGATCGTCGTGCGGCAGCCACGGGCGGCGAGCCATCCGGACGCGGTCGCGTCGGCTGATGTCGCACCGGACGCGTCCGCGCCGGTGAGCGCCACGCCGGTGCGGCGCATTATCGTCCGCCGAACGCCCCAGACATCGGCCGCCCCACCGGCGTCCGCTCCGGCAGCGGGCTGGATGACGGCTGGGACCACGCGTCGATTCGGCACGAGCGCGACCCCTGGCGTCGTCGCGGCTCCGACGGTCAGCGCCTCGGGCGCGTCAGCCCAGGCAGCCCGCCCGGTGACTGTCCCGTCCAGGGCGGTCGCGCGGGCCTTCGCCAATCCCCGCCACTAAGCACGGCGGGCGACGGCTCACCCGTCGTTCGCGGTGCGGTGCCGGTCGGCCCACCAGGCCAACCAGACGGTGACGGCGCTTCCTGCGATCGCGGTCCACGCCAGCGCCGTAACGCTCGGCGGCGCCGGGCTGAACAGGCTCGCGACGTACGATGCGGCGGAGAGCACGACCAACGCCCACCAGGCGTAGCGCCCGATCCCGTCCCGCGCGGTCGTTCCGGCTGTATAGAGCCACACCCCCACTACGAACATCGCGACCTCGACCACGATCGTCGCGACCGGCGACCGCCACAACCCAAGTCCGAGAAGCGGTCCACCGCCGGGCGCGACCGGAAGGTCCCGAACGTGCGTGACGTAGTCGAGCACCCAGTGGCTCACCACGGCGAGGGCCAACACCCACGCGACTCTCTTCTGGCGAGTGACGGCATAGTAGGTCCCGCCGAACAGCGCGCCCCACACGAGGCTCATGACGAGGCTGTGCGACCAGGGATACGACGTAAAGGTCGCCGTGAGAAACGGATTCCCGCCCGGCGCGCCGATGTGGACTTGCTCTACGCCCAGGAGCAGGAAAATCGGCCAGAGCAGGTCGGGGAAGAGCGGCGCGGCGAGCAGGGTCGCGAGCGATGCCCGAGGGGCGATCCGCTTGGCGGCGAAACCGACCGCGAAATGGCCGATGAACATGTGTGAAAACTAATTGCGGATCGCGGATTTCGGATTGCGGAATTCAAGACAGCGTCGTTGTCTCAATCCGCAATCAACAATCCGCAACCCGCAGTTGGGAGTGGAGGCGCGGGGAATCGAACCCCGGTCCGAGCATGACTCCGATGTCACCACTACGTGCGTAGGCGAAGCTTCTTTGAGGTCTCACCACCCCGGCGCTTCACCGGCCGCGGGCAGCGACAAGCCCTTTGCAGCTCTCGCGCGATCCGTTCGGGCCCCGAATCGCACCAGCCCGATTTTTCGATACGTGAGCGCCGCCTCAGGCGGGCTGCCACTCACGCAGGTGCATAAGCCGAAGCTTACGCAGCCAGAGCCAGTTCAGAGTTGGCTTGTGTGTATTGCCAGTTGATTATCCAGGTGACTGACAACCTGGGCACGCAGCGACATCCTCATCAAACCCGTCGAAACCTGTCGCCCCCTACGTCGCGAACGTAGCGGCGCGCGCCTGCGTTTTCAAGGCTTCCCCGCCTTTTCCTCTCGTTCCAGCGTCGTGCGCACCGTCTCGAGGGCCTCCCGTTCCGCGGCCGGGACCTTCGGGAACGTGAGATCCAGGCGCTCGAGCGCCCCCACGATCGCCTCCACCACCACGAGCCGGGTGAACCACTTGTGGTCGGCCGGCACGACGTACCAGGGCGCGTGGTCCGTCGCCGTATGGCGGATCATGTCTTCGTAGGCCGACATGTAGTCGCCCCAGCGATCCCGCTCACCCAGGTCGGCGAGCGAGAACTTCCAGTTCTTGGCGGGGTCCTCCAGCCGCTCGAGAAAGCGCCGTCGCTGCTCTTCGCGCGAGACGTGCAGGAAGAACTTCAGGATGCGCGTGCCGTTCCGGGACAGGTGCCGCTCGAATGCGTTGATGTCCTCGAATCGCTCGCTCCAGATATCGCGCGAAGCGAGGCCGTCGGGCAAGCGCTGTTTATCGAGCAGCTCGGGATGCACGCGCACCACGAGCGTTTCCTCGTAATAGGAGCGGTTGAAGATCCCGATACGACCGCGCTCGGGCAGGCACTTCGCGGTGCGCCACAGATAGTCGTGGTCCAGCTCCTCGGCCGATGGGGCCTTGAACGCGAATACCTGACAGCCCTGCGGATTCACCCCCGACATCACGTGCTTGATCGTGCTGTCCTTCCCGGCGGCGTCCATCGCCTGGAAGATCACCAGCACGGCCCAGCGATCGTTCGCATACAAGCGCTCCTGCAGCGCGGCGAGACGCTCGACTCCGCGCTCCAGCGCCGTCGCGGCGTGCTCCTTGGACTTGAATCCGGCATGCTCGGCGGGATCGACCTGCTTGAGACGAAAGCGGCCGCCGTCCTTGACGCGGTAGGCCTTGGCGAGGTCCGGAGAGGGCATCGCCGCTCAGGGCGTGTAGGGCGGCGACTGCGACACGCGGTTGCGGCCCTCCTGCTTCGCCCGGTACAGAGCCGCGTCCGCGGCGCCACGGAGGTTGTTGACGTCGCCGACGCTCTCGGGGAAGCCCGCAACGCCGCAGGACACGGTCAGCGGGTAGCGGGATCCGTTCCAGTGCCACGCCTCCGTCTCCACCGCCCGGCGAATGCGCTCGGCCACCTCCATGCCTTCGGGGAGCGGCGTCCCCGGGAGCCAGACGGCGAACTCCTCGCCGCCGATGCGGGCGACGAGATCGCGGTCGCGGATCTGCTTGGAGAGCACGCTGGCGAAATGCCGCAGCGCCGCGTCGCCGGCCGCGTGGCCCAGCCCATCGTTCAGCGCCTTGAACCGGTCGAGGTCCGCATAGACCAGCGTCACCGGCTCGATCGGTCCGCGGTCTCCTCGCTCCTGTTGCTTCGCCTTGAACGACTCGATCTGGCGCTCGAACTCACGCCGGTTGCGCAGCCCCGTCAGCGGGTCCACCACGGCCCGCTGCTCGGCTTCGTGCACGGCGCGCGCCGCCGCCAGCCGCGGGCCCAGCTCGGAGACCAGCTGGCCCACCTGCTCGGCCAGGGGCGATTGCGGCAGGATCGCCGGCCCGAGGAGCACGAGCGCCCCGATCGCGAAATGCCCGTCCATCAGCGGATACGCCTGCCCCGCGCGCTCCTGGCGACGTCGCTCAGGCACGCCCGGCCCGAAGATGTCGTCGCTCGACTGCGTCACCACGGGGAGACCGGTTTGCATCGCCCGGTGCGCCGGCGCCTCGGTCGACAGGGTCAGCCCGGCCAGCCGGCGGTCGGCGGCGGTGGACACGGCCAGCACCTGGGCCGCCTGCGTGGTCGGATCCAGAATCACGACCGCGGTTCCGCGCTGGGCGAGCTGCTGCGCCAATTCCGCCCCCGCCTTCGCCACGCCTTCGAGCGTCTGGGCTCCGGCCGCGATCATCGCGAGCTGCTTGGCGACCAGCTGGAACTGGCCTTCGGGCACCTCGAGCTCGGCCAGACGCATCGCCGCGACGATGCGCCGCAGCTCCTCGGTGACCGACTGGGCGACCTCCGGATCGGCGTCCCGCTCGGCCAGCAGCAGCCCCGCGCCGTAGGGGAAATCGCCCACCGCGACGTAGGTCCCCTCGTCTTCGCGAGCCACATGGGAGCGGCCATCCACCGAGGCGAGCTGGACGATCGCTCCGCCGCGCTCCCGAATCGCTACGGCCGGCTTCGGGTCCCCGTACGCTTCGACTTCGACATCGTCCAGACCGACCGCCCACCCCGCGGTCGCGTCGTGCGCCCGGCGCAGCAGGTCGAGCGTATGCGTCAGGTCCGATGGCGTGACCGGTGCCTGATCATGCAGCCAGGTCCGCACCACACGCGCCATCCGGAAGCCGTAGGCGAGCGCGAAGCCCCCGCCGACCGCGACGAGACCCCAGGGCCCGCCCCGCCACACCGCGACCACACAGGCCACCAGGCCCGTGGCGCGAAGTCCGCGCGCCAACCACTGCCCGCCGGTGTGTTTCACAGGTGGTTGATCCGGCTGGCCGCCGCCGCTGCACCGAACCCGTTGTCGATATTCACGACCGTCAAACCGGCGGCGCACGAGTTCAGCATGCCCAGCAGCGCGGCCAGTCCCCCGAATGACGCGCCGTATCCCACGCTCGTGGGCACGGCGATCACCGGCACCTTGACCAGGCCTCCCACCACGCTCGGCAACGCGCCCTCCATGCCGGCCACGACGATGATGACCGACGCACGGCGCAGCAGACTCGTCTGGCTGAGCACCCGATGGATCCCGGCCACGCCGACGTCGGTCAGCCGCTCGACCCGGTTGCCGAGCGCCCGTGACGTGACCGCGGCTTCCTCCGCCACCGGCAAGTCACTGGTCCCCGCCGTCACCACCAGAATGGTGCCTCGCCCCGTGGGCGGAGGCTCGGGCGACGGGGGCAGATAGACGGTTCGTCCCAGCTCGCTGACGAGTGCCGCGGGAAACGCCGCGGCCAACGCCGCCCGGTGCGGCGACTCCGTGCGGGTCGCGAGGAACGTTCCCCCGGCCGCCACCAGCCGCTCGGCGATCGCCACCACCTGCTCGACCGTCTTCCCCTGCGAAAAAATCACCTCCTGGTGGCCCTGGGTAACGTGCCGGAGGTGATCGATCGTGGCGAACGGCAGCCGCTCGAGCAGCGGCCCCAGCTCGTCGCCGTTCATGCCGCCGCCCCGACCATTGCCCTCTCGGCCACGGTATGTTCCGCCAGATAGGCGGTGAACAACTCCTCCGCTTCGTGCATCGATTCGATCGCGAACAGGCGTTGCCGCAGCTCCGCCGACCCGGGCAACCCCTTCGTGTACCAGCCGAGGTGCTTGCGGAATTCGAGCGCGGTCTTGCGGGTGTCGCCCTGCAGCCGCAACGCCAGGCGCGCATGCCGCAGCGCCACGGCGAAACGCTCCTCTGCGGTCGGCGCCGCCCGCATGGCCCGACCCGACAGCAGATCGCGCGCCTGCGAGAAGATCCACGGGTTCCCGAAGGAGCCGCGCGCGATCATGATGCCGGCGCAGCCGGTGTGGCGCCGCATCGCGAGCACGTCCTCGGCGGTGCGGATGTCTCCGTTCCCGATCACCGGGATGTCGAGCGCCGCGACCACGCGGGCAATCTCGTCCCAGTTGGCGGTCCCGTTGTACATCTGGGTCCGGGTCCGCGGGTGCAGAGCCAGCGCCTGGGCCCCCGCGTCCTGACAGCGCCGCGCGATCGTCACCGGATCGCGCTGCGCCTCGTCCCACCCGCTGCGGATCTTCACCGTCACCGGGAGATGCGTCTCCTGGCGCACCGCCCCGATGATCTGGCCGACCAGGCCCATATCCTTGAGGCACCCCGATCCCCCGTTGTTCCGGACCACCTTCTTCACCGGGCAGCCGAAGTTGATGTCCAGGTAGTCGGGTCGGAACAGCTCGGCGACCAGCGCCGCCGCCCGCGCCATCGTCCCGGCGTCCGCCCCGTACAGCTGGATGCCGATGGGACGCTCGACCTCCTCAAAGCGCATCTCCGCGAGCACGCGCTCGATGCCGAGCGAGACACCGACCGAGGAAATGAATTCGGACACGACGACGTCGGCACCGAAGCTCCGGGCGATCTGCCGGAACGGTGCTTCGCTCACCCCGGCCATCGGGGCGAGAAAGAGCGGGACGTCCTGCTGCAGGGGAAACGGGAACTTCATGCGCACCAACGTAATAGCGCGTTGCGCAGACAGCAACCAGCCGTTACGTTAGGCGTCCAGCCCCTTACGCCCCGAGGATGCACCTTTGCACCTGCGCGAGTTTTTCTCTGAGGACGCGATCGACTTGAGCTTGAAGAGCACCGCGAAGGACGCCGTCCTGAAGGAGCTCGTCGGCCTCCTCAAGCTGGACGAAAAAGCGGACGGCATGCTCTACAAGATGTTGAAGCGGCGTGAGACCCTGGGCTCTACCGGCATCGGCCAGAACATCGCGATTCCGCATTGCCGGTCCCTGGTGGTGAACCGACTGCGGGTAGCGTTCGGCCGGAAGCTCGAAGGGGTCGATTTCAAAGCGATCGACGACAAGCCCGTCAACTACTTCTTCTTGATCGTCGCCCCGCCGCTCGAGGTCTCCAACCAGTACCTTCCGGTCCTGGGCAAGATCGCCCAGTTCGCCAAGGAGCCCGATGTGCCGGACCATCTGGCCCGGCTCAAGAGCCCCACCGAGTTCCTCAAGTTGTTGGAAGACAAGAACATCTGACCTACTGACAGGCCGGCACGCCCTCGTTGACCGCGGGGGCGAGCGGTGTCGTCCCCATGAAGATGGCGCAGGTCCGGGGCGTGTTCATGTTGCCGATCTGGGCGGTGAACCCGTCGCCGGTGAGCGCAATGGACGGGCCGGTGTTGCCCGTCGTCAGCTGGTACTGGAGACCGCCGGCACCGACGAGGGTCGTGTACCGCAGCGAGTCGGTCGAATATACGACCTCGGCGGTGACCAGGTTCCGCAGGTCCGATTTCATCGCCGCGAGGTAGGTCTTCTCCTTCGAGTTGCCGAAGCGCTGGATCGCGATCGCGATGACCAGACCCATGATGACCGCGACGATGAGCAGCTCGAGCAACGTGAACCCCTTGCGGTTCATGGTCACTCCCATTCGATCGTGGCCGGCGGTTTCGAGCTGATGTCGTAGGTGACCCGGTTCACCCCGCGAACCTCGTTGATGACCCGGTTCGAGATCCGGGCCAGCACGTCCGGCGGGAACGGGAACCAGTCCGCCGTCATGCCGTCGCGGCTCGTCACCGCGCGCAGCGCCACGACGTGCTCGTACGTACGCCCGTCCCCCATGACGCCGACCGACCGGATCGGCAACAAGACCGCGAACGCCTGCCAGATCTGGTCGTACAACCCGGCGTCGCGGATTTCCTCGATGTACAGGGCATCCACCCGTCGCAGCAGATCGAGCCGTTGCGCCGTCACCGGCCCCAGGACCCGGATCGCGAGCCCCGGCCCCGGGAACGGGTGGCGCCCCACGATCTCCTCGGGGAGCCCCAGCTCGCGACCGACCTGGCGCACTTCGTCCTTGAACAGCTCGCGCAGCGGCTCCACCAGGGTCCACGGCAGATTCGGGCGGAGCCCCCCCACGTTGTGGTGCGTCTTGATGGTGACCGACGGTCCGCCGCGCGGCGAGGCCGATTCGATGACGTCGGGATACAGCGTTCCCTGCACCAGGAACCCCACGTCGCCCTCGACGTGCCGCGCCGCGTCCTCGAACACGTCGATGAACATGTGGCCGATGCGACGCCGTTTCTCTTCGGGGTCTTCGACGCCCGCCAGGTCGGCCAGAAAGCGACCGGTCGCGTCGACCACCCGCAGGTCGATGCCCAAGTGTTTGCGAAACGTCCGCTCCACCTGATCCCGCTCGTGCAGGCGCAGCAGGCCGTGGTCCACGAAGATGCAGGTGAGCCGGTCGCCGATGGCGCGGTGCACGAGCGCTGCGGCCACCGCGGAATCGACGCCGCCCGAGAGACCGCAGATCGCCCGCCCGCTCGGCCCCACGGTCTGCTGGATCTTCCTGACGGTTTGCTCGATGAAGTGCCCCGGCGTCCAGTCCGGCGTGCAGTGGCAGATGCCGAACAGGAAGTTGGCCAGGATCTCGCTGCCACGGATCGAGTGAGCCACTTCGGGATGGAACAGCAGGCCGCCCAGGGGCCTGGTCTCGTGCTGGAAGGCGGCGACGGGAGCGTTCGCGCTGGAGGCCGTCGTGCGGAATCCGCGGGGAGCCACCGCGATGCGGTCGCCGTGACTGGCCCACACCGTCGTCGTGGAGCCGGGCTCGAATCCGGCGAACAGTCCGGCGTTCTCGCGTACGGTGATCTCGGCGCGTCCGTATTCCCGCTCGCTGGCCGGCGTCACCGTCCCCTGGGCGAGATGCGCCATGAGCATCATCCCGTAACAGATGCCCAGCACCGGGATGCCGAGGTCGAGCAGGCCGGGGTCCGCGGTGGGCGCGCCGGGATCGAACACCGAGCTGGGCCCGCCCGACAGGATGATGCCCTGGGGAGCGAATTCCCGGATGAACGCCAGGTCCGTCCCGCGTGACGCAGGATGGATCTCGCAGTACACGTGCGCCTCCCGCACGCGCCTTGCAATGAGCTGGGTGAACTGCGACCCGTAGTCGAGGATCAGGATCCGGCTCATGCGGAGAGCCACACGGCGGGCTCGGGCACCTCGCCCCGCATCAGGTCGTCGAGCGATTCCCGCGTGCGCGCCACGAAGTACTTGTCGCCATCCACCAGGACCTCGGGCGGACGGGGCCGTTGATTGTAGGTGGAGCTCATCACGAACCCATAGGCTCCGGTGCCAAGGACGGCCAGCAGCTCCCCCGGCTCGACCACGGGGAGCTTCCGGTCCAGCGCCAGGAAATCACCCGACTCGCAGATCGGTCCGACAATGTTCACCACCCGCTCGGCCCGGCCGCCGTCCTTCAGCGGGACGATATCGTGGTGCGCGCTGTAGTGGCTGGGCCGGACGAAATCGGTCATGCCGGCGTCCACGATGACGAATTCCTTGCCCCCCGAGTGCTTCCGGTACAGCACCCGGGTGAGCAGCAGGCCCGCATTGGCGACGATGTAGCGCCCCGGCTCGCACAGCAGCTGCAGTCCCGCCGCCCGGATCGGTGGCACCACCGCTTCCGCAAATGCCTTGGGCGACGGCGCCCGTTCGTCGAAGTAGCGGACGCCCAGGCCTCCGCCCACGTCCAGCGCCTCGAGCGTGGCGATGCCCGAGGCGCGGATCGCCGCGACCAGCTCGAGCAGCTTCACCGTGCCGCGGTGGTAGGGCTCCACATCGGTGATCTGGGACCCCAGGTGCATCGCCAGCCCGCGCAGCTCCAGCGCGGGCTCGGCGGCGATGCGCCGGGCCACGTTGACCACATCGTCGAACGGCACGCCGAACTTCGCCGTCTTCTCGCCCGTCTTGGTGTATGGATGCGTCTCGGTCGCTACATCGGGGTTGACCCGGATCCCCACCCGACATCGCAGCCCCGTGCGCTGCGCGGCCCCGATCACCGCGTCGAGCTCGCTCGTCGACTCGATGTTGAGAAATCCGATGCGCGCGCGGATCGCCTCTTCGAGCTCGGCCGCCGTCTTGCCGACTCCGGAGAAGACGATCAGGTCGGAGGCGAACCCGGCCGCGTGGGCCCGCCGCAGCTCCCCCACCGACACGATGTCGGCACCCGCCCCGACCTGCTGCAGCACCCGCAGGACGGCGAGGTTGCCGTTCGCCTTGACGGAGTAGCAAATGCGATGCGGGATCCCCTGCAGCGCGTCGTCCAGGGCATGAAACTGCGCCCGGATCAGGTTCGCCCCGTACACGTAGGCCGGCGTCCCGACGCGCGTCGCGATCGCGTCGAGCAAGGCCGGGTCGAACCCTAGTACGCCTGCGCCCACACCGCCTCGGCGACGCTCGGCTTGCCGCACCACATGCAGGTCGTGGGAACCTCCGGGGAGCGGAATTCCGGATCAGGCAGGACTCGCACCGTCGCCCCTGTCATTTCCTTGATCGCCGCCTCGCACTCGCCGCCACCGCAGAATCCTCCATAGGCGAACCCACCCTGATCCTGCATGAACTCGATGAATCGCTCCTTCGTGATCCCGCGCACCGATGCCGCTTCGCGCCGTTCCCGGGCCGCCGCGAACAGCGCGGCCTGGATCTCCTCGAGGGCCCGACTCGCGGCCGCACCGATCCCGGCGAGTGGCACCGGCGTCTTGCCTCCGGTGCGCCGCGCCGCCACGACCTGGCCCGCCGCCACGTCGCGGGGCCCGATCTCGAAGCGCAACGGAACGCCGCGTGCTTCCCACTCGAAGTATTTCGCGCCCGGCTTCAAGCTGTCGCGCGCGTCGAGCACAACCCGCAGCCCCGCCGCCTTCAGCTCTGTCTCCACCCGTGCCCCGACTTCGAGCACCTGCACCCGCTCCTCGTCGGTCTTCCAGATCGGGACCAATACCACCTGCACCGGCGCCAGCCGGGGTGGGCACACCAGGCCGTTGTCGTCGGAATGGGTCATGATCAGCCCACCGATGAGCCGCGTGGACACGCCCCAGGACGTGCTCCAGACGTACTCCAGGCCGCCCGTCGCCGTCTGGTATTGCACGTTGAACGCCCGCGCGAAGTTCTGTCCCAGGTGGTGCGACGTGCCGCATTGAAGCGCCTTGCGGTCCTGCATCAGCGCTTCGATCGCATACGTATGCAGCGCGCCCGCGAACTTCTCGCTGTCGGTCTTGACGCCCGTCAAGACGGGCACCGCGAGCCACTCCTCGGCGAACCGACGGTAGATGCTCAGGATCAGACGCGCCTCGCGCTCGGCATCCGCCTCGTCGGCGTGCGCGGTATGCCCCTCCTGCCACAGGAATTCCGTGGTGCGCAGAAACAAGCGCGTGCGCAGCTCCATGCGTACGATGTTGCACCACTGGTTCAAGAGCAGCGGCAGGTCGCGATAGCTCTGGATCCACTTGGCGAAGCTCGC
>Ga0326730_1000087_pt1 | contig 27034 bp, 22 predicted proteins | sample MHFSIPfraction_3_FD_207740 | JGI IMG/M metagenome (GOLD analysis project Ga0326730, IMG submission 207740) | Lab enriched peat soil microbial communities from Michigan Hollow, Ithaca, NY, United States - MHF7AN SIP fraction | ecosystem: Environmental > Terrestrial > Soil > Wetlands > Peat...
TCGTCGCGATCCTGCTCGGCACGGGATGCGCTGGGAAGGGCGCCCTCGATGTCGCCGCGACGCTGCTCGACCGCGTCGACAGCTCGATCGTGCGGTTGGCCAGCCGTCCCGCGGCGGATGTGGCACGGGTCCCTGGGGTGGGGCGCGCCAAGGCGGCTCGCGTGGCCGCCGCGCTGGAGCTGGGACGCCGGCTCGGCGCCGAGCAGGCGCCGCCTCCCGAGCGCATCGCGGGGCCGGCGGACGTCCACCGCCTCTGCGCCCCCCGTCTGCGCGACCTGACCGTGGAGGAGTTCCACGTCCTGGCGCTGGGCAGCCAGAGCCAGGTGCTCGCCGACTTGCTCATCACCCGCGGCATCCTGAACAGCTCCCTCGTCCATCCACGCGAAGTGTTCCGGGCCGCCATTGCCGAGGCGGCGGCGGGGATCATCGTGGTTCACAACCACCCCAGCGGCGATCCCACCCCCTCCACCGACGACCGGGCCGTCACCCGCCAGCTGGTGGACGCCGGGCGGCTGCTGGACCTGCCCGTCTATGACCACGTGATCATCGGAGGCGAGCGATACGTGAGTTTTGCGGAGGCCGGCTTGCTCTAAAACCCCGGTTTCGCCATCCTCCACGCGTGACGACCGCTGCTCCCACCCTGGCCCCCGAGCTGGCCAAGGCCCTGGCGCCGCTGCGCGAGCGCCTCGACCTCGACCTCCTGAGCCGGGCCTATGCCACCAGCGCCCGCGCCCACTCGGGCCAGAAGCGCAAGTCCGGCGAGGACTTCCTGTCGCATAGCGTGGCGGTGGCGACGATTCTGGCCGAACAGCAGATGGACTCGACCACCATCGCGGCGGCGCTGTTGCACGACGTGGTGGAGGATTCCGACATCCCCCTGGAGCAAATTCGACGGGAGTTCGGCAACGAAGTCGCCGACCTCGTGGATGGTCTCACCAAGCTGTCGGGACTCACCTTCCGCTCCGCCGAGGAGGCGGCGGCGGAGAACTACCGCAAGCTGCTCCTCTCCATCGCCAAGGACGCCCGGGTCATCATCATCAAGCTCGCCGACCGACTGCACAACATGCGGACCCTCGAGCATCTCTCCGAGGAAAAGCGGCGGCGCATCGCGCTGGAGACGCAGGAGATCTACGCCCCGTTGGCGCACCGCTTCGGCATGGCGGGGATGAAGGCCGAGCTCGAGGATCTGGCGTTCAGCTTTCTGGAGCCGGAGGACTACCGCAGCTTGGTGAAGAAGATCCAGGCGCGCCGGTCGGAGCGGGACGAGACCATCGAGCGGCTGCGGGAGCCGCTGACCGAGGAGCTGAAACGTGCCGGGCTCACCGATTTCGAGATCACCGGCCGGCCGAAGAACCTGTGGTCCATCAGCAAGAAGATGAAGCGGCGCGAGAAGCCGTTCGAGGAGATCTACGATCTGCTGGCGATGCGGGTGCTCGTGAACTCCGTCGCCGATTGCTACCACGCCCTGGGGGTGATCCACCATCAGTGGACGCCGCTCCAGGAGCGGATCAAGGACTACATCGCGAGCCCGAAGTCCAACGGCTACCAGTCGCTCCACACCACGGTGTTCGGTCCGGGCGGCCAGCTCTACGAGATTCAGATCCGCACACGCGACATGCATCGCACCGCCGAATACGGCATCGCGGCCCACTGGCTGTTCAAGGAGGGGAAGGGCCCCGACGAGCTTGATCGCCACCTGGCGTGGTTCCGGCAGCTGCTCGAGCTGCAGCAGGACGCGCATTCCCCGGAGGAGTTTCTCGAGTTCCTGAAAGTCGATCTCTACCAGGACGAGATCTTCGTCTTCACGCCGCGCGGCGACGTGAAGCGGCTCCCCAAGGAGGCGACGCCGATCGATTTCGCGTTCGCCGTGCACACCGAGGTCGGCTACCGCTGCCACGGGGCCCGCGTGAACGGCCGCATCGCGCCGCTGCACCGGCCCCTGAAGAACGGAGACTCGGTCGAAGTCCTGACGAGTCCGCAAGCCCGGCCGTCGCGTGACTGGCTCGCGCACGTGCACACCGGGCGGGCGCGCCACAAGATCCGCCAGTGGATCCGGTCGGAGGAGCACACCCGCAGCGTAGCGCTCGGGAAGGAGATCCTGGACCGCGAGATCCGCCGCCGGCGTCTCGAGCCGCCCGATTCGGACCAGCTGGCGCGCGCCGCCGTCACCCTCTCGGTGGGGACCGCCGAGCAGCTCGAGGCGGTGCTGGGGCGGGGAGACGTGGCGCTCGGGCTCGTGATGCGCGCCCTCTACCCGGACCTCCCCGCCGAAGACCTGCAGGCGCCCAAGCCCACGGCGTTCGGGCGCGTGATCCAGCGCCTGCGGCTGGGCCGCGGCATCCGGATCCAGGGCGTCGACGGTCTGATGGTGCGTTACGCGCAGTGCTGCCAGCCGGTGCCGGGCGACCCGGTGGTCGGATACGTGACCCAGGGACGCGGCATCTCGATTCACCGCAGCGACTGTCCCAATCTCCTGCCGCTCTCGGCCGAGGCCGAGCGCCGCGTGGAGATCGACTGGCAGGAGTCGGAAGGGGAGACCTTTGTGGTGCGGCTCGTGGTCACCGGTGAGGACCGCCGCGGCCTCTACGCGGATATCTGCGAAGCGGTGAGCCAGACGGGTACCAATATCCGTCATGCCGAGCTGTCGTCGCGCGACGGCGCGGTCTACGGCCACATGCTGGTCGAGGTCGAGAACCACACCCACCTGAACAAGGTGCTCCGCGCCGTGCGCCGGGTGAAAGGCGTCACCGAGATCGCGCGCCGGGACGTGGGGACGCACCAGGCGCAGACCTGACCGCGGTCTTGGCCCGGTCGTTAGCTTTCCGTCATGCCGTTCGAACTCGTCTCGCCCTTCAGCCCCGCCGGGGATCAGCCGGACGCGATCCGGTCCCTCATCGGGGGACTGCAGCGCAGCGACCGCTACCAGACGCTGCTGGGCGTCACCGGATCCGGGAAGACGATGACGATGGCCCACGTCATCGCGGCCCACGCGCGCCCCACGCTGGTGCTGTCCCACAACAAGACGCTCGCGGCGCAGCTGTATGGAGAGCTCAAGGCGTTCTTCCCCCGGAACGCGGTGGAGTTCTTCATTTCCTATTACGACTATTACCAGCCCGAAGCCTACGTCCCCCAGACCGACACCTACATCGCCAAGGATTCGTCCATCAACGACGACATCGATGCGCTGCGGCTGCGGGCGACGTCCAGCTTGCTGGAGCGCGAGGACGTCGTGATCGTGGCCAGCGTGTCGGCGATCTATGGCCTGGGCGATCCCGAGGCATATCGCCGGCTGCTCGTGACGATCGACGTCGGGGAGGAGCGGGGGCGGGACGCGATCCTCGAGGAGCTGGTGCGCATCAACTACCAGCGCAACGACGTCGCATTCGAGCGGGGCACGTTCCGGGTGCGGGGCGACACCATCGAGGTCTTCCCGGCCTACGACGAGCAGGGCGTGCGGATCGAGCTCTGGGGCGATGCGGTCGAGCGGGTCACCAAGATCGATCCGACGACCGGCAACGCGATCGCCCAGCTGAGCCGGGCCGTGGTCTACCCGGCGACCCACTTCGTGACGGAGCGCCCTACGGTCGAACGCGCCGTAGCGGCGATCCGGGCCGAGCTGAAGGAGCAGCTGGCCGCGCTGCGGGCGCAGAACAAGCTGGTGGAGGCGCAGCGCCTGGAGTCCCGGACCCTGTTCGACGTGGACATGCTGCTCGAGGTCGGTCGCTGCAGCGGCATCGAGAACTACTCGCGCCACCTGACGGGACGCGAGCCGGGGGTGCGCCCCGCGGTGCTGCTCGACTATTTCCCGAAGGACTTCCTCTGCGTCATCGACGAATCGCACCAGACGCTGCCGCAGATCGGCGGCATGTTCGAGGGCGACCGGTCGCGCAAGCAGACCCTGGTGGACTATGGGTTCCGCCTGCCGTCGGCGCTCGATAACCGCCCGCTCCGATTCGACGAGTTCATGGGTCTGGTGCCCCGGATGCTCTTCGTCTCCGCCACGCCCGGCGAGCAGGAGCTGCGGCTGTCGGAAGGGGTCGTGGTGGAGCAGATCATCCGTCCCACCGGGCTCGTCGATCCCGAGGTCGAAGTCCGTTCGGTGAAAGGGCAGGTCGACGACCTGCTCCACGAGATCCGCGAACGCACCCGGGCTGCCGAGCGGGTGCTCGTGACGACGCTCACAAAACGGATGGCGGAGGACCTCACCGACTATCTGCAGCAGCACGGGGTCCGTGTGCGCTACCTGCACTCCGAGATCGACGCGATCGAGCGGGTGGAGATCATCCGCGGCCTCCGCCTCGGGGACTTCGATGTCTTGGTCGGGATCAACCTGCTGCGCGAAGGGCTCGATCTGCCCGAGGTGTCGCTCGTCGCCGTGCTGGACGCGGACCAGGAGGGGTTTCTCCGGTCCGATCGCTCGCTTATCCAGACGGTTGGGCGGGCCGCGCGCAACCTCCACGGCAAGGCGATCCTGTACGCCGACCGCATGACCGGCTCGATGCAGCGCGCGATGGATGAGATGACCCGGCGGCGGACCCGCCAGCAGGCGTACAACGTCGAGCACGGCATCACGCCGCGCTCCATCGTCAAGTCGGTCGTGGATATCCGTTTCGTGACCCGGGTGGCGGACGCGCGCGGCAGCCGCGTCCCGCCCGAGCCCGTCCACCGGCCGGCCGATGCGGCGGAGCGGGAGTCGATGATCCGGTTGCTCGAATCGCAGATGCAGGCCGCCGCCGAAGCGCTGGATTTCGAGCTGGCGGCGCTGTTGCGGGACCAACTGCTGGAGCTGAAGGCCGAGCAAGAACCGCGAGGAGGACGGCGTGCGCCTGGGCGAGGACGAGCTCAACCGGTTCGGTGAAAAGCTGGGGCAGGGGCTGCGCGCCCCGGCCATCATCGGGTTCTCGGGCGACCTGGGCGCCGGGAAGACGACGCTGGTGCAGGCCATTTGCCGCGGTTTGGGCGCCGCCGTCCCCGCGACGAGCCCGACCTACGCCTTGGTCCACCGCTACGAGACGCCCGGGGGGCCCGTGTTTCATGTCGACTGCTACCGGTTGCGCTCATCCAAGGAGGCCCGCGATCTGGGGCTGGACGACATCCTCCAGCAGAAAGCGGTCCTCCTCGTCGAGTGGCCCGAGAAGGCGGGCCACATGATGCCGCCGCTCGACCGGTACTTCCTGTTGAGCCACGACTCCGATCCCCAGTTCCGGAACCTGGAGGAGCGGTGAGCGAACGCTGGCTCGCGATCGATACGGCGACCGCCGTCGCCTCGGTCGCGGTTGGTCCGCCGCCGGTCGCGGAGAGCGTGACCGCCGTCGCCGGCCCGCGCGCGCAGGCCGCGCAGATCATCGATCTCGTCGATCGCGCGCTCACCCCGCTCGGCGCCCGGGTGTCGGATCTCGCCGGGATCGTCATCGCTGATGGTCCCGGGAGCTTCACCGGCCTGCGGATCGGCTGGGCGGCGGCCAAGGGCCTCGCCCAGGAGCGCGGCCTGCCGCTCGTCGCCGTGCCGTCGCTGCTGGCCGCCGCGGCGGGGGCCACCACCGTGCTCGGGGCCGTCCCCGTGGCTGTGTGTTTCGACGCGCTGCGGGGCCAGGTGTTCGCGGCGCTGTACGTCGTGCACCCGACGCGCGTGGAGACGGTGATTGCGCCGGTCACGTGTACGCCGGAGGAGCTCGTCGCTCGTAGTCCGCTCCGCCCCCGCATCGCCGTCGGCGACGGGGCGACGCGCTTCGCCGACGAGATGGAGCGGTGGACGGGCACGCCGCCGCTGCCGCTGGCGAGCCTGCAACCCGCGGCCGTGTCGCTCCTGGCGCTGCAGGCCCGGGCCGATGCGGGGAGGGTGCTCACCGACGCCGCGGTGGCCGAGCCCGAGTACGGCCGCCCCGCGGAAGCCCAGGCCCGCTGGGAGGCGCGCCACGGACGCCCGCTGCCGCATCCGTCCGGCCCGGCCAGCTGACCTGCCGGGCCTGGTCGCGATCGAGCGCATCGCCTTCACCGACCCCTGGTCTCGAGGCGACTTCGACGATTGTCTGGCGGCCGGCATGCAGATCCTCGTCGCCGAGGACGGCGCCGGGATCGTGGGCTACGTCGTCGGACGCTTGGCGCTCGATCAGGGAGAGATTCTGAACCTCGGTGTATCGCTCCAGGCCCGGCGCCGGGGGATCGGCACGGCGCTGGTCCGGCGGCTGCTCGCTTCCTTCTCCGCCGCCGGCGTGCGCGAGGCGTTTCTCGAAGTTCGTGAATCGAACCTCCCCGCCCAGCGGCTGTACCAGTCGTTCGGGTTCCGCGACGTCGGCCGAAGACGACGCTACTACCGTCGGCCGGTGGAGGACGCGGTGCTCCTGCGAGCCGCCATTCCGGCAGTGGAGCCGACCGCGTAGGAATGGTACAAGTGGCGTATCTTTGATTGACAGAATGACTTGCGGGCCATATAATCTGGGGCATCCTTGGCCCCCGCCCGCCTAATGCATGGAGGCAGCCGTGAGTCGAAGCCTGAACAAAGTCGAGCTGATCGGCAACCTGGGGGCCGATCCCGAAGTCCGCAGCACGAACAACGGTTCCCGGGTGGCCAACCTGTCCCTGGCCACCAGCCGCCAGTGGACCGGCCAAAACGGCGAAAAACAAGAGAAGACCGAGTGGCATCGGGTGATTTGCTGGAACAACAAAGGCTTCCAGCTCGCCGATCTCGCCGAGAAGTACATGAAGAAGGGGGACAAGATCTACGTCGAGGGGCGGATCGAATACCGCACCTGGGAAGACAAGGAAAAACAGACCCGTTACGTCACCGAGATCATCGCCCGCGAAGTGATCCTGTTGTCGCCCCGGGGCGCCGCCAGTGAGGGGTCGGGGGACTACACGCGCGCCAAGGCGACGGCGAAGGTGGCGCCGGAAGGCAAGTCCGAGTCGCTCGACGCGTTCCCGGAGGCGCTGGATGAGGAGGACGACGATCTGCCGTTCTAGCCGCATCATGGCGGCCGTGGTGGTCGCCCTGCCCGTGGCGGCGGTACTCGCTGCGCAGGACTCCACCATGGCCGCTCCCGCCGCCGGTAGTCACGTCGTGGCGCGCGGTGAGACCCTCTGGTCGATCTCGCAGCAATACTTCGCCGACCCGCTGTTGTGGCCGGAGATCTACCGCCGCAACACGGCGGTAGTCGAAGATCCGCACTGGATCTACCCCGGCGAAGTGCTCGATCTCGGCGGCATCGCCGAAGCGCCGGTGGACACCGCGCAGACGGTTCCCCAGGGCGTCGCGGATACGACGACCCGCGACACCACGACCGCGGCCGACACGATCGGCGCCGCTCCCGATACCGCCCAGGTCGTCATGCCTCCGCCGCCACCCGAGCCAGAGCCCGAAGGGCCGGGGACGATCTTCGATCGCCAGGCGACCAAGCAACAGCAGGTGCAGGACGTCCTGCGCATGTACGCGCACCAGATCTACCGGCCGGTGCGGCGTGGTGAGTTTTACGCGTCGGGCTTCCTCACCGAGGGCGAACAGCTGCCGTGGGCGCGGGTGGTGGGCAACACCGCGAAACCGTCGATCCCCGTGCTGACCGATCCGGGCGTCGCGGGGCAGTTCGCGGAGATCGCGATCGTCCCGCCCGAGCAGGCGTCGTACCACGTGGGCGATTCGCTGCTGATCGCGCGACTCGACCGCAAGCTCGATCCGTGGGGCGAGGTGGTGGTGCCGCAGGGCGTGGCGCGCGTGGTGGCGGTGCAGCAGCGGCAGGTCCTGGCGCAGGTCATCATGCAGTTCGGCCGCATTCGGGAAGGGAGCCTGGCGCTGCCGCTCGAGCCCTTCAAGGATCCCGGCGCCGTCCGGCCGGCCGCGGTGGATCAGGGTCTGGAAGGGCATCTGCTCGGGATGCGCGACGAGCATGTCCTCGCCAGCGCGCTCCAGGTGCTCTTCATCGACAAGGGGCGGGCCGACGGTGTGGCGCTGGGGGACGTGTTCGAGGCGTATCGCCCGGCCTCGGGCGAAGTCGGCGCGCGGTCCGAGGAAGTTCGCGTGCAGCTCCTCGTCGCGCACACGCGCGAGCATACCGCATCGGTGATCGTGATCGGCATGTCGAATCCCGCCCTGAGCTCCGGCATGCCGGTGCGCCTGATCAAGAAGATGCCCTCCTGACCTCGACCCACCTGGCTCCGGTCGTGACGCCGGAGCCGGTGGGCATGGAGACGCCGCACATCCGGATGACGAGCAGACGGGAGGCGCTGCGGTCGGACCACGGCGCCCCTCCGTCGGCTATTGGAGGAGGACGCGCACGCGTATGAAACGACGGGTGCTGGTTTCGGGCGGGGCCGGGTTCATCGGCTCGCACATCGTACGGGCGCACCTCGCCGCCGGCGATGAGGTCAGCGTCCTCGACGATTTGTCGACGGGACGGGCCGAGAATCTCCCCACGGGGGTGACCCTCGTGCGAGCGGACGTGCGCGCTCCGGAGGCGCGGGCCCTCCTCGCCGGCGGCGGCTTCACCGTCCTCAATCACCATGCGGCGCAGATGGACGTCCGGCGGTCCGTGGAGGACCCGGTCTTCGACGCGCAGGTGAACGTCGTCGGCCTGCTGAACCTCCTGGAGGGCGCGCGCGCCGGCGGGGTGCGTCGCGTCGTCTTCGCCTCCTCCGGTGGCACGGTCTACGGCGACGGCGCCCCCACCCCGACTCCCGAGACGGCCGCCAAATTGCCGGCCTCGCCGTACGGGACCGCTAAGCTGACCTCGGAGTACTATCTCGCGACGTTTTCGCAGCTGTTCGGGCTCGAGACGGTGGCCCTGCGGTACAGCAACGTGTACGGCCCACGGCAGAATCCGCACGGCGAAGCCGGGGTGGTGGCCATCTTCGGGAGACGGCTGCTCGCCGGGGAGCCGATCACGATCTACGGGGATGGGGAACAGACGCGGGATCTGGTGTACGTCGAAGACGTGGCCGCGGCCAATCTGCTCGCCGCCGAGCGTCCCCTGCAGCCACTGACGTCGCTCGACGCCCGCGCGTACAACGTCGGCACCGGAGTGCAGACGACGGTGAACCGACTCGCCGAGCTGATCGCGCAGGCCGCCGGGCGGACCAGTGAGGTGCGGCGGGCGCCGGGGCGGGCCGGAGAGATCCTGCGGAGCGCATTGGAAGTCTCGAAGGCCGAGCGGGAGCTCGGCTGGCGCCCTCGGGTGGCATTACCCGAGGGGCTCGCCCGCACGGTGCGGTGGATCGCGGAGGGGTAGCGTGTTCCTTCAAGTCGGAAAGGCGATTCCCACCTCGCCGTGGGAGCTGGTACTCACGTCGAGCCGCGAGACGAAGATCGTGCTCGGGGTGCTCGTGGTGTTCTCGGTCGTGTCCTGGTACCTGATCATCCTGAAGTGGTGGCAGTTCCGGCACGTGCGGCGACAGGCCGATCGCTTCATGAAGGAGATCGAGAAAGCCAATCGCCTCGAAGAGGCCTACCACACGGCCATGCGGTTGCCGCCCTCTCCTTACAACCGCCTGTTGCGCGAGGCCGTGCAGTTCTTCTCGCACTTGAAGCCCGGTGTGCTGCGGGAGCCCGCGAGTCCCACTTCGGCGCCGACGCTGACGATGATGCAGCTCGAGGCGTTGCGCATGGTACTCGCCAAGGAGGTCGCCGCGGAGCGGGATGCCGCCGCCCGCTTCCTCCCATGGCTCGCGACGTTCGGGTCGGTGAGTCCGCTGCTCGGACTGTTGGGCACGGTGCTCGGGGTGATGGATGCGTTCATCGGGATCGCGGTCGGCGGGTCGGGGAATATCGGGGCCGTGGCACCGGGCGTCGCCGAGGCTCTCGTCACGACCGTCGCCGGTCTGGCCGTGGCGGTCCCGGCGGTGATGGCGTACAACCTGTACGTGAGCCGGCTGGGGCTCTTCGCCGGAGAGCTCGAAGGCTTCGCGCAGGAAATCATCGGCACCCTGGCGCGCGAGGGGAGGCTCTAGCGTATGGCCGGACTCCTGGGCGGGGGTGGAGGACTGCGGGGGCACGGCGAGCTTCCCCTCAACGCCGATATCAACGTCACCAGCCTCGTCGACGTGGCATTCGTCCTCCTCATCATTTTCATGATCACCGCGCCGATCATGCAGGGTGGCGTCGATGTCCGCCTGCCGCGAGCCGACGTGCGGCCGATCGAGCCGAAGTCCGGCCTCGTCGTCACCGTGGATCGCACGGGACGCGTGTTCCTCGACCAGTCGTCGCTGTCCTACGACGATTTTCGAGCCACCTTCCCGGCGTTCGTGCGCAGTCGCCACCCGACGGGGGTCTATCTGCGCGCCGATGGTCGCGTCCCCTACGCCTCGGTGGTGCAGGTGCTCGCCGTGATCCGGGCGGCCGGCGTGACCGACGTCGGCCTGGTCGCCGAGCCGGAGACCACCGGGCCGTGACCCGTGCCGCGCGCGTCGTCACCAACGTTCCCCTCGGCCTCGTTGGGACGATCGCGGTCCATGGTGTCGCCTTGACGATCTTCCTCGCCTCGGCTTCGGGCGCCCGCTCGGCGCCGCCGACCTACCGGGTGCATCTGGTGGCGGCCCCCGATCTCACGCCCGACCAGCGACCCGCGCCTCCCGCGGTCGAGCGCGAGGCGGCGCCCAAGCAGCCGCCGGCTCCGACCGCGAAGCCCGCGCCGAAGAACACGGTCTCACCCGCGGCGCCGCCGCCGGTGGCCGACTCCAAGAAACGCGAAGCCGCCCCCCGCACCAATCCCGTCACGCGCCTGCCGGGCGAGGCCCCGAGCACCGGGAGCGACGTCGCCACGGTCAGCACCGAGGGGGTCGAGTTCCCGTTCCCCGAGTACCTGCAGAACATCGTGTCGCAGGTGCTGCGACGCTGGCAGCGACCGCTCGACAACACCCCGCTCGAGGCCGAGGTCGGCTTCATGGTGCACCGGGACGGCAGCGTCACCGACCTGCAGTTCGTGAAACGGTCCGGCAACTTCGCCTTCGACCTCGAGGCGCAGGGCGCGATCGAGGAGGCGGGGCGGTTCAAGGCGTTCGGCACGCTGCCGGATGGCTGGGTGCCCGACGTGCTGTTCGTCCGGTTCTATTTCTCGGGGCAACGCCAGTGAAGGCGAATCGGCGGATCGGCGGATTGGCGGATTGGCGTCCAGTGCTGATGTTCGCTGCTGTTCTATCCGCGTATCCGCCAATCCGCCTATCCGCCCAGGATACCTCCGCCATCGATCGCGGGGTGCGGATCGGGATCGTGTATCGGCCGGGCGTGCGTCCAGGGCTCGTCGTCCTGCCCGGCAGTCAGTCCGGCCTCGACTCGGTGCGCACTATCGTCAGTCGGGACCTCGACTACAGCGATCGATTCGAAGTCATCACGCTCCCCGGCGGCGACTCGACCAGTCTCGGCCCCGGTGACCCTCCCCGCACCGCGCGCGGTCCGGCGCCGGGGCTCAACTATCCTCTGTACCGCGCCCTCGGCGCGGACTTCGCGGTCGAGGCGCGTCGCGTCGGCGATACGACGGTCGTGGTCGTCCACGACGTCACGGCGGCCGGCATCCGCCGCACCTTTCGCCAGGTGCTGCCGGGCCCGAGCGACCCGGGGTTCCGCCTGGCCGTGCATCGGCTCTCCGACCAGGTACTGCTGGCGACGCTGGGCGCCCCGGGCTTTGCGGCGACCCGGATCCTGTTCGTGCGGGACGGCAAGGCGTATCGCATCGACCAGGATGGCGCGGACGTGAAACTGGTCTCGTCGACCGATCATCAGGCGATGTCGCCGGCCTGGGCCAGGGATGGGCGCCGGTTCGCCTACATGGAGTTCACCGAGGGGCACGGGACGTTGTTCGTGCAGGACGTGGCGACCGGCCACCGCGTGAGCGTCGTCACGACCGGGAAATCGCTCGACTTCACGCCCGCCTTCTCCCCCGACGGCAAGACGCTTGCCTTCAGCCGCGCGACCGAAGAGGGCACCGACGTGTATACGGTGAACATGCGCGACAACTGCTGTCTCCAGCGCTTGACCAGGGGGGGCTTTTCGGACAACTTGTCTCCGACCTACAGCCCCGACGGGCAGCGCATCGCGTTCGTCTCGACGCGGCCCGGGTTGCCGCAGATCTATGTCATGGGCGCTGACGGCACCGATCAGCAGTTGTTCGCCCCCTTCGATTATGGGGTGACCGGATCGTCCAACGCCCCGGAATGGTCTCCCGACGGGCAGTCGGTGGCCTTCCATCGAGATGTCGGCGGCACACTGCAGGTCTTCGTGCTCGACGTACGGACCCGGTCGGTGCGACAGCTGACGTCGCTCGGCCGCAATGAGGACCCTACCTGGGCACCAGACAGCCGTCACTTGGCCTTCGTGTCGGACCGCAGCGGCTACCGCCAGCTGTGGGTCATCGATCTGGAGACGGGCCGCATCCGTCCCCTGTTGCAGCAGAGTGGGGCGCGCCTGCCGGCCTGGTCGCCGAGGATACCGGAGGCTGTCTCACCCAACCCCTGAACCGGGAGAACATGACACGATGAAACGCGTCCACTCGCTGGTCCTGATAGGCTTCAGCGTGGCGCTCGTCGCCGCCGCCTGCGGGAAGAAAGCGCCCGAAGTGGCCCCCGCGCCGCAGCCCAATGCCGATTCGCTCGCCGCAGCCGAACGCGCGCGCGCCGACTCTGCGGCCGCCGATTCAGCCCGGCGGGCGCAGGAAGAAGCGGAGCGCATCGCCCGGCAACGCGAGGCGGATTCCGCAGCCGCGGCCGCGGCCGCCGCGGCGGAAGTGCGCAACATGCTCGCCGCCATGATCCACTTCGACTTCGACAAAGCGGTCCTGCGGCCCGATGATCAGGGGGCGCTGGACCAGAAGGTCGCCATCCTGAACGCGAACCCCGACCTGCACATCCGCATCAGCGGGCACTGTGACGAGCGGGGCTCGGATGAGTACAACCTCGCCCTCGGCAATCGCCGCGCGACGGCCGCCAAGAACTACCTGGTGAGCCATGGGGTCGATGCCAGCCGGATCGAAACCGCCTCGTACGGAGAAGAGCGCCCCGTCGCCATGGGGCACGACGAGGATTCCTGGGCACAGAACCGCCGCGACGAGTTCGAGATCCTGAGCGGTGGGGACGTGCTGCGGAAGCCGTAAGCACGTGTCACTGAATCGCGCGCTGTGGCTCCTCGGCCTGGGGCTCCTGGCCGGATGCGCCCTGCGGGGTGACGTCCGGAAAGTCGAGCTCCAGGTCGAGGCGCTGCGGAGCGAGTTGTCGCACGCCGACAGCGCCCGCCGGGTCGAGCGAGACTCGCTCGCGCGGGTGCTCGCGGCCGTGCAGGCGACCCTGTCCGCCGAGCAGAACGCGCTCGTGCAGATTCGGGGTGATATCCGGAGCGATCTGCAGGCGGTGCAGCAGCAGCTGGGCTCGCTGCAGGAGCTGACGGGGCAGAGCCAGCAGCGGCTGTCCGAGCTTCGCAGCCGGTTGTCGAATCCGGCGCCGGCGCCCGCGCCGGTGCCGGTCGATACCACCGGGGGGGCAGGCGCGGCGCCGACACCGGCCGCGCCCGCTCCCGCGACCGGACCGGGCCCCGACCAGATGTACGATTTGACCTTGCAGCAGTACCGGCGTGGCAGCTTCACGACCGCGCGGCTCGGATTCCGGGAATTCCTCCGCCTGTACGCCGACGACGAGCACGCCCCGGACGCTCTCTACTATGTCGGCGAGTCGTTTGCCGCGGAGAATCCCGACTCGGCCGCCGCGGTGTACCAGGACGTGGTGAAGCGCTATCCCAACTCGCCGCGGGCGCCATCGGCGCTGTACAAGCTGGGCCTCCTCGCCGAACAGCGGAATGACAAGGCGGCCGCGCGCACCTATTACGCGCGCGTGCTGGCCGGTTATCCTCGATCGGACGAGGCCAACCTCGCGCGCGACAAGCTGCAATCCCTGGGGCGCTAGCCCCACCTCCCGTGGCTGACGTCTCTCCCCGCGGCGAAATGCCGTTCCTCGATCACCTCGAGGAGCTGCGCTGGCGTCTCCTGAAGACCCTCGTCGCGGTGGTGCTGGGGACGGTCCTTGGGTGGATCGTGGTCGAGCGCATCGACGTCATCGGCCTGCTGATGCGGCCGATTGCTCCCCACCTGCCGGGGGGGAAGCTCAACTACACGAGTCCCACCGATCCGTTCTTCATCACGTTGAAGTTCGCGTTCATTGTCGGGCTGGTCGTGACTTCGCCCTACGTCCTGTATCAGGTGTGGGCATTTCTCGCGCCGGCGCTGTACGAGCGCGAACGGCGCATCGTCATCCCGGCGCTCGTGAGCGGGATGTTTCTCTTCATCGCGGGTGCCGCGGGCGGGTACTTCCTCGTGCTGCCCCGCGCTCTGGCGGTGCTGCTCGGATTCCAGAATCAGGCGCTGCAACCGATCATCACGGCCGACCGCTATTTCGGATTCGCGGCCCAGATCATTCTCGCGTTCGGGGCGGTCACGGAGCTGCCGCTCATCATCATCATCCTCACCTCGCTCGGCCTCGTGACCCCGGCCGGCTTGCGGCGCAATCGCCGCTACGCCCTGGTGGTCGCCGCGGCGCTCGCGGCGTTTCTCACGCCGCCCGACGCCCTGTCGATGCTGATGATGATGGTGCCGCTGCTCCTGCTGTACGAAGTGAGCATCTGGTGCGCCTGGGTGGTCATGCGGCGGAAGGCCCGGGAGGCGATCCGGGCCGGGGCCGCGGCCACGCTCATCGTCGCGGCGCTCGCCTGGCCCGGCCGGGGACTGTCGGCGCAGCAACCGGTTCGCCCCGATACCACGCGCCGCCCGGACTCAGCGGCGGTTGCCGGTCGACCGCTGGACACGGCGGCCGCCCGTCGCCTCGGACTGCCGACCGGCCCAACCCGGTCATTCCCGGCGCCCGACCCGGTGATGGATTCGTTGCTGAAGTTCGTGGGCTTCCGGATCACGCACTACGTCTCCGATACCCTGCTCGTGCTGGGCGACAGCCAGACGATCGTGCTCGTGGGTGAAGCGTTCGTGGATCGCGACGGAACCAAGCTCGAAGCGGATTCGGTGCATTACCGTGAGGCCAGCTGCCGGCTCGACGCAGCTGGGAACCCGCGGCTGTTCGACCAGGGTTCACAAGGTTCGCCGCCCACCGTGCTCGTCGGGGAAGGGATGCGCTACGACACCTGCATCCGCCGCGGCACGGTCACCCAGGCGCTCACCGACTTCCAGCAGGGCGGCGCGACATGGATCATGCGGGGGAACCTCGCGGTGGACTCGGGTTCCACTCGGCTGTACGGCGCTCGCAGCGACATCACCTCGGACGAGCGGCCGATCCCCGGGTATCACTTCGCCGCCGGCGAAGTGAAATGGCTCAACAAGAACGTGATGGTGGCGCGGCCCGCGGTACTGTATGTGCGCGACGTCCCGATCCTCTGGCTGCCGTTCATCTTCCAGGACATCCGGCCGGGGCGCCGCAGCGGGATGCTGGTGCCGCGCTTCGGCCTCAACGACCTGGTGCGCCCCACGCGGGGCTACCGGCGCCATGTGTCGAACATCGGGTACTACTTCGTCCTGAACGACTACGTCGACGTGCTGGCGTCCGCCGACTGGTTTTCGGGAACGAGCTTCTCGGTCAACGGGCAGATGCATTACCGCTGGCTCGACCGGTTCGTGGACGGCAGCGTGTCGTTCTCACGCCTCAGTCAGCTCGACGCAGCCGCCCACTCCAACCAGATCAACTGGTACCACACGCAGAGCTTCAACAGCCGGACGCGGTTCGCGGCCAGCGTCAACTACGCGACGAGCGCACGGGTGGTGCAGCGCAACACGATCGATCCGTTTCTCACCACGGCCCAGCTCAGCTCCCAGGCGAATTTCGACAAGCGATTCTCCTGGGGGACGCTCAACCTCGGTGGGAACCTCACGCAGAATCTCTCGAACAACCTGGTGCAGCAGAACCTGCCACGCGTCTCGATTACGCCGGCTCCCATCGATCTGGCGTCCTGGGCGACGTGGTCGCCGTCCTTCAGCTACGCCAATACCCAGACCTTCCACAACGCCGGCGCGCCGCTGTTCCAGCCGCGCACCGGCGGCGGCGTGGATACCGTGGCGACCACGTTCGACAACCGCGCCACGAGCATTTTCATCGGCACGCCGCTCCGCCTCGGCCGCTGGAACTGGACCAACAGCGTCTCGATCGCGGACAACCGCACGTCCCAACCGCTGCAATTCGTCGTTCCCGATTCGGCCGATTCTTCGCTGCTGCACAACGTGGTCTATGCCCGCTCGTTCGAGACGCGCATCGACTGGGCCACCGGAATCAACCTCCCCCAGCTGTTCAGCGGCACCTGGCGGCTCCAGCCGGGGATCGGGATCGTGAACAAGACGAGCGCAGGCCCTTACATGCTGCGCAACCAGTTCACTGGAGGGCGGTTCCTCCAACAGGGCAAGCGACTGCAATTCACGCTGGGACTGGCGCCGACGTTCTTCGGCTTCTTTCCTGGGGTCGGCCCGTTCAGCCGCATTCGCCATTCGATCTCGCCCATCATGAGCTACCAGTACGCCCCTGGCGCGCGCGTGTCCGCCGAGTTCGCCCACGCCCTGGACCCGTCGGGCAACCGTCTCCTCAACGCCCGCAGCGATCCACAGCAAACCATCACCCTGGGATTGCAGCAGAGCTTCGAAGCCAAGTTCAAGCCCGCGGCGGGGGATACGGCGAACGCCGAGCCGCGCAAGATCCGGCTCCTCAGCATTTCGACCTCGGGCGTTTCCTACAACTTCGAGCAGGCGAAGCAACCTCTGCGAGTGGGGTGGCAGACCCAGACGATCACCAACACGTTCGCCTCCGACCTGCTCCCAGGGTTCAATCTGCAGGTCACGCACGATCTGTGGGATGGACAGGTTGGCCTGGCGGCCAGCAAGTTCAGCCCCTTCCTCCAGAGTCTCTCGGCGGCCTTCTCGGTGGGGCCGCGCACGCTGGCCGCCATCGCATCGATTTTCGGGATCGGTCACCGGCCCTCCCCGGGCCCCGCTCCGAGTCCGACGACGCCCCAGCCGGGGTCGCTCCCCGCCGGACCGGGGCCGAGGGGCTTCGGGGGTAGGTTGGGTGGATTCCGGGGTGCGGGCTACGGCGGTGGCGGGCATGACTTCAACCTCAACGTGCAGTTCTCCGCTCAGCGTACGCGGCCGGGGCTCGATACCGGCATCGTGAGTACCCCATCCGGGCTGCAGGGCGGGCGCCAACAGATGACGCTGAGCATGGCGTTCAGCCCGACCAGAAACTGGACCGCGTCCTGGAACACCAACTACGATTTCGATACGAAGCAGTTCGGCCAGCACTACGTGCGACTCGAGCGCGATCTGCATCGCTGGCACGCCAGCTTCGCGTTCAGCCGCACGGCGAGCGGCAACTTCGCCTTCAACTTCTACGTCGCCCTCCTCGACGAGCCCGACATCAAGTTCGACTACGACCAGCAGAGCTACTTGCGGCGGCCCTGAGCAGGCGTTTTCCTGTCCTCGCCGGGGGACAGATGGCACAGTTTTCCAACACGTATCTCCTTCCCGTAGGGTCACTTACGATTGGGCACGACCCCTGCCACTCACGCGGACGACCAACTCTCTCGAAGAGGGCGTTATGTCTGCTCGATCCTTCGTCGGCCTGTCGGTACTGAGCCTCACCCTCATCGGGTGCCAGTCCAGTCTGGTCAACACGTCGCCGCTGCTCGACCCGCCGGCGAACCTGACCTACGCCCTGGATCCGAGCGGCGATCCCGCCCGGCCGGCGGGGATCCTGCTGCAATGGGACGACCTCGGGGATCCGGCGCTCGCGAGTTATCGGATCTACTCGCGCGGCAGCACGGGCGGCGCGTTTGGACTCCGCGGGGAAACCACCTCCAATACGTTCCACGACAACGGCGTTCCGCACCTCCAGTACTACGTCACCGCCGTGGACGTGAACGGAGTCGAGAGCGATCCGAGTAACGCCATCACGGTGGACGAGCGGCTGCAGCTCGAATCACCGACGAGCCTGGGCTCGATCTCGCTCAACGGCGCCATTCATCTCGATTGGACCGACAACGCCTTCCTGGCGGATCCGCAGCGGTTCAAGTGGTACCGGGTGTACAGCGCTTCCTACGATCTCGACCACGGCCTGTGCGGCGTGGACTGGTCGCTCGAAGGCACGACCGTGTCGCCCGAGTTCCTCGTGGGAGCTCTCACGAACGGCGTGCCGCGCTGTTTCGGGGTCTCCGCCATCAGCGTGGAAGGCTATGAGAGTCTGTGGTCGCCGCTGTGGCAGGACACGCCTCGTCCGGATGCGCGCAACCTGCTCGTCTTCGCCTTCGATCAGAACAGCGCGCAAGCGGGGTTCCGGTTCTGGGATGACGTGAATCAGGATGGCGTGGCGCAGCCGTCGGAGCTCGGCCTGGTGGAGGACGGCAACCGCACCGACATCGACTTCTGGATCTACCGCGACCCGACTGATTCCACGCTGTGGATCGTCCCCGAGTTCAGCGGCACGTCCATGCGGCTGTACGCGAACACGCCCGTATCGGACCTGACCGACATCGACTTCGCGCCGGCGAGCGGCTACTCGCGCAACATGATCCAGGCCGCCCCGGGCTTCGGGTACGTCTTCCAGATCGTCGAGGGCAGCACGCTCCGCTACGCGGCCCTGCGGGTCACGCACGTGGGACGGAACTACCTGATCTTCGACTGGAGCCTGCAGACCGACCCCGGCAACCCGGAGCTCGTGGTGCACGCGAATCTGCCCACGGCCGTGGAGACCGGCATCATGGTGCGGGGGGCCCGGTAAGCACCGGTTGTTCCCGGCGCCAGAGCGCGTAGTGCCAGGGCCAGCGGCGAGCAGGATCTCGCCGCTGGCCCTGCGTGCGTCCTACTTGGCGTCCTCGTCCCCGACCCATAGCTTCCTGCCACCGATGCCATCCACTGTCACGCTCGACGGTCGCAGCCTGTCCATCGGCGACGTCGTCGCGGTTGCCCGGCACGGCGCCCCGGTGGCGGTCGCTCCCGACACCCGCGTGCGTGTCGAGCGCTCGCGGGCGGGGATCGAGGCGGCCGTGGCCCGCGGCGACACGATCTATGGCGTCAATACCGGGTTCGGCAAGCTCGCCCACGTACGGATCCCGCCGGAACAGTTGCGGGCGCTGCAGCTCAATCTGATCCGCAGCCACGCGTCCGGTGTGGGCGAGCCGCTGGCGGCGGAGGCGGTGCGCGCGATGATGCTGCTGCGCGCCAACGTCCTCCTCATGGGGACGAGTGGCGTGCGGCCCGTCATTCCCGACACGCTGGTGGCCATGCTCAATGCCGGCGTGCATCCCGTCGTGCCGTCCCAGGGCAGTGTGGGCGCGTCGGGCGACCTGGCGCCGCTCTCCCACCTCGCGCTGGCCATGATCGGCGAGGGCCCCGACGGGCCGAAGCTCCGGACCGCCGGCATCGATCCCGTCGTTCTCGAAGCCAAAGAGGGCATTGCTTTCGTCAACGGCACCCAGGCGCAGACCGGCCTGGCGGCGCTGCTCGTGCACGACGCCTGGATCCTGTGGCGCACGGCCCACGGGGCGGCGGCCATGAGTCTGGAGGCGGTGCGTGGGACGCCGGTCCCCTTCGACGCGCGCATCCATGAGGCTCGCCCGCATCCGTGGCAGCAGCGCTCCGCGGCGTTGCTCCGGGCGTTGCTGGCCGACAGCGAGATCCGGGAATCGCACCGCCACGACGACCCGCGCGTCCAGGACGCGTATTCCCTCCGCTGCACCCCCCAGATTCTCGGGGCGGTGGGGGAAGGGGTGGCATTCGCCGAACGGTTGGTCACGACAGAGCTGAATGCAGCGACCGACAACCCCCTGGTGTTCGGGGCGGACGTGCTGTCGGGCGGCAACTTCCATGGACAGCCGATCGCCCTCGCACTGGACGTTCTCGGGATCGTGCTGGCGACTCTTGCGGGACTGGCGGAGCGCCGGCTCGAGCGGGTCGTGAATCCCGATCTCTCTTCGGGGCTTCCCGCGTTCCTCGCCAGGGACCCGGGTCTCGATTCGGGCTTCATGACCGCGCAGATCGCATCCGCGGCCCTGGTGGCGGAGTCGCGCGTCCTCGCCACGCCGGCCAGCGTGCAGTCGGTGCCTACGGAGGGCAACCAGGAAGACGTCGTCCCCATGGGGATGACCGCCGCGTGGAAAGCCGAGCGCATTTTTGCCAACGCAGCGCGCGTGGTGGCGATCGAGCTCCTGGCGGGCGCGCAGGGACTGGAGTTCCTGAAGCCGCTGCGGCCCGGGCGGGGCGTCGCGCGACTGCATGCCGCGGTGCGCACGATGGTGCCGCCGCTCGAGGCCGATCGCCCGATGGCAGGCGAGATCGAGCGGGTGGCGAGCGGGATCCGGACCGGTGGCTTCGATCTGGAGGCCATGGCGTGAGCGGGCCGCGGGTAGTGCGGGCTCCGCGGGGAAGCGAGCGGTCCTGCCGCGGCTGGGTTCAGGAAGCCGCACTGCGGATGCTCATGAACAACCTCGATCCGGACGTGGCCGAGCGGCCACAGGATCTCGTGGTCTATGGAGGAACCGGACGGGCGGCGCGCAGCTGGGAGGCGTTCGACGCCATCGTGCGATCGCTGCGGGCACTGGGGGACGACGAAACATTGCTCGTCCAGTCCGGGAAGCCGGTGGGGGTGTTCACCACTCATCCCGACGCACCGCGCGTGCTGATCGCCAACGCCAACCTCGTGGGGCGGTGGGCGACGTGGGAGGTGTTCCGCGATCTCGAGCGGCGCGGCTTGATCATGTACGGTCAGATGACGGCGGGCTCGTGGATCTACATCGGGACGCAGGGGATTCTGCAGGGCACCTACGAGACGTTCGGCGCCGTCGCGCGGCGCCATTTCGGCGGCACCCTCGCCGGGCGGATCGTGCTCACCGGTGGGCTGGGAGGGATGGGCGGCGCGCAGCCGCTGGCGGCGACGATGAACGGGGGCATCTGTCTGGCGGTGGAGGTCGATCCCGCCCGCGTGCAGCGCCGTCTCGAGACACGGTACCTCGACCAGGCGACCGCGTCGCTCGATGAAGCGCTGGCCTGGTGCGACGCCGCGCGACGCAGCGGCACGGCCTTGTCGGTCGGGTTGATCGGCAACTGCGCCGACGTGCTCCCAGCGCTGGCCCGTCGCGGATTCATTCCCGACGTGGTCACCGACCAGACGTCGGCGCACGACACGCTGCAGGGCTATGTGCCAGCGGGCCTCCCGCGGGAAGACGCGCGCACCCTTCGGGTCACCGATCCGGAGGAATACGTGCGACGCGCCGTGGCGAGCATCGCGACGCATGTGCGCGCCATGCTCGATTTGCAACGTGCCGGCGCGGTGGCGTTCGACTACGGCAACAACATCCGGACCGTCGCGGCCGACGCCGGCGTGACGCAGGCGTTCGACATTCCCGGGTTCGTGCCGGAGTACATCCGGCCGCTGTTCTGCGAAGGGAAGGGCCCGTTTCGCTGGGTGGCGTTGTCGGGCGATCCCGCCGACCTGCGGCGCACCGACCAGCTGGTCCTGGAGCTGTTCCCCGACAACGAGCATCTCGCCCGCTGGATCCGGTTGGCCCAGGAACGAGTCGCGTTCCAGGGACTTCCCGCCCGCATCTGCTGGTTGGGGCAGGGCGAGCGGGCGCGGTTCGGGGTGGCGCTGAACGACCTGGTGACGCGTGGCGAGCTGTCGGCGCCGATCGTGATCGGGCGCGACCACCTCGACACGGGCAGTGTCGCGTCTCCCTTCCGGGAAACCGAAGGCATGCGGGACGGGTCCGACGCGATCGCGGACTGGGCGATCCTGAACGCGCTTCTCAATACCGCCTCGGGCGCCTCGTGGGTGTCGTTCCATCACGGCGGCGGGGTGGGCATCGGCAATTCGCTGCACGCGGGACAGGTGTGTGTCGCGGACGGGACTCCCGAGGCGCGCCGCCGGCTGGAGCGAGTCCTCACCAACGACCCCGGCATCGGCGTCGCGCGACACGCCGACGCGGGCTACCCCGAGGCGATCGCCACCGCTCGACGCGCGGGACTGCGGCTGCCGATGCTGGAGGCGAGCGACTGATTACCCTGCTCGCTGGAGCGCGGGCGGTAGTCACCGGGCGCGGTCCTGCCCGGGCGCGGCGTGGTCGGGAGCTGTCCGAGCTCGAAGTGCTCCCGGGGGCCGCGGTGGCCGTGGACGGCGATCGCATCCAGGATGTCGATTCGTGGCGTGTGCTGCGCGAGCGATATCCGAAGGCCGCCGTCACCGAGGTGTCGGGCGTGCTCTTTCCCGGGTTCGTCGATTGTCATACCCACGCGATCTTCGGGGCGCCCCGGCTGGACGATCACGAGCGTCGAGCGCTGGGAGAGAGCTACCAGCAGATCGCGGCCGCGGGCGGCGGCATCCTGCAATCGGTCCGCGACGTCCGCACGCGCGAGGCGCACGAGCTGGAGCGATTGGCGCGGGACCGGCTGCTGACGCTGCGGGCCTCTGGCAGTACGACGATCGAGGTGAAGTCCGGCTACGGGCTCGAGCTCGAAACGGAACTGAAGCAGCTCCGGATCGTGCGCCGCCTCGCCGACGCCGAACGGCTCGCGCTCGTGCCGACGTTTCTTGGCGCACACGAAGTGCCGCCCGAGTACCGGGCGCACCGGGCGGAGTACGTGCGTCTGGTCGTCGAAGAGATGCTCCCGGTGGTGACGCGGGAGCGGCTCGCGCGATGTTGCGACGTGTTTTGTGAGCCGTCCGTCTTCAGCGTGGCCGAGGCCCGAGCGGTGCTCTCGGCGGCGCGGAATGCCGGCCTCGCCCTGAAGCTGCACGCGGACGAGCTGGAGGGCTCAGGAGGCGCGGAACTGGCCGCGGAGCTCGGGGCGCTCTCAGCGGATCATCTGGCCGGAATATCCGACGCCGGAATCCGGGCCCTGGCCGCGAGCCAAACGGTCGCGGTGCTGCTGCCGGCGACGATGAGCTTCCTCGGCAAAGGCCGGCAGGCGCCGGCGCGGCGGTTGGTGGAGGCCGGAGCCGCGATCGCCCTCGCGACGGACTTCAACCCCGGGTCCTCGCCCACCATCAGTCTCCCGTTCGTCATGAGCCTCGCCGTCTCCCAGCTCGGGCTGCGCCATGCCGAAGCGGTGCTCGCCGTGACGGTCAACGCGGCTGCTGCACTGGGACTCGCGGCCGATCGCGGGCAGTTGGCCCCGGGTTTCCGAGCGGATCTCGTTGCCTGTGCGGTCACGGACTGGCGCGAGGCGGCCTATTGGGTCGGGGCGAACCTCGTAACCGACGTCTGGACAGGGGGTTTCGCTTGTCCGCGCCTTGCGGGTCCGGTATCTTTAGGGCTCCATGTCGAAGCTTGAGAAGCTCAAGGAGCGGGCGCGCACGCTGGAGGCCAAGGACACTCGGGCCGCCATCGAGACGTGGCTCGAGGTGCTCGAGGCGCAGGATGAGGAGAGCGATCCCAATCCCGACCTCGGCATCTTCAATCGTATCGGTGATCTGTATCTCAAGGTGAAGGACCCCGGTCAGGCCGCCGACTACTACGACCGGGCCGTCGATCGCTACGCCGAGCTCGGTTTCCATAACAATGCGATCGCGATGTGCAACAAGGTGTTGCGCAACGCTCCCGGCCGCCCCACCACCTATCTCAAACTCGCCAAGCTGTACGCCGCCAAGGGATTCACCGGCGAGGCCAAGCAGAACTTCATCGAGTACGCCGAGCGGATGCAGAAAGCCGGCGCGATCCAGCAGGCGTTCCAGGCGCTCAAGGAGTTCGCCGACATCTCCACGGAAGGGGAGCAGCTGCGCGAGATGCTCGAGGAGCATCTGCGCGCGTATGGCGGTCCCGAGCTGCAGGCGAAGCTCCGGACGGCGGGTCCACGGGTGAGCGCTCCGTCCGCCGCCCCGGGTCAGAAGGCCAAACGGAAGACGACGAGCCTGGTCTTCCTGGACCTCGACGAGCCGGCGAAGGCCAAGGCGGCCCCGCCGGGGCGCCCGACCGGGGCGATCGCTCGCCCAGTGGCGCCGCCCGTCGGGCCCCCCGTCGCGCCGCCGGCGCCCGCCGCACGCCCGCCGGCGCCGCCGCCGCCCACCGCTCCGATCGAGACGACGAGCCTGGTCGAAGAGGTCGACGTCGAAAGCGCCGACGCCCTCGCCGGGCTCGAGCCCACGGTCGAGGATTTCGGGCATGTGCGCGATACCGTGAGCGGCATCGCCTCGATCCGCGACGACGATGTGGTGCCGGATGCACCGCTCCTCGCCGGCCTCGAGCCGACGGCCGCGTCGGATATCGGGCCGCCCGAGACCGCCGACATCCTGGGTGACCTTCCGTTGGTCTCCGCCTTCGACGTCGAGGAGGAAGCGACCGAAGCGCCGCCGGAGCCCGAGGACGCGGCGACGGCGGAGCCGCCGGCCGCGCCGCCGGGTCCGCCCAAGCGCAAGACGGTCGTGGAAATCCCGCCGCTCGAGCTCGAGCCCGACTTCGATGCGGAAGCGCTGGAAACCTCGACCACCGAGCGCCAGCACGACGTGGACGACGAGCCGCTCGCCGAAGAAGAGGACAAAGGGTGGCTGCAGCGGGAAACCACGGTGGGCTCGGGGCACTCACCGGCGCTGGATCTCGGCCTGGACGTCGTGAAAGAGGGCGACCAGCCGGACGCCATCGTCTTTGAGGGACTCGACGAAGTCACTCCCTCGGCGCCGACGATCGAGGAGCTCGAAAGCCGGGTGGCCGACGATCCCGACGACGCCGAGGCGCACCAGGCCCTGGGCGAGGCGCTCATCGAAGCGGGCGAGCGCGATCGCGGCATCGAAGAGCTCGACATCGCGACGGCCGGGTTCGAGTCGGCCGGCAACCTCGCGCACGCACAGGGACTCGTCGACGAGATTCTGCGGCTCGATCCGAACAGCGTGCGGCACCGGCAGAAGCAGGTGGAGTTCGCCTTCAAGTCGGGCGACAAGGCGCAGTTGATCGGCGCCTATCTCGAGCTGGCCGATTCTCTGCTGCGGGGGGATCTCGCCGACAAGGCGCGGGCCGTGTACGAGCGGGTGGTCGAGCACGACCCGAAGAACGAGCGGGCCCGGGCCGCGCTGGCGATGCTCGCGCCTGCCGAGCCTCCCAAGGCCGAGGGACGGGTGGCGGCCAAGGACGCGAAGATGCGGGTGCGCGACGAGACTGCCGCCGAGGGAGACTTCGTCGACCTGGGGGCGATGATCCTCGAAGAGGATGCCCCGCGCGATACCCGCATGAAGGTCGAGGACGAGGAGCCAACGGGCGACGAGGAGCAGGATTTCCGGGAGATGCTGGCGCGGTTCCGCCAGGGCATCGACGAGAACATCGAGGAGACGGACTTCCAGTCGCACTACGATCTCGGCGTGGCCTTCAAGGAGATGGGGCTGCTCGACGAGGCCATCGCGGAGTTCCAGAAGGCGCTGCGCGCTCCCGAAGGGAAGTTGCGGACCTCGGAGGCGCTGGGCATGTGCTTCCACGACAAGGGCGCCTTCGGTGTCGCCGAGTCGATCTTGCGGCGGGCGCTCGAGCTGCCCGCCACAGGAGACCAGGAGCGGCTGGGCATCCTCTACTGGCTCGCCCGCGCGCTCGAGGAGCAGGGGAAACCGGCTGATGCCCGCGATCTCTACGGCCGCGTGTTCGCGGTCGACATCCGGTTCATGGACGTGGGAGCGCGGGTGAAAGCCCTCGCCAAGGCGCGCTGACGTGACCGACCAGGCGACCCGCGTTTCGCTACCGGACATTCAGCGCCCCGTTGCCGGGGAGCTCGACCAGGTGGCGGCGGAGCTGCGCCGGATCATTGCCGCGGATTTCCCGATCATCGCCGACGCCAACGACCACCTGCTGCGCATGAAGGGGAAGCTGTTCCGTCCGACGCTGCTGCTCCTGAGCCATCAGGCCTCGGGCGGCCGCGACGCGCGCGTCGTGACGCTGGCGGCCGTGGTCGAGCTGATCCACCTGGCCACGCTGGTCCATGACGATTCGGTCGACCACTCGGCGCTGCGGCGCGGCATGCCGACGCTCAATGCGCTGTTCTCGCACCAGGTCGCCGTCATCATGGGAGACTACCTGTACTCCCGGGCGATCATCGAGCTGGTGCGGGTCGGCGATCTCGATCCCCTGCGCGTCTTCGCGCGGGTGACCAACGAGATGACCATCGGCGAGATGCGCCAGCTCGAGGCGCACGACAAGATGGCGTTCGGGGAAGCGGAGTACGATCTGCTCATCCGGGCCAAGACCGCCTCGCTGCTGTCGGGCGCGTGCGAGGTCGGGGCCCTCTCGGCGCCGCCGGCGGTGCGAGAAGCCCTCGCCCGGTTCGGCATGCTCCTGGGGATGGCGTTTCAGATCACCGACGACCTGCTCGACTACACGCAGCCGGAAGCCGTGACCGGCAAGCCGTCCGGTCTCGACCTGAAGGAGCACAAGGTGACCCTGCCGCTGATCGCCGCGCTGCCGCAGTTGTCGCCGGACGAGCGACAGACCGTGGTGCGCCTGATGGCGACGTCGGATCCATCGGACGCGCAGGTGGCCGAAGTCATCCGCATGGTCGAAGCCGGGGGTGGGCTCGACGTCGCCCGCCGACGCGCCCTCGATCTGGCCCAGCGGGCCGACGCGGAGTTGTCGGCCCTGCCCGCGTCCACGGCGCGCGAGGCGCTGCGCGACAGCATCGCGTACGCCGTCGAGCGGAGGAGCTGAGTGTGGCGCGCGGTCCCCGGCGTCCGCTATTTTACTTCGGAGTGCTCGCCTCGGGTTTCATCCTCGGCGGGTTCCTGCATGCCCTGTTGCGGCGATTTCTGCCGCAGGGTGCCGCCAAGGAGTTCTTCACGACCGCGGTCACGCCGACGTTCGGTCCGATCCACCTGGATCTCCTGGTCGTCTCGATCACGCTGGGGCCGATCGGACTCGAGGTGTCGCTGCTGTCGGTGTTGGGGGTGGCGATCGCCTACTTCGTGGCCCGATCGCTCTTCTAGAGGAGTGGCGTATGGAATTCTCGCTGACGCATGTGCTCATCCTGCTGGTCATCGCGCTGCTCGTGTTCGGGGCCAAGCGCATTCCGGAAATCGGCTCATCGCTGGGGAAGGGCATCCGGGAGTTCAAGAACAGCCTAAAGGAGGT
>Ga0326730_1000088_pt1 | contig 26876 bp, 23 predicted proteins | sample MHFSIPfraction_3_FD_207740 | JGI IMG/M metagenome (GOLD analysis project Ga0326730, IMG submission 207740) | Lab enriched peat soil microbial communities from Michigan Hollow, Ithaca, NY, United States - MHF7AN SIP fraction | ecosystem: Environmental > Terrestrial > Soil > Wetlands > Peat...
GTGGCGTCTTCCCGATCGCTGTAGGCCGTACCGGCGATGTCCACATGGGCCCAGGGATACCCGGAAACGAACTCGCGCAGGAACCAGCCGGCGGTGATGGTGCCCGCGGGGCGGCCACCGGAGTTCTTCACGTCGGCAATGTCCGACTTGATCAACTCGCGATACTCGTCCCACAGGGGCAGCGGCCACACCCGTTCCCCGGAGCGCTCGCCCGCCTGCCGCACTTCCTCGATCAACGCCTCGTCATTCCCCATGAGACCGGAGGCGATCCCCCCGAGCCCGACAACCACGGCACCGGTCAGGGTAGCGGCATCGACCACGCAGGCCGGATTGAACCGGCGGGCATAGGACAGGGCGTCGCACAGAATCAGGCGGCCTTCCGCGTCGGTATTGATGATCTCGATGCTCTTCCCGAAGTGGGTCTGGATGACGTCGCCCGGCTTGACCGCCGTGCCGCTCGGCATGTTCTCGGTCGTGGGAACCAGCCCCACCACGTGGACCTTGGGCTTGAGCCGGCCAAGCGTCTCGAAGATCCCCAAGACCGCCGCGGCGCCGGACATGTCGTACTTCATGTCCTCCATCTTTTCCGCCGGCTTGATCGAAATCCCCCCGGTATCGAAGGTGACGCCCTTCCCCACCAGGACCACGGGGGGGCCCGCCGCGCCCTTGTACTCGAGCACGATGAAGCGCGGCTCCTGCGCCCCCCCCTGCGCCACCGCCAGCAGTCCTCCCATCCCCTCTTTACGGATAGCCGCCAGATCCATCACCGTGACGGAGAATCCATGCCGGCCGGCGAGTTCCTGGGCCTGCAGCCCGAGGAAGGTCGGCGTGCAGGTGTTGCCAGGCAGGACCTGCAGGCCACGGGTGAAAGTCTGGCCGGCCGCGATGGCCGCGCCCACCGCATGCCCCGTTTCGAACGCCGGCGTTTCCGTGGGCACCAGGACCACGCCGCGCTCCAGCTCGGGCTTCTTGTCTTCCGGTGGCTGTTTGAGGTCGTTGAAGTACCAGGCTCCGAAGCCGAGCCCTTCCGCGATGACCTGCCCCGCGTCCCTGGCAGACACCCCACCCCGTCCCTCCGGACAGAGAAACAGCGCCAGCGATGGCACGCCGGTGGTCCGGGCGCGTTTCGCAGCCGCTGCCGCTGCGCGGCGGAGCGTCGTCCGGGTTACTTCCTCCGCCTTGCCCAAGCCGGCCAGCAGGATTCGGGTGGCGGCGCCGGCCGGATAGCTCATCGCCAGCTCATCCTTCTTCCCGCTGAAGTCGCCGGAGCCGTACAGCCGGCTCAGGGCGCCGCCCGTCTGCTGATCCAGGGCGGCCAGCGAGGCCGGCAACCCACCCGCCGGCACCAGCACGGCAAGAAACGGCGTGGCAAACCCGGCGGGGCCGGCGGCGGTGATGGAGGTGGCGAAGGGCATGGCGGACTGGGTTGAGGTCGGGCGACAGGCGGGCGTTCGGGACTGTCCGTGTCTCTGCGAGGCAACGTTTCTCGCGGCGGACCGATCTAGCGGCGCTTCCGGATCGGCTTGTACTCCAGGTCGACCGGTCCAATATACTCCGCCCGGGGGCGAATCAGGCGGTCATCACCATACTGCTCCAGCACATGCGCCACCCAGCCACACATCCGGCTCACGGCGAAGACCGCAGTGAACAGGTCGCCCGGAATTCCGACCGCGCGATACAACGGTGCCAGATAGAAGTCGACGATCGGATGTTGCCCGGTCTCCCGCTGAACCACCACCTCCAGTTCCCGGGCGGTCCGGAACAACGGCCACAGGCCGGCGCGCTGGCACTCGGACTCCGCCAGATCCCGCAACAGCCCGGTACGGGGGTCCTCTCCCTGATAGACCTGGTGGCCAAAGCCGGGGATCTTCGTCTTGCGCGCCAGGCGTTCCCTGACCCAGTCATTCACCTGTTCCGGCGCTCCGATCTCCTCCAGGGCGGCCAGGACATTGCGGGAATGCCACCCATGGCGCGGCCCGGCCAGAGCCGAGAGCGCTGCAAGGACGCAACCATATAGATCCGCGCCGGTGGAAGCCGTCACCCGCGCGGCGAAGGTGGAAGGATTGAGCTCGTTGTCCGCCCGGAGAATCAGGGCGACATCGAGCGCCCGCGCCGCGCTGGGGGGCGGCGGGGCGGACAACAACATGGTAAGGAAATTCTCAGCGTATCCGAGGCTCTTTCGCGGCAGCACCTGCTTCTGTCCGGTGCGCAGCCGGTGGTACGCCGCGACGATCGTAGGTGTCACTCCCACCAGCCTCAACCCCTGGGCCAGCGCGTCATCCCGGCCGGGCGGAAGCCTCACAGGGTGCTCGAGGGCGAGCTCCGCCAGCGTAGCCCGAAGCGCTCCCATCGCATCGGAGCCGGAGGGCAGCCCCTTGAGCACCCGGAGCGCCGGAGCGGAGAGTTTCTGCTGGGAGCGGAGATGGCTGGTAAACAGCCGGAGTTCCGCCCCGGTCGGGAGGGTGCCGTGGATCAGGAGGCAGGCGGTCTCCTCGAACGACGACTGCTCGCCCAGGGTACGGACATCGTAGCCACGATACGCCAGTCGGCCGTCCTCCGCGGACAGGCGGCAGACGCTCGACGACAGGGCGATGATGTTGTCCAGGCCGCGGTGCGGCTCGGTGGGGATCCCGGAGCTCATGCAGGGAGGGGAAATGGTGCCGAAGGTTATAGACCCCACCGCAGACGGGCAACCTTCATGTCAGGCAACTTGCGCTCAGACCGATACCGTCACTGACACGCGGTGCCAGGCGTTGTTTGCATATCCCTTCACATTCCACACCTCGGCGAGCTCACCCGGCTGACCTCGACCCTCGGCGTCGAACGCCCGCGCGACCAGGGTGTGTGTCCCGGCACCGAGTCGGACGACCGCGCGCCACTGCCGCCAGGCCCAGGATCCCTCACCCTCCGAGAGCGCCGCGGACACCCAGTGCCGGCCCGCGTCGGTCGAGACCTCGACTCGCACTGGAGGAGCGTCTCCGGCAGAGAGCGCCCAGCCGCTGACGATCGTCTCGCCAGGCGGGAGCACCGACGAACCGTCGGGTGAGAGGATCACCGCGTTCAGGCCGAGCTCGCCGAGTTCGGTCCCGCCACTGACGTCCCGTGGATTGCTGGCGGGAGGATCCCGCTGGATCCGATAGGCCTGGGTCTGGAAGTAGTTCGCCGACGGATCGCGGGTGACCCGGATCTCACCCAGCCACTTCACGCTGCGCGCCCCAAAGTACCCGGGAACCAGCGCCCGCACCGGGTAGCCGTGCTCCGGCGGAAGCGGCGCACCATTCAGCTCGAACGCCAGCAGCACTTCCCGACCCATCGCCTTGGCCAGGGGCACTGAGCCCCCGAAGCCAAATCGTTCCCCGCCGCGCTCGACCTGGTCGAGGCCGACAAACTCCACGTGCGCGGCGCCCGCCGCTACTCCGGCGCGGGAGAGCAGCTCCGCCAATGGGGCACCGGTCCATCTGCCGGTGCTGATCGCCTCGGTACCCCACGGCAGCTCTCCCGGCACCGGCCGAACTGATTCCAGCTCGGCCCGGCGTAGACCCGCGCAGACCAGGGTCGCCGTTACCTCCTGGCGGCCGAAGCCGGTGGTGAGCTCCTCCATGGAGAGGTCGAATGAGCGCTGAACCATCCCGGTGACCTTGAGTCTCCACCGGACCGGATCGACCGCGGGCACGGGGGCGTGGCTCCGGGTAAAGAAGAGCGACGCGGGCGTCACCGGGTGCTCGCCGAGGAGCCGGGGGACCGGTCCGGCGTTCCACCCCTCGGGATCGCGAATCAGGCGCCGGGGGTCTTTCGATGACGGGTTCGACTGGCTCATCAGCGTTCACAACCTTGGCGTGAGACTCCCCGGTAATATGGGGCGGGCGCGCGGCGGGATCCCCTCAGGAACCAGCGGTCGTATAAGAGCCCTCCCGTCCTGCGCCGCGCAAGGCGTGAGGGGGCAGGCCCTGTCTGTCCACGGCGTTCTGCCCCTTGCGGCGGGCGGCCCGCACCACACTCTTGTCGATCGAGCCTTCGGTCGGCCCGTGGCTCTCGCGGACGGCCCGGCTGCGCGGTCCGGCCAGCGACCAGGGGTGATGCGGCACTCGAGGAGGTAGAGGTGGGAGCGGCATGCGTCGGGCGCGATCTTGCGGCGCCCACCGGCGTCGCGATCGCGCCAGGCGATCTCGCCGGCGCTCGGGTTCCACGGCTTCCGGACCCGGCATGAGATCGGTGCGGGTCGGCTCGCGCGGAGACCCCCTCGCCCGGTGGCAGGCCGAGCGGATCCGTGAGTCGCTGCACACCGTTGGGCGGGCAACGGAACTCGTGGTGGTGGGTAGCACCGCCGAACTGGACGCCGGTTCACCCGTCGACCGGGTCGCCGCTCTCCCGGGCTTCCGTACCGAACTGGATGAGGCTCTGCTGGAGCAGCGCATCGATCTGGCGGTGCACAGTCTGCAGGATCTCCCCACCACGCTTCCGGCCGGCATTGTCCTCGCGGGGATCAGCGAGCGTGCCGACCCGCGGGAGGCGCTGGTCGGGCGCGGTCCGTTGACCTGGGCCGCGCTGCCGGCCGGCGCGATCCTCGCAACCAGCAGCCTCCGTCGCATGGCGCAGTTGCGCCGGGCGCGTCCCGATCTCCAGGTGCGGGAGCTGCGGGGCAGCATCGAGGCTCGGCTCGCGATGCTGGAACAGACGCCCGAATGGCACGGGATCGTCCTCGGGGTGGCTGGGCTCACCCGCCTGGGGCTCGGGGCCCGGATCGGGGACCGGCTGCCGCTGGAGCTGTTGCTGCCGGCGCCGGGCCAGGGGGCGCTCGCGGTCACCGCGCGGCAGGCGGACGATGGACTCCGGGCGACGGTCCACAGCGCCGTCAACGACCAGACCGCAGAAATCGCGGTGACCGCGGAGCGGCAGCTGTTGGCCACGGTCGAAGCAGGACCCCACGCTCCGGTGGCCGCTTTCGCCGCCGTCGAACAGGGCGAGCCCCGCCGCGCCAGGCTGAGCGGCCGGGTCCTGTCACTCGATGGGAAGGAAATGGCGGAGGGCAGCGTGGAGGGCGTGATCCAGAACCTCGGCCAGGCGGCGGGCCTGGGCATCGAGCTGGCGGGACGGCTCCGGCTGCAGGGCGCCGGCCGGATCCTGGCCCAGGCGCGGGCTGCCCGTCAGTCGGGGCCGGCATGATCGTCGCCAACACGCCGGGCGGGGGTGCCGTCCCGTTCCCGCCGCAATCGGATCTGGGTCAACCCGCGGGCGGTGAGGGCACCGGGGGCAGTTGGGCCGTTCGCGAGCTGGACAGGTACTCCGCCTGGTACATTCGGATCAGCTCGAAGAAGTATGACACCGCCAGCGGGCCGATCAGGATCCCCAGCAGACCGAAGTAGCTCACCCCGCCAATGGCGCCGACGAGCGTGACCAGCGGGTGGATCTGGGCGTACCGCCGGAAGACCGCCGGGCGGATCACCACATCCACGTTGCCCACCACCACCACGCCGATCACCACCAAGGCGATCCCCGCTGCATAGCGTCCGCCGAGAAACAGCGTCAGCGCCCCCGGGCCCCACACGAGCCCTGAGCCCACCACGGGGAGGATCGCGAACACCACGGTCACCAGACCCCAGAAGAGCGCGTTGGAGAGCCCGGTGAGCCAGAATCCGGCCGCCACCAGCGCTCCCTGGATGCAGGCGATCAGGCCGGTGCCGATGACCGTGGAGATGGTTACGTCCCGGAACCGGTCCCGCAGGACGTCGGCACTAGCGGGCGAGAACGGGATGTAGGGTTTCACCGAAATCCACGCGGCACCACCGCCGAGCAGCAGGTAGTACACGATGAACAGGGCGATGGTGAGGTTGAGCCCGATCCGGGTGGCGGTGCCGATCAGACCGAAGGCGCTGGACCCGATCCAGGTCACGATCTGTTCTCCCAGTCCAGCAAGGCGCGGACCGAGCTCGAATTCTCCCACTCTCAGCTCGGACAGCCGGTCAAGCAGTGGGCCGCGGATCACCCCGCTGGCGATACTCTGCGCCTGATTGGCGACCAGCCCCGCGAACGAGAGAGTGGGGACCACGATGATTACCAGAGCGAGGGCCACCACGAGGCCGGCAGCCACCCGGGCAGGCATTCTCCGCGTCAGCCAGCGCTGTAGTGGAACGAAGATCACGTACAGAACCAGACCGCCGATCAGCCCGCTGGCGTACGGCGCCAGGGCCACAAGAAGCCCCAGGCCCAGCAGGAGGATAAGGAAGGAGGCACGTTGGTGGCTGGTGTCCAGGAAGGCCATGGGGAGTCAAGTTAGCGGCGTCGGGACCGGGCACAAGCGACATTGCTGCGGGTAGATATTGCACTTGCACCAGCAGGTGGAGAGCCGCTTCCGCCAGGCAGCGCCCCGGGCTCCCCCTCCCTGCCGGCCCGGAGCCGGCAATCCGCTGACCGCTGTAACCCCCGGTCCCCGAGCTGCATCCTTTCAAGGTCCTCTCCCGTAGGGAGGCCGATCCCCAGACCGTCCCCGATCCTGCTCTCCGGAGGTCCGATGCCCCGCAGATCGAACCGGTTCTTCTTCGCGCTCGCACCGCTGGCGCTCCTCGCGTTCCTGGCGGGCAGAGCCAGTGTGGGTGACGGCGAGCGGCTGTTCCAGGCGGTGGTCGGCATCGTGGCCCGGGACGCAGTGGACAGCATCCCATCCGACCGCATCTACGAGCTCGCGGCCCGCGGCCTGGTGGCCAGCCTGGGTGATCCCTACGCCGGCCTGCAACCCCGCCAGGAGTTCGAGAAGTTCAGCCGCAATCTGCTGGGCAACAGCTACGGCGGCCTTGGGCTCCGGATCACCCGGGTGCGGAGGGGTCTGGCCGTGTATCGGGTCATCGGCGGGGGCCCCGCGGCCCGCGCCGGTGTCGAACGGGGAGATCGGATCGTGGCGGTGGGCGACAGCGCGACCACCGATTGGGATGTGAGCCGTGCATCCGCCGCGCTGACCGGCGTTCCGGGCACCGATGTGCGGGTGACCTTCCAGCGGGGCCGGGACGGCGGACGATACTCGCGCAGGTTCACCCGCGCGGTAATCCATCCTCCGGCGGTGCCGTTCGTGGCAATGTTGCCGGGATCGGTCGGCTACCTGCCGTTGCAGCGCTTCAGCGACCAGTCCGCGTCGGATGTGGCGGTCGCGCTGAACCACCTGCGCGACGCAGGGGCCCGGCGGCTGGTCCTCGACCTGCGCGGGAATCCGGGCGGCGACCTGGATCAGGCGGCCCAGCTGGCCGGACTGTTCGTCGGACCCGGCCGCCCGGTGGTCCGGGTGCAGTACCGGCGCCACGCGGACACCCTGGAGGCGCGGCAGGGGCCGATGCTCGCACCCAACCTGCCGATGGCGGTGCTGGTGGACAGCCAGTCGGCCTCCGCCTCGGAGATCGTGGCGGGCGCCCTGCAGGACTATGATCGCGCCCTCCTGGTCGGGACCACGTCGTTCGGCAAGGGGCTGGTCCAGGGGGTCTACCGACTGGACGACGGGTGGGTCCTCCGCTTGACCAGCGGCCACTGGTATACGCCGAGCGGCCGGCTGATTCAGAAGACCGCCGCGGACTCCGTTCCCCGCACCGATCGTCCGGTGTTTCACTCCATGGGCGGACGGACGGTGTTCGGCGGCGGCGGCATTACCCCCGACGTCGAAGTCGCCGGCAGCAGCACGCCCGCCGCCGACCAGGCGCTTGCCCGTCAGCTTGGCGCAAAGGGGAAGGAGGCCTCGGACGTGCTGGACGGCTACGCGGAGGAGTTGCAGCGCGGGGTGGCGCCCGGGTTCGCCGTGCAGCCGGACTGGCGCCGCGAAGCGGTTCGCCGGCTACGGGCCGCGGGGGTCACGGTAGACGACTCTCTGGCCGAGCAGGGGGCGGGCCTCCTCAACCGGTTGCTGGAATCGAGAATCGGTCTGTTCATCGACACCGACTCGACCAGCTTCGTCCGCTCCGCCAGCGACGACCCGCAGCTGGTCCAGGCGCTGGAGCTGCTGCGACAGGCGAGCGATCAGAGCGGGTTGTACGCAGTGGCGGCACGGGTGCATCCGGAGGGATAGAAGGCGGGAGGGCGGGAAGGCGGGAGGGCATGTCATTCCGAGCGTAGCGAGGAATCCCTTTGGGCGCGAACCTATAGGGATTCCTCGTCGCTGCGCTCCTCGGAATGACACTCTCGGCCCTCCCGCCTGGCCGCCCTGCCCCACGCCCTGCCCACCTGTAGATTCCTGCCGTATGTGGCTCCTCGGGTCCCTCCCCCGGGTCAGCGGGTGGATCGTCCATAGCATGCACCGCGTCGCCGCCATCGAGGGAGCAATCCCGTCGACCGGCCCCGTGCTGCTGGTGGCAAACCACCCGAGCGGCCTCATCGACCCGCTGGTAGTCACGGTGGCCGCCCGGCGCCCGGTTCGCTGGCTCTCCAAGTCGACTCTCGTGTTTCATCCGTGGCTGGGCTGGCTGTTTCGCGCGGCCGGGTGCATCCCGGTCTACCGGCGACAGGACGACCCGACCCAGATGGAGCGCAACGCCGAAGCATTCAAGGCGGCGGTCGCGGCGCTACGCGACGGCAGCGTGGTGGCGATGTTCCCCGAGGGCATCAGCCACCACAGTCCGGGGCTGGCCCCGATGAAGACCGGCGCGGCGCGATTGGCGTTGGCGGCCGCGGCGGAGCTTGGGGCCGCCCTCCCGATCGTCCCGGTCGGAGTGATCTATCGCGACGCCCCGACCTTCCGCTCGGCCGCCGGCGTCGTGGTGGGCGATGCGATCCGGTGGGACGATCTCGCCGGACGGGACCCGGATGATCGTGCCGCGGCGCAGGAGTTGACCCAGCGCGTGGGAGCCGGGCTCGAGTCGGTCACCCGCGATCTCTCCTCCTGGGCGGACAAGGCGGTGGTGGAGCACGCCGCAGCCGTACTGGCGGCTCAGACACCGGGAGCGGAGCCTCCCCCTTCGTGGATCGCGCGCGCCAGCGGCATGCTCGCCCGGATGGAAGCCGAGCAGGACCCCGAGCTTCCCGGCCTCCGGCAGCGGGTGCGGGCTCATGCCCGGGCTCTGGCACGGCTGGAGGTGACACCGGCGGAACTGGCCAGCGAGATCCCACCCGTGGTGCCCCATTGGTGGCGGGGGTGGCGTGCCCCGCTGGCTGCTCTCCTCTGGCTGGTGGGGATGATCTGGTGCTGGCCGCCCTACCGGGTCACCGGCGTGGTGGCCTCGAGGCTCGCCCGTGATACGGACGTGCTGGCCACCCTCAAGGCCGCGACCGGGATCGTGTTCTTCACCCTGTGGATCATCGCCACGGCCGTGGTGGTCGGCTCGAAGTTCGGCTGGCCCTGGGCTGTGCTGGCGCTTCCGGCCGGCGTGGGTCTCGCCTTTCTGACGCTGAGACTCGAGGAAGCGCGTCAAGCTGCCGGGTCGGCGGGAAGGGCCAGGGCCTGGCGGATGCGAGGGTCACAGCGGGTGGAGGTCCTGCGCCGGGAGCAGCGAGGGCTGGCCGACGAACTCGGCAGGGTGGTAGAGCGACTCGGGTAGAAGGCGGGACGGCGGGCGGCTGTCAGCCCGAGAGCGAACCGACGAGGGATCCCTGCGGGGTGCGCGCCCAAAGGGATTCCTCGCTACGCTCGGAATGACATGACCTCCGCCTGGCCGCCCTCCCGCCGTCCCGCCCTCTGTCACAGTTGTCGGGGTGGGTCGCTGGATACCGATATACAACGTGAGGCTTGAGGTCGGGCAGCAGGCCCGAAAGAGGGGTGAGGCCCACAAGACTCGCGATGCCCCGGCCCGGGACGAGGGCCGTGGCGAGGGCTCCCATTTGCAGGCAAGCAGGCGGCGCCGTTCGTCCCCGGCCCAGCCCGGAAGGATTCCGAGGTCCGACGATGGCCGACTGTGCCAAGGTGGGCGTTCTCCCCCAGGATTACTCCTCCAAGTTGCCCAAGGGCGTGCCGCCGGTCGAGCGGGCGCCTACCAGCATGTTCCCCAGTCAGGTCATCGGGCCGGCGGACACAACCTGGTATTTCCCGATCGACCTGCCGGGGGCCAGCCCGACCGGCGTGTTCATCCCGCAGGGCTTCGGCTATCAGAGCGAGGTCGACGTAATCCTGTATTTCCATGGGAACAAGCGGGGCGAGTTCAACACGATCTATCAGTACTGGGGCTCCGGCTTCCCGTACAAGTGCACCCTTCGTGAGGACCTGAACGCGGCTGGGAAGAGCGCGTTGCTCATCGCCCCGACCATGGGGTCCGCCCCCGGTGCCGGGTTGACTGGAAACGCGGACCTGGGGGTCTTCGGGAAGGCCGGGGGTGCGGAGTGCTTCCTTGATCATGTGATGCAATGGCTGGGGAACTATGATCCCCACTATTCCCTCAAACAAGGCGGGAAAGTCATCCCCAAGGTACGGAAGATCATACTGGCGGGGCATTCCGGGGGAGGCAGCCCGATCCACATCCAGATGGAGTCCCTGAAGGCGAAGCTGTGCGAGATCTGGTGTTTCGACTGCGTGTACTATAGCGTATATGACTGGGTCAACTTCGCCGTGTACAACCCGACCAAGCGCGTGACCTTCTACCATGCCATCCAGAGCCTCGACTCGCTCAACAAGCTCAGGGGGTTGAAAGAGGTCGCGAAGGCGGACCTGAAGAAGCCGCTCGACAACCTGCAGTTCATCGACGCGGGGAAGGACCACTACAAGTCTCTGACAAACAACTTCCGCAATCAGGTGAAGGCGAGCGGCTGCCTGGGGGCGCGCTAAGGTAGTCGGAGGGTAGACGAGGGCGGGACGGCGGACAGGCGGAAGGGCGGGAGGTCATGTCATTCGGAGCGCAGCGAGGAATCCCTTTGGGCGCACCCACAGGGATCCCTCGTCGCTTCGCTCCCCGGGATGACACCCGTCCCCCCTCCCGTCTGTCCGCCCACCATGCCCGAGGAGGGAGTCGAACCCTCACGGGGTTGCCCCCGGCGGATTTTGAGTCCGCTGCGTCTGCCATTCCGCCACTCGGGCCGAGCGGCGGAGTATCGTGGGCAGCGGGTGGGAATGCAAGCGCGGGCGATTGCCGCTCCTCCTGGTGACGCCGCTCCCGCTGTGGAGTAGGCCGACTAGCTTTCCCGCCATGCCCCCCCAACGCCACTCGCTAGGCCTCCACCCCTGGCACGATATCCCCACCGGCAGGGAACCTCCCTCGGTGGTCAACGCCATCATCGAAATCCCCACCAACGAGCGGAACAAGTTCGAGCTCGACAAGGAGCTGGGGATCTTCCGACTCGACCGGGTGCTGCACAGCGCCGTTCACTACCCGGGGGACTACGGGTTTCTGCCCCGTACCCTCGGTGACGACGGCGACCCGCTCGATGTGCTGGTTCTGATGACCATTCCGGTGTTCACCGGCTGCCTGGTCGAATGCCGGCCCATCGGCCTGTTCCACCTCATCGACCGGGGCAAGGCCGACGAGAAGGTGCTGGCGGTGCCGCTGGGCGATCCCTATTCCGAAGGCATCAACGAGCTAGCCGACATCCCCCAGCACACCCTCAAGGAGGTCGAGCACTTCTTCCAGGTGTACAAGGATCTCGAGGGGGTGACGACGCGCACGCGGGGATTCGAGGGGGCGGCGGAGGCGCGTGAGGCGATCACCCACGCGACGGCGCTGTACAAGAAGAAGTTTGGGAGGAAGGGAAAGCGGTAGGCGCCGCACAGCTGTGCGGCGCTACACTATTCCAATGATTTCGGCGGCCCCAGGATCTCCCGCCAGATGAACGCCTGCCGGAGCTGGTCCGTCGGATAGCGTCTGGCAGCGGCGTCGGGCGCGTCGCCCTGGCGGATGGTCTGGTCGAAGACGGCGTGGTCCGCGGCATTGAGCGGGCGGTTGCGGGCTTCGACCTCACGGATCCGCCGTTGCACCACCGCCTCTGCCGCCTCGTCCTGATCTACCACCGCACGCAGCCGAGAGCGGGATAGGTCGGTGCTCCCCAGCCGGCCTGGCCCCTCCAGCGACCCCTGATCCTCGAGAGACGTCCGTTCCTCGATGTCCTCGGCGGACGGGAGCTGCGTCGCACTGTGCCGGCCCAGCGGACCCCGCTCCGTCTGCGGCGCCTGCGCCAAGCGGCCCATGGGCAGGGCGCGCGGACGCTCCTCCACCTTGCCCCGCGCCACCGCCCCCATGCGTCCCTCGCGCGGGGCGGCCGGTTTCGGCTCGATGCGGCGCGGCGGCAACGGCCTAGCCTCACCCTGCCTGGCCTGCTTCACCCGCTCGATCTGCCGCAACAGCGTATCGAGCGAGAAACCCTCCCCCTGTGTCGGGGTGGTCTCAGGGGCCGGTGCCGGAGGTGGCGTGCGCACCGCGCCCCGCTTGCGGCCGGACCGGGACAGGAGGTTGAGGATGAAGTAGATGACCGCGAGGACAGCCAGTCCCTCGAAGCTCGCGGCCTCACGCAGCTCCGGCACTCAGCCGCTCTGCCCGGTCGAGGTCTCGCCCTGGCCCGCGATAGACTGCCGCATGCTGGTATCGGCCTGCAGGTTCCGGTAGCGCTGGAAGTCCATGACCCCGAGGTGGCCGCTGCGGAAGGCCTCGGCGATGGCCAGCGGGACCTGAGCCTCGGCGGCGATCACCTGAGCCCGCTGTTTCTGCGCCTCGGCCTTGAACTCCTGTTCCATTGCCACTGCCAACGCCCGGCGCTCCTCCGCCTTGGCCTGGGCAATCCGTTTGTCCGCCTCGGCCTGGTCGGTCTGCAGCTCCGCGCCGATGTTCTTGCCGACATCCACGTCGGCGATGTCGATCGACAGGATCTCGAAAGCCGTGCCCGCATCGAGCCCCTTGGCCAGCACGGTCTTGGAGATCATGTCCGGGTTCGCCAGCACCGCCTTGTGCGTCTCGGCTGAGCCGATCGCGCTCACGATTCCCTCGCCCACGCGGGCCAGGATCGTCTCTTCGCCAGCCCCGCCCACCAGCCGGTTGATGTTGGCGCGTACCGTCACGCGGGCGATGGCAAGCAGCTGAATCCCGTTCTTGGCCATCGCCGCCACCTTGGGGGTGGTGATGACCTTGGGGTTGACGCTTACCTGGACCGCCTCGAAGACGTCCCGGCCCGCCAGGTCAATGGCGGCGGCCTGCTTGAAGGTGAGCGGGATGCCGGCTTTGTCCGCGGAGATGAGGGCCCGGATCACCCGCTCGACGCTGCCGCCGGCGAGGAAGTGGCTCTCGAGGTCGTTGGTGGCGAGGCTCAACCCGGCCTTGTGGGCGTTGATCAGAGAGCCGACGATGGCACCCGGGTTCACCTTGCGGAGCCGCATGCCGAACAGGGTGCCGAAGCCGACGTGGACCCCGGAGGCCACCGCGTTGATCCAGAGCGCCACCGGAACGAAGCGGAAGAAGATGACCAGGCCGATGAATCCGATGAACAGCAGGGCCACGACCAGTCCTGGGCCCAGGGCGGAAAAGTCACTCACGATGCGTGCTCCGAAGTGGGGGGTGCCCGAAGGCACCCGATGGGTCGCGCGACCGAGTTATTCCGGTTCGCGGACCGGGGAGATGCTGCTAGCTCTCGCGGGCCGGCCGCACCACGTGCCGGTATCCCTCCGCGCGCACGACTTCCACGCGGGCTCCGCTGTTGATGTAGTCCCCCTCGGTGACCACGTCGATCCGTTCGCCCTCGAGGGTCGCCACGCCAGCGGGGCGCAGGTCGGTGATCGCCACGCCCTGCTTTCCAATCAGGTCGCCGCGCGGCAGCGCCGAGACATAGCCTTCGGCCGACAGCGACGCCTCCTGGTGGATCAGGCCGCGGAACCGGCGGCTGTTGGGCAGATGCCGGAACCACGCGAAGGCGACCGCAAGCGAGATGAACACGCTGGCGCCGAGCACCGCCAGGGCCTGCACCACATCCCGTCCAGTGGGGAAGTTCCCCAGCATCGCCAGCACCACCGCCGCGCCGATGAGGAGCGCGCCCAGGATACCCGCCACCCCGAAGCCCGGAAGCAGGAACACCTCCACGGCCACGGCGACGAAGCCGAGGCCCAGCAGGATGACTTCTTCCATGCCGGCGAGACCGAGGATCAGGCTGGAGCCGAAGAACAGCCCGAGCGAAGCGACCCCGACCAGCAGGCCCAGCCCATGGGCCCCGGCCTTGATCTCGGCCAGCAGCGCGAGGATGCCGAGCGAGAGCAGGAGCGGCGACACGATCGGGCTGGTGAGGAAGCGGACGACCATTTCAGCCCAGTTGATGTCCACCGCCTGGATCCGGGCACCGGACAGTCCCACCTTGGCCAGCAGCTCGTCCTCGGTCTCCACCTGCGCCTTGGCATAGCCCACCCGGAGCGCCTCGCTGGTGCTCAGCGTCACCAGCTTCCCCGGCTCGACCACGCCTGGCACGCCGATGCTCTCGTCTACCATCGCCTCGGCGATATGCGGATCGAGCCCGCGGGCCTCGGCCAGGGCACGGAACTCCGCCCGCATGGCGCTGACATACTTCTCCGGCAACTTGGTGCCCTGCCCGTCCACCGGCGTGGCCGCACCGAGCACCGCGCCTTCCCGCATGTAGATGCCGTTGGTAGCGAGGGCGATCAACGCCCCGGCACTGTAGGCGCGTGGGTTCACGAACGCGTACACCGGGATGCGGGAGGCGCGGATGGCATCCGCGATGCGCTCCGCCGCATCCACCCGCCCGCCGGGAGTATCGATGTCGAGGTAGACGGCGGCCGCGCCCCGGGCATTCGCTTCCCGGATGCCGCGGGCGATGTAGGGCGCCAGGCCGTTCTCGATGGTGCCTTCCACATCGAGCCGGTAGACCACCGAGGGTGTCTGCGCGCCGAGGGATCCGGCGCTCAAGAGTGCCAGACCGAGCTGCACCACACCGATACGACGACGCATGTTGTCCTCCGGGGAACTATCCGGAAGGTAGTGGCCACGGCGGGTGGGGGGGAGGGCGGTAGGGCGGGAAGGCGGAAAGGCGGGAAGGTGCGCCGGCGCAGTGCGTTTTCCCGCCTTGCCGCCGTTCCACCTTCCCGCCTGGATCAGGGCCTCAGCAATCGCCGCCTAGGCGCGTTGTCTTGCGCCTCCTCAACCCGTTTCAGCAGGCGGTCCTGCAGAATCAGGAACTGGGCCCGCTGTACCGGATCGAGAAAGGCGGCGAGATCGCGTACCTGTGATCTGTACGTTTCCACATAGCGCACCTTGTTGTCCAGCAGCTGGTCGGTGAGCCGCGCGACATTGTCCTTGTTCGCCGCCACGCCCGGGCGCAGCTCGGCCGCCAGCCCCTGGCGGAGCCGTCGCTCCTCGGCCTCGAGGGTGCGACGTTTCACGAAGTAGATGCCCACCGTTTCGCGCAGCTTGAGCGCCTGCTGATCGGAAAGGCCCAGCTCCTCCTGCACCCGCGCGGCAAACCGGTCCTCGATCTGACGGCGCAACTCTCCCGCCCGACCGGAGTCGTCCCCGGAGTCCTGCGCCACGAGGGAACCCGCGCCGGCCAGGCTCAGCCCGAGGAGCAGCAGCGTAACGGTCCGCATCAGCCCTCCAGGGAGCGCAGCACACGCTCGAGTTGATGGTTGTCCAGATCGCCGAATGAGGGCGCTGGCCCGGGAGTCACCTCCCCGACCGGCGCATCCAGCCCATCCAGGACCGTCTGCAACTGCTCCGAGTCGAGCGATTCCAGCTCCGCCAGCGGAAGGTGGAAGCCGGCGTCCGCCGTTACCGTCGGGCTCGAATCCCGCCCTGCCCCCACGCCCGGCCCACCATGGTTCTTCCCGGTCCAGACCACCAGTGCGATCGCCGCCGCCGCAGCGAGCGTGGTGACCCAGGCACCCCGGGTCCACCGGTCTTGGCGCCGCCGGGCGGCGACTCCCGCGAGCACACCGGCAGCAAGTCGCGCCGGATCGATGCCGGCCGCGGCCCGGTCCCCGAGCATACTGGCCTGCCGCAGCAGACGCCACTCGGCGGCGCACGCCGAGCAGGCCGCCAGATGGGCCGCCTCCTCGGTGGTCCACGCCGCCTCCCCGCGAACCACCCGGGGCATCTTGTCGCTAAGAATGTCACACAGCTCCGTCGTCATGCCACCAGCTCCTTGAGCCGTTTCACCGCGTGGTGGTAATGCACCCGTGCCGCGCCCGCGGTCGTGTCCAGGGTGCGGGCGATCGTCTCGTAATCCATGCCCTGCTGCGCCCGGAGCAGGAACACTTCACGCTGCAGCCGAGGCAGGGTCGCGAGTCCGGCAACCAGTATCCGCTCGGCCTCGGTCGCGTCGAGCGCCGTCTCCGGATCGTCCGGGGCTGGGAGATCGCTGTCCTCGATCGCCACGATGGTCCGCCCGCGGTGCTTCCGGAACTGATCCTTGAGCAGGTTACTCGCAATCGACAGCAACCAGCTCCGGAACGCCGCTTCTCCGCGCCACCCATCCAGGGACCGGAATGCCCGGATGAACGTCTCCTGCACCAGGTCTTCCACATCCCCCGAATCCGCCCCGGCTCCGGCAAGAAACCGCGCCACCGGCCCGGCGTGCCGGGTGACCAGGGCCGTCGCCGCCCGTTCCTCCCCCGCCCGATACGCGCGGACGAGGTCGGCGTCCGCCGGAGCGGGAGTGGGGGTGGCTGCCGGCCCGGTCATCGATGGTAGGGAGACGAGTCCGTCCGGGAGTTGTTAAGTTGGCTGCCCAGAGGAGCATGGCCGCACGCGGGCGACGCCGCAAGCGGGCTCTGGCTATCTTCCTGCGACACACCCGAGACTGGAAAACCCTGTGGCCGAAGTCGTCATTGCTGCCGCCGTTAGAACCCCCATCGCGAGGGCTGCCGGTGCCCTGTCCGAAATTCGGCCAGATGATCTGGCGGCCGTCGCCATCAAGGGGCTGGTGGAGCGCTCGGGCCTCCCGGCCGACCGGATCGAGGACGTGATTCTGGGGTGTGCCAACGGGGCGGGCGAAGACAATCGGAACGTGGCCCGGATGGCGGCGCTTCTTGCCGGCCTGCCGGTCGAAGTGCCTGGCCAGACCATCAATCGGCTGTGTGGCTCGGGTCTGCAGGCCGCGGCCAGCGCCGCCCAGGCGATCCGCGCAGGCGAGGGCGAGGTGTTCGTTGCCGGCGGGGTCGAGAGCATGACCCGGGCCCCCTACGTGATGCTCAAGAGCGGCACCGGGTGGAATCGGACTCCTCCTCCGATGGCAGACACGACGGTTGGATGGCGCTTCACCAACCCGGCAATGCCGAAAGACTGGACCATCTCCCTGGGGGAAACGGCCGAGCGGGTGGCCCAGCACTATGGGATTACCCGACGGGAGCAGGACGAGTTCGCGGTAGAGAGCCAGCGCCGCACCCAGGCCGCCCTCGCGGCCAACGTCTTCAAGGATGAGCTGGTGCCGGTGAGTGTCCCTGACGGCAAGGGAGGCACCACCCTGTTCGCGGTCGACGAACATCCCCGGGCTGGCGTCACCATCGAGGGGCTGGGCAAGATGAAGCCGGCCTTCCTGAAGGAGGGGACGGTCACCGCCGGCAGCTCCAGCGGGATCAATGATGGAGCGGCGGCACTGGCGCTGCTGAGCCGGGACGCGGCCCAGTCGCTCGGGCTTCGGCCCCTCGCGCGGGTGATCGCCAGCGCGGTGGCCGGGGTGGATCCGTCGGTGATGGGACTCGGCCCCATTCCGGCGACCCGGAAAGCGCTGACCCGCGCCGGGCTCGGCGTCAAAGACCTGGATCTGGTCGAGCTCAATGAAGCGTTCGCGGCACAGTCGATCGCCTGCGTGCGGGAGCTGGGACTCGACCCCGGGCGGGTAAACATCTACGGCGGCGCCATCGCTCTGGGCCACCCCCTGGGCGCCAGCGGCGCCCGGATCCTCGCGACGCTGGTCCATGCACTGCGCCGCACCGGCGGCCGCTACGGCCTGGCCACGATGTGTATCGGAGTCGGACAGGGGATTGCGATGATCGTGGAACGGACAGAGTAGCGCCGCACAGCTGTGCGGCGCCTACCCGCGGAACTCGAACTCATGCCCCCATCAGTCATTGCCCACCGCGGTGCGTCCGGAGAGGCGCACGAAAACTCCCCCGCCGCCTTCCGCAGAGCGGTCGAGCTGGGCGCCGATGGAGTAGAGCTGGATGTGCACGCCACCACCGATGGCGCGCTGCTGGTGCATCATGATCCCGACGTGCGCGGGGTGGGGCGAATCGGCGAGCTGCCCAGTTCCGCCTTCGAGGGCTACCGGCTGCCCAACGGGGAGTCCATCCCGACGCTGAGCGAAGCGCTCGCCCTGCTGGCGGGCCTCATGGTGTGGGTGGAGGTAAAGACTCTTCCCCCCACCTGGGACGCCGTCCTCATCCGGACTCTCGAGTCCGGCCCTACGCCGACGCGCTACGCAGTGCATGGCTTCGACCACCGAATCGTCGCCCGACTGGGAGAGCGCCGTCCCGGACTGCACCGCGGCGTGCTGCTCGCCTCGTATCTGCTCGATACGCTCAGCGTGCTCAAGAGCGCAGGCGCCGACACGCTGTGGATGGAAACCCATCTGATCGATGCCGACCTGGTGCGCAGTGTCCATGGCGCCCGGGGCCGGGTGATCGCCTGGACGGCGAACGAGGAACGGGAAATTCACCGGCTCGTCGCCCTCGGTGTCGATGGAATCTGCGGCAACTACCCCGACCGCATCCGGGCCGCACTGGGCTAGGAGTCGCGGCCCCGGCCCTCAACAGCTACTTTGGGTGCTCTCCACCGGGCCAGGCCCGGCTGCCCCCGCGATACCACCGTTCAAGGCCTCAGCGTGAATCTGTCCCAGACCGTTCTACTGCGTTTCCGCCTGCCACGTCTCCTCGTCTCCGCCCTGCTGGCATTCTCCATCGCTCCCGCCCTTCCGGGGCAGGCAACCGGACGGATCGTCTTCGAGCGTTTTGCGCTGCCCAACGGACTGGATGTGCTTCTGGCACCGGATCACTCGACCCAGGTCGTGGCGGTCGACGTCTGGTATCTCACCGGTTCGCGGGACGAGCCGCCCGCCAAGGCCGGGCTCGCGCGCCTGTTCGACCGGCTGATGTTCGAAGGCTCCGCCAACGTCCCGGCGGGCGTCCATGCCGGATTGCTGGAACAGGCCGGCGGACGGGTGGAGGGCGACGTGGAGGAAGACGTGTCGCGCTTCACTGAGGCGGTGCCCTCGAACCGGATCAACCAGGCGCTATGGCTGGAGGCCGACCGGATGCGGGGCATCGTGATCAACGATACGACGGTCGGTGCGAGCCGCGCCGGCTTGATGGATGACCTGCGGAGCAGGACAACCGGGGAGCCCTACACGGGAATCGTGGTTGACGCGGTCGCCGCGCTGTACGATTCGACGGCCTGTCCGGGGTACTCCCACCCACCGATCGGGCGGGCTGCCACCATCTCCGCCCTCACGACCCAGGACGCGGCCGACTTCCTGAACCAGCACTATCGTCCGAACGCGGCGCGACTGGTGGTTGCCGGAGACTTCGACCCCGCTCTCGCCCGGAAGACCATCACCGACTATTTCGGCGGAATCGGCCGTGGTCCAGAGCCTCACCCGGCAACCTGCAACGCGACATTCTCCCCTGGCCGACAGAGCCGGACCGTTAATGATCGCCTCGCCACCAGACCCGCGGCGGGACAGTTCTACCGGATTCCGGCGCACGATCATGCCGACACGCCCGCCCTCGACCTGCTCGGCATCATCCTGGGACAGGGCCAGGGTGGCCGGCTGACCGCCCGGCTGTCCCGGGAACTCGCCGCCGCTTCGGCGGTCCAGGGCGGAGTGCTTGGCACCAGGCAGGGTCCCGGAGTATTCGGGCTGTTCGCCGTGGCGGGACCAGGGGTGAGTGGTGACTCGCTCGCCGCCTTGCTCGCGGACCAGGCGACTTGGGCAGCGGGCGAAAGCCTGACCAACGCCGATCTGGAACGGGCGCGCAACATCTACCTCGCCACCGCCGCCAGCCGGCGCGAACGCCCGCAGGATGTGGCGGAGGCGCTGCAGCACGCCACCACCTTCCATGGCGCTCCCGATGCGGTGAATACTGAAGTGGATCGAGTCCGCGCGGTCACCCTGGCCGACCTGCGCCGGGCGGCTGCAACCTGGCTCAATCCGGCGAACGCCCTGACGGTGGTAATCACCGCCGGGGGAGCCTCGTGAAAGGGGTAATCCCGGGACTCATCGCCCTCGCGCTCGGCGCTCCAGCGCTCGAGGCGCAGTTCCCCACCGAGCCGCCGGCGCCCGCGCCGGTCCTGCCCTTTCCGCTGGGCACGGCCAAGGAGGCCCTGCTGCCCAACGGGCTCCGTCTGGTGGTGCTGGAGCAGCCGCGCCAGCCGGTGCTTTCGCTGACCCTCGCGCTGCCGGCCGGGACAGCGTTCGATCCGAAGGGCAAGGAAGGCACCGCCGATCTTCTGGGACGCCTGCTGACCCGAGGGGCGGGCGGTCGCACCGCCGCCCAGCTCTCCACGGCAATCGAGTCGGTGGGTGGCTCGCTCGGTGCGGTCACCGATCCCGACCTGCTGAGCATCCAGGCCGACATCCTGTCGGCCCATGCGCCGCTGGCTTTCGATCTGATCGCGGACATGGTGCTTCGCCCCGGGCTGGATAGCGCCGAGCTCGAGTCGGCCAGAGAGGTGGTGATGGCGACGCTCACCACCGAGCCGGGAGACGGAGGCGCGCTCGCCAGCCGGGTGTTCCTGATCGGCGCCTACCGCCAGCTTCCGTACGCCCGGCGCCCCACTCCCGGGTCACTCAGCCGCATCACCCGGGCCGACCTCGAGGCGTTTCGGCAGGCCCGGATCCGCCCCGCAGGATCGGTCCTCGTGGTCGCGGGCGACATCACCCTGGCGGATGCCCAGCGGCTTGCGATCCGCGCGCTGGGCGGATGGAAGGGCCTCCGGCCCGCCCCGCTGCCCGCCCTCATCCCGACCCCCACTCCGCGCACGATCTATCTGGTCCACCGGGGCGGCGCCCAGACGGCGGACATCATTCTGGGCAACACCACGTTCGTCGGCAGCGACACGGCATACTTCGCCGCCACGGTGCTCAACCGGATCCTGGGCGAGGGGCCGAACTCCCGATTGGTGCGCTCCCTGGGTAATACCCACGGGTGGAGCCTTGCCACCGCATCCTCATTCGAACGGACCGACCGTCTCGGATTGTTCCAGGCAACGGCCGAGGTCCCCACCCGGGTGGCGGACTCCACGGTGCGGGAGATCCTGGCGCAGCTCGATCGCCTCCGCACCGAGCCGGTGCCGGCTCCCGAGCTGGAACATGCCCAGGAGTCGCTCGCCGGCGAGTTTCCGCTTCGGCTGCAGACCGTGTCGCAGCTGGCATCGGCGCTGAGCCAGGCGAGGATGTTCGGCGTGCCCGCCAGCTACATCACCGGCTATCGGGCGCGCATCGGGAGAGTCACGGCCACCTCGGTACGCGCGGTGGCGCGGCGGGTGTTCGACCCGCAGCGGACGACCATCGTAGTGGCGGGAGACGCGGCCCGCCTGTACGGACCGCTGAGCGCCCTGGGACCGACCCGGATCTTCGCGGTGAACGGCCGGCCGCTTTCGCCGGAAGAGGTCAGGCCGACCGCCGGTCAGCTGCAGCTGGACGTGAGCCAACTGACCCCGCGGACCGACTCGCTGGTGATTCTGGCGCAGGGCCAGACCGTCGGCCTGCAGGTCGCCGAGATCGCCCGGGCCGGCGACAGCGTGGTCTACACCGAACGCACGTCGCTCGGGCCTCAACTGAACCAGGTCACCCGGCTGGTGTTCGATTCGGCCGGCCGGATGCGCCGGCTGGACCAGACCGGCAAGGTCCGGGGGCAGGATACCAGAATCACGCTGAGCTACGGCTCGGGCCGGGTACGGGGGCAGGCGCAGGTTATCGGCGGCGACGGCCAGCCAAAGTCATTCACGGTGGACACCGCCGTGACTCCGACCATCATCGACGACAACGGGCTGGTGGCCCTGCTCCCTACCCTGCCGTGGGCGCTCAATACCCGGTGGACGATTCCCATCTTCGGATCGGGCGAGAACCGGATCCGCAATGTGACCCTCACCGTTGCCGACATCGAACAGTCCGCTACACCTGCCGGCACCTTCGAGACCTACCGGGCCGACCTGGATGGCGCGAGCCAGGCGGTCTCGTTCTATGTCACGACCGCGTCCCCGCATCGCCTGGTCCGCATCACCCTGGCGGGGTCACCGGTGGAATTCCTGGCGGTCAACAAGCCGTAGGCGCAGGCCGGGGCAGTTCTGACCGGCATCACCCAGGGAAGGAGCTCCCATGCTCTCACGTCCGAAATGCGTCCTGTTCCTCGCGGGGATGCTGGGCTGCGCCGCCGGCGCGCAAACCACTTCGACCGCGCCCACTCCTGCGGCGCCGACCGGCTCCGGTTCCAGCCTGAGCTGGGACCGCCCGCAGTATCCGTCGACCTACCACCGGCGGCCAAACCCACCGGTCTTCATCCGTAACGCGACGGTCCTCACGGCGGCGGGACCGGAGCAGGCGGGGGCCTCGGTCTATTTCAAGGACGGCAGGATCGTCGCGGTCGGCAAGGATCTCTCGCCGCCGGCCGACGCAACGGTGGTCGACGGGACCGGCAAGTACGTCACGCCCGGAGTCATCGACACCCACAGCCACCTGGGAGTGTACGCGGCGCCCGGCACCTTCGGCGAGGATGACGGCAACGAGGCGACCAATCCGGTCACCGCGCAGGTCTGGGCCGAGCACAGCTTCTGGCCGCAGGACCCGCAGATCCCGCTGGCCGTCGCCGGGGGCGTCACCATCATCCAGGCGCTGCCGGGCTCGGCCAACCTGATCGGCGGCCGGTCGGCCACACTGCGGCTGGTGCCGGCGCGGACAGTCCAGGAGATGAAGCTGCCGGGCGCACCCTACGGACTCAAGATGGCCTGCGGTGAGAATCCCAAGCGGGTGTACCAGAACCGTGGACCGTCCACCCGCATGGGCAGCATGGCAGGGTACCGGGAAGCGTTCATCCGGGCCGAGCGCTACCGGCAGAAGTGGGACGAATGGCTCAAGGACAAGAAGGGGACACCGCCGGACCGGGACCTTCAGCTGGAGACGCTCGCCGACGTGCTGCGCGGCAAGATCCTGGTCCACAACCACTGCTACCGGGCGGATGAGATGGCGCAGATGCTGGACCTGGCCCGGGAGTTCGGCTTCAAGATCCGCTCGTTCCACCACGTGGTGGAGGGCTACAAGATCGCCGACCTGCTGGCCAGCGAGGGCGTCGCGGCCTCGGTGTGGTCGGACTGGTGCTGCTTCAAGATGGAATCGTTCGACGCGGTGCCCCAGAACGCGGCCCTGATCCAGCAGGCCGGCGCCCGGGCCATCATCCACTCGGACGACCCGATCGGGATTCAGCGGCTCAACCAGGACGCGGCCAAGGCCATGTATGCCGGTCAGCAGGCGGGAATCCCGATCACCCGCGAGCAGGCTATCCGCTGGATCACCGCCAACCCGGCCTGGGCGCTGGGCATCGATTCGCTGACCGGCACTCTCGAGCCCGGCAAGGCGGCCGACGTTGTCCTCTGGTCAGGAGACCCCTTCTCGATCTACAGCAAGGCGGAGCGGGTCTACAACGACGGCTGGCTGGTCTATGACCGGAACGACCCCAAGCACCAGCCCGCGACCGACTTCAATCTTGGCATCACCGAGCCGGGGGTGGGACGATGAGGCGGACCGGCGGACCGACGGACTGGCGGTCGGTAGTTCGGGGGAAGGGGTGGATGGTCGTGGCGTTGAAGGGCGGATCCGTGCTGGTCTTCCTGTCCGCCGGTCCGCCGGTCCGCCTGTCCGCGCAGACCATCGCTATCACCAACGCGACGGTGTACCCCATCTCCGGCCCGAAGATCGAACGCGGCACCGTGGTGTTCAGGGATGGGCGGATCGTCGCGGTGGGAAGCAATGTGGCGGTGCCGACCGGGGCGATTCAGGTGGATGGGACGGGCAAGGTCGTGACACCCGGCCTGTTCCACGCGCGGTCCACCCTCGGCCTTAGCGAGGTCGGCTCGGTTTCATCGACCAACGAGGCCAACCACAGCGGCGATGTGAACGCCGCGTTCAACGTGGCGGAAGGTCTCGATCCGGAGACGCCCCTCATTCCCATCGCCCGGCTGGAAGGGGTGACCACATCGTTGACCGGCCCCACCAACGGACTGGTGGCGGGACAGGCGGTGCTGATTGACCTGGCGGGCGACCGGGTGGAGACCCTGGTGGCCAAGTCGCCGGCCGCGATGGTCATCAACCTGAACGAGGACAGCAAGAGCGCGGGCGGCGGCAGCCGCGCCGGAGTGCTGCAGCGCTTGCGCCAGCTGTTCCTCGATGCCCAGGAGTACGACAAGCGGAAGAACGACTTCCGCAAGAACGCCATGCAGGAGCTCTCCGCCAAAGCCGAGGAGCTGGAGGCGCTGGGGCCGGTGCTTCGAGGTGAGCTCCCCGTCGTGGCGGTTGCCAACCGGGAGAGCGACATCGCCAGCGCCCTCCGTATCGCGCACGACTTCCGCCTTCGGCTGATCGTGGCCGGAGGCACCGAGGCGTGGAAGATCGCGGACGACCTGGCCCGCGCGCGGGTGCCGGTGATCATCAACCCGATCAACGACATTCCGACGTTTGATGGACCCGGTGCCCGGTTCGACGGTCCGGCCCTCCTGGCCCGGGCCGGCGTATCGGTGATCATCGTCGAGGGGGAGACCGGCGGGGCGCGGAATCTACGCTGGTCGGCAGGTCATGCGGTCCGGTTCGGCATGGCATGGGATAGCGCGCTCGCGGCGGTTACGCTCAACCCGGCCAAGGCGCTCGGCGTGGACGACCGGTACGGCTCACTCGAGCCGGGGAAGGTCGCCAACCTGGTGGTCTGGTCCGGCGATCCGCTGGACTTCTCCAGCCACGCCGACCATGTGTACATCCGGGGAGTGGAAGTGCCGGCGAAGAGCCGCCAGATAGAGCTGTTGGAGCGGTACCGGACGTTGCCGCCGAGGTACTAGGGGATTGGCCGTTGGCCGTTGGCCATCGGCTGGTCTTTGCAAGACACGACCCTCCGGGTTGCTCACGGAGGGTCGCTCATGTGCCGGAAAGCCAACGGCCAAGGGCCAACAGCCAACGGCCTACTTGACCACCTCCGCCTCCCCCGTCGTCGCCCCCGGTGGCGGCGGAGCCTGGTTGACCGTCACCAACTCGCCCTTGGTAGCCGCCATTTCCCGTTCTACCCGGGTGATCGCCGCGTCGAGATTGTCGATGCGCACCAGCCAGGCATCGATCTCGAGAGGGTCTACCGGCTGGTTGCGCTCACGCCGGTGCATCAGGTAGCCCAGCTTGCGGGCGGCCTCGTCGCGGTCACGCTGGAGGCGGAAACGTTCGAGCTGGAGACGGCCCTCGTCGAGCGCCTGCTGCGCCCGTTTGCCGAAGGTCTCGAGCTCGCTGTTGAGTCGCTGGATTATCCCTGCCATCGTCCCCCCCGGTTCGGGTCTGCCGCAATCTAACGGTCTCGGCCCCCTACGTGTTTCAGGCTGCTACCAGACGGGGTCACGACAAAAAAGGGGCCGCCTTTCGGCGGCCCCGAAAAGCGGAGAGCCAGGCTTAGTTGCCGGCGGCCGCGGCCGGATAGACCGAGACTTTCATCCGCTTCTTGTCCTTGTGCTCGAACTTCACCACGCCGGAAACCAGCGCGAAGATGGTGTGGTCGGTGCCCAGCCCGACGTTCTTGCCCGGGTGGAACTTGGTGCCCCGCTGCCGGACGATGATGCTCCCGGCGAGGACCTGCTCGCCGCCGTAGCGCTTCACACCGAGGAACTGCGGATTGGAGTCGCGGCCGTTGCGGCTGGAGCCGACGCCCTTCTTGTGAGCCATGGTATCCTCAGCCGACCGTGACGTCGGTAATGCGGACTTCGGTGTACTTCTGCCGATGTCCGGTCTTCCGGCGATAGTTCTTCCGTCGCTTGAATTTCCAGATGTACAGCTTGATGCCCTTGGCGAGTCCGACCACTTCGGCGGTGACCCTGGCACCCTTCACCAGCGGGGTACCGGCCTGGATGCTGGTGCCGTCAGACGCGAGCAGCACCTCGTCGAAGGTGAGCTTACTGCCGGGCTCCGCATCGTCGATCAGCGGAATCTGCAGCGTGGTTCCCTTTTCGGCGCGGAACTGTTTCCCGGCCGTGCGGAAGATCGCGTACATGGCGGACTCGTGGTCGAAAAAGCCGGACATCAAGAGCCCGCAAGTCTAACGGGGGAGCGGGGTTCTGGCAAGGGGCACGGGCGGTCAGGCGGTCCGAGTCTCGTTGCAGGGCACCGCCGGTGCAACGGGCCCCTCCCGCCTGTCCGCCTTCCCGCCGGGCCACCTTCATGCCACCGCGTACAGCTCCGTCACATCCCGCCCGCCGGGCCGGCTCATCAGCCGAAACTCGTCCAGTCGCATCATCGGGTCATCCCGCAGCTCCAACTCGAGACCGGTGAGCTTGCCCAGGTTGGGAATGAGCCTCGGCTCCTCTTCCAGCAGATAGAGCGCGACTTCCGGGTGGACCCGGACAGAGAGCTGACGCTCCCGCCGCTCCCGCCCCGCCCGGCGGAGCGAGCGCTCCAGCCGGCGCGCGACGACCTCGGGGGTGAACACCCGGCCGGTGCCGCTGCAGGCGGGGCACTCGGTGGTCATCGAATGCCACAGCGAGGGGCGGACCCGTTGACGGGTCATTTCGATCAGCCCCAGCTCCGACACAGCGAAGGCCTTGGTACGGGCCCGGTCCCGGCCCAGGTGGGCGCGGAGCTCCTGCAGAACCCGATCGCGGTTCTGGCGGGTCTCCATGTCGATGAAGTCGCAGACGATGATCCCGCCGATGTCCCTGAGCCGGATCTGCCGGGCGACCTCGCGGGCCGCTTCGAGGTTGGTCTTGAGGATGGTCTTCTCCGGGTCCTTCTTCCCGGTGTACCGCCCGGTGTTCACGTCGATCGAAACC
>Ga0326730_1000090_pt1 | contig 26836 bp, 29 predicted proteins | sample MHFSIPfraction_3_FD_207740 | JGI IMG/M metagenome (GOLD analysis project Ga0326730, IMG submission 207740) | Lab enriched peat soil microbial communities from Michigan Hollow, Ithaca, NY, United States - MHF7AN SIP fraction | ecosystem: Environmental > Terrestrial > Soil > Wetlands > Peat...
TTGACGCATTGTGCGACCGCAGCATTGCGGCGTTCTCCGGAGGGATTCATGCGCTGTGCAAAGCCGATGGGTGGCATTCTCGCCGTCGTTGCCACACTGGCAGGGTGCCGACCCTCCCAGCCTCCCGCACGGGCCGGCGACACCACGACCGCTACCGGCGGTCTCACCCGTGCGGACCAGCTGCTGCTGGCCGCCGCGAAGGTGGCGCTGCCGCCGTCCGGACTCGCCGCCGGTGACCTGCCGGATCCCGCCTCACGCGACGCCCAGCTGGTGATCACCTATTGTGGTCAGTGCCATGGGCTGCCGTCGCCGATGGCGCACAGCGCGACGGACTGGCCCAGTGTGGCCCGGCGCATGTGGTTGCGCATGGACTTCCTGCCGGCCTCGCTCGGCGTGAAAGTGCCGACCCCGGCCGAGCGCGGCACCATTCTCAGCTATCTGCTCGCCAACTCGTTGAAGGTCAGCGGCTCCGTGCTGCCGGCCGGCAAAGGACGCGACGAGTTCGCGGTCGTCTGCAGCCAGTGCCACTCGCTGCCCGATCCGCGTGTCCATTCCGCCACGGATTGGCCCGCGGTGTATGCGCGGATGGAGCGCAACATGGAGCGGATGCAGGTCCAAGCCCCCGCGAGCGGCGTCAGCACCGACATTCTCCTGTACTTGCAGACCGTGGGAGGCAAGCAGGCCCGTCCGGCGGGGCGATAGGCGACCCTCACGCGCGATTCAGCGCCGATTCACGGCGCCGGAGCTAGGTTGCGCGGCGTGAGGGGAGGTGAGAACACATGTTAGGAGTCACCCGCAAGACCCCGCGTGATCCGATGCTCGATCTGCTGTACAACCTCGAGCGGCGGATGGGGAAGATCTTCAACGAGCCGCTCGTCTTCACCGATTGGGCGGTGCCGGAGCTGGCCAGCACGGCCTGGGTGCCGGCGGTGGACATCTTCGAGGAGCCCGAGCACATCCGCATCGTCGCCGAGATCCCCGGCGTGAAGCCGGAGAATTTCAAGATCTCGGTCGAGGGCAACGTGCTCACGATTCAGGGTTCCAAGGAGCAGGTGGCCGAGGAGAAGGCCGAGAAGGTCCATCGCTATGAGCGGACCTACGGGAGCTTCGAGCGCAGCTTTACGCTGCCCGGAACCGTGGATCCCGCCGCGATCAAGGCGACCTATGAGCACGGTGTGCTGACCATGGTGCTGCCGAAGCTCGAGAAGGCGAAAGCCCGCGAGATCAAGGTGGACGTCGCTCCGACGAAAGCACTGAAGAGCTGAGCGACCCGAAGTCGAGAGAATCGAAGTGAAGAGAAACGCCGGGATCGAAACACGATCCCGGCGTTGTTGTGTGCAAACGTCTGCCGGTCAGCTGGTCAGCACCTCGGAAACCGGCCGCCGCGGCGTTCCCGATACCTCGCGCCCGATCCCGAGCCGCAGCAGCATCTGTGGATAGCCGGGCCGTCCGGCGATGCGCTGCAGGCGCGGACGCAGCTCGACGATTTCGATCGGCTGATTGAGATACGACGCCGACACGCCGTCCACCTGCGCACGGAGCAGGACGTGGGACAACGCTTCACCGGCTTCCAGCCAGTGATACGGCGTGTCGCGCGACGTCCCGAGCAAGGCCAGGATCGGTGAGCCTTCCGCCAGCTCCTCGTCGTGGGCGGCGCGGCCTTTCCCCACGTCGAAAGTCCGCACGATCAGCGGGCCCGCAGCCGCCATGACGTCGCCCAATCCGAGGGTGAAGCCCGGCATCCCGTCGCGCCGCTCGGTCCAGTTGGGACGAAGCCAGGCGGCCAGCTCCCGGCGGAATCGTTTGTCCGCCATCTGAATCCGGTCGGCCTCCGCGATGAGGCTTGCGATCGCGCTGCGCGCCTCCCGAGAGCGGAACACGTGCAGCCAGGTGCCGCTCGCCTGCGCAGCCGCTTCGAGTGCCTGCCCCAGCCCTTCCGGCAGGTGGCGGTCTTCGAACGGCTGGCGGTTGGTGTGGCGCTCAGGAATCGCGTGGAACAGGGCCTCGTCTTCCGCAGTCCGTTCCCACGCGCCGGTCACCTCCACACGGGCGAGCAGGTCCGGATCACGGAAGACCGGTAGCCGCTCGACATGCGAAGCGGATCCGAAATGCCGCAGGGCGAGGCAGAGGTGGAACAGCGCGCTGCCGCAGCTGATCACCAGCTCGCGATCGTCCGGATCGACGACCGGCAAGGCGCGGGAGCGGTCGGCCCGCAGCTCGAGTGTCCCGTCCGCCAGTACGAACCGCCACGGCTGGCTGTTGTGGCTGGATGGGGCGCGGACCGCATAGCGCACCGCCGCGCGCAGCTTGTCCGCCGCCGTCCCCGTGATCGGAAACTCGTCCAGCGCTTCGACATAGGGCTCGAGCAGGATGTCCGGCATGGCCCAACCCTCCGCAGGTGTCCGAGGCGCAACCTATCGGCCACGACGTGAAGCCCTCACAAATGCAGCTTGAAGCGCTTGACACATCCTTGACCGGCGCCCCAGATGATTGTGTTGGATCCCTTCTCGAAGAGGCGCGCATGGTGCGATGGCTGGAATTCCAGGGTCGGCGGGTACTGACGGTCGTCGCGTCATGCTTCATCGTCAGCGGCTGCTGGCTGGTGCACCGGGTGGTAGTCGAAGAAGTGCGGCGGCCGGCCGACTCGGTGCGCGTGGCCACACCGGTCAAAGCGCACCTCCTGGGCGGGCACACCGTGATCTACGCAGCCGGTGTGACACTGGCGCGCGACTCGCTGTTCGGGACGGGCACGCGCTACGACCTGCGTCTCCAGCCGGTGGGACCGGCCGGCACGCTGCCGCTCGACAGCGTCCTGGGGATGGAGTCGTTCCGGCGGGTGCTGGATGCCGGGACGACCATCGCCTACAGCACGCTGAGCGTGGCGGGCACCATCGGCCTGGGGGTCGCGATCGCCTGCGCCGCCGATCCCAAGTGCTTCGGATCGTGTCCCACGTTCTATTCGGACAGTGCCGGGGCCGAGGTGCTCCAGGCCGAGGGGTTCAGCTACAGCATCGCCCCGCTGTTCGAGGCGCGGGACGTCGATCGCTTGCGGGCCCAGGCCGATTCGGACGGCGTGCTGCGGCTCGAGGTCCGCAACGAAGCCTACGAGACGCACTATCTGAATCAGCTGGCGCTGCTCGAAGCCCGTCACGCCGCGGACGAGGTCGTCGTCCCCGACGGGCAGGGCCATCTGGTGGCGGTTCGCGATCTCACGCGTCCCGCCGCGGCGCGCGATCGGCGGCACCGGGACGTTCGCGCCGAGCTGCAGGTCGCCGATGGCCGGGTGATGCAGACGGACGACCGCACCCTCGCGGCCGCCCGCTCCGGAGACCTCGAAGACACGGTCGAGCTCGAGTTCCCCGTGCCGCCCGGCGCGACGAGCGACAGCGCCGCGCTGCTGTTCCGCATGCGCAACAGCCTGCTCAACACCGTCCTGTTGTACGACGTGATGCTGGGCGACGCCGGTGCCCGATCGCTCGACTGGCAGGCGGGCGATCTCGAGCGGGTGGGCCCGGCACTGCAGCTCGGGCAGTGGTATGCGTCGCACCTCGGCATGAAGATCGCCGTGTGGCAGCATGGCGCCTGGATGGAAGCGGCGCATCTGCGGGACACGGGGCCGGTCGCCTGGAAAGACATCGCGGCCGTCGTGCCGCTTCCCCCGGGTAAAACGCTGCGCGTGCGGCTCACCTACGTCGTGGACAACTGGCGCATCGACCGGGTATCGGCCGGATTCAGCGTGCGTCGGCCGGTGGCGCAGGTCCGGTCCGTCTCCGAGGTCCTGGATGCCGCGGGCGCGGCGGACACGGCCGCGCTGGCGAGTCTCCTCGCGGCCGACCAGCGCTACCTCCAGACCACGTCTGGCCAGCGCTTCAGCATCGGGTGGCGCATTCCCGGTGCGCCGCGGGATTCGATGCGCACGTTCTTTCTGGTCTCGCAAGGCTACTACATCGAGTGGATCCGCCGCGGCTGGCTGGCCCAGCCCCGCCGCGGGACGACGTTCATGCCGGACGATAACGCGCTGGCGGAGGCGGTCGCCCGCTACCGGGAGGTGCGTGACACACTCGAGCGCAGCTTCCGCGCCACCCGCGTCCCGGTGAGGTGATCCCATGCGTCCCCTGCTAGGAGTTCTCGTCGTCGGCGCCGCGTGGGCGTGCAGTGTGGGACCACGAGTCGAGAATATCGCGCCCGCCCACGACCCCGCAGGTGCTACGATCCAGCTGCACCTGCGCAAGGGTCGTCCACGGCAGGTCGTGCAGGGTGAGCTGCTGTCAGTGCAGGACAGCGGGCTGCTCGTGCACGATCCCGTCAGGATGGTATTCGTGGCGAACGGCGCGGTGAAGAGCGGGACGCTGCTCGTCCAGGGCGTCGGCGCCTCGTTCGGCGGCAAGGCCGTCGGAGCGACACGGGAGCGACTGCGTCTCCTGAGCCGCTATCCGGGTGGTGTTTCGGCCGAATTATTGCGCAACCTGCTCGCAGCCTACGGGAGCGACTCGGTGGAGACGATTCGCTGATGCTCCGACTCGTCGCCGGCGCGGCTCTGGTACTGGGTGTCGGAACGAGCCGCCTCGCCGCGCAGGCGGACCTCGTCGCCACGGCCCGCGCCGGGACGGCGCGCTTCCGGGACCGCGCAGTCGCGATCGACGAGGGCTACCGGGCGGTCGGTCCCGACTTTCCAGGGATGGGCGAGCATTACGTCAACATGGGTCTGCTCCTCAGCGGTACCGTCGATCCCGCCCGCCCCCCGGTGCTCGAGTACGTCACCATCGACGGGACGCCGCGCCTCGTCGGCGTGGCGTACGCCGCGCTCGTGACCGATTCCGCGCCCCAACCCGGGCTCCCCGTCCCACCCGGAGCGTGGCATACCCATTCTGGAACCGTGGACGAGGAGAGTTTCTTCCACCACACTCACATGGCTGGCCGGGGCCCTCGCCTCGCCGTGGCGCACGCCTGGATCTGGCTCGGCAATCCGGCCGGCCTCTATGAGACCGACAACTGGGCGCTGCCGTGCCTGCGGCTCGGGTTTGCGGCACCCGCCGCCCTGTCCGCCGATGCCGGGCGGGCGCTCGCCCTCGCGGCCGGGGCGGCCGGCTATTTCACGATGCTGGTGCGAGTGGTGGGAGAGCCGGATTCAGCGGAGCAGGCGCGGCTGAGCGCGCTGCTGGATCAGGCGGCGACGGATATCGCGCGGCGGGTGGGACACGGGCTCGGCACGACCCCGCTGCCGCCGGACCTCGTCCCCTGGCTCGAATCCGCGTGGCGGCGCACCTGGGCGGCGCTGCTCGATGCGGCGAGCCCGCCGGTGAGAGCGCGGCTCGAGGAATTCGCCCGGACGGGCTGAGGCCGCGCGGGGCTACTTGCCGGCGAGCTGGCGCAGCACGAACTCCAGAATCCCACCGTGCCGGTAGTAGAGCAGCTCCTGCGGCGTATCGATGCGGACCGTCGCGCGGAACTCCACGCGCGATCCGTCGGCACGGGCGGCGTGGACCGTCAGCTCCTTGCCGCGCGGGAACCCCTCTGCCAGGATCGCCCCGAGCCCTGAGATCTCGAAGACCTCCTCGCCGGTGAGGCCGAGCGACTGCGCGCTCTGCTCGGGCAGGAACTGCAGCGGCAGGATCCCCATCCCGACCAGATTGGAGCGGTGGATGCGCTCGTAGCTCTGGGCGATCACGGCCCGCACGCCCAGGAGCCGCGGACCCTTGGCTGCCCAGTCGCGCGAGGACCCGGAGCCGTATTCCTTGCCGGCGAGCACGACGAGCGGCGTGCCCTCGGCCTGGTACTTCACCGAGGCATCGTAGATCGTCATCTCCGCGCCGTCGGGCAAATGGCGCGTGACCGGGCCCTCGGTGCCGGGGGCGAGCAGGTTCTTGAGCCGCACGTTGGCGAACGTCCCGCGCACCATCACCTCGTGATTGCCGCGGCGCGAGCCGTAGGAGTTGAAATCGATCGGCTGCACGCCGTGCCCCACCAGGTACTGCCCCGCCGGGCTCGTCTTCTTGATGGAGCCGGCCGGCGAGATATGGTCGGTAGTGATCGAATCCCCCAGGACGGCGAGCACGCGGGCGCCCGTGATGTCGCGGATCGGGGCGGGCGTGGGCGGCATGCCGTCGAAGTACGGCGCGCGGCGGATGTAGGTCGAGTCGGGCTCCCACACGAACCGGTCGCCGGCGGGAACGGGGAGCCCGCGCCACCGCTCGTCGCCCGCAAAGACCTCGTCGTAGGAGCTGCGGAACATCGCCGATTTGATTGAGGTGCGGATCACCTCGTCCACTTCCCGCGTGCTGGGCCACACGTCCCGGAGGAAGACCGGCTTGCCGTCCTTGCCCGTGCCGAGTGGATCCCGCTGCAGGTCGATATCGATGCGCCCGGCGAGGGCGTAGGCCACGACCAGCGGCGGTGAGGCGAGGTAGTTGGCGCGGACTTCCTGCTGGATCCGCCCTTCGAAGTTGCGATTCCCCGAAAGCACGGCGGCGACCACCAGCTCGCCCTCCGTCACCGCGGCCGAGACGGCTTCGGGCAAGGGCCCCGAGTTGCCGATGCAGGTCGTGCAGCCGTAGCCCACGAGATGAAAGCGGAGCTTCTCGAGGTAGGGCGTGAGCCCGGCCTGGTCGAGGTAGCCGGTCACCACCTTGGAGCCCGGTGCGAGGCTCGTCTTCACCCAGGGGCGGCTGGTGAGCCCCTTCTCGACCGCCTTCTTGGCGAGCAGGCCGGCCGCGATCATCACCGAGGGGTTCGACGTGTTGGTGCAGCTCGTGATCGCCGCAATGACGACCGATCCGTGATGCAGCTGGCAGTCTTCGCCGTCCAGCTTCAGCGCCACGTGGGTGCGGCGCGGGGGCGCGTCCACGGCGACCGCGGTGCCGCCGCCTTCGCTCTCCCAGCGTCCGCCGTTGACGGGGGTGGGCGGCGCGATGGGGGACGTGGGCTTCATCAGGGTCGGGAGCGCGGCGAGGAAGGTCTTCCCCACGTTGCCGAGGCTGACGCGGTCCTGGGGGCGCCGCGGGCCGGCGAGGCTCGGCTCCACGCTGCCGAGATCGAGTGACAGCGTGTCGGTGTACGCCGCCGCGGGGGAGTCCGGCGTGTGAAACAGGCCCTGCTCCTTGCAGTACGCCTCCACCAGCGCCACCTGCTCCTTGGGGCGTCCGGTGAACTCCAGGTAGCGCAGCGTTTCCGCGTCCACGGGGAAGATGCCGCAGGTCGCGCCGTATTCGGGCGCCATGTTGCCGATCGTCGCGCGGTCGGCCAGTGGCAGCGTCGCGATTCCCGGGCCGAAGAACTCCACGAACTTTCCGACCACGCCCTTCTTCCGCAGTATCTCGGTCACCGTGAGCACGAGGTCGGTCGCGGTGGCGCCCTCGGCGAGTTTGCCGGTCAGACGGAACCCGATCACCTGCGGGATCAGCATCGACACCGGCTGCCCCAGCAGCGCGGCCTCCGCCTCGATCCCGCCGACGCCCCAGCCCAGCACGCCGAGGCCGTTCACCATGGTGGTGTGGGAGTCGGTGCCGACGAGCGTGTCGGGATACGCCTGCGGCGTCTTCCCACCGGTCGTGAACACCACCCGGGCCAGGTACTCGAGATTCACCTGGTGCACGATCCCCGTGTCGGGCGGCACGACGCGGAAGTCCCGGAACGCCTGCTGCGCCCAGCGCAGCAGCGCGTAGCGCTCGCGGTTGCGGCGGAATTCGAGCTCCGCATTGGTCTGGAAGGCCGCCTTGGTGCCGAATTCGTCCACGATCACGGAGTGGTCGATGACCAACTCGGCGGGGAGGAGCGGGTTCACCTTCTTCGGGTCGCCGCCCATCTGGGCCATGGCATCGCGCATCGCGGCGAGATCCACGACGGCCGGCACCCCGGTGAAGTCCTGCATCAGCACCCGCGCCGGCATGAAGGCGATTTCCTCGTCGGGCACCTTGGCCGGATCCCACCGCGCGAGCTTCTCGACGTCGGCCGCGGTCACGGCGCGGCCGTCTTCCAGCCGCAGCAGGCTCTCGAGCAGGATCTTGAGCGAGTAGGGCAGGCGGGCGACCGGCAGGCCGCGCCGCTCCAGGGCGTCGAGGCGGAAGATCTCGAAGCGTCCGCCGGCCGCGGCGAGAGTGGCGCGGCCGCCGAAGGAGTTGGTCGTCATGGGATCACTTTGACGGCGGTGACGAAGTACTCGGTCTCGCCGAAGCAGGTGGTCGGGATGCCTTTGTGCTGCTGATAGGTGAGCACCACGCGCTTGCCGAGCGAGGCGTTGATGTACTGCGCCACATTGTCGTCGCGGACGGTGAAGTCGAATCGCTCGGGGGAGAACGTCCCGGGGAGCGGCATCAGGGCCAGCTCACCTTCCCACGTTTTGCAGAGCCAGCCCTTCTTGGAGAACTTCTGGACGTAGCCAGGGCCTCGCTCGCCCTTCGAATAGCTGTAGTTCAGTGCGGACCAGGTGTAACTGACGAAGACGAGGATGGGCAGGAGCACGACGCCCGCGATGATGAGTTTGACCTTGCGGGAGAGCTGGAACTTGAAGTTCATGCGACGGAATCTACTTCGTACTCTTCCGTCTTATAAGGGACGAACCCGCGCGCCACGTAGTTCGGCATCGCGTTGGGGTGGTCGAGCGTGCAGGTGTGCAGCCACACGCGTTTCGGCCGCAGCGCCCAGGCATCGCGCACGGCACACGAGAGGAGGTGCTTGCCGAGTCCGCGGCCCAGCTCCCCCGGCGCGAGGCCGAAGTAGGCGATCTCGACCGAGTCGTCGTCGGCCACCCAGCGAAGCTCGTAGTACCCAGCCAGCGTGCCGGCGCGTGTGGCGACGTACAACGTGTTGTCCGGATTGGCGAGGTGGGCGCGGATCTCCGCGTCGCTCCAGTCCCAGCGGTCCCGCCAGTGATATTGCGCCCCGACCGTGCGGTAGCACAGGCGATACAACGCGGGCGACGGATCGGGGACGTGCGCGACGGCGACGTCGGGAAAGTCGCCGAAGGCCGTCCGGAACTGGCCGGGCGTGCCGAGCTGGAGGTAGGTGCGCGTCACTCGCATGCGGTTCGCCTGCGGGTTAGTTTAGTCACGTCCCTAACGCCCGTGAATCGGCATGACGTCACCTACCCGCAGCGCTGCGTTCAACACCGTGCCCCTGCCGCTGGCCCTGCATCTGGCCACGTACACGGTGATCGGCCTGTTCTGCGCGTACGCCGGCGGCCTGAATCTCATCGACCCGGGCCACGTGCTGCGTCTCGGACTGCCGTTGCTCGCCCTCACGGGATTCAGCTGGGGCTACGTGTTCGGGATTCTGATGGGCCGGATGGAGGCGCTGGCGCTGGGCTTTCTCGCCAGCATCGCCTATGTCGCGGCCGGGGTGCTGAAGCTGGGCAGCGACCGGCCGTTCGCCCTGCTGCTGCTCGCCATCGGGGTGTATGGCCTCGTGGTGCTGACGCTGTACCGCAAACGCATCGTCACCTGACCTCCTAGCGAATATCGAGCTCCTCCCCGCCGCGTTGCGGTGCGGCGGGGAATTCCGCCACGAACCGGGCGCCGCCCAGCTCCGAATCCTCCACGAAGAGCCGGCCCCCCAGCTCACTCACCACGCGTTGACAGACCGTCAGGCCCAGTCCGGAGCCTTCGTCCGGACGCTTGGTCGAGAAGAACGGCTCGAACACGCGGCTCCGGATATCCTCGGGGACGCCGGGGCCGGAGTCTTCCACGGTGAGCCGCACCCATCCATCGAGCGACCGGGTGCTGAGGCGGATGACGGCGGGTGATCGCCCGCGTACGGCGTGCTCGGCGTTGGTCACGAGGTTGAGCACGACCTGGACCAGCTCCTGGCTGAGTCCGAGCACCGGCGGCGTGTGGTCGTCGAGGTCGGTCTCGACGTCCACATTCTCGGGGCGCAACACCCGGCGCCGGATATCTGCGACATCCAGAATGACGTGATTCAGCTGGACCGGCGTCGGCGTGGTGTCCGTGCGCCGCGCCAGCTGCATCAGGCTGCGCACGATCCCGGCGGCCCGGTCCACTTCCCGCATGATGGTGCGCGCCGACGATTCGGTGCCCGGATCGACGGCGGCGCTCAGCAGCTCGGCCTCCATGCGGATCACGGCGAGCGGATTGTTCACCTCGTGGGCGACGCCGCTCGCGATCTCGCCGATGGTCGCCAGTTTCTCGCGCGCGACGAGCTCGCGCTGCGCGCGCAGCTCCTCGGTCCGGTCGTACAGCGCGACCAGCATGTCGGTCGAGCCCAGTCCCTCGAGATCGGTGATGGTGCAATCGCATACGCGCCGGTCGCCTGCCGGCAGCGTGACGAGCACGCGGCCGTGCCACGGTCCGTGGCCGCCGCGTGCGCGACTCAACACGGCGGGGAAGTCTTCGTTGGCCAGGGAAATGCCCAGCTGATCGACCGGGGCGCCGATCGCTGTGGCGACATCCGCCAGACCGAACACCCGGCGGCCGGCCTCGTTGATCAGATGGACGCGGCCATCGAGGTCGACCAGCACGAGCGGCAGCGGGCTGGCGTTCACCATGGCCACGGCGCGGTCGGCCGTGGCGCGCGTCGTCCGCACGACATGGCTCAGCTCGAGGCCGGCGGCCACGTGGGCGGCGACACCCAGGAAGAAGTGGAGGTCGGCGACCGTGAACGTCGGGGGCGGCTGCACGTCGGCACCCCCGCGGCGGTAGCGCACCAGTCCGATGGCGCCGAGCACGCCCGTCGCCGACTGCAGCGGCGCGATCATCGCCGCCCGGGCGAGCGCGGCCGAGAGCGCGGTCGGCGGGAGATAGATATCGGGCTCTTCGCGGATGTTGCCCGTGATGATCGCCTCGCCGCTGCGTACCACGCGTCCGGTGGTGCTGTGCTCGAGCGGAATGAGCATGCCGTCCAGCTCGCTGGCCCGGCCCAGGGCGACCACCACGCGCAGCGGCTCGCCGGCCGGCTCACGCAGCGCGGCGTACGCGCCCTCGGCGTCGAACAGCTTCATGACGCTCTGCAGGGTGTAGCGCAGCATCAGGTCGCGCTCGGGGGCAGCCAGCAGCCAGCGCGACAGCTCGATGGAGAAATTGCCGAGCTGTTGATCGTGCTCCAGCACCGCCCGTTGCCCGACCATGGGGGCGAGCCCCGCCGCCAGCTCGAGGGCGGCATCGCAGTCGGCGCCCGGGAGGTCCGTCCGCGCGCCATGCAGCTCCACCTCGACCGTCCGGCCGTCGTCGCTCCAGCGGACCCGGCGCGGGGCGCCGGCCGCGACGCCGTCCGTCGTGACGGCGCACTTCTCACGCGGCGTCTCGTAGTGCAGGGCGACCTTGGCCGCGCCGCTCCAGACGCGCAGCGTCGCGGCGGCCTTGTCCCAGAACGCCTGCACCGACGTCGCATCTCGGGCATCCTTGAGCAGCCGACGAGTCAGGTCCTGCATGAACCCAAGATGCGTCAAGAAGAGACGTCAAGCAAAAAGGCGTCGAGAAACAAGGCGTCGACGCCTCTCTTCTCGACGATTTCTTTCTCGACGACTCTACTCTTGACGTCTTTAGGGGTTCGTAGGCCTCAGGTCGAGCTCGCTCAACATCGCCCGGTCGGGCAACGTGAGCGCACCGAGGACCGCCTGCGCGACGTCGTCGGGCTGCAGCACCCGCTCCCGGTTTGGCCGCATCTGAGACTGCTTATCCATGAACGGCGTGGCGACCGAGCCGGGGCAGACGGCGATCACGCGGATGCCGCGCTTGCGGACCTCGAGCATCAGCGCCTTGGAGAAGCCGAGCACCGCGTGCTTCGAGGCGCAGTAGGCGGTGCCGCCGTCGAAGCCGTTCTTGCCCGCGAGCGACGCGATGTTCACGATCGCCCCGCCGCCCGCGCGCACGATGCCGGGCAGGAACGCGCGGGTCACGAGGTACAGCGACCGGACATTCACCCCCATCGTCTGGTCCCAATCCTCGAGGGTGAGCTGCTCGAGCGGGGCGAAGTGGCCGATGCCGGCGTTGTTGACCAGCAGCGACGCGTCGCCGTGCTCCCGCGCGACGAAGCGACCGAAGCCCGCGACGGCCTCGGCGTCCGACACGTCACAGGGGCGGCCGATCGCGTCGAACCCTGCCTGCTTGAGCGCGGCCACCGTGGCCTCCACCGTTGAGGCGGTGCGGGCACAGATCGCCAGCGCCGCACCCGCGCGGCCCAGGGCGAAGGCGATGGAGCGGCCGATGCCTTCCGTCGCGCCGGTGACGACGGCGAGCTTTCCCTTGAGCTCCACGTTAGCCGCGGATCGCCCCGAGGAAGTTGGCGCTGGTGAGCGGGTGTCCGGGGAAGACGGCCGAGAGATCCGTAGCGCCGAGGTGGCGAGCGAGGATCTCCCCGAACAGGTCGCGGAAATCGGTCGTGACGGCCAGGTCACGGCCCTCAAACCGGGCCGCGAGATCGAGCGTCGGCCAGCGGCCCAGCACTCGGCCGCCGTTCACCGGCCCGCCCAGCACCAGCATCGCCGTGCCGTGGCCGTGGTCGGTGCCGCTGTTACCGTTCTCCTGCACGGCACGACCGAACTCCGACATGGTCAACAACACCACGTCGCGCATGCGTTCGCCGAGGTCGGTGTTGAAGGCGACGAGCGCCGCGCCCAGCTCGTCCAGCAGGCCGGCCAGCTGCCCCTCGCTCGATCCCTGGTTGATATGGGTGTCCCATCCGGTCGCGTCGAGAAACGCGATGCGCATGCCGACGTTCGCCTTGATGAGCTGGGCGATCTGGAGCAGCGAGCGGCCCAGCACCCCGCGCGGATAGCGGGCGTCGTTGGCAGGCTGGTACTGCAGCGGGTCGGCTTGCTGCAGCATCCGGATCGCCTCGAAGCTCTCGTGGCCGCTGGTGGCGAGCAGGCCGGTCTGCGCCCCCTCGTACAGCGACTCGAACGCCCGGGTGAGGCGGTCACGCACCCGCGCCTGCGGAATCCGCAGGCCGAACGCCTGGAGGTCGTCGATGGCGAGCGTGGGGGCGGTGCCGGCGAGCGTGCGCGGCAGCTGCGGCCCGAACGCCACGGCGCGGAACGGCGTGCTCGCATGGTCGACATCGTGCTGGCACCAGCGGTTGACCCAGCCGTCGTTGGTGGCCTTCACGCCAGGTGTGCCCGATTCCATGTAGTCCTGGGCGTCGAAGTGACTGCGGGTCGATTCGGGAGACCCGATGGCATGTACTGCGGCAAGGCTCTTGTTGTCCCACAGGGGCTTCAACGCCGCGAGCCGCGGATGCAGTCCGAAGTGCCCATCGAGATCGACGAGGTCGGCTTTGGGGACGGCGATGCGCGGCCGTTCACTGTAATAGAGCGGGTCGCCGTGCGGCACGATCACGTTGAGGCCGTCCACGGCGCCGCGCATGAAAAGACAGACGAGGACGGGTTGAGCGGTGGCAGCAGACCGAGGGAGGGGGAGCGAGTACGCGGCGCGCCCCAGGAACAAGGGATCCATTCCCAGGCTGAACAATGCCAGCCCACCGGTTTTCACGAACACCCTTCTCGATACTGCCATGCGAGCCTCCTCGACCGCCTTTGACCGCCCTTGTCCGCCTTCTTCCGTCATTGCCTCTGAAACTCCGGTCCGCCCAGCGCCAGTCCCACGGTCAGTGTGCGCGCCGCGGTCGGATTGGTGATGTCCCGGAGCTGCTGGTGCAGCACATCTCGCGTATGCGCCGTGAGCAGTCCGCCGCCCAGGAGCCGCGCGTCCACCGCATCGATCAGCGAATCCGCATCGGCGGAGCGGGGCACGAGGCCGTCCAGGGCGACGCTCACTCCGGGCAGGCGTCCCGCGGCCAGGGCGACCGCCGCATTCATGCGGTGCAGCAAGGCGCCCGAGTTCACCCACTCGTCCTGCGATTCGGGGTAGCCCGCGGGTGAGGGTTCGAGGTAGAGCGGCTGGCCGAGTAGCGTCACGACCTGCGCCAGTCGAAGCGTCGAGTCGGGGTCGCCGCCCACGGCGCGCACCGCGCTCACCACGAACTCGAGCGGCGTCTTGACCTTGGCGCGGAACGTCCGGGCCGCCCAGAAATCGGGCGAGCGGAAGATCGCCCGCACTACTTCGCGCATGTCGCCGTTGGTCGCGCGCCACGCCTTCACCGCGTCGTCCACGCAGCCGTCGGGCGGGTCGTCCGTCACGAAGCGGGCGCACAGCTGGTGGCTCACGTGGCGCATGGTGGCGGGGTCCATCGCTAGCAGGTGCAGCAGCCGGAGACCCTCGTCCATGCCGTGCCCGGCGGGGAAGTAGATGCCGCGCACCGTCTTCGCGCCGTAGTCGTGGGCCCACTCGTTGAACTGGAAGTGTCCGCCCTGCGCCGGGCGCGCGATGCTCCAGCCCGTCAACACCCGCGCCACCTGGATCACGTCCTGCTGCGTATAGCCGCCGTCCACGCCGAGGGTGTGCAGCTCCAGCAGCTCGCGGGCGTAGTTCTCGTTCGGGCCCGTGGGGAGGCGGCGCCGCATGGAGTCGGGAGCGAAGCCGCGGGCCACAGCGAGCGGGACGGCGCCGGGCGCCACGCTCTCCCAGTTATCCAGATAGAAGAGCATCGCGGGGCTCTGCGCCGTGGCGACGAGCAGGTCCTCGAACTTGCCGAGCGCGCGCGGGCGGATGACCTGCTCCACATAGGACGCCATGTAGAAGCGATCCGCGCCCTTCGCCCAGTACACGTTGAAGTGATTGAGCCAGAAATCGCTCATCACTTCCTGGAGCTGACGCTCTGAGAGCACGGCGCGCACAACCGCGAGCTGCTGCAGCTGGGCCGCGATGCGCAACCGCTCGCCCGTCGGATCGCCCTGGCTGCCGGGTCCCATCATCATCATCCCGCTATCTCGTTCCTGCTGTCGCCGGATGCGCTCCTGGCGCTGCTCGCGCACCATCTGCGCCAGCTCGGCGTCGTCGGTCGAGAGGATGCGGAACTCGCGCTCGCGGACCGCGAGGACTTTGTCGGGAAGGCGAGTGGGGTCGAGCTGCTGGTCGATCCAGTGCATCACGCCCATGGCGGCGACGCGGCCTACTTCACCGGGGCGAGGCCCGTAGGCGAGGCGGTTCAGCGCGTGGCGGGCGGAGTCCTGCGGCGTAAGGGCCTGTCCCGCGAGGGGGCCTGAGGTGGCGGCCGCGAGGAAGAGGCCGAGCAAGGCGAGGCGGGATGGTGGCATGCTTCCACCGGACGATAGGAGACGCGGAATGTTACGCGCAAGGCCAACGCTCACCTTGAGCGCGTTTTCGCCTCCAATCGGGCGTTGAACCGCCCCAACTCGATCGGCGCCCGGACATGCGTGCCCCGTCCAATCGCCTCGATCCCGTCGTGCGCCGTCACTTCGAACGTCACCGTCTTCTCGTCCACCGCGACGACAGTCGCCGTCGCGGTCACCGTCCGGCCCACCGGCGTGGCCGCGAGGTGCTGCACGCTGACCGCCACCCCCACCGACGCCCATCCCTCGGGGAGATACGGCTCGATCGCCGTGCCCGCCGCGACCTCCATCAGATAGATCATCATCGGCGTACCGTACGCCTCGGGCAATCCCGGGTGATAGTGCGCGACGGTGAGATCGGGTGTCACCACGACCGATTGGGTGCCGGTCGCGCCCAGCGGGATGACCGGACGGGTCACTTGGCGCACCACACCTTCCACACGTCGGGCGCCGCGCCGACCGTCACCTCGTTCTGGAATCGCACCAGCGGCAGCCGGAGCAGGTGAGGCTCGACGGCGAGCTTCTCGAGCCAGCGAGCGTCGGAGAGCTGCGACGCCGCGAGGCCCAGCTCGGCGAACCGCTTGGAGCCCCGGTCCACCAGCGCCTGGACGCCGAACTTCCGGGCGAAGCGCTCCAGCTCGCGTGGACTAGGCTCGCGCTCGTCCAGATCCACGAAGTGCGTCTTGATGCGGCGTTCCGAGAAGAACCGCAGCGCGGCCCGCGTCTCGGCGCTCTTCCGCACACCGAAAATCTGGACCTCCATCAGCCGCCGGCGTACACGTAGGCGCAGCCGTGCTCCTGCGCCATGCCGAGCGCCACCACCATGGCCGGAACGACGGTGACGTTCGGCAGGAGCCCCGCGATCAGCTCGGCGCGCATCGCCTCGGGAGTGACGCCGGTCTCCTTCGCGAACGTCCGCGTGAGAAACCGCAGCACGTTGTTGCAGAAGATGAACTTCGCTCCGCGTGCCTGCAGCGCGTTCACCGAATACTCGTACATCTCCTCGCCCTCGCGCGGCTGCCACAGCACGTTGCGCACCGCCCAGGTGCGGGTGCGCGGATCCTTGATCTTGCCCCGCTTGCCCAGGTGGAACTTGGCCCACATGGCGTCGGAGAACACGATCGGATACGCCTGCCCGTGGATACCGAGGACCGCCTGGACATCGGGATAGACGGTTCCGAAGGCGTCGCGGTGCGCGTTGAAGTAGTTCTTGGCGTAGAATAGCCCGCCGCCGTCCTCGTAGGCGGAGATGTCGAACACCTGCTTGTGCTTCGCGGTGAGCTGGTCCAGCCAGATGCTGTCCCACGGCCCGTCCCTGGTGACAGGGGGCATCGGCGAGGGCGTGGGTGTGCCGGCGGCGCTCGTCGTGGACGCACAGGCACCCACGGCGAGGGCCACGCCACCCAGGGCCAATGCGCCGATGAAATCACGTCGGTCGGTCATGAGGTCTCCATCAGATCGAAAGGTCAGAAGAGCATCAGGTCGGCGATCCGCTCGGCGATGGTCCAGGGCGTCCCGCCGTTGCGGTTGGTGAGCACGATGATGGTGGTGCGTCGGTCGGGAAATCGCTGGATCGCATTCGTGAAGCCGCTCGTCTCCCCGGTGTGACGCCAGCGCCGCCGTCCTCTATAGGTGTCGACGAACCAGCCGAAGCCGTACTGGGTCGAATCCCCCGGCAGAATGGGCGGCGTGGTGGCGAGCGTGAGGCTCGCGCGATCCACCAGTCGCTCCGTATAGAGCGCCTGGTCCCAATGCACCAGGTCTTCGATCGATGTGTAGATCCCGCCGTCGCCCAGTGTCGCACTCGTCACACTCTGGTCGCTCGGCACGAACCGTCCCGAATCGGGCGTATACCCGTAGGCGCGCTCCGGCACCGTATCCCGGCCCGCGATGTGGGCCAGCGTACGCGTCATGCCGAGCGGCGCGAAGATCCGCTGCCGCAGGAAGTCGGCGAACGGCATCCCCGAGACACGTTCGATCACGAGCGCCAGCAGGCAGTACCCGGAGTTGCTGTAGCGGTATTTCGTGCCGGCCGGGAAGTACGCCGAGTCCCGCGCGGCGAGCAGCCGCAGCACGTCCTGGTCGCTAACCTGCACCGTCTGGGTGTCGGGGATCAGGTCCTCGTAGTCCAGCAGCCCAGAGGTGTGATTCAGCAAGTGGCGGATCGTGACGCCCGCCGCGGCGGGCGGCAGCTCCGGAAGAACGCTGCGCACGGGCTGGTCGTAGCTGAGCCGGCCGTCGCGCACCAGCAGCATGGTCGCCATGGCGGTGAACTGTTTGGTCATCGATGCGAGGCGGTAGTCGGTCGTCGGCTTGGCGGAGGTACGGTGCTCGAGATCCGCCATGCCGTACGCCTGCTGGAACACCACCCGGCCATCCCGGATGACGATGACACTCGCCCCGGGAACCGTGTCGCCCGTGTAGTTCGCGAACAGCGCGTCGATGGCGGGGCCGCGATCCGGGGTGAGCGCCCCGCTCGTGGCGCACGCCAGGAAGAGCGGGAGGAGGCCCAACAGAGCGCGCGTCACAGCTTCTCCACGATGCCCAACAAGTCGAATTCGCTGATGATGCCCACGAGCTTGCCGTGCTGCAGCACCGGCAGGCAGCCGATCTTGGACCGGCGCATCAGCTGCGCCGCCTTTCCCACTGGATCGTCGGGCCCGATGGTCTTCACCTCGGTCTTCATCACCTTGATGATGGGTACCGTGCTGAGAAACTGTGACCGCTCGACTTCGGCGGCCGCTGCCACGGACGAGAGCGCCGCGTGCAGGAGGTCGCGATGACTGATGATCCCGACCAGCGCCCCGGTCGCATTGACCACCGGCACGTGACGCAGGTGGCCCCAGTTCATGATCTCGCGTACCGCGAGCAGCTTCTTGTCGAAGCGGACCGCGAACACCTTCTTCGTCATGCAATCGCGCACCAGCATGGCGGGCTCAGCTGCCGGTGGAGAAGCGCACCGCGCCGATCTCCACCAGCTCGTCGAGGGTCGCTTCGAGCTCCGCAGGACGGAGCCCCGCTTCCCGGGCGAGGTCGTCCATCGACTTGCGGCCGTCGGCCAGCTCGAGCAGCGTCGCGATGGCGCTGCTGGTCCGCGCCACCGACACCCGGCCCCGCCGGGACCGCGCGATGAGCAGCCGTGTGGGGCGGCGCGGCGCCTGCGGGACCTCGGTCCAGGGACGCAGCAGCAGCGGCAGTACCTGCGGCAGGTCCACCTGCAGGTCGAGCAGCATGGTGCCTTCCACCCGGATCGGCTTGGAGCGCTGGCTCTCCACCGGGTCGGGTGATCCGTCGCGCCACAGCCGCGCGCCCGATTCGACCACCATCATGCCGCGCTCGTAGGCCAGGAGATCCTCCAGGTAAGGGACGGCCGCTCTGTCGCCGCCGCGTATATGCTCCTCCGCTAGCCCCGCGATGGCCACGGCCGAGGCGCGGCTCCCCAGCACCAGCGTGGGCAACAGCGCTTCGAATGCGGGGCTCGTGAGCACCGCTTCCGGCGGGCGCCCCGTCACCCGGGCCAGGGCGCGCGAATACTTGAAGAAGTGCACCAAGCGCTCGTAGTAGTAGTGGCGTGCCAGAAACCGCGCGAAGCGCTCCACCCGGTCCTGGCTCGCCAGCTCGCGCAGCCGCCACGCCGGCGAGCCGCGGAAGGGCGCGTCGGCCAGGGCCCGGATCAGCGCGTCCTGCACCGCTCGATCGCTCGTCAATGGCTGAGCGCTTTCCGGATGCGCGCCACGCTCTCGAACAGGACGTCCGCGCTGAGCGTGGGCGAGAAGGCGTCGAACGTCACGGCCCTGGCGTTGGGGCAGCGCGCGACGGCGTGCACCATCAGATCGAGCATCTCGTCCGACGGCGCGGTCGGGGCGATCCACGGTCCTTGCAGATCCGGATCGTCGCTCACCCCGGCGACGTGCAGCTCCACCACACGCTCGAGCGGGAAATCGGCGAGGAACGCCTTCGGGTCCGTGTCCTTGTAGTGCGCCTCGAGCCAGATGTGGGGCAGGTCGAGGAGAAGGCCGAGGTTGGTGCGGTCGAAGAAGCGCCGCAGCCAGACCGGCTCGGGGAGGCGGCTCGCCGCCACGTCGAAGAATCCCGGGATGTTCTCCATCACTAGCGGCTGGTCGAGCCGCGCCTGCAGCGCGCTCGCGTTCGTGGCGAAGCGATCCAGAAACTCTTCCGTGTAAAGTGGTGGGAAGACGTAGTTGAGGTTGTAGGTCCCGTCCTCCGTATGCAGGCATTGGAAATGCTCGGCCACCCAGGGGCTCTTGTACAGCTCGGCGAGCGAGCGGGCCCGCTGGATGGCGTGCTCGTCCAGCGGCTCCGACAGCTGGCCCAGGTAATCGTGGAGCAGCAGGGTGTAGCGCTCCCGGATCTTCGGCCACCAGGGATCGTCCCCCCGCGGCGGGTCAGCCATGGCGAGGTGGTCGATGCCCGTGGCCCCGGCGAGGGCTTCGCCGAGGTGGGGGTTGTAGAACGCGCCGATCTTCAGATCACCCATGGGGGAATCGGGAAGCTACCTGGCCGGAAGTCCCGCGACGAACGGCGCGAACCACTCTTCCCATGCGGCGGCCACGGTGTGAGTGCCGTGCCCGCGGGTCCGCTCGGAGATGGGAACGAGCACGTAGCGGCCGTGCGCCACGCGCGGCATGAGCCGCTCCATGATACCCAACTCCGGCGAGTTGATCAGGTCGTCCGCCGAGTTGATGGCGAGCAGCGGGGCGGTGATGCGCTCGAGGTCGGGGCTCGGGTCGTAGTCGCGGGACGCGTCGAACTGGTACAGCATGTCGTTGGCGTCGGTCGTGGCGCGTCGTGCGGCGAGCCACGACGTGATGTAGGTGTCGGCCGAATCGCGGGTCGGCGCGGTGCGCTGCAAGACGGAAGGACTCGAGGACATGATGAACAGCACCTCCAGCGCGGCCGTCAGGGCGGGAGGCTGCTCGGCATAGTCGCCGCCGCGCCAGGCCGGATCGTTTCGGATGTCGTCGAGGATCATCTTGCGCAGCATACGGTTGCGTCCGGCGATCTGCGTCGGCAGACAGGCGAGCGGGACGACGCCGTCCATGAACTCGGGGTAGCGCTCGGCCCATATCCAGGAATGCATGCACCCCATCGACGTGCCCATCACGAGCCGCAGGTGGGTGACGTGCAACCCCTCGGTCACCAAGCGGTGCTCCGCGGTCACCATATCCTGGTAGCCGTAGTGCGGGAACCGGGCGTGCAGCCCATCGCTCGGCTTGCTGGAGCGCCCGTGTCCGATGTCGTCGGGCAGGATGACGTACGTCGTGGCCGTGTCGAGCGGTCCCCCGCTGCGGTACAGCGGCGTGAAGAAGGGCGAGAAGAATTGCGCGCCGGTCCCTCCGGTCCCGTGCAGGATCAACACTGCGTTGCGGATCACCCCGGCCGCGTCGCGCTGCGGCCGGCCCAGGGTGCGGTAATACATTCGGAGCTCGGGGATCGATTCGCCGGAGGCGAAGCGGACATCACGCATCACGAATGCGCCGGAATCGCGCTGTGCCGCGACCGCAGCCGCGAACAGCCCGTGAGCGAGAACGACAGCGATGGACGCTCGGATCATTCGGCTCATGGCGCTCCTGCCAGTCCACGGTCCAGCAGCTGGTCGGCGAATACCTTGACCTGGGCAGCGACCATCGGCTGCTTCCCGCGGTCGGTCCAGTCGGCGGCGATGGCCTCCGCCGATCGGGTCCCATCGAGACTCTCGACGATGAACCGCTCGCGCGGCCCCCAGGTCAGCGCTTCGCGGGTGGCTTTCGGCAACGCGCGCGGCAGCCGGAATTCCTCGGCCACGATGTCGTCCACCGTGGCCACGACGTCCGCCGGCAACGCACCCGCAAGGGCCACCAGATTCTCATCAACCTGCGCCGGGCTGCGCGCCCCCGCCAGCACGACGGTGACCCCCTCGCGCGCGAGCAGCCAGCGCAGCGCGAAAGCCGGCAGCGGGATTCCCTGATGCCGGGCGAGCGGGCGCAGCCGCTCGATCACCGCCTGGCGCCGGGCGAATTCACGGCCCTTGAACCAGTAGATGCCGGCGCGGTGATCGCGCGGGGCGAAGGCCGGGGGATCGCCATAGGTGCCCGCGAGCAGCCCCGCCGCCAGGGGCCGGTACGCCAGGAACGCCACCTCTCGTTCGCGGCATAGGGGCAGCTCGCGCTGTTCCACGTCCCGGTCGAACAGGTTGTAGGGACCCTGATACGAGGTGAGCGGTGCGATCTCGAGCGCGCGCCGGATCTGGAGGTGAGTTGCGTTGCAGAGTCCCAGGGCGCGGGCCTTTCCGGCCTCCACCAGCCCGTGGAGCGTCTCGATCTGCCACTCCCAACGCTCCTGCGCCTCGTGCAATTGCACCAGATCCACGTAGTCGCTCGCGAGCCGGCGCAGCGAGTCTTCGAGGGAGCGCTGCGGATCGTCGCGCGGTCCGACTTTGGTGGCGATGGCGACCCGGTCGCGGCTGGACTTGAGCGCGCGCCCCAGCAGCCGCTCGGAGGCACCGTCGCCGTAGGTCGGCGCCGTATCGAAGAACGTCACGCCGCGCTCCAGCGCCACTCGAATGGTCGCGAGCCGCTGGGCTTCGTCGCCCGGATCGCCCCAGCCCGCGCCGCCCACGGCCCAGGCACCCAAGCCCAACAGCGGGGAGCTACCCCCAAGCAAAAGGGGCCCGAAGCTCATCCGGGCCCCCTCGTGCATCAGGCGTTCCCTCAGGTGTGGCAGGTGGGAACGAGCTCGCTCGTCTCGACGATCTCGGGACGATGGCAGCTGGGGACGAGCTCCTGAGTTTCGACGATCTGCATCCGGTCCTCCTGTGATGGGGGTTGATACTACCCGGTTCGAACACCATACGGGTTGCCCGAACAATCGTCAACCCGTAAGTCTCCTGCCATGATTCCGGTTCACGCACTCCTGACGGAGAATGCGATTGCCGAGGATTTTGTTTCCTCGCTCCGGGCCCGCCGTCTGGCGGAACAATTCTTCTATTGGTTTCCGCTCTCGGTGCGGGCCTGGCTCGCGCTGTGCTCGGATGGGGCGTACCGCAACTTCGTGCGATCGCGCTCCCTCATCGCCCGCTCCGCCAAGGAGTTGAGCGGCCTGGTGCCGAGTGGCCTGCTCGAGGTCGTCAGCCTGGGATCGGGGCAGGGGGACAAGGATCTGCTGCTGCTCGAAGCGTTCGTGGCGCAAGGGACGCACGTGAGGTACACGCCGGTGGACGCGAGCCAGGCACTGGTCGAAATGGCCTGCAGTCGCGCCCTGGACGCCGGGATCTGGTCCCAGGCGGTGAAGGCGGACATCACACGCGCCGAGCATTTGGAGGCGCTCGCAGCGGACGAGGATGCGCCCCCGCGCGTCGTGTTGCTGCTGGGCAACACCCTGGGGGCGTTCGACCCGATCGCTCAGGCCCGCGCACTGCGCGCGCTGCTGCGCCCGGAGGACCTGCTGCTCGTGGACGGCGAGATCTACGCCGGACCGCAGACGGTCGCGGGCTACGACAACCCGTTGAACCGCCGATTCGCCTGGGCTCCGCTCGAGTCGGTGGGCATCGGCGCCGAGGACGGCGAGATCGTGTTCGAGGATGTCACCGACGATCGCCTCCCCGGAATGCACCCGTTGCGCAAGCACTTCCTGGCGGCGCGCGACGTGACCGCGCGTGTGGGCGGTCAGACGCTCACCATCGGGAAGGGGGAGCGGGTGGAGATGAACCACTCCTACAAGTACGCCGCCGACACCTTCCTTCGAATTCTCGATCAGGCTGGCCTGGATACGAGCTGGCGCGGTACCAGCGAAGACGGGCGATTCCAGATGGTGCTGGCGGGGCCGAAATGACGGCCGTGCTCGACGTGCGGGGGCTGGGATACGTGCTCCAGGGAAGGGGGACGGGGGAAGGGGGAAGAGCCCTTGTGGAGGACGTTTCTTTCTCGGTAGCGGCCGGGGAGACACTCGTCCTGCTGGGGCGGAGCGGCTCGGGGAAGACGACGACGCTGAAGCTCATCAACCGGCTGCTCGAACCAAGCGATGGGGAGATCAGCATCGCCGGCCGACAGGCGCGCAGCGTCGAACCCTACCGATTGCGGCGGGGCATCGGCTACGTGATCCAGGACGTCGGATTGCTGCCGCACATGACGGTCGAGCAGAACGTCGGGCTGGTCCCCCGGCTGGAGTGCTGGGCCACCGATCGCATCCGTGCGCGCGTGCGCGAGCTGCTGGCGCTCGTGGGACTCGCTCCCGATCAATTCGCCGAGCGGCGGCCGCACGAGCTGTCCGGCGGCCAGCGGCAGCGGGTAGGCGTCGCCCGGGCGCTCGCCGTGGATCCGCCGCTGCTGCTGCTCGACGAGCCGTTCGGCGCGCTCGACCCGATCACCCGTGCCGAGCTGCAGCGCGAGTTCAAGGGGCTGGAAGGCCGCCTCGGCAAGGCGATGGTGTTCGTGACCCACGACGTCCGCGAGGGGTTCCTGCTCGGCACCCGGATCGGCCTGATGCAGGCGGGCCGGCTGGTGTTTCTGGGCACGGTGGAGGAGTTCCGGCGCTCGACCCATCCGGAGGTGCGCGCGTTCCTGGAGGCGGCGGCGTGAGCCTCGTGCGGTTCTACCTGAGCAATTCCCGGGAAGTGCTGGGTCTGCTGGGCCAGCACGTGCTGCTCGTCCTGGTGTCGACAGCCATCGCGGTCGCGATCGGCGTACCGGTCGGCATCCTGCTCACGCGGCGCCCGTCGTGGCGGCGGCCGGTGCTCGGCCTGGCGAACGTGTTCCAGACGATCCCGAGCCTCGCGCTGTTCGGATTCCTGATCCCGCTTCCATTTCTGGGCGGCATCGGCGCCCGCACCGCCATCGTGGCGCTCGTCGTGTACGCGCTGCTCCCGATCGTGCGCAACACCTACACGGGGATCGTGGGGATCGACCCAGCGATCCGCGAGGCGGGGCGCGGCATGGGGATGACCGACGGCGAGCTGCTGCGGCTTGTCGAGCTGCCGCTCGCGGCAGCGGTCATTCTCGCGGGGATCCGGGTCGCGACCGTGGTGGGCGTCGGGACCGCTACGATCGCCGCGGCCATCGGGGCCGGAGGCCTGGGGGTGTACATCTTTCGCGGAGTGGCTGTGGTGGATGACCGGTTGATCCTCGCGGGGGCGCTGCCGGCGGCCTTGCTGGCGCTCGCGGCGGACGGGTTGCTGGGGCTCGTCGAACGGAGATTCGCATGGCGGTAGGCGGTCGGGCGGTCGGCGGGACGGGCGGACGGTGGCGACGGCTCTCCGTGCTAGTCCTGGCGCTCGCGTCTTGCTCCCACCGCGACAAGATCATCGTTGGCGCCAAGAATTTCACCGAGTCCGATCTCCTCGCCGAGATCGCCGCGCAGCAGATCGAGCGGCGCACGGGGTTGCCGGTGGAGCGCAAGCTCCATCTCGGCGGCACCTTCGTCTGTCACGAGGCGATTCTCGCCGGGCAAATCGATCTTTACATCGAGTACACGGGCACCGCCTACACCGCGGTGCTGAAGCACGCCCCCGGTCCCTCGGCCGACAGCATCACGCGGGCGGTAACGGACGAGTATCGCAGCCGCTGGGGGCTCGTCTGGCTCCCCTCGTTCGGGTTCGACAACACCTTCGCCGTCGCGGTGCGGCAGGCGGATGCGCAGCGGCTGGGGCTGCACGCGATCTCGGATCTGGCCCGAGTCGCGCCGACGTGGAAGGCCGGGTTCGGCTATGAGTTTCTCAATCGCGAGGACGGGTTCCCCGGGTTGGCCCGTACCTACGGCTTGCGGTTCTCCACCCCGCCCACGGCGATGGACCTCGGGCTGACCTATCGGGCGCTGGCCGACGGAAAGATCGACGTGATCGCCGGGAATTCGACCGACGGGCAGCTCGATGCACTGCACCTCGTGGCGCTGGCGGACGACCGACATTACTTCCCCCCCTACGAGGCGGCGCCGGTGGTGCGCGGGGCGCTGTTGCAGCGCCATCCGGAGGTGGAGCGGGCGCTGGCAGAGCTGGCGGGGAAGATCGACGATGCCTCGATGCGGCAATTGAACGCGCAGGCGGACATCGAGCACCGCGACCTGCGCGCCATCGCCCACGACTGGCTGGAGCGAACGCTGCCGTGAGCCCGCGCTTGCGCGTGGTGGCCTCCGCGGTGCTGTTCTCGACCGGCGGGGCGGCGATCAAGCTGTGCGGCTTCGGACCGTGGCAGCTCGCGACGGGCCGCGCGCTTGTGGCCGGCTGCGCGATGCTCGTGCTCATCCCGGAAGCCCGCGGCGGCTTCAGCTGGCGCTCCCCTGTGGTGGGCGTGGCCTACGCCGGGGCGGGGCTGTTCTTCATTCTGGCCAACAAGCTCACGACCGCCGCCAGCGCGATTTTCATTCAGGCAACGCACCCGCTGTTCATCCTGGCGCTCGCGCCCATGCTGTTGCGGGAGCACGTCAGCCGGCGGGATCTCGAGTTCATGGCGCTCCTCGCCCTCGGCATGGTGTTGCTGCTCTCCGAGCCGGGGCGGCGCTTCGCCACCGCCCCGAACCCGCGGCTCGGGAACCTGTTGGCGGCCGGCTGTGCGGTGAGTTGGGCGCTCACCGTCATGGGGTACCGCTGGGTGGCGCGGCAGGAGCGGGGTGGACACGGGGCCGTCGTCGCTGCGGCCGTCTCCGGGAATGCACTCGTGTTCTTGATCGCGCTGCCGCTGGCGTTGCCGATCGTCGCCGGCCGGCCGCTCGACTGGATGGTGGTGCTCTACCTCGGTGTCTTCCAGCTGGCACTGGCGTACGTATTCCTCGCGCGTGCGGTCGCCGAGGTGCGGGCGCTCGAGGTCGCGCTGGTGGGACTGGTGGAGCCGGTGCTGTCCCCGATCTGGGCGTGGCTGGTGCACGGTGAGACGCCGGGGATCCGCGTCGTCGCGGGCGGCATCGTGATTCTCGCCGCCACCGGGTGGCACGCGTGGCGCGAGCCGCCCGTCGCCGCCCTCCCCACACCGGCCATCGAAGGATGACGCCCGCGAAGATCGTCCGCACCTATCTGGTCATCACGGGGCTGTTCAACTTCGCCGCCTCGTTGATCTGGGGCGTGGACACGCTGTTCAAGCTCCACGCCGGGCTCGACATCTTCCAGGTGATGTTGACCAACGCCGCGTTCACGGCGGGGATGGTGGTCTTCGAGATCCCGACCGGCGTGGTGGCGGATACACTGGGGCGCCGCGTGTCGCTCATCCTCTGCGTGGCGACGCTGCTCGTCGCGACGCTGCTCTACGTGGCCACGGCGTGGTTTCACTGGGGCTTCTGGCCGTTCATGGGGACGTCGGTGCTGCTCGGCCTCGGCTACACGTTCTATACCGGTGCGGTGGACGCGTGGCTGGTGGACGCGCTCAAGGCCACGGGATTCACCGAGCCGATGGAGGGCGTGTTCGCGAAGGGCCAGATGATATTCGGCGCCGCGATGCTGGCGGGCACGCTGAGCGGCGGACTCCTGGGCCAGATCGATCTCGCAGTGCCCTACGTCGTGCGTGCCGCGACGTTCCTCCCGCTGCTGCTGCTCGCCTGGCTGGGCATGACCGAAATCGGCTACACCCCGCGGACGCTCGAGTGGCGCCGCGTGCCGGCCGAGCTGCGACGCGTGTTCGTGGAAGGGCTGCGCTTCGGATTGCACCACCGGGTCGTGCGACCCGTGATGTTCGCCTCGCTCGTCAACATGAGCTTCATGATCTTCGGCTTCTACAGCTG
>Ga0326730_1000094_pt1 | contig 26342 bp, 17 predicted proteins | sample MHFSIPfraction_3_FD_207740 | JGI IMG/M metagenome (GOLD analysis project Ga0326730, IMG submission 207740) | Lab enriched peat soil microbial communities from Michigan Hollow, Ithaca, NY, United States - MHF7AN SIP fraction | ecosystem: Environmental > Terrestrial > Soil > Wetlands > Peat...
TGTCGCGGGGTCTCGGGATTGTCTTCCAGCTTGCGGCGCAGGTCCGCCACGTGCACGTCGAGTGTCCGGCTGTAGACCCCGGGCTGATAGCCCCAGACCTCCTGCAGCAGCTTGCGACGCGGCACCACCTGGCCCGGAGCACTCATCAGCCGGTAGAGCAGATCGAATTCCTTGGGACGGAGGTGCACCCGCTCGCCCGCGCGGGTCACGGTGCGGGTCAGCGGCGCCAGCTCGATCCCGCCGCCTGACAGCGGGGCGCTCGCGGCCGGGGCTTCGTCGGCGCCGCGGGTGACCCGGCGCAGCACGGCGTGCACCCGGGCGATGAGCTCCAGGATGCCGAAGGGTTTGGTGACGTAGTCGTCGGCGCCGAGCTGGAAGCCGCGCAGTTTGTCGGCCTCCTCTGTCCGCGCGGTCAGGACGATCACCGGCAGCATGCCCCCGCCGCCACGCAGCCGCTCCAGCACCTGATAGCCGTCCAGGCCGCCCGGCAGCATCATGTCCAGGATCATCAGGTCGAAGCGGGTATCGCGCACCAGCTTGAGACCCTCTTCACCCGAGACCGCCAGCTCGGTGCGGAATCCCCCGTGTTCCAGGTTCATCCGGAGTCCGAGCGCGAGGTTCGCGTTGTCTTCGACCACCAGAATACGCTGCATGTGGATGCGTGCGTCCACGGATCGGCTCGTTACCACGACGGTGTCGGATCGAATCGGTTTCGGGATGCCACGTCCGCCGGCCTCGACGCCGGACGCGCACCATGGGGAATTCCGCCCCGATGCTGTGTGGACGTCCGGCGCCCGCTCCACACACACGGCTCATGCCACACCGTTCCTCGCCGCGACGCGGAGCGCCGGAAACCGGATCGTGAAGATCGCGCCTCCTCCGGCGCCATCATCCACCCGCACCTGACCGTCCTGCCGTTCCACCAGGTCCCGCACCACGGCCAGACCGATCCCGCTTCCGGGCGCGCGGCTGGCATTGGCCCTGAGCCGCACGAACGGCCGCCAGATCACCTCCCGGTCGGCGGAAGGAATCCCGGGTCCTTCGTCCTCCACCGCGAGGCAGGCCCAGCCTTCCTCCAGCCAGGTGCGGACCGTAACCGCCCGTTCCGACGGACTGAACTTCACCGCGTTGTCGAGCAGGTTCAGCAGGATCTGCCGGGTGGGGCCGGGCTCCACCTGCACCTCCACCCGGTCCGGAGCCTCGATCCGAAAGCGGATGCCGCGGCCCCGCGCCAGCGGCTCGAAGCCATGCACCACCTCGCGGACCAGCTGCGACAGGTCCACCCGCTCGGGGAACGGCGTGCGGCCGCGACCGCCGGGACGGGTGAAATGGAGCACGTTCTCCACCAGGTGCATGAGTCGCTGGGATTCCTGCAGGATCACCTCGATAGCCGCCGTGCGATCCCGCTCCGAGCGGGTGGACCCCAGCTTGAGGCTTTCGGCGAAGAGCCGGATCTGGGCCAGCGGAGTCCGCAACTCGTGCGAGACCGAAGAGACGAAGTCGCTCCGCGCCCGTACCAGCTGCTGTTCCCGCCGGATCTGGGCCAGCACCACGCCGGCCAGCGCCAGGCTAGCCGACAGGAGCCCGAGCAGCCACAGCGCCCGGAAGCCGGTCGGCCGGCTGGGCACCAGCCGCGAGGCGAGCGCGGGCCGGAGATGCGCCTCGAAGCGCATACTGACCTCGTCCGGCTGCTCCACCACACGGGCGCGATAGGTGTCCGGGTACTGCGGGGTGGAGACGAACAGGGTCTCTCCCGGCTCTCCATCGAATCCGCGGGTGACCGTGATGGAGACCATCGAGTCGTTGGGAATCGCCCCGACCAGCGCCGGCGGCAGCAGGGAATAGTCGGCGAACACCCGCGGAAAGGCATCCCGCCCGATGGCCCGCATGCAGGTCTCGAACCCGAACGTGGCCGCCGCCCGTCCGTCGGGACCGAGTTTGTGCCCCGCCAGGACCACGCGTCGCTCTCCCGGCCGGTCGATTCCGGTCGAGATGGCGAACAGCTCGCGCGGTGGAAGCTCCAGCAGCCGGTAGAGGGAGTCGAGCAGGAGCCGGCGACGGGCCGGCCCCGGATCGGCGCCGGTGGTGACCAGCTCCCCGGTGCGGTGATCGTATCGGAAGTAGTACCGCAGCGAATCGCTGGAAGGACTGGCGCAGCGGGCGAACTGCTGCGCCACGTGGGCCAGGGTGGCGACGCTCGGCAGGGTGTCGTCGCGCCGGGCGAGCGGCTGGGTGATCACCGGGCCGAGCGCCGACTTTCCCTGGGCCTCCCAGTCGGCCCGCCAGACCGTGCGGAAGTACCATGCCGCCAGACCGGCGTACTCGGTGAGCACCCGGTCGGTGGCGTGACGCTGCTCCTGCGCCGTGCGGATGGCCTCCACACCGAGCCAGATGACGAGGGCGATCAGCAGCCCGAGGAGCGTGTAGCTCCCGCGCGTTGACGCGGACATGGGCACAATCCTCGCCCCGCGGAGCCGGGTCGGTAACCCGGGAGTCATGTCAGAAAAACGTCAAAGGTGAGAGCCGCTGACTGCCGGTCTCCGGGGCGGGGACGACAAAGCCGCCCGGAACGCGCACGGTCCGGGCGGCGAGACTCAGAACGATCGGTCGAAGCGGGCCCTGCTCTGCTGCCCGGCTCCGCCCTACTCCTGGCGGTCGGACCGCCGCCGCCGGCGGCGGCGGCGCGCCTCGGCTTGCTTGAGCGCGCGCGCGGCGCTGGGCTTCACGTAGTAGCGCCGGCGGCGAACCTCACGCAGAATCCCGGCCTTCGCGACCTTCCGGCGCAGGGCCTTGAGGGCCCAGTCCAACCGGTCGTCCTCCCCGAGTACGATCTCGATTGACATCACACCTCCCGGAAAGAGGAGCGGGGCCACCCCGTTGCTGGGGCGGCCCCGTCCTGCCCCGAATTGCGGGACCCGACTTTACTTCTGCAGGCGGGTCACTTTCTCCGCCGCCGGGCCCTTCGGCCCCTGCACCACGTCGAACTCGACCTGCTCGCCTTCGCGCAGCGACTTGAAGCCGCTGCCAACGATGGCCGAGTGATGGACGAAACAATCCTTCTGCCCGTCGCTCGGGGTGATAAACCCGAAACCCTTGCTGTCGTTGAACCACTTCACCGTGCCGGTGGTACGCATTGCCCTGCTCCTGCTTATGAACGTGACGTCGGAGTCCGGGATGCCCGTACCTGCCGACAAAAAAAGGGACCCATCAGAGCCAGGTCCCTGGAACAACCATCTGGGATGGGCCAAACCAGGCGGCCACAACAGCACCAAACGTAGCGGCCGTAGCGGGTTGTGTCAAACTCCGTCGCCCTGTAAAACCCCCTCCCGGACCGGCTCGCCACGGCCCAGCCGGACGGCCCTTTCCGGTGCTGGCGGCTGGTCTTTGTCGTTGGCGTTGGCCTTAGCCATTAGCCGTTAGCCGTTAGCCATTAGCCGTTAGCCGTTAGCCATTGGCCGTCAGCCGTCAGACTGTCGGTCCGCCTCGTCCGCTTGTCCGCCTCGTCCGCCCGTTCGCCCGTCCGCCCGTCCTACCGCTTCCCATCCCGCACCTCGCGCACCAGCCGAAGCACGGCGTGGTCCGGCTGGTCCCCCAGCTCGCGGAGCAGATCGGCGAACAGCCGCGGCCGCTGCCTGATGATCAGTTGCAGGTCGGCGGAGACCTTGCCCGCCAGGGCGAGGAGAACATCGGGGTCCTCCCCCAGGGCCTCGGCAATCGCGCGGATCGACTCCTCCGAGGGCGGTGCCTGCTCGCCCCGTTCGATCTTGCTGAGGTAGGACGGCTCGAGGCGGACCCGGGCGGCGACCTGCCGGACGGAGTATCCGGGGTCCTTGGCGCGGAGCTCTTCGCGTCGCTGGCGCAGGTACTCACCGAAGGTGTTTGCCATCGCGTAGTATATGCTACACACTACCCAGCAGTGAAGCGGTCACCTGGTCCGCCGATTGGCAGCCTAAAGCGTTGGCCCGATTGGTGTTCAGCTGCCGTGATTCGCTCCACTGCGTGCGACTATTGACAAAATTGGCCACAATGTAAACGATTACAATGCCACGGGACCCCAACGCTTTCTGGGGCCAACCAGCCACGCTGTCATCGCCTCACCCTGTCCCGTGCGCACTCCCGCTGCGGCGGGGGAATCCGGCTCCTCGGGTCAGCGATGGTCACGATCAAGGATGTCGCCCGGGTGGCGGGCGTCTCGGTCGCCACCGTCTCACGGGTCTACAACGGCAGCGCGCTCGTCCGGGCGGACACCCGGGAGCGGGTGCGCCGGGTCGCCGTGGAGCTGGGCTACAGCCCGCATGGCGCGGCCCGCAGCCTCATCACCAGCCGCACCCACACCCTCGGTGTGCTGCTGCCCGATCTCTACGGCGAGTTCTTCTCGGAGGTGATCCGCGGCATCGACCTGGCGGCCCAGCGGGAGGGCTACCACCTCCTGGTGTCCAGCGCACGCGACGACGGACGACCGCTCGAAGCTGCTCTTCGGTCGATGCGGGGCCGGGTCGATGGCCTGATCGTGATGTCGCCGGATCTCGATGCCCGGGCCTCGCGCCGGAGTCTGCCCGATCGCTTCCCGGTGGTGCTGCTCAACTGTCCTCCGAGCGATGCGGCCTATGACAGCCTCGGCATCGCCAACTACGAAGGCGCCCGGGTGATGGTCCGTCACCTCGCTGCCCTGGGACATCGCCGGATCGCGATCATCCAGGGCGCGGAACGGAACTTCGACGCCGCCGAGCGGCTGCGCGGTTACCGGGCCGCGCTGGTCGAGTCGGGGCTGGCGAGTGATCCCGCGCTGGAGTTCCCCGGCGATTTCAGTGAGGCCGCGGGCCACGCCGCCGCCGGCGAGATCCTGGCGACGCCCGGCCGGCCCACCGCCGTGTTCGCGGCCAACGACGGGATGGCGATCGGGGCCCTGAGCGCCTTCCGCGACGCCGGGCTCCGGATTCCCGAGGACATCGCCATCGGCGGATTCGACGACATCCCGATGGCGCGCTATGTGGAGCCCACGCTCACCTCGGTACACGTGGATATCAGTGCGCTCGGCACGCGCGCAACGGCCCGGCTGCTCGAGGCCCTGCGCGCTCCTGCCGAGCGGCAACTCCGCCGCGAGACCCTGCCCACGTCGCTCGTGGTGCGGCGGTCCTGTGGCGCCCGGAGCGGCTGACCCCGCCCGACTTCGCTACCACCCTGGAGGGAACCAATGATTACCCGTAATCTGATGCGATGGCTGGGAGGGGCACTCGCGGTCCTGGGGCTGCTCGTTCTGGCGGCGGACGGTGTCTCGGCCCAGACATCGACCGGTACCATACGTGGGTACATCACCAACCAGGACGGCGCCCCGATCACGGGCGCGGAGATCAATGCCCGCAACCCCGAGACGGGCGTCACCCGCTCGGCCACCAGCCGTGGTGACGGCGGGTACACCATGCCGGGGCTGGCGCCGGCGCTGTACGAGCTGACCGTCCGCCATATCGGGAGCGCGCCGCAGGCCCGGCGGGTCCGGGTGCAGATCGGCGCCACCGCGCTGGAGAACTTCACCCTGACGGACCAGCCGGTGGAGCTGCAGGAACTGGCCGTGGTCGCGCAGCCGCCGGCGGTCGAGACCCGGACCTCGGAAGTGGCGACCAACGTGACCCAGGAACAGATCCAGCGCCTGCCCACCCCCAGCCGGAACTTTCTGGACCTCGCGGCTCTGGCTCCCGGCGTTACGGTGTCGGACGACAGGGTCAACGGCCAGACCCGGACCTTTTCGGCCGGCGGACAGCCGGCCAACAACGTGAATGTGTTCATCGATGGGACCAGCCTGAAGAACGACCTGACCGGCGGCGGCGTCTCCGGCCAGGACGCGAGCCGGGGGAATCCCTTCCCGCGAAATGCGATCCAGGAGTACCGGGTCATCAGCCAGAACTTCAAGGCCGAGTATCAGAAGTCGTCGAGCGCCGTGATCACGGCGACGACCAAGTCCGGCGGCAACACCTGGGAGGGGCAGGCGCTGTTCACCTACCAGGACAAGGGGCTGGTGGCGCTGGACAGCATTCAGCGGCGGGACCGGCACAACAATCCCGGGACGTTCTCGGAGCCGGACTATTCGCGCTATCTCGCCGCCCTGAGCATCGGTGGGCCGATCATCCGCGACAAGCTGCACATGTTCGCGTCGTACGAGGGCAACTACCAGAATCGCGACAACGCGGTGAACTTCAACCCGCCCAGCGGTTTTGCGGCGCTCGATACGGTCAACCTGCGGCAGTACAACGGCAATTTCGGCTCCCCCTTCCGGGAGACGCTGGTCTTCGGCAAGCTGAGCTACGCCGTGAACCCGAATTCCTCCGCGGAATTCAGCCTGAGCCAGCGACACGAGACCGACGTGCGTGACTTCGGCCCGGACGGCAGCAACATGCGCGCCTTCCAGACGGCGGTGAACTTCCGCAATAACGTGACCATCGGCCAGCTCAAGTACAACTACTTCAACGGTCCCTGGCTCAACGAGTCCAAGATCGACTACTCCCGTTTCCGCCGGAACCCGAGCCCCGACGTCGCCGGTATCGCCTCACGGGTGTACCAGTTCAACGGCAACGACAACCGGATCGGCAGCAATCTGAGCACGCAGGACTTCACCCAGCGGCGGATCGGGCTGCGCAACGACCTCACCTACACCGGATTCAAGGCCGCCGGCCAGCATGTCGTGAAGACCGGGCTAAGTTTCGACTTCGTGAAGTACGACGTGGTGAAGGACAACGACGGGACGCCGAAGTTCCTGTACCGCGACAGCCTGGGGGCCCTCGAGTACGCCTTCCGGAACCCCTACCAGCTGGTGTACGGGACCGGCAACCCGAACCTGGCCAAGAACAACACCCAGATTGGCGCCTATCTACAGGACGACTGGAGCCCGGTGCCGAGACTAACGATCAACGCCGGCATCCGCTGGGACTTCGAGTCGAACATGTTCAACTCCGGCTACAAGACACCGCAGACGGTGATCGACACGCTGACCCGGTACAACAGTTCGCTGCCTCATCCGCTGGATCTGAACCGCTTCATCAGCACCGGCAACAACCGGCACCCCTTCTATGGTGCCTTCCAGCCCCGCATCGGGTTCTCCTACGCGCTGGACAACGGCAACAAGACCACGATCTTCGGTGGCTTCGGCATCTACTACGACCGGTCGCTGTTCGACATCTCGGTCGATGAGACGCTGAAGTTGACCCACCCCACGTTCACCATCAACTTCGCCCACCCCGACTCGGCCCCCAAGCCGGGAGAGGTGGCCTGGAACGACTCCTACCTGACGGCGAGCAGGGCCACGCTGGACCAGCTGGTCCACACCTCCGGCGTGCCGGAGGCGTGGCTGATCGACAACAAGGCCAAGTTGCCGAAGTCGCGGCAGTGGAATATCGGCGTGCGGCGGCTGCTGGGGACCGTGGCCGTGTCGGCGACGTATGCGGGAGTGCGGGGTGTCGATCAGTTCGTGCTCAACTGGGCCAACTTCGGGCTCAATCCCAACGGCACCTGCTGCGCCAGCTTCGATCTCGCGCCGCACGGATTCAGCAACTTCATCTACTCCAGCAACGACGTGAAGACCTGGTACGATGCGCTCGAGATACAGGTCGATCGAAGCTACCGCCGCAGCAGCCCGAAGTTCGGCTGGGGCGCGGGGCTGGCCTTCACGCTGGCCTACCGCTCGCTGCAGGGAGTAGACAACCTGGGGGACGAATTCGCATTCCCCAACACCGTGGGGATCAACAAGCACCCCTCCAACGATGAGAAAGCCCGGATCGTCGCCAACTGGATCACCGACGTGCCCTACCTCTTCGGCATTCAGTTCGGCGGTCTCATCACCCTGGGGAGTGGCAATCGCCAGGATGTCGGCGGCCCGCCCCGGTTCTCGCCGGCCAACTATGACCGCGGTGGCTTTTCACCCCCGGGACGTAACTTCCTGATCTTCGGCAAGTGGGCCTACCGCAGCGTAGATCTGCGGCTCAGGAAGGACTTCCCGAGCTTCGGCGGGACCCAGCTCGGCGTCACGCTCGATGGGTTCAACGTGTTCAACTACGAAAACATGGGCTGCTTCGACCTGGGCAATCCGACAGGCACCAGCTTCGGGACCGCCAACTGCACCCTCACCGATGCGCGCCGGTTCCAGCTCGGCATGGAGTACAACTTCTGAGCTCGCTGGGGTCGCGGGGCACCGGTCTCCGGTGTCCCGCGGCTCCCCCTCTTACCCGTGGCCGTGTCACGATGCTGCGTACCGCCACAGGGGTCGCCCGGACGGGAGCGGCCCCATTCCTTCTGATGGCAATCCTGGGCTCCTGCAACGAAAGCCCGGCGCCTTCCCTGGATCCGGTCCCCAGCCCGCGCGCACTGGCGCTGGCCGATACCCTCGAGCGGCGCACATTCGATTTCTTCTGGGAACGCACCGACCCTGGCACCGGCCTCACGCCCGATCGCTGGCCCTCACCGAGTTTTTCCAGTATCGCCGCAGTGGGATTCGCGCTCACCGCCTATCCCATCGGCGCGGAACAGGGGTACATCACCCGGCCGGACGCCGCGAACCGCACCCTCAGCACGCTGCGCTGGTTCTGGCAGGCGCCGCAGGGGCCTGACCCGGCTGGGATGGCGGGGTACCAGGGGTTCTTCTACCACTTTCTGGACATGCCTGGTGGGACCCGATTCCGGGACGTCGAGCTCTCGACGGTCGACACCGGGCTGCTGCTGATGGGTGTGCTCTTCTGCCAGCAGTACTTCGACGGCGCGGACGCCGCGGAGGCCGCCATCCGGGCGACCGCCGACTCGCTCTACCGCCGCACCAACTGGGCGTGGGCACAGCGAACCCCGCCGCTGGTCAACATGGGATGGAAACCCGAGACCGGCTGGCAGCCCCTCGACTGGATGGGTTACAACGAGGCGATGCTGGTGTATCTGCTGGCGCTGGGGTCGCCGACCCACCCGGTGGATTCGACGGCGTGGCAGCGGTGGACCGAGACCTACCAGTGGGGCCGCTATCACGGCCAGGACCACATCGGGTTCGCCCCCCTGTTCGGTCACCACTACACCCATGTGTGGGTGGACTTCCGCCGCATCCAGGACGATTACACCCGCGCCCGCGGCATCGACTATTTCGAGAACAGCCGGCGCGCCACGCTGGCCCAGCGGGAGTACGCCATCGCCAACCCCGCCGGCTGGGCCGGATACGACGCGGACGTGTGGGGGCTCTCGGCCAGCGACGGCCCGGCCGACGTGACCCTGTCCTATCGCGGCACGTCGAGACGGTTCTTCTCCTACGCCGCGCGGGGAGCGTCCTTCACCGAGGTGCGCGACGACGGCACCGTGGCTCCGACCGCGGCCGCCGGATCGCTCGCGTTCGCGCCGGAGGCCGTGCTGCCGGCGCTGGTGGCCATGCGGGAACGCTACGGTGAGAACCTGTTTGGCCAGTACGGCTTCCTCGACGCCTTCAACCCGTCCTTCCAGTTTGCCGGCGCCGCGACCCAGGGACGCGTCGTCCCGGGCGTGGGCTGGTTCGACACCGACTACCTCGGCATCGACCAGGGTCCGATCCTGGCCATGATCGCGAACTACCGTTCCGATCTGGTGTGGAAGTACATGCGCAGGAGTCCGTACATCGTCCGCGGGTTGCGCCGAGCGGGGTTCCGCGGCGGGTGGCTGGACCAGGCGCCGTGAGCCCGACCCGGGGATTGCTCCTGTTCGCCGCGTTCCTGCTCGGTTGTGCCTCGAGCGAGACGCCCGAAACGACGCTCCGCTTCTGGGCCTTCGGCCGTGAAGGCGAGGTAGTAAAGGAGCTGGTCCGGGACTTCGAGCGGGAGCATCCGGGGGTGCGGGTCCGGGTGCAGCAGATCCCCTGGACCGCGGCGCACGAGAAGCTGCTCACCGCCCATGTGGGCCGGGCGAGCCCGGACCTCGCACAGCTCGGCAACACCTGGATCCCCGAGATGGTGACGCTCGGTGCGCTGGAGCCGCTGGAGCGGTGGCGGGCCGGATCCAGTGTCACCCCGCAGAGCAACTATCCCGGCATCTGGGCCACCAATGTCGTAGACGACACCCTCTTCGGTGTGCCGTGGTACGTCGATACCCGGGTGCTGTTCTACCGCAAGGACCTGCTGGCGCGGGCCGGCTATCGCGCGATGCCCCCGGACTGGGCCGGCTGGCTCCAGGCGATGCGCGCAATCCGGCGAAATGGCGGGCCGGGAAAGTACGCCATCTTCCTGCCGATGAACGAATGGCCGCCGCAGGCGATCCTCGGACTGCAGCAGAGCTCACCGCTGATCAGCGCCGACGCCTACGGCACCTTCCGCCAGCCGGCCTTTGCCCGGGCCTTTGACTTCCTGCTCACGCTCTATCACGACAGCCTGGCGCCGCCGGTACGCGGCAGCGAGATCGCCAACCTGTACCAGGAGTTCAGCCGGGGGACGTTTGCGATGTACATCACCGGCCCATGGAACCTGGGTGAGTTCCGCCGCCGCCTGCCGCCCGAGCTCCAGGACTCCTGGGCCACGGCGCCGCTTCCCGGCCCGGCCGGCCCCGCGTCGGGCGTGTCGCTGGCAGGAGGCTCGAGTCTGGTCTTGTACCGGAGCTCGCCCCACAAGGCACTGGCCTGGCAGCTGATCGAGTTCCTGTCCCGGCCGGAGCAGCAGATCCGGTTCTACCGCCTCACCGGAGACCTGCCGGCCCGCCGGGAGGCGTGGGCCGACTCGACCCTGGCGTCGGACAGCGCGGCGCAGGCGTTCCGGGTGCAGCTGACCCGTGCGGTGCCCACCCCGATGGTGCCCGAGTGGGAGGAGGTCACCACCCGGATCATGGACCAGACCGAGGCGGCGGTGCGGGGCGGGACTACCCCCGCGGAGGCGCTCGCAACGCTGGACGCCGAAGTGGACCGGCTGCTCGAGCGGCGCCGCTACCTTCTGGCCAGACACCACGCGGGGCTCGAGTGAGCTCGGTCACTGCCAGGGCCGAGGCCCGCGCCGGCTGGGCGTTCGTCACGCCGGGACTCTCCCTGATCGGGGTGTTCTTCGCCATCCCGGTGTTGGCCGCGTTCCTGCTCTCGTTCACCGACTTCGACATCTACTCGATCGGCGACCCGGCCAGTACCCGGTTCGTAGGGTTCAGGAACTACGTCGACCTGTTCCACCGGCCCCTGTTCTGGACGGCGCTCCGGAACACGCTCTACTTCGTGCTGGTGGGGGGCCCGCTCACCGCGATCGCCTCGCTGGTGGCGGCGCTGCTGGTCAACTCGAAGCTGGTCCGGTTCCGAGCATTCTTCCGCAGCGCATTCTTCGCGCCGTGGGTCACCACCCTGGTGGCCGTCGCCCTGGTGTGGCGCTACATCTATCACCCGCAGTACGGCCCGCTCAACCTGCTGCTCGGCCTGGTCGGGATCGGCCCGATCGATTGGCTGGGCAGCACGGCGTGGTCGATGCCCGCGATCATCCTCCTCTCGGTGTGGAAGAACTTCGGCTACAACATGCTGGTCTTCCTGGCCGGGCTGCAGAGCATCCCGGAGGAGCTGTACGAGGCCGCCCGGCTGGATGGTGCGAGCGCCTGGCAGCGGTTCCGTCACGTGACCCTGCCGATGCTGGGGCCGACGATCGTGTTCGTGGGCGTGGTGACGATGATCGCGTCATTCCAGATCTTCAGTGAGCCGTACGTGATGACCCAGGGAGGGCCGCTCAAGAGCACCACGACCCTGGTGCTGTTCATGTACGAGGAGGGGTTCCGCTGGTGGCGGCTCGGCATCGCCGCGGCCATCGCGATGGTCCTGTTCCTGCTCACCCTGGCGGGGACGCTGCTGCAGCTCCGCCTCCGGCGGGAGACCTCATGAGCGCCCGGGCGCGGTCGGTCGCGCTGCACCTGCTGCTGGTGGTCGCGGCGTTCTTCGCGGCGGCCCCGCTCCTGTGGATGGTCTCCGCGTCGCTGATGCACGCCGGAGAGGCCAACACCTCCCCGCCGCCGCTGCTGCCCCGAGACCCGACCCTCGAGCACTACCGCGCGCTCTTCACCTCGCTCAGTCTGGGCCGCTACCTGCTCAACAGCCTTGGGATCGCGGTGGGAGGGACGCTGCTCGGCGTGCTCATCACCAGCATGGCCGGCTACGCCTTTGCCAAGCTCCGCTTCCGCGGGCGGGAGACCGTATTCCGCGGGCTGCTCGCGGGCATGGTGGTCCCCGGCCAGGTGGCCATGCTGCCGATGTTCCTCCTGCTCCGGCAGCTCGGCCTGATCAACACGCTGTTCGGTGCGATGATCCCGGTGCTGGCGCCGATCTACGGCATCTTCCTGGTACGGCAGTACGCCCAGACCATTCCGGACGACCTGCTCGACGCCGCGCGAATCGACGGGGCGGGCGAGTTCCTGATCTTCCGCTCGGTGGTCCTGCCGACGATTGCGCCGGTGCTGGCCACCCTGGGCGTGTTCACCTTCCTGAGCGCGTGGAACGACTTCATGTGGCCGCTCATCGTGCTGAGCGATGACGCGCGGTACACCCTGCCGGTCGCGCTGGCGAATCTCGCCGGCGAGCACGTGCTGGACGTGGAGCTGATGATGGGCGGAGCGGTGGTCACCGTGCTACCGGTGTTTCTGGCGTTTCTCTTCCTGCAGCGGTACTACATCCAGGGAATCATGGCGGGGAGCGTGAAGGGATGATCCTCCCCTGCCTGCTCGGGCTGGCGCTCACGCTGGCCCAGCGCGACTCCTCCGAGCCGGAGCTGATCGACGGCTTCGAGCAGGCGAGTGCATGGTCGGCCCATCCGGCGGACGGGGTCCTGGCCACCCTGCACACCGACCGCGGCCGTACCGGACAGGCCCTGAGGCTCGACTTCGACTTCCAGGGCGGTGGCGGCTATGCCATCGCCCGGCGGGCGCTCGCGATCGATCTCCCGGCGAACTACGCCTTCACTTTCTGGCTCCGCGGCACGTCCCCCGTCAACACGCTCGAGTTCAAGCTGGTGGACAGTACCGGCGAGAACGTGTGGTGGTACACCGAGCGCGACCGGCGCTTCGACGGCACCTGGCAGCGGGTGACCGTCCGCCGCCGGCAGATCGGCTTTGCCTGGGGCCCCGCGGGCGGCGGCGAGCTGCGCCATCCGGCGGCGCTGGAGCTGGTCATCACCGCCGGCCGGGGCGGTGGCAGGGGCAGCGTCTGGTTCGATGACCTCACCCTGACGCCGCTCCCGGACCTCGGACCCTATGACCGGGTACCGCTGGCCACGGCCAGTGCCGCGCTCCCGGCCCATCCACCCGCGTTCGCGCTCGACGGCGACAGCACCACCGCGTGGCAGGCGCGGGCCGGGAGTCACGTCGAGCTGACGGTAGACTTCCAGCGTCCCCGCGAGTTCGGCGGCCTCACCCTGCGCTGGTCAGCCGGAGGCGGCGCCAGGGACTACGATGTGCTGCTGTCGGACGACGGCGCGTCCTGGGAGACCATCCGCCGGGTGCGCAGCGGCGACGGCGGACGGGACGACCTGTTTCTGCCCGACCAGGAAGGCCGCTACCTGCGGCTGGCGCTGCTGGCGCCAGCCGGGACCCGCGACTACCGGCTGGCCGACCTGGTGGTGCAGCCGCTCACCTACGGCGCATCGCTCAACGGCTTCTGGCAGGTGATCGCCGCGGGCTCGCCGCCGGGCAGCTATCCCCGATACCTGAGCGGGACCCGCGCGTACTGGACCGTGGTCGGGGTGGACGGCGCGAGGGAGGAGGCGCTGATCAACGAAGATGGGGCGGTGGAGGCCGGCAAGGGCGAGTTCTCGGTGGAGCCCTTTCTCGCGGATTCCGGCCGGCTCTACTCCTGGCACGAGGCCAGCCAGCGGGTTTCCCTGGCGCAGGGAGCCCTGCCCCTTCCTTCGGTCGAATGGACCATGGGGACGTTGCGCCTCACCGTCACCGCGTTTGCCGTCGGCCCGGCTTCGGGATCCTCCGCGGTCGTGCGCTACCGGGTGCGCAACACCGGCCATGGCACCCGCCGGCCGACCCTCTACCTGGCGGTTCGGCCGTTCCAGGTGAATCCGCCCTGGCAGTTCCTCAACACTCCCGGTGGAGCGGCGCGAGTCGATTCACTCCGCTGGACCGGCACTGCCCTCCGGGTAAACGCGAACCGCGAAGTCATCCCCTTCACACCACCCGCCCAAGTGGCGGTCTCTCCGTTCGACGGCGGCGAGATCGTCAGCCATCTCCGCGATGGGCGGCTTCCGCCCGCGCGCGTGGTGCGGGATCCGTTCGCCGCCGCATCCGGGGTTCTGGCGTGGCCGCTCAATCTCCCCGCCGGCACGGCGCGCGACGTCGCGATTGAAATCCCGCTCACCGGTGACCTGCGGGCCAACCTGGCTCCGGCGCCGCTTTCTCGGGTGACCGACGCGGAGGCCGGGACCAGCGGATGGTGGCAGCAGGCGCTCGACCGGGCGACGATCTCCCTGCCGCCGGCGGGGGACCATCTGGCCCGCACCATCCGAAGTACCCTGGCGTACATCCTCATCAATCGGGACGGCCCCTCGATTCAGCCGGGCTCCCGCTCCTACGAGCGATCCTGGATCCGGGATGGATCACTCACCTCCGCCGCCCTGCTCCGCTTCGGTCAACCCGAGGTGGTGCGCGAGTTCATCGAGTGGTATGCCGGTTTCCAGTATCCCAGCGGCAAGGTGCCGTGCTGCGTGGACGCCCGTGGCGCCGATCCAGTGCCCGAGCACGACAGCCATGGCGAGTTCATCTACCTGGTGATGGAGTACTGGCGCCACACCGGAGACGACTCCCTGCTGGCCCGGATGTGGCCCCACGTGCTGCGCGCCGCGGACTACATCGATTCCCTGCGCCAGACCGGGCGCACCGCCGAGTACCGCGCTCCGGAGAGAAGGGCCTTCTTCGGCCTGCTGCCGCCTTCGATCAGCCACGAGGGCTACTCGGCCAAGCCCATGCATTCCTACTGGGATGACTTCTTCGCCCTGCGCGGCCTCAAGGACGCGGCACGCATGGCGGAGGTCCTGGGACATCCGGACGACGCCGCGCGGCTGGCCGCAATGCGGGACGAGTTCCGCGCCGACCTCCTGGCGTCGCTCGAACGGGTCATGCGGGAGCACGCGATCGACTACCTCCCTGGCGCGGCCGACCTGGGTGACTTCGACCCGACTTCGACCACCATCGCGGTGAGCCCCGTCGGCGAGCTGTCCAGTCTTCCCCATGGAGCACTGGAACGGACCTTCGAGCACTACTGGGAGAACACCGTCGCCCGCCGGTCACCCGGATCGACCTGGGAAGCCTACACACCATACGAGATGCGCACGGTGGGGACGATGCTCCGCCTGTTCGGAAAGGAGCGGGCGCTCGACCTGCTTCGGATGTTCCTGGACGACCAGGAGCCCAGGGAATGGAACCAGTGGCCGGAGGTGGTCTGGCACGACCGCCGCGCGCCCAGGTTCATCGGCGACCTGCCGCACACCTGGGTCGGCTCGGACTTCCTGCGCTCTGCCGCGGATCTCTTTGTCTATGAGGACGAGGCCGACAGCGCCCTGGTCCTGGCCGCCGGGGTGGACGAGGCGTGGCTCACCGCTCCCGGCGTCGTGGTGCGAAACCTCAGCACCTGGTGGGGACCACTCAGCTACAGCATGGCGCGGATGGGGTCGGAGGTGCGGGCTCACATCGCGGCCGGGACCCGGATCCCGGTAGGAGGGATCCGGCTGGTGGCCCCGTCGCCCGGCTCGCTCCGCCGGGCGACGCTGAACGGAACAGCCGTATCGGTGGACGGAAGCGGGACAGTCGTGTTGCGACGACTTCCCGCCGAAGTGGTCTTCGAATACTGACCCGAGCTCCACAGCGCTTTCCTCCTGCAAGGTCGAGTGACGTGGGACCGTACGCTCATCTGCTGTCCAACGGCCGCTACCGCACGATCGTGACCGGCGCCGGAGCCGGCGGGTCGATGCTGGGCGACATCGCCCTGACCCGGTGGTCGGGCGACGGTACCCTCGAGGCGGACGGCTTCTTCCTCTATATCAGGGACCTGGACCGGAACCAGACATGGTCCGCCGGCCTGCAGCCGGTTCGCCTGGACCCGGACAGCTGGCGGGCCCGTTCGGGACCGGGCCGGGTGGAGCTGGTGCGGGCTGATGACGACATCGAGACCAGGCTGGACTGCTGCGTTGCGCCCCACGCCGAGGCGGAGTTCCGGCTATTGACCCTGGTGAATCGCAGCCGTCGGCCGCGGCGGCTCGAGGTCACCAGCTACGCGGAGGTGGCGCTCAACTACCCCGCGGCGGACTCGGCCCACCCGGCCTTCTCGAAACTGTTCGTGCAGACCGAGTACCTCGCCGCGGGGCAGGCCCTGCTCGCGCGCCGGCGGCCACGCAGCCCGGAGGAGGCGCCGCTTTTCTTCGGGCACCTGCTCCAGACCGAGGGCGATACAGTCCAGACCGTGCCAGAAGTCGAGACCGATCGCGCCCGGTTCGTTGGCCGGGGGCGGAGCCTGGCCGATCCGGCGGCCCTGAGACCGGGCGCGCGGCTGTCCGGCACCGTGGGCAACGTGCTGGACCCATCGCTTTCCATCCGCCGTAGCGTGACTCTTGCTCCGGGCGCGACTGGCCGGCTGGTCGCGATACTCGCCGCCGGCGGTACTCGCGGCTCGGTCGCGACGCTGCTCACGCCCGGCACGGCCGCCGCCGCCCCGGCGGCCTTTGCAGCCGCCAGCAGAGCGGACGCCGAGCGGCTGGATGCCTTTGGCATCACCCCGGGGGAGCGGAAGCAGCTTCCCTGGCTCACCGGCGCACTGGTATTCGGGACCGCCCGGCCGGTCCTGGATGTCGAGCTGCCATCGCCGAGCCGGCTGCTGCCCGGAGATCTCCGCGCCCTCGGCCTGAGCGGGAGCGGTCCCCTGATCGTGGCACGGATAACGGGGAGAACCGATTGCGCGGCCGCGCGTTCCCTGGCCCGCATCGCCGGGTACTGGCGGACGTGTGGCGCAGGTGTGGATCTGCTGATCCTGCGCGAGCCCGATACTCCGGAGCTGGACCTGCATGAGCCGCGTTCAAAAGGCGCGTACGGCACCACCCTCGTCCGGGGGACCTCCGACCTCAATGCGGACCTCCGGTACCTGGTGAGCCGGGTAGCCCGGCTGGTCGTCACCGGAAGCCTGACCCCGGAGGTACCGGCGGCAACCACCCGGGAATCAGTCGCGCCGGTGGCTCGATCGCCGGCTCCATCCGGCCGCGAGGGAACTCTGCCCGCCGGGGAGAAGCTGGAACACTTCAACGGATTCGGTGGATTCACCGGCGACGGCTCCGAGTATGTCATCCGGCTCAGGCGTGAGCCTGACGGTCTCCGCCGCCCGCCGCTCGCGTGGACCAATGTCATCGCCAACGAAGAGCTCGGCTGCCTGACGAGCGACAGCGGCGCTGGGTACACCTGGAGCGGCAACAGCCGGGAGAACCGGGTGACGCCATGGTCGAACGATCCCGTGGCCGACCCCGCGGGAGAAGCCCTGTACCTCCGGGACGAGGATCGTCGCATCTTCTGGTCCCCGACCGCCGGACCGGCACCGGGGGCGGGCGATTACGAGGTACGCCACGGTTTCGGCTATAGCCGCGCGCTACACAGTGGGCAGGAGCTGGAGCAGGAGGTCCTGACCTTCGTTCCCCGGCGGGACGGGGTGAAGCTGGTGCGGATCCGGGTGGCCAACCGATCCCGGTCCTCCCGCCGGCTCTCTCTCTTCGCATATGCGGAATGGGTGCTCGGCGTGCTGCGGAGTGACGCGGCGCGGTTCGTGGTCACGGCCCGGGACGCCAGCACCGGCGCGCTCCTCGCGGTCAATCCCTTCAATGGAGAGTTCGCCGCGCGGGTGGCCTTTGCGGCGCTGCTGCCACCTGCCGGCGCGCGGCCGGCCGAGTGGACCGCCGATCGGACGCGCTTCCTCGGACCACGAGGAAGCACGGGTACACCGGCAGCGGTGCAGGAGATGCGGCCGCTGGACGGTCGGGTCGGAGAGGGACTCGACCCGTGTGCCGGGTTCAGGGCTCAAATGGATCTCGCCCCAGGCGCCCAGGCCGAATGCGTCTTTCTCCTGGGTCAGGCCGCGAGCCGGGCGGAAGCCCTTACAATGGTGCGCCGGTATCAGGAGCCCGGCTCGGTGGATCGCGCGCTCGAGCAGGTGCGCGGTTTCTGGCGGGAGACGCTCAGCCGGGTCCAGGTAGAGACCCCGGCGCCTGCCATCGACCTCATGCTCAATGGCTGGCTGGCCTACCAGAACCTCGCCTGCCGGGTCTGGGCCCGGTCCGCCTTCTACCAGTCCGGAGGCGCCTTCGGCTTCCGCGACCAGCTGCAGGACGCCGCCGCGCTGATCTATCTCGACCCCGAGCTCACTCGCCGCCAGATCCTGCTCCACGCCGGTCACCAGTTCCCCGAGGGAGACGTGCTGCACTGGTGGCACCCGCCGACCGGCAAGGGGATCCGCACCCGGTTCTCCGATGACCTCCTCTGGCTGCCGTACATCACGGCGGGATACATCCGGCACACCGGCGACGACACCGTGCTCGATGCGGTGGCCCCGTTCGTGTCGGACCGTCCGCTGGCCGAAGGCGAGGATGAGGCCTTCCTGTTCCCTGCCACCAGCGGCTCAGCCGATGTGTACTCCCACTGCTGCCGTGCGCTGGACCGGTCCCTGACCCGGGGCGCGCACGGCATTCCCCTGATCGGCACGGGCGACTGGAACGACGGGATGAACCGGGTCGGTCGCGAAGGCAAGGGTGAGAGCGTCTGGCTGGGCTTCTTCCTGTATCACATCCTCGAGCTGTTCCTGCCCCTGTGCGACCGCCGGGGAGACACGGCGCGCGTGGGCCGGTATCGCGCGTATCAGGCCGAGTTGCGGACGGCGCTCGACACCGAGGGATGGGACGGGAGCTGGTATCGCCGGGCCTGGTACGACGACGGTGCCCCGCTCGGCTCCGCCGCGAGCGACGAGTGCCGGATCGACGCGATCGCCCAGGCGTGGGCCGTGCTCTCCGGAGCAGCTTCACCGGCAAAGGCGGAGCAGGCGCTGGACTCGCTGGAACGGCACCTGGTCTCGGAGCCTGACGGAATCATCCGGCTCCTCACGCCGGCCTTCGACAAGACTCCGCACGATCCGGGATACATCAAGGGCTACCTGCCCGGTGTGCGGGAGAACGGCGGGCAGTACACTCACGGCGCGCTCTGGGCGGTGCGGGCGCTGGCGGAGGCGGGACGCGCCGAACGTGCGGCACCCCTGCTCGAGATGCTGAGTCCGGTGAGCCATGGCGGGACAGCCGAGCAGGTCGCCATCTACCAGGTCGAGCCATACGTCATCGCGGCCGACGTGTACGGCGTGGCCCCGCACCTCGGGAGAGGCGGATGGACCTGGTACACCGGATCGGCCGGGTGGATGTTCCGGGTGGCGCTCGAGTCGATTCTCGGACTGACCGTGCGGGACGGCAAGCGGCTGGAGCTCCGGCCCTGCGTTCCCGACGCCTGGCCCGGCTTCACGCTGCGGTATCGGCTGCCGGGAACGGAGACCAGCTATCGGATCGTTGTCCGCCGGGGGAGCGGGGGGCAGACCGTCGCGCTGCTCGACGGAGCACCGCTCGCGATCGACCGTGGAGCGGTGCAGATCCCGCTGGCCCCCGATGGCCGGCGGCACGACGTGCGCGTGGAGCTCTGCCCCGACGTGGGACCGCGCTACCGCCCCAGGGCGGCGCCGTTGGAGCGGATCACCTCGGAGTAGAACCGGGCGCTGGCCTTCGGCGTGCGCTCCTGGGTCTCGAAGTCGACATGCACCAGGCCGAAGCGGCGGGCGTAGCCGGCACTCCACTCGAAGTTGTCGAGCAGCGACCAGGCAAAGTAGCCGCGCAGGTCTACGCCCTGGACCAGGGCCTGGTGGGCCGCGCGCAGGTGGTCGCGATAGTACCGCAGGCGCAGCGGATCCTCGACCCGACCGTCCGCCCTGGGCGGATCGTAGAAGGCGGCACCATTCTCGGTGATGTAGAGCGGGACATGCCCGTAGCGGTCCCGGACGGAGAGCAGCACGTCGGTCAGCGCCGCTGGATAGACTTCCCAGTCCGTCGTGGTGTAGGTATGGTGCGGCTGACGGACTTTCCCCGCGCGGACCGGCCAGGCAGAGGGCTCGTTGCGGGTGACTGCGCGGGTGTAATAGTTGATTCCGAGGAAATCGAGCGGCTGGCGGATCAGCGGGAAATCCGCCGCCGGGAACGCGGGCCAGGCCTGGCCGAAGATTTCGGCGAGCTCCTCCGGATAAGCGCCATGGAATACCGGATCGAGGTACTGCCGGTTCATGTAGGCGTCGGCCCGGCGGGTGGCGGCGAGATCCTCGGGCTCCAGGGATGCTGGATACTTCGGCTCGAGGTTCACCACCAGGCCGGCCTGGCTCCCTCCCGCCGCCCGAATCGCCTGCATCCCGGCGCCGTGCGCCCGAAGAAGGTTGTGGCTCGCCAGCGGCGTCTCGAACCCGCTCCGGTGTCCAGGCGCGAGGACTCCGTGCAGGTAACCGCCGTCGGTCACCACCCATGGCTCGTTGAGGGTGGTCCACATCGCGACCCGGTCGCCCAGGGCCCGGACCACCACGGTGGCGTAGTCGGCGAACCAGCCGGCCACATCGCGGTTGAGCCAGCCTCCGCGATCATCGAGGGCGGCGGGCAGATCCCAGTGGTACAGCGTCACCGAGGGCTGGATACGCCGTTCCAGCAGGAGATCGACCAGCCGGTCGTAGAAGGCAAGCCCCGCGGCATTCACTGCGCCCCGGCCCTCGGGCAGAATCCGCGACCAGGAGATGCTGAAGCGGTAGGCGTTGAGGCCGAGCTCGTGCATCAGCCGCACGTCGTCCTCGGACCTTCGATAGTGATCGCAGGCGAGGTCGCCGGTCTCGCCGTTCGCCGTCATGCCCGGCGTGTGGGCAAAGCGGTGCCAGATGCTCGGCCCAGCCCCGTCGGACAGGGGAGAGCCCTCGATCTGGTAGGCGGAGGTGGCGGCACCCCACAGGAAGCCGCGCGGGAACTGAATCGGGTCAGACATCAGCGGGGACGGTGGCGATGGCACGGGTGACGCTGGAAGGCATCCGCAAAATATACGAGGAGCGGGGCCGGGAGCACGTCGTGGTCCACGGCATCGATCTCACCGTCCAGGACGGAGAGTTCCTGGTCCTGGTGGGGCCGTCCGGCTGCGGCAAGAGCACCACGCTCCGGATGATCGCCGGGCTGGAGTCGATCACTTCGGGCACCCTCCGGATCGGCGACCGGATCGTGAACGAGGTCGCGGCCCGGGACCGGGACATCGCCATGGTGTTCCAGAACTACGCCCTGTACCCGCACATGACGGTCTACCAGAACCTGGCCTTTGCGCTCACCCTGCGGAAGCTGCCCGCGGCGGACACCACACGCCGGGTGAACGAAACAGCCGAGCTGCTGGGTCTGTCCCCCCTGCTGGAGCGGAGACCCCGCCAGCTCTCCGGCGGACAACGGCAGCGGGTCGCCCTGGGCCGTGCGATCGTCCGCCAGCCCCAGGTGTTCCTGTTCGACGAGCCGCTCTCGAACCTCGACGCCAAGCTGCGGGTGCAGATGCGCCGGGAGATTGCGGCCCTCCGCCGCCGGCTGGGCACCACCACGATCTATGTCACGCACGACCAGGTGGAGGCAATGACCCTGGGTGACCGAATCGTGGTGATGCAGGAAGGCAAGGTGCAGCAGGTGGACTCGCCGCTCCAGCTCTACCGCACCCCGGCTAACACCTTCGTCGCCACGTTCGTGGGGACCCCGCCGATGAACCTGATCCCCGGAGCCATCGCGCCGGACGGGGTCACCCATATCTCGGCAGAAGGCGACCTGTCCCTCCCGGTCCCCGAGTCGGCCAGACCGAGGGGGCTCGTCCCGGGCCGGGCGGTGATCCTCGGTATCCGTCCCGAGGCGCTCCGCTTCGGCGCGGCCGGGGCATCGTCCGTCACCGCCCTGGTGGAGGAAGTAGAGCCGCTGGGAAGCGAGACCCTGGTGAGCCTCAACGCCGGCGGCGTCGCGCTGACGGCCCGGGTAGAGGGTGGGGTATTCCCCCGCCGCGGAGAGCGGGTGGCCCTGGAGGTAGCCCCGGACGCGCTGCACTGGTTCGACGGGAGCAGCCAGACCCGGCTGACGTAGAACCGCGCTACCGCTACTCCGCCGGAACCAGTACTCCGGAGCGCGCCACGCCGATCTGCACCTTCAGATCCGGGACATCGCCCAGCGAGTCGAACGCCACCCGGCCCACCACGCCGTCGTAGGCGGGGTCGTCGTTGCCGATGCGCGCCAGGACGGTCCGTACCCGTTGCCGATCCGATCCCGCTTCGGCCAGAACCTTCGCGAGCAGGTAGACGGCGTCATACGTGGCCGCCGCGCCCTGGTCGGGCGGTCCCGCGCGCGGGTAGGCCTGCTGGTACGCCGAGACGAACTTCCGGTTTGTGGCGCTGGGGTTTCCCACGATGTAGCCGGAGGAGACGAACACCCCTTCCATGATCGCCGGATCGGTCCGTTCCGCACCGGCCATCCCGTCACCCGACAGGATGGGCAGCCCCAGCTTCGCGGCGCGGATCTGCGCCAGCACCTGCAGTCCCTCGCCCTGGTTGGCCGCCAGCACAATTGCCTGCGCCTTGCGCTCCCGCGCGATCCGGGCGAGGTACGGGCCGACATCGGTGCTGGTCGTCAGGAATGGGTCCAGCTCCACCACCTCCCCGCCCAGGCGGGAGTACTCCGCGGCGAAGGTCTGCCGCACGCCCCGCCCATAGGCATCGTTCACGTACAGCACCGCCGCCCGGCGCAACCCCTTGTCCGAAGCGAACCGGGCCAGGGCGGCGCCGTAGGCGAGATCGCTGGGGCAGAGCCGGAAGGTGAAGTCCCCCGCCCTGCTCAAGAGCGGTGACGAGGCCGATGGTGACAGCTGGACCACCGGTCTCCGCCCGCCGTTGAAGACCGGCGCCGCGGCGAGCGTCACGCTCGAATAGACTCCCCCGACCACCGCCGACACATCGGTCCCATACAGCCGCTCCGCCACGCCGACCGCGGAGTCGCTGTTGGCGTAGTCGTCGCGCAGGAGCAGTTCGAGTGGCCGCCCCCCGATGCCGCCGCCCGCGTTGATCTCCCGCGCGGCGAGCTCGGCGGCGAAGCGCGCCGGCCGCGCGCCCGGCTCGGTGAGTGACAGCGCAACCCCGAGTCGGTACGGGCTACTGTCGCCGTCGCAGGTAACCAGGGACACTGCGAGCAGGCCGCACGCGAGGCCGCCAGCGGTCGGGAGGATTCTCATCTGCTGCAGGCTCCGGGTAGTGGAGGAGCGGCCTCGGTGGAGAATTCCGCCGGATCGAGCCCGAGACAGCGGAGCACGGTCGCGGCCACTTGTGACTGGGTTGCGTTGAGGCCGGCTCCCTGACCGGCGGGCGTCGTCGGTCCGACCACGGCAAGCCAGATCTCCGCCGACCCCCTCGTCTCCCGTCCGTGATCGGTCCAGTCGCCCGGCGTGAGCCCTCGTCCGTGATCGGTCGTAATCACAAGGGTGGTGCTGCCCCGGTAGGCGGGCAGCGACTGCAGGGCGCGCCACAGGTCGCGCAGAAACTGATCGGCGCCCTGCATGGCGTCCAGCACCCGGCCGTACTTCCTGAGATGCGCGAAATCATCGGTGTCGTTGAAGGAGACGAACATCACCGGAGGCCGCTGCTGCCGGAGGAACTCCAGGGCCAGCCCGCCGGTGAAGGCGTCGAGCCGGCTCCCCTCCCATGCCGGGAGCGCGCGCTCCTGCAGGGCAGTGAGCCGGGCCAGTCCGGGCGAGCTGAAGGCCGGTGGCACCGTGTCGAATCCGGCGTTGACGTAGACGTCGCCCCGCCGGTTCGACACATAGGTCCGGAAGTTCTCCCAGCTGGCAAAGGTGACGACCTGCATCGGCCCCAGCCGGAGCCGGCGCCGGGCGAACTGCAGGATCGTTTCGTACGGGTAGCGCACCGGGTCGTTCGACGTGACCTCGGGCTGGGCCCGCCCGGTCAGGATCTCCAGATACCCAGGCGCGGAGAAGCCCTGGCTGTTGCTGATGGTGGCTCGGCCGCCGAGCGCAGGATCCCCCACCACCAGTCCCCGAGGCGCGAGCGAGTCCCAGAAGAACGGCATCACCGCCCGGCGCCGCTCGGTCCTGGTCGCGCGCCAGTAGGCCCGCCAGACGCGAGCCGAGTCGCCGATGCCGCTGCTGTCCGGATTGGCCGCGATGCTCGAGTCCATCCCGCCGAAGAACTCCGCCGGCCGGACACCGTCGAGCGTGACCAGGATGACCTTGCGCGACGGTCCGGGCGCCTGGGCCACGAGCCGAGCGCCCCCCGGCCCAGCCAGAAGCAGAAGCAGCAGGAACGCGCGCACCGCCGCTTTGGTGCCTTGGCCGGCTGAATCCGTGTCCCCGCTACAGTCGACCACAGGGCCTCCGGAACGCAGATGGGGTCCGGCGCAGCGAAACAGCAACGCAGAGGCGCGGAGAACGCAAAGGTCGCAGCGGCGTGTGGGATACGCGCCTCTGCGGCCCTCGGCGCCCTCCGCGCCCCTGCGTTGAAATGCCGACCTGATCCATCTACTACCTGGACGCATGCAACCATGCCTGCCGGGGTAAGCTGGCCCTGCGAATGGCGAGGGAAATCCGGATGCCGTACCCCAAATATGACAGGGTCCGGGCGCTGCGTCATGCGTAGACAGGATAGGCGGCATCGTACATGTTAGCGGCGACGTGAGTCGCGAGGTCGGCGGGTCGCGGCAGTGTGGCGAGACCTTCCTCGTAGGCCACCCGCGCCACCTCGGCGGCGATGGCGGCGGACACCCGACGGATTTCAGCCAGCGGGGGAAAGAGCAGACCGCTGGAGAGCGATGCCTCGGTCACCTCCCGCGCCAGGGTCTTTGCCGCCGCGTAGAACATGCTGTCCGTTACCCGCCGGGCGCGGGTGAGGATGAGCCCCAGACCGACGCCGGGAAAGATGTAAGCGTTGTTCCCCTGACCCGGCGTGAATGTTTTGCCGCTGTAGCTGACGGGGGCGAAGGGACTGCCGCTGGCAAAAACCGCGCGCCCCTCCGACCAGGCATAAGCCTGCTCGGCGGTGCATTCCGACTGGCTGGTTGGATTGGACAGGGGGAAGACCACCGGCCGCTGGTTGAGGCGGCTCATCAGTCGGATGACCGGCTCGGTGAAGGTCCCGGCCTGGGCCGACACCCCTACGATGGCCGTGGGGCGGAGCGCCTCCACCGCCGTCAGCAAGTCGGCGGCGGGGGCCGCCGCGTGGGCGTAAGGCCGCTTGTGCGCCGCCAGGTCGGTACGATCAGCGGTGACCAGGCCACCCCGGTCGACGAACCACACGTGGCGCCGGGCCTCGGCCTCCGGCGTGCCCTCCCGGACCAGCGCCGAAACGATCAGGTCGGCAATCCCCGTCGCCGCGGCGCCGGCGCCGAGGAACAGGATGCGCTGATCGGTCAGCGGCTGCCCCGTGATCCGTCCGGCCGAGAGCAGCCCCGCCAGGGTCACGGCGGCAGTGCCCTGGATGTCGTCGTTGAAGCAGCAGACCCGGTCACGGTAGCGCGCGAGCAGCTGGATCGCATTCTCCGTAGCGAAGTCCTCGAACTGGATCACCGCGTGCGGGAAGACCCGCTGCACCGCCTGCACGAACTCCTCCACCAGCTCGGCATACGGCGCGCCCCGCACCCGGCGGACCGGCCGTCCCAGGTAGAGCGGATCCTCCCTGAGCGCCTCGCGTTCAGTGCCCGTGTCCAGCGCCACCGGGAGGCATAGCGCCGGGTCAACCCCTGCGCAGGCGGTGTACAGCGACAGCTTCCCGATCGGAATCCCCATTCCGTTGGCTCCAAGATCCCCCAGTCCGAGGATCCGTTCGCCGTCGGTCACCACGATGATGCCCACCTCCGTCTCCTGCCAGTGGCCCAGGATCTCCGCCACCCGGCCGCGGTCCTCCGGCGAGAGATACAGGCCGCGGGCCCGACGGAAGATGTGCCCGAACTGCAGGCAGGCCTCGCCTACGGTCGGGGTGTAGATGATCGGCATCATCTCCTCGATGTGGTCCATCACCACCCGGTAGAAGAGATGCTCGTTCCGATCCTGAAGGCTGATCAGGTAGATGTACTTCTCCAGCGGCGTTGGCTTCCGCCGGAAGTTCTCCAGCACTCGCACCTCCTGCTCGCCGGGAGTCACCACCCTTGGCGGGAGCAATCCGCGTAAACCGAGCGCGTCCCGCTCGGCCTCGGTGAAGGCGGTGCCCTTGTTGAGCCGGGGATCGTAGATGTAGTCGAGAGGCCGGGACATGAGTTAGACGGAGTGAGGAGTGAGGAGTAAGAAGTGAGAAGTGAGAAGTGAGA
>Ga0326730_1000095_pt1 | contig 26323 bp, 27 predicted proteins | sample MHFSIPfraction_3_FD_207740 | JGI IMG/M metagenome (GOLD analysis project Ga0326730, IMG submission 207740) | Lab enriched peat soil microbial communities from Michigan Hollow, Ithaca, NY, United States - MHF7AN SIP fraction | ecosystem: Environmental > Terrestrial > Soil > Wetlands > Peat...
GCTCGAATACTTCCGCATCCTCAATGCGCCGAAGTGAGCAGGTGCGTCTCACGGTCGTGCTGACCGTGGTGGCGATCGCCGCGCCCATCGCCGGGGGCCTCGACGCCCAGGCGATCAGCCAGGGGTTTGAGCTCGAGCGCCAGGGGCGGGTCGAGCAGGCCGCCGCGATGTACCAATCGGTGCTGCGTGGCGACTCCGCGAGTCTCCCGGCGCTGCTGGGACTGGAACGCGTGCTGCCGCCGCTCGGTCGCCTGGGGGAGTTGCTCCCGCTGGTGCAACGCGCCCTGCTGGTGGACTCGGGTCCCCAGGTGCGTGCCCTCGCCGTTCGCACGTTCACCGCGCTGGAGGAGAACGACAGCGCGGCGGCGCTGGTGCGTCGCTGGGCCGCGGGGCGACCCGGCGACCCCGGGCCGTGGCGGGAATGGGCCATCGCGCTGGAGGATCACCAGCGGTTCGAGGAGGCTCGCAACGCCCTCATGGAGGGCCGGGAGGCGTTGGGGACTCCCACGGCGCTCGCCATCGAGCAGGGGGAGCTGGAGCAGCGCGTCGGTGATTGGCAGGCGGCGGCGCTCGCGTGGGCGACGGCGGCCACCGAGCCTCAGCAGCTGCCGAACGCGGTGGGCCAGCTCGAGGACGCCCCGGTGGATCAACGTGATCGAGTGATCCATGCGCTCACGGTGTCCGGCGCTTCGATCCCGGCGCGACGCATCGCGGCGGAGCTGCTGCTGGGATGGGACCAGCCCGATCGCGGATGGGAGACGCTCGCGGCGACGCTCGATCCGCCGAGTCCGGAGGCGGGGCTCGCCTTGCGCCGGTTCGCCGAGCGGGCGACGGGGTCGGCGGTGGCGGTGCGCCGCGTGCGCGGGCTCGCGCTCGCCCGGCTCGCCGACTATCTGCCGGCGCCGCTCGCGGCCCGCATGCGTGCCGAGGCGGCGCGTGCCCTGCTCGACGCCGGAGACCGGACCGCGGCACGGGCCGAGCTGGCCAAGCTCGCCGGGGATCCGGCGGCGCCGGCCGAGGCGAAGTCGCTGGCCCAGAGCGCGCTGGTGGATGCGGCGCTGGCCGACGGCCAGCTCGACAGCGCGGCCAGCGGCCTGGCGCGACTCGAGGCGGATCCCCGCACGAGCAGCGAAGAGCGCGAGCGGCTGCGCTACGGGCTGGTCGCCGCCTGGATCCGGACGGGTCGGCTCGACCGGGCCGAAGAGGCGCTCGGCCCCGATTCGAGCGTGGAGGCGCTCGCGTTGCATGGCTGGGTGCACCTGTATCGTGGGGAGCTGAAGGAGGCGGCCGACGCGTTCCGCACGGCGGGGCCGTATGCGGGCGACCGTGAGACCACGACGGCGCGGACCGCGATGCTCGCGCTGCTGGAGCAGATCGACGCGGAGCGGAACCCGGAGTTGGGGGCCGCGCTGCTCGTGCTGGCACGTGGGGATTCGAGCGGCGCAGTTGCGGCGCTGCGGCGCGCAGGTGAGCACATGGGGAGTGGACGCCCCGATGTCCTGCTGCTCGCCGGCCGGATCGCCGCCGGTCTGGGCGGTGGGTCGCAGGAGGGGACAGCGGCGGACCTGTTCTCCGAGGTCGTCCGAACCGGCGGGGCGGGAGCGGCAGCGCCGGCGGCCGAGCTCGAATGGGCGCGGATCCTTCTGCGGCAGGCGAAACCGGCGGACGCCGTCGCGCACCTGGAGCATTTGATTCTCACCTATCCCGCGAGCGCCGTCGTGCCCGAAGCGCGCCGCGAGCTGGAGCGGGCGAAGGGGTCGATTCCGCGCTCATGAGGCGGCGTGCGTTCGTGGGGACGCTTGGGCGGATCGGCGGATGGGCGGTTGGCGCCGATCTACTGGGATTGTATCCGGCAATCCGCCAATCCGACAATCCGTCGCTCTTGATTCCGATGGACGATTCCCAGTCCGACCACCTCAAGGCGTACGGCGTCACCTACCGCGTGATCCAGGCCGGCGGCAAGGCCGAGTGGCTCTTGAACTACCGCGGCGGATCGTTCCTGCTGCCCGACGCCCAGACGATCCGGCGCGACGCCGCGCTCAATGGCGTGACCGTCGAGGCGGTGGACGGCGGGCAGGTGAGTGCGGTGCGCGGAGAGATCGCGGGAACGAACGCCGACGCGGTGCCGCTCGAGAAAGCCCCCAAGGTCGCCGTGTACGTGCCGCCGAACGCGCAACCGTGGGACGACGCGGTGACCATGGCGCTGCAATACGCCGGGATCCCGTTCGAGAAGCTGTGGGATCCTGAGGTGCTCGCCGACGGCCTGCGCACCTACGACTGGCTGCACCTGCACCACGAGGACTTCACCGGGCAATACTCGAAGTTCTTCCTCATCTACACGGGCCAGCCGTGGCTTGCGGAGATGGTCCGCTTCAATGACGCCGCCCGCCGCCAGCTGGGGCTGGCCTCGGTGCCGGACATGAAGAAGGCCGTGGCCCGGGCCATCCGGGCCTACGTGGACCGCGGCGGGTTCCTGTTCGCCATGTGCACGGCGACCGAGACGATCGATCTGGCGCTGGCGGCGCACGACGTGGACATCGCCGCCAGTTTCGCGGACGGCACGCCGATGGATCCCGCCGCGGACGCGAAGCTCGACTGGACCCAGACCTTCGCCTTCACGGGCGGGCACCTGGAGCCCGACCCGCAGGTGGCGAGTTTCTCGGACATCGACGGGCACCAGGTGAACGCCGGGCCGCGGCGCCAGCCGCTCGGCGCGTTCAAGCTGTTCAACTTCAGCGCCAAGATCGATCCGGTGCCGACGATGCTGGTGCAGAACCACCGCGAGGTGATCCCCGACTTCTACGGACTCACCACGTCGTTCATGCGGGAGCGGCTGAAGCCCGGCGTCAGCGTGCTGGCCGACGAGGAGGGCGCGCCGTGGGTGAAGTACGTCCACGGGGATCTGGGGAAGGGCACCTGGACCTTCTTCGGCGGCCACGATCCGGAGGATCCGCAGCACCAGATCGGCGATCCGCCCACCGACCTCTCGCTCCATCCGCACTCGCCCGGCTACCGGCTGATTCTCAACAACGTCCTGTTTCCCGCGGCGAAGAAGCGCGAGCTGAAGACGTGAGCGCCGAGCGGCTCGCGGCGGCGGTACGCGACCTGTTGCGCGAGGAGATCGCCGCGGCTCGGGGACGCGAGGTGTCGTTCGTCGTCCGCGCGGACGGGGACGGCGCGATCGTCGAGGCGCGGGTCGTGGCGCGGGGCACCGTGGACGCCGTGCTCGCCCTCCCCGGGGCGGCGCGACGCGGCGAGATGCTGCTGCACAACCATCCCAGCGGTGTGCTGGAACCGTCGGGCGCCGACCTGTCGGTGGCGGCACGGCTGCACGACGACGGCGTGGGGTTCGGGATCGTGAACAACGAGGTCACCGAGCTCTACGTGGTGGTCGAGTGCCCGCGGGCGCGCGCCGCGGTGCGGATCGATCCGGTGGACACGGCGCGTTTGCTCGGCAGCGACGGCCCCGTGGCAGACGCCATCGGGCCGGACAGCTTCGAGGACCGCCCGGCGCAGCGGGACATGGCGGCCTACATCGCCGACGTCTACAACGATGGCGGGGTGGCGTTGCTCGAGGCCGGAACGGGCGTGGGGAAGTCGTTCGCCTATCTGGTGCCGGCCCTGATGTGGGCGCAGGCGAACAGCGAGCGGACCGTCGTGTCCACCAATACCATCAACCTCCAGGAGCAGCTGGTCGGCAAGGACCTGCCGATCCTCGCCCGCGCGCTCGCCACGCCGGACCACGAGCCGACCTTCGCGCTGCTGAAGGGCTGGCGCAACTACCTGTGCCTCGCCCGGCTGGAGCAGGCCCGCGGCGCCCAGGAGACGTTGTTCGAGACGAACCGCGCGACGGAGCTGGAAAGCATCGCCGCCTGGGCGACCCGCAGCGCCGACGGCAGTCTCGCCGACCTCGCCGACGATCCGTCCGACGACGTGTGGGACGCGGTCGCCGCGGAGTCCGACCTGTGTACCCGGATCAAGTGCCCGCATTTCGAGCGCTGCTTCGTGTTCCAGGCGCGCCGCCGCGCGGCCGAGGCGGACGTCGTGGTGGTGAACCACCACCTGCTCGCCTCCGACCTCGCCGTCCGGCTCGCCGCCGACAACTGGCTGGAGGCGGCCGTGCTGCCGCCCTACCGCCGGCTCATTCTCGACGAGGCCCATCACCTGGAGGACGTCGCCGCGGCGCACCTGGGCGCCCAGGTGTCGCAGCTGGGCGTGCAGCGACTGCTGGGGCGCCTCGAGCGCGGCGGCCGGGGCCTGCTCCCCGCGCTGCACGCCGAGCTGTCGGCGCGCGACGACCTGCTCTCCGCCGCGAGCCGGGACCTGCTCGAGCAGCGGCTGCTCGACGCCCTCCGGGCCGCGCGCCGCGGCGCCGAGGAGCTGTTCGCGCTGCTGTCGCGCCGTCTGGACAAGGAGACGATCCTGCGGCTCACCGAGACGTTCGCGGACGATCCCGTGTGGACCGAGGGATTGGAGGTGGCGCTCGACAACCTGTTGACCGCGTTCCTCGGGTTGCGCGATGGCGTCGAGACGATCGCCGACCGGCTGTCGCTGCAGGACGGAGGCGAACGTCCGGCGGCGCTCGTGGGCGAGCTGCGCGGCGTGGTGCGGCGGCTCGATCTGGCGGCGCGCGGCCTGACCGCCAGCCTGCGGCCGGGCCGGGACGCCGCCGACGGCGGACCATCGGTGCGCTGGCTGGAGCGCCGCGGCAAGAAGGCCGCGAACCTCTCGCTCGCCGCCGTGCCGCTCGACCTGGCCTCGATTCTGAAGGAGGCGCTGTTCGACCGCGTCGAGACCGTGGTCCTGACCAGCGCGACGCTCGCGACCGGAAACGACTTCTCATTCCTCGAAGAGCGTCTGGGGCTGTCGTTGCCGCCCAGCCGCGTCGTGACGCGCGAGGTGCTGCCGTCGCCGTTCGACTTCGGCTCGCAGTGCCTCTTCGGCATTCCGACCGATCTACCCGAGCCGCGCGACGACGCCGACGGCCACGATGCCGCCGTGGCGCGCGTGCTGATCGAGCTGGCGCACGCGTCGGACGGGGGCGTGTTCTGCCTGTTCACGAGCCACCGCGCGCTGCGCCGGGCGGCCGAGGCGGTCCGGGGGCGTGTGGGCGCGCGCTGGCCGCTGCTGGTGCAGGGCGAAGATCAGCGCGACCGGCTGTTGCGCCGGTTTCGCGAGTCGGGCAACGCCGTCCTGCTGGGGACCGATTCGTTCTGGGAGGGCGTCGACGTGCCGGGCCGCGCGCTGCGCGTGCTGATTCTCGCGAAGCTGCCCTTCAAGGTGCCGAGCGACCCGCTGACCGCCGCGCGGCTGGAGCGCCTGGAGCAGCGCGGGCTGGACGGCTTCAGCCACTACCTGGTGCCGCACGCCGCGCTCAAGCTCAAGCAGGGCTTCGGCCGCCTGATCCGGAACCGCACCGACACCGGGGCGGTCGTGCTGCTGGACCGGCGCGTCGTCACCAAGCGCTACGGCGCGCTCATTCTCGACGGGTTGCCGCCCGCGAGTCGGGTCGTCGCCAATTGGGAGGAGATTCGGGACGCGTGCGAGGAGTTCTTCGCCCGGCATGAGGCCGCGTCCCGGGCCAGCTAGACCCCCCGGACCGAACAACGCCGCTGCGGCGTACAACGTAGGGCTAGGGGTACGCTGTAGGGCTAGGGGTACGCTGAATCGACATTTCCCGACAAGGAGGACGCATGCGTGGGGTGAGCACCGTGTGGCGGTGTGCAGGGATCGTGGCGCTCGGCGTAGTGGGGTGCGCACCGGCGGGTGGCTACGGAGGCGGACCACCCCCCGGACGGGCAGAACCCGCGTCGAATCGCCGCTTCGTGAATCCGGGCACCCTGGCCGCGCTGGACGGCTTCACCCATGCCATCCGGATCGGGTTCACGACCTACATCTCGGGCGAGGTGCCGCTGGACAGCGCCGGACAGCTGGTGGGGCGCGGGGATATCGCGGCGCAGGCGAAACAGGCGTTCTCCAACCTGGCCCTGGTGCTCCGCATCGCCGGCAACGAGCCGTCCGACATCGTGAAGCTCACCGTGTACGTGGCCGATCTGCATCCCGGGGATGTGGCGGCGATCCGGGCGGCCGCGCCCGCGTTCTTCCCCGACCGCGACCCGCCGGCGGGGATCGTGGTGGGCGTGGCCTCGTTGCCGCGGGACGGGATGCGCATCGCCGTGGATGCCATCGCGATAGCGCCGTCGTTGTTCCGGCCGCGCACCGAGCGGTAGTAGTAGATTGAGATTGGAGGACGGTGGAGGACATCCACCACCCTCCACAACGGAGGTTACAGCGTGACGAAGCTGAGCAAACGAGTCGCCGATCTGCCGGGGTATCCGATGGCCGAGATCCCGGCGATCAAGCGTCGCCTGATCCAGCAGGGCGTCGATATCATCGACGTCGGAGCCGGGGACGCGGACTTCGCGCCGCCCGAGATCGCGGTGGAGGCGCTGGCCCGTGCATCCCGGGATCCCGCGATGAGCCGCTATGCGTTTCAACTCGGCCTGCCGGCGTTCCGGGAGGCCGCGGCCCGCTTCCTGAAACGGCGATTCGACCTCACCGTCGATCCGTTCACCGAGCTGCACCCGCTGTTGGGATCGAAAGAGGGCATCGCGCACCTGGCGATGGCCGTGCTCGATCCCAGTGACCTCGCCATCGTGCCCGAGCCGGGCTACGCCGTGTACCACGGCGGGACGATCCTGGCGAATGCCACGCCCCATCTGGTCCCGCTCACGCCACGCACCGATTTCCTGCTCGAGATGGAGGAGCTGCCGGCCGACGTCGCGCGCCGCGCCAAGCTGGTCTACCTGAACTATCCGAACAACCCGACCGCGGCGGTCGCCCCCCGCGACTACCTCGAGCGGACGGTGGCCTTCTGCCGCCGGCACGACATCCTCATCGTGTACGACAATCCGTACAGCGAGATCACGTTCGACGGGTATGTCGCCCCCAGCATCTTCGAGATTCCGGGGGCCCGCGACGTCGCCGTGGAGTTCCATTCGCTCTCGAAGAGCTTCTGCATGACGGGGTGGCGGCTGGCGTGGGCGGTGGGCCGTGCAGATCTGATCGCGGCGATGGCCCGGGTGAAGAACTACGTGGACACGGGCGTCTTCCTGGCGGTCCAGGCGGCCGGCGCGGTGGTGCTCGATCGCGCCGAGGAGCTGGCGCGCGGCTACGTGACGCGGTTCCAGGAGCGGCGCGACGCCATGGTGGACGCGCTGCGGACGGAGGGCTTCGAGGTCGAGAAGCCGCGCGCCACGCTGTATCTGTGGATCCCGTTGCCGGACGGCATGGCGTCGGCGGCGTTCCAGCGCCGCGCGCTGGAGGAAGTCGGCGTCGTGACCCTGCCGGGGACGGCGTTCGGGGCGGGGGCCGAGGGATTCTTCCGGATCGCACTCACGGTCGCGACGCCGCGGCTGGTCGAGGCCGCGCAGCGGCTCGGCAAGGTACTGGCCGCTGTTTGAATTCCGGCGGACCCGCACGGGCCCCACGGCCTGGATCGTCGCCGCGCTGCTGCACATCGCGGCGTTCGGGATCGCGATCGCGCTACGGATCGAGTTCCGGCGTCCGCCGGTCCAGTACATCCAGATCGCTCCGGAGCCGGAGCTGCCGCCGTACGTCGGCGTGCGCGCCGGGCGCGGGCCCGTGAAGCGGATGGGGCGGGGGCAGGTGCGGCCGCCCCCTCCGGTGGCGGTGGTCGAGCAGCCGCCCGACACCGTCGCGAGTGCGCCGCCGGTCACAGCCGCGCCGGCGGCACCACCGCGGCCCGGCCTCATCCTGACGCCCGGGGTGGGCGATGGGCGGCTGTGGGTGAACCCGCGTCCGGCGCTCCCCGAGGACGTCGCCGACGCGATCTACGAGGACCACGCGCCGCGCGACTCGATGATCGTGTCGCGGCTGCGCGCGATGGTGGACTCGCTCAACGTCATCATCGACTCGGAACAGCGCGAGCACCGGCCGCCGTCGTGGGTGGCGCGCGGCGCGGACGGGAAGCCGGTGTGGGGGTTGGATCCCAGCGGGCTGTACGTGGCGGGGATCAAGATCCCGGCGCCCGCGCTGGCGCTGCTGGGCAGCCTGTTGCCGCCCGGGAACTACGACGAAGCCGTGCGTCAACGCCATCTCGCCGACATGCGTGCCGACCTGATGCAGGCGGCGACACGGGCCGAGAATCTGGAGCAGTTCCGCCGCTACGTGCGGGAGCTGCGGGCGCGCAAGCAGGCCGAGCGGGACGCCGAGCGGCGCCAGCGCGGCGACACGGCGAGCGCGACGCCCTAGGAGGCCGCCTCGAGCCGTCGCAGGGCCGAGTCTTTCCCGATCACAAACAGCAGCTCGTTCACCGGCTCGCTCACCGTGCCACCCGTCAGGGCGATGCGGATCGGCTGGAAGATCTTGCCCGCCGGCACGCCGCGCTGGTCGGCCAGAGCGCGCAGCCCCTTCTCCAACGATTCGGTCGTCCACTCCGCGCCGCGCAGCGCGGCGATCGCCGCCTGGAGTGCACCCTTGTAGCCCTTGGGGTCCTTCGCGATCTCCTGTTGGGCCTTCTCGTCGATCGTCACGTGCCTCGCGTCGAGCCGCACGGCGACCTGTTTGGCGACATCGATCGTCGTGCGCGAGCGGGTCTTCACGGCCGTGATGGCCCGGAGCACCGCCGCCTCGTCCCCGGCCACGCCCTGGGCGGCGAGCTGCGGCGCCACGATGGGGAGCAGCACTTCGGCCGACGCCGCCGAGAGATACTGCCCGTTCATCCACTCGAGCTTCGTCGTGTCGAACACCGCGGCCTTTTTCTGGACGCCGTCGAACGAGAACAGCTGGACCATCTCCTCCTGCGTCATGATCTCGCGGTCACCGCCGGGGCTCCAACCGAGCAGCGCCAGGAAGTTGCGCATCGCGGCGGGGAGGATGCCCATGTGCTGGTAGTCGCCCACGGCGGTGGCGCCGTGGCGCTTTGACAGCTTCTTGCCGTCCGGCCCGTTGATCATGGGGACGTGACCGAAGACCGGGGGCTGCTTGCCCAGCGCCCGGTAGAGGGCGATCTGCTTGGGCGTGTTCGAGATGTGGTCGTCGCCGCGCAGCACGTGGCTGATCTGCATGTCCACGTCGTCCACCACCACAGCCAGGTTGTAGATCGGGGTGCGGTCGGTGCGCAGGATGACGAAGTCCTTCAGGTCCTCGCCCTGGAAGCTGATGCGCTCGTGCACCGCGTCGTCCCAGGCGATCTCACCGGGCGGCATGCGGAAGCGGATCGCGCCCTCATCGACGTACGCCTTCCCCTCGGCGAGCAGCTGGTCGGCTGCCGCCTGGTGGCGCGCAATCCGGGCGCCCTGGAACACGAGCTCCTCGTCCCAATCGAGGCCGAGCCAGGTGAGGCCGTCCAGGATGACCTTGGTGTGCTCGTCGGTGGACCGTTGCTTGTCGGTGTCTTCGATGCGCAGCAGGAACTGGCCGCCGGTGTGGCGGGCGTAGAGCCAGTTGAAGAGGGCTGTGCGGGCGCCGCCGACGTGGAGGTAGCCCGTCGGGGAGGGAGCGAAGCGAACGCGTATGGGCATCGTGACGATCGTTGTAGTTGGGAGGTCCCGGACACGAGTATCCCCTGGGGAGCGCTGCGAAGCAAGTCTCATGATGCGTTTGCCGGTTCTTCATGAGAACTCCCGTAGCCTCGGACAAAGCTGTTGGCGACTGGGATTCCTCCATAAAGGAGCTGCGGATGCGCATGCGTGCATGGTTCCTCCTCATGGGACTGGCCGTTCCTGTGAGTGCTCGGGCGGGCGCCCCACCGGAGTGGGCCAGGCGGTACATGGCCGACTATACGACCGCCATCCCCAGCTTCTCGCGCCAGACCGGTCTGGCGTGCAACGTCTGCCACATCGCCTTCCCGCAGCTCACGGCCTTCGGGCGTCTCTTCAAGCTCAACGGCTACACGCTGACCGGCCTGCAGACCGTCAACACGGGGGAGGAGAGTCCCTCGCTCAAGATCAACCTGATCCCTCCCGTCTCGGCGATGCTGGTGACGTCGCTGACGCAGACCGCCAAGGCGCAGGCCGGCGCGCAGAACGGCAACGTCGAGTTCCCCCAGGAGCTGAGCATTTTCCTGGGAGAGGAGATCACCCCACGGCTCGGCACGTTCATCCAGCTCACGTATGAGTCCGCGGAGGGCTCGATCGCGCTGGACAACGTGGATCTCCGCTATGCCAACCACACGGAGGTGGCGTCCAAGCCGGTGATTTACGGGTTCACGTTGAACAACAACCCCACGGTGCAGGATGTGTGGAACAGCACACCGGCGTGGGGCTTTCCGTTTTCCACTTCGGCGGTCGCTCCGACGCCGGCGGCGGCGACGCTCGTCGACGGCGGTCTCGGTCAGCAGGTGGCGGGGCTCGGTGCCTACGCATTCTGGAACAACCTGTTGTACGGCGAAGTGACGGCCTACCGCTCCGCGCAACAGGGCGGCGCCCATCCGCCCGACGGTAGCTCCGAAGCGATCACCAAGGGGTTCACCCCCTATTGGCGTCTGGCCCTGTCGCACGCATTGGGGGCGGGCAACCTCGAGGTCGGCACATTCGGGTTGTCGTCCCACCTCTATCCGACGGGCGTCACGGGTGCGACCGACCGCTTCACCGACGTGGCGCTCGACGCGCAGTACGAGCGGAAGCTGGGCAGCGGGAACCTGTTTGCCCATGCGACGTGGATCCACGAAGCCCAGGTGTTGGATGCCAGCGCCGCCGGCGCTAAGAACACGCTGCATACATTCCGGGCCGACGTTACGGCGCTCACAGCGACCCGCGTCGGTGGATCGCTGGGGTACTTCACGACGGGGGCCCCGAACAGCAACGGGATTCTCGCCGAAGTCCAGTTCATGCCGTGGCTCAACACACGGTTTGCGGCCCAGTACATCCTCTACAGCAAGTTCGATGGCGCGAAGACGAACTATGACGGCGCCGGCAGGAACGCCGCGGACAACAACACGCTATACCTGATGACGTGGTTGGTGTTCTAGAGGCAAGAGCCGCCGGTCACGCTGCGTGGCCGGCGGCTCTATCTTTCTCAGGGTGGGGAACGGAGAGGGGGGGATTCGAACCCCCGATAGGGCTTTTGACCCTATAGCGGTTTAGCAAACCGTCGCCTTCAGCCACTCGGCCACCTCTCCCCCTTCGAGGGCGCAGTATAGCGGGGCGCCCCAGCGCTCGCCAGCCACTTTTGGCCGCCCCCGTCATTCTTGACCGGAACGATCGCGCGCGTACGATAGTGGCATGGGTCGGCTCTGTCCCCGGGTTGCCGCATCGCTCTGCACCCTCGTCACGCTCATCGGGCTGGCGTGTGTGTTCGATTCCCCGGAGAATCCCGATCCCCTGACGATCAACGGGACCTGGCGCTTCACGGAAGCCATGGTGGACCCGCTGCGCAGCCTCGCGTGCACCGATACGGGCGTGTACGACATCAGCCAGGTGCGCGACAGCTTCTTCGGCACCTATCAGCAAACCGGTGTCTGCACGAGTCCGCAGGGCGCCCTCTCCAATCGGCAGCGCGGCACCGTGACGGGAGGCCGGATCCTCGGCAACCGGATTCAGTTCCACGTGCCGGAGAACTGCGACTACAACGGCGCCCTCACGGGCTCTCCACCCGCCCAGGTCGCGGGGAAGACGTACTGTATCCTGCGCGACGCCAACGGTACCGTCGTCTACAGCTACGAAGGGGAGTGGCAGGCCATCCGCTAGCCTCGACGCTCGCCGCGCTCGAGCGGCGCGTCATTGCCTGCACCCGCTGCCCGCGGCTCGTCGCGTACCGGCGCCGCGTGGCCCGGCAGAAGCGCCGTGCGTTCGCGGATCAGCGCTACTGGGGGCGCCCCGTGCCGGCATGGGGCGATCCCGCCGCCCGGCTCGTGATCGTCGGGCTCGCGCCCGCGGCCCACGGCGCCAACCGGACGGGCCGGATGTTCACGGGGGATTCGAGCGGCGATTGGCTGTACGCGGCGCTGCATCGCTACGGATTCGCGAGTCGACCGACCGCGCGCAGTCGCGACGACGGTCTCACGCTGCGCGATTGCTGGATCACCGCCGCGGCCCGCTGCGCCCCGCCGGGGAACAAACCGCTGCCGCTGGAGCTGGAGCGCTGCCGGCCGTTTCTCTCGGGAGAGCTCGCCCGGCTGTCGCGGCGACGCGTGATCCTCGTGCTGGGCCGCATCGCGCACGACGCCTATCTAAAGGCGGCGGGGTGGTGGAGCCTGCTGCCCCCGGCCGGACGTCCGCGTTTCGCGCATGGCGCCGTGACCCGACTGCCCGACGGCACGGTGCTCATCGCGTCCTATCACCCGAGCCGGCAGAACACGAACACCGGGAAGCTCACCCGGACGATGTGGTACGCGGTGTTCCGGAAGGCCCGTCGACTGGTGGACGGCTAGGTGCCGACGAGGGCCGCGTCGGCCCTCGCCGCGACGGTCGGGAGCCCACCGCTCCCGCCCAGGGGAGAAGTGATCCCGGGATCCGACTGACCAGCCTGCACGCCGCTCGGCGCCATCACGACGCTGATCCCCTCGACGGAAGCGGCGGGCGCGACGGCCGGCGCCGGGACCGGGACCCCGCGACGGTTCAGCTGCCGCAGGTACCCGGGGAGGACGCGCCACAGCCGCGCCTCGGCCTCGCCCGCGGAGTTGCCTTGGACCATGCAGCCCGGCAGCTCGTCGAAGGTCGCCATCCACCATTCCACGCCGTCGGGCCGGGCCTCGGGCCAGTGCAGCCGGACGTGATAGGCGGGCAGAGGACGGAGCGACTGGATGAGGCTGTGCATCGTTCGGGTCAGGCGTCCTTGAGCGCGCGGATCAGGTGGGTCGCGTAATCGACGACATAGTGCGAAAGGGGTCCGCCGATCGGCACCGTCATGTGCAGCTGCGGATGGTCGGGGTGGATCCAGAACAGCGCCCGCTCCGGCGTTTCCGTGTCGACGGGACCGCCGTGCACGAAGCCCCAGGCCTCCAGCAGGGCGCCCACCTCGAGTCCCCCGGTCGTCCGGCCGGGACGCGACAGGTCGGTGAGCAGGGTCATCCCCTGATCGATGCTCGCGCGGCCGGTCATGTTTCCCGCCCGAGCACTCGGAGCGGGAGCGCCACGCGGCTCCGGCCCGCTTCGATCAGGAACCGGTACCGCCCCGGTCCGCGAAAGGTCGTATTGGTGAGCTGGTAGATCAGGTTGGTGCCGGGCGCGACGCCGTGCGGGATATGGCCGAAACTGACTCGGGTGGTCTGCTCGAATATCCGCCGTCCCACGTCGTCCACGAGCCGGACGCGCACGGTCCGCTCCCGAGAATCATCTCGCGCCTCGAGTTGGAGGCGGACGGCGAGCACCATGCGCGGGTGAACAGCCGGGAACGCGTCGGCGAAGATGGTGTCCAGAATCCCCTGGACGTTGAGCTTGTCGCCGGGGCCGACACTGGCGGCGTCGGCGATCGCGACGAGCGTGGCCCTCACCAGCTCCTCCCCTCGGGAACGGCACGAAACATCCCACCTTCCAGGCGGGCCGCAAATGGCGTGCCGCGAGCAGGGAGTGCCCGCCGGTCTGGCTAGCGGGGAGCCGGCTCGAGCCGCGCCAGGTCCCGCAGATTCCGCACGAACCGGGCCACTAGCAGCGCCAGCATGCCGAGCGCGGCAGCGGCGCACACGGCGTCGGCCACGAGGCGGATCGGCACGCCCGCGAGCCCCGGCACGTGGCGGTGCAGCGCGAGCCCCGTGTTGAGGGCGATCAGGATGAGCCGGACCTCGGTGGGGCCCAGCCGCCCGTAGCCGAGGCGGAACGCGCCGAACACCGCCGACTCGAGGTACACGTTGATCGACAGCGCGAGATAGACGACCACGAGACCCAGCGCCACGCCGAGGCTGACATAGGGCGAAAGGCCCAGCCCGATCCCGATCGCCGCGGTGGCGTACGCATCCACGGCATGGTCCAGGTAGTAGCCGTAGCGCGGGCGCTCGACGCCGCGCACGCGCGCCAGGGTGCCGTCGAGGCTGTCGCCCAGCCAGTTGATCACCAGGGCGACACTTGCACCCCAGAGCCACCCGGGGTGGACTCCCGACAGGGCGTAGGCGACCCCGGCCGCGGTCGCGGCCAGAACGCCGAGCGCCGTGAGCTGGTCGGACGTGACCCAGCGGGGCAGCCGCGCGGCGATCCCCCGCAGCAGGCGCCGCTCCGGTCCGGCAAGCAGAAAGGTCAATTCCCGTTTGGCGTCGCTCACTCGATCCTCCGGCCTGGTTCGGAGGCAGGCTACGCGATGCCTGTCAAGCGGATTTCAAGTTGCGGAGCACACGGAGTTGCGGTCATTTCGCAGTGTGACCCAGGACGTTCGACGGGCGCCCTTCGGCGCGTTGCCCCCCCCCGACGGCCGGACGGTCGAGGCCTTCACGCTGGTGAATGCCCACGGGATCGAGCTGCGGGCGATCACCTACGGGGGCATCATCGTCTCGCTCAAGACTCCGGATCGCGCCGGGAGTCAGGCCGACATCGTGCTGGGGTTCGACTCGCTCGCGGGGTATCTGCCCAACGCGTCGTACTTCGGAGCCATCGTCGGTCGCTATGCGAACCGCATCGCCCGCGGCCGGTTCACGCTCGACGCCACGACCTACCAGCTCGCCACCAACAACGGGACGAACCATCTGCACGGCGGCGTGCGGGGCTTCGACCAGGCCATATGGCAGGGCTCGCCTTTCCGGAACGACGACGGAGTGGGCGTCGTGTTGACGCACACGAGCCCGGACGGGGATGAAGGATTCCCCGGCACGCTCCAGGCGCAGGTCACCTACACGCTCACGCGTGGCGACGAGCTGATCGTGGACTACGCGGCCACGAGCGACCGGCCGACGCCCGTGAACCTCACCCAGCACAGCTACTTCAACCTGGCGGGGGCGGGGTCGCGGGACATTCTGGACCACCGGCTGACGATCGATGCCGACGCCTACACCCCCGTCGACGCGACCCTCATCCCCACGGGCGAGCGGACCCCGGTGGCCGGCACGCCGTTCGACTTTCGCAAACCCACGGCGATCGGGGCGCGCATCGAGGCGGACCATCCCCAGCTGCGCTACGGGGGCGGCTACGATCACAACTTCGTGCTGAACGGTGCGGGGAAGGACGGCGGGCTCGTTCACGCGGCGCGACTCGTGGAGCCCGCGAGCGGACGCACACTGGACGTCTCCACCACGGAGCCAGGGCTACAGGTCTATTCGGGCAACGGACTCGACGGCAGCCTCAGGGGGAAGGGCGGCCACGCGTATACGCACCGCAGCGGGCTGGCGCTCGAGACGCAGCATTTCCCCGACTCTCCCAATCAGCCCGATTTTCCTTCCACGATCCTCCGGCCGGGGCAGGAGTACCGGTCGCGGACGGTCTTCGCGTTTGGCGTGTCGCGCTGAACATCGGCCAGGGTCGGTCAGCCGCACATCACGCGCATGCGGCGCCACACCGCCCGGAATCCTCCGCGCAGCTTCTCGCCACCGGCAAACGTCAACTCGGCTAGACCCGTGAGTGAGGAATCGTCGGTCGCCGGCGCGAAGCCGATGCGCGCCGCCGCGGCGAGCTGGCAGTCGTCCGGAGCAGCGCAGCGGGTGGCCACGCCGATTTGCTCGTCGGCGGGCCACGCGAAGGTCTGTCCCGCGAGGGTCGCGACGCCGCGCCACACGGAGATGCGAAGCTGGGGCCAGGGAAAGTCGGTCGAGTCGGCCGCCCGTGCCGTGAGGTAGAGGGTCACCGCGGGACCGTCCCACGGTGCGCAATCGGCGACCGCATACGCGTACGGATAGCCCGGCGGGGGATTCGCGGGCGGAGCCGATGTCTGGCCGCGGCAGGCACCGAGCGCGCCGAGGGCAACGAGAGACCAGCGGGTGGGGTTCATGTGGCGGATGGTCCCTTTCGGATCCAGGTACCGAGGCTTGGGAGAGCCTAGACCGGGTCGCGAGGGCCCGCAAGCGGCTCCCCACCATCCTCTGACATGCCCGCCTTGCCGTCCGGCGGCAACGCGGTCACTATCCCTGCCTGACCCTGTCGGACTCCTTCTACGAGGTACGTCAGCATGCACCGAATCTCATTCGTCGCCGCGACCCTGCTCCTCGTTTCCGGGCGGCTCGCGGGACAGCAGGCGCCCGCGCATGACCCGGACCAGGCGGTGGCGGGCGGAGGCGTCTTTCCCAGCGGCTGGCAAGTGCGCACCGAGCGCAACGCGCCCCTGGGGCTGGTGAAGTTCATCGCCATGGGGGGCGGCTATCACGCCACCATGGGGCCCGCCGCCATCATGTGGCGCGATGCCGACGTGGCGACCGGCAACTACCACACCGTCGCGACGTTCACCCAGACGAAGGCGCCGATGCATCCCGAAGCCTACGGCTTGATCTTCGGCGGCCAGCACCTCGCCGACTCGGCGCAGTCCTACACCTATTTTCTGGTCCGCGGCGACGGCAGCTTCAGCATCCGGCGTCGTGCGGGATTCGCCAACAAGCCGACGGCGATCGTGGAGTGGACGCCGAACGCCGCGGTGCACAAGGCGGACAGCACCGGCGCGGCGACGAATGAGGTGGCCGTCCTGGTGAATGACGGGAAGGTGAGCTTCACGGTCAACGGCACCGAGGTCTACAGCACCACCCCAGACAAGGTGGACGCCGCGGGGATCGTCGGCTATCGCGTGAATCACAACCTCGACGTGCACCTCTCCGCGATCGGCATCCACAAGCTGTAAGCCCCTTACCCAATCTGGACATTTCTCCCGGTGCCGTGCCCCTCGGGGCACGGCACTTCGGCACGCGCCGCGATGTTCTCGGGAGGCGTTTCGCGTGCCGGATCCCGGCTTCTCCTTCTCGCTCAGGAGGTGGCGAATGCTGCACCGACTGCTGCCAGCCGTGCTGGTGGGTGCCTTACTCGGATTTCCCTCGTCCGGGGTGCCTGGCCCCACGAGGACTGTGGGACGGCATGCACTGGACGACTCGCTGCCATCGGCGCAGCTGGCGCGCGCGAAGCAGGCGACCGCCCGCTACCGCGACGTGCGCAACGCCGTCGCCGACGGCTACGCCGACATCAACGTGGTAATTCCCAACATGGGGCGCCATTTTCTCAAGTCGGCGCTGATGGATGCGACATTCGAGGTCGAGCGTCCGGAGATCCTGGTGTACGCGCCCGATCGGGACAGCACGCTACAGCTCGTCGCCGTGGAGTACGCCGTCCCTGAGAGCCTCTCGGTCAACCCACCCGAGGGATTCGAAGGATCGGCGGATCACTGGTACGTGAATCAGGCGTTCGGCATCTGGACGCTGCACGCCTGGGTCTGGAAAGAGAACCCGGCCGGGATCTTCTATCCCACCAATCCCAACGTGCCGTGATTATGGTCTCGGCCACCCGGCGCTGAGGGCGACGATCCCCTGGGGGAGCCGCAGCCGCCACCATTGTGGCGCGTGGTTTCCCCCGGGGACCTCCGTGTAGGTCACGTCGTACCCTTTGGCTCCGAGCGCATCGCGGAAGCGGCGGTTCGCATCCCGGAAATTGGGACCGCTGCCGCCCAACGTCGGATGATCTTCCAGCGCTCCCACATCGAGGAAGAAGCGCACGTCCTTCCTGGGTGACGCCGCGACCTGCTGCGTCAGCCACTCCCACGGCGCCGTATTGGACCCCTCCGCGCCTCGCCAGAACGCGCCGCTTTGCGACCAGACGTTGCCGAACAGGTCGGGCTGGGCGAAGGCGACGAAGGCGGCGCCCAGCCCTCCCGCACTCGATCCGGTCACGATCACCCGGTGCGGGTCGGCGGTGACGTGCCAGCCGCGCCGCACCCACGGCACCAGCTGGGCCGCGAGGAACTCGACCATGCGGGCCGAGTTGCCGAGATCGGCGATGCGCGTGGCGCCGCTCGAATCGTCGATCAGGACGGCGACGAAGGCGGGCGCCCGTCCCGCCGAAAGCAGCGTATCGAGCACCAGCGGCAGGGGGATCGTGTCGCTGCGGTACTCGTCACCGTCGAACGCCACAATCAGCGGATAGGGTGTGGGACGGCGGGGATCATACCCCGGCGGGGTGTACACCCAGATGCGGCGGGCTCGCTGGAACGACGAGTCGAACAGGACGCGGGGCTCGATGCGCCCGGGGGCCCGCTGCGCTGCCGCCGCGCCCGCGAGCAGTCCGGCCACGACGGCCAGAGCGGCAAATCGGCAGGCGTTCATTTCGGCGGCGCCCCGATACGGTTCAGCTCCTGGGCCTTGACCTGCAGCCGTTCCACGAAATCGACGCGTTCTCCCAGCTCACCTACCTCATGGCGCAGCTGCGACAGCTCGCTGAGCACTTCCTCATGGGTGGCCCGCAGCTCGTCGCGCAACCCGCTGTCGGGACGGGCGCGGATCCGCGAGGACAGCGCCGATACCAATGGGTAGAGCAACCCGGCGACCCCCGCCATGAAGAGGATGATAAGCCAGACCCGTTCCGTATCGTTCATCCGTAGCCTCCTTGCCGTGCCGTCACTCCGACGTTCCCGGGGCCCCACCGGGTTTCACCGTAGCCAGCGACAGCGCCATGACGTGATCGGACTGGGGGTCGGTGCCGACCATGAACGTCTGCCCCCCCACCCGCTGGAAACCGACTTTGCGATAAAAGCCCTGTGCCCGCTGGTTCCGCTCCCACACACCCAGCCACAGGGTGCGCGCGCCCCGGGCCCGGGCCACGGCGACGACGCGGGCCATGAGCGCCTGCGCCACGCCGCGGCCGTGCCACGGCCGGCCGACATAGAAGCGCCACAGCTCGAGCGCCCCATCGGGCGCCACGCACGGCGGCGGCGCTCCCGGGCGCACCTGGGCGTACCCGGCCAGGCGGTCCGCATCCTCGGCGAGCAGTGTCGTGATCGCCGAATCACCCAGCTCGGCCTCCTGCTGGCGGGGGCCGTAGGAGCGGGCCAGGTGCAGGGCCAGGTCCTCCGGCCGGTTGTCGTCGCCGAACGCGTCCTGGAAGCTCGTCGTCGCGAAGTCGGCGAGGATGGCCGCATCGGCGACCGTCCCAAGCCGGATCGTGAGCATCATCGCCCGCGTCTTCTCGGGTAACGCGTCGGTCACGTTCACGCTCCTTTCAGGCATTCCCTATTGCTTTTCTCGTGTCTCGTTCCAATCATGGTGCCGTGCCGCCGCGGCACCAGCCAGGAGGCAACTTGATCGGCGCGATCCTTGGCATTCTGGCCATAGTGATTTTCGGCCGCTGGCTCCTGATCGGAGGCGAAGACGAACCCGTAAGAAAGCGCTAGACGCTCCCGCCGTCCCTTCGACGCTCCGCCGTCCCGCGCGGTTTCCCGCCGCGCAGTCAGTTCGTCTCTATCGATTCGCTCATCTCACCGCCGCCGATTACAGCAGGCCGGGGACGACCGCCCAGGTTCCACGGCGATACTCGTCGTAGGCCGGGCCGAAGACCGTGCGGAGGTGACGCTCTTCGAGCGGGATCTTGCGCACGTACGCCACCGTCATGAGGGCCAACGCCACCAGGGCGTGCAGCTCGCCCGAGACCACGGCAGTGCCGACGGTCATGCCGAGCATCGCGCTGTAGATGGGGTGGCGCACCCGGCGATAGGGACCGGAGCGCACCAGTTGGTGGCCCACGGTCTCCGTGATGGCGCCGCTCCAGTTGCGGCCGAGGTGGCGCCGGGCCCAGACCGCCAGGAGGATGGCGCCGGCCTGGAGCGCCAGGCCGGCGGCGACGATCAGCGGCAACAGCGGGAGAAACCGTCCGCGCAGTCCGGGAACGGGGATGAACAGCAGCAGGATCGCCCCGTTCAGCATGAGCGTATGCAGCCGGCGCGACTGCCGCGACTCGGCGCTCTTGGCGGGCCCGGCCATGCGGGCCGCCGCGCTCCAATAGATGATGAACGCCACCCAGAGCGCCGCCGACAGCAGCATCCGGAGCGACGGCCGCGAGGCGATGATGACGGCGACGATCAACGCCAGGAGGACCACGAGGGCGAGCACCGCCGACCACCCGGTCAGGGTGATCGGCCCCACTTTCATCATGGTCGTGCGGCGCTGCGGCGTGGTCATCGCGCCGTGCTCCTCGGGAATCCGCTCCGGGACCGGCAACGGCCCAGCCGGCGATGCGCCGGCTGGGCCGTGAGTGCTACCGATGCCAAGCCGCCGTCAGGGCTGCGCGGCGGCCAGGTCGCTCACGGTAGTGGCGAGCGTCCGGACCTTCGCCTGATCGCCGGCCGTGGCCACGTCGCCGTTGAGCCGCGTCGCGAGCTGGGTCAGCGCATCCCGGCGTGCCTGCCCGGAGAGGCCCTCGGCCCTGTGCAGCGCACTCCGCGCGGCCGACTGCTCTGCCGCCGGCAGGCCGTTGGACCGGGCCAGCTGGTCCAGGTACGCGCGTGCCACCACGAAGCTCGCGGGCCAGACGAACTTGGGCTGGTCCTGCGTATTGAAATAATCGAGATGCACCAGCTTGGCGGCGTCGATCTCGTCCTGCGAGATGAATCCGCTGGGCGTCAACGCGAAGATGTCGAGGCCGCGGGCGATCTCCGAGCTGACGATGACGCCGTTGTACCAGTAGGCCGACCACGAGCCGCCGCCGGCCGGCTTGGTCGAATCCACCGGGCCGCGGTCGAAGAACGCGATCTCCTTCGGGTGGGCCGCGTCGGTCCAGTCGAACACGGAGATGCCGCCCTGATACCAGGCCTGGACCATGATGTCCCGTCCCGGGATCGGAATCAGCGAGCCGTTGTGGGCCACGCAGTTCTCGAGCGGCGTCTGCGGCGCCAGCATCTTGTAGTAGCTCTGGAACCGCAGGGTGTCGTTCACGATGGTGAAGATCGCGTCGGCGCCCCACTCGTGGCGGTCGGTCGCGCGGCACTTGGGCTGGCCGCCGCCGCCCCACTCATCGGAGAAGAGGAGCTTGGTGCCGTCGTTGTTGAACGTCGCCGAGTGCCAGTAGGAGAAGTTCGAGTCGGCCACCGCGCCGATGCGCACCGGGTGGGCGGCGTCGCGGATGTCCAGCAGCAGGCCGTACCCGCCACAGGCGCCGCCCGCCAACCCGATCGCCGGATAGACGGTGATGTCATGGCATTGGTTGGGGCCGGGACGGATGCCGTTCACGGTTCCCGGAGGGGCAGCGCCGACCAACGCATCCACGATGCCCTGGAGAGCCCCTCGCAGCGCAGCGCTGTCGGCCGCCGTCGGCGCGCCGGTACCCTGTCGAGCCTTGACGACGCTGTCCAGCATCGGGTTGATGAACCCCGGTCCCACGACGATCTCCATGCCGCGGATCTTCGCGGTATACCCGCCCTTGGCCCGCGCGGCAGCGGCGGCCTGGGCCGCGGCGGCGATGTCCGCCGCCGGTTCCCCGTGCGTCGGCGCCTCGGTCAGGCCCTGGAAGATCCGCGGCGAGGTCACGATGGCCGCCTGCTCGGGATGGGCCAGCGGGACCTTGATGACCTCGATCCGGAACAGCGCGGAGGTCGCGTCCGAGTCGGGCGCGAGCTTCGAGCACCCGGCCAGCTCGTTGGGCGAGCGCACGCCGGCGGAGCCGGAGACGTAGACGTAGACGTTCTCCGAGTCGTTCGGGTCGAGGACCACGGTGTGGGTGTGCGAGCCGCGGCAGGTCTGGACGTTGGCGATGTACTTCGGATTGGCGATATCGGTGATGTCGAAGATGCGGATGCCGCGCAGCCGCTCGACGCTCACCGAGTCGTGCACCCCGCCCGTGCCGCAGTCGAGGCGCCCGCCTTGTCCCTCACCCGAGACGAACAGCAGGTTCCGGAACACCGAGACGTCGCTCTGCGACGCGGGGCAGAGGTAGCCGATCTTCAGCACGGGCGCGGCCGGGTTGGAAATGTCCCAGACCTGGAACCCGTTGTAATTCCCCTGGATCGCGTAATTCCCCTTGAACGACAAGTCGGAATTCGTGACGCCGACGAACTTCTCCGAGGGCGGCGTCTTCGAAAGCACCCGCAGGTTCCACGACGCCTCGGCGGCGTCCATCAGGCCGGCGCGCAGACCGACCCGCGGGTCGGGGCTCGGGGCCACGGTGGACATGCTCCCGCCGCCCGCCTGGGACGACGATGAGGCGCACGCCGCGAGGGTGACGACCCCGACGGCGAGCGACAAGGAGAGCAGCTGACGGCGGACGGTGTGCACGGTCGGCATGGTGCAATCCTCTCGAAGGTGGGTCGTTACTGCCCGCTGGGCACCGCGAACAACAGCCCGACGAGCATCTTCTGCATGCGGTCGATTTCGGTGGTCTGGTCGGCGTAGACGTCGGAGGCGAAGCGGAACACCGTTTCCTCCTCGCCGCCGCCCTGGGAGCCGAACAGCTGGTTGACCATCGTGATGGCGCCCTGATGGTGCATGATCATGAACCGCAGGAAGCGGCGGTCGAACTCGGGCCCCTGCGCGCTGTCGAGCTGCGCCAGCTGCGCGGCGGTCAGCATGCCGGGCATCATCGGGTGATCCATGCCGGGCATCATGTCCATGGACGCGTCGCCCTCGGGCACGGCTTCATGGCGGTCCCGCAGCCAGCGCTGCATCAATGCGATCTCGTCGCGTTGCGCCACGACGATGCGCGCGCACAGCGACTGCACCGAGCTGCTGGCGCCGTGGGTCGGCGCCCAGCCGGCCATCAGCACTGCCTGCGCGTGGTGGTGGATCATCCCCGACATGAAGTACACGTCCGCGGCGGTGTAGCCCATCCGGCCGGTGTCGGCCCGGGCTACGGGGGCGGCGCTGGCCTGACCGGCCGCAGGGGGGGGCGTGCTCGCCGCCAACAGCGCGACGACTGCCAGCAGTGCCGCCGCGCTTTCGTACCGCAACGATGTCCTCATGGGCGTCTGCCTCTCCCGATTCGTTTGACGACAACAATCATAGTACAGCCTACGGACGGGCCTGAACAACCGTTGACGAGCGCGGGCGAACCGTTCCCGGACAGTTGCTCAGGGACGCTCCGAATCCGGAGCCGGCCGGTGCCGGCGGGCCTGGTCGCTGAAGTCCGGCTGCTTGGCAATGCGCACCACCAGATCGTGGCGCGTGATCGCGCCCAGGACCGCATCGACGAGGGAGTCCTGCTGGGCGGCCACGTGGGGGTCGCTCTCCTCCCGGTACAGCCAGACCTCCCCATAGGCCGTCTTGAGGGCCGTGAGCAGGGAATCGAGCACGCCGAGGGTCACCGGGTGCCCGTCCGCGTACACCTTCGGATCGCTGGTGATGACCAGGCGAAGGGTGGCGTCCTGCGGCGGGGCGGACGGCGACGAGACGTACACCTGGGCGGTGTCGACCGTCGAACGGCCGGCCGACCTGGTTCCGCCGCAGGCGGCGGCGGTCGCGAGGAGCAGCAGCACGGGGATTCGCATGGGTTGCGGACCGAGTCCTTTCACAAGCGCTACCAGCGCCAGCTGGCGAGGAAGTAACGGGCCGCATACCCCAGGGGCAACACCAGGCCGTCGTTCACGCGGATCAGGTCCAACGAGCTGTCGGAGCGGGCGAGGAGCCACTGCCCTTCGGGCGACCAGTCGAGCCCCAGGGGCCGATAGATGCGCCCGGTCGGGGACACCTGTCGCGCTCCGCCGCCGTTCGCACCGATCACGAAGATCGCTCCCATCCCCGACGACACATCGCCGTGCCAATAGGCGAGGGAGTCGCCGGAGGGCGCCCAGCGGGGCAGTTGCCCCTCGGTGCCCAACAACCGCTCTGCCCCGGTGGCGAGATCGCGTACGGCAAGCTGGAAACCGCCGCCCGGGAACCGGGTGCTCATGAAGGCCAGCTGCGTGCCGTCGGGCGAGGGATCGGGTTGCGCGTCGCCGCCGCTGAGCGTGTCGGTCGCCACGGCCTCCAGGCCACTGCCATCGACGTGCACCCGCCAGATCTCGCCCTCGTTCGCCGCGATCTGGAAGTAGACCCAGCCGCCGTCGCGGGCGACGCGTGGATTCCGGCCGAACGGCTCCAGCATCGTGGTGTGACCTGCGAAATCGGTCACGAAGAGCTGGGTATCGCCTCCACCGCCCAGGATCGCGTACTGGTAGACGAGGCCCGCGTTACCCGGCAGCCACGCGGGCGCCCCTCCGCCGAACTGGCCTGCGGACACGACAGACGTAAACCCGGAGCCGTCGGCGTTGACCACGTCCACGCTCGCCGTATCCGAGCTCTTGCTCAGGGCGAGGGTGCCGGCCGGCACCACGCTCACCCGGCCCGTATCGGCCAGGCCGCCGCGCGTGACCACGACCGTCGCCCGGCCGTACGCGACCCCGGTCACGGTACCGCCACCCGTCACCGCGATGTCCGGATCGAGACCGATGTAGTGCAGGTGATCGCTCGGGTACACGTCGCCATAGGAATTGACCATCATGCCGTGCTCGGAGAAGCGGCCGCCCACGAGGACGGCCGTGTCGGCGGGCGAGAGGATGATGCCCAGCCCCGCCTGGTCCAGAGGATCGAAGAACGTACACGCGCCGAGGGCCAGCAGCGCGGCCAGAGGTCGCGTCAGGCGTCGGCTCACTGGATCCACTCCACGCCGGCGAGGAGCCGGTCGGTATCGCGTCGCTCGGTCTCGGGTGCGTCGCCGAGTCGGCCGTGCTGCCACGCGCACACGAGGCTCCATCCGAGTCGGCGCCCGCCGGTTGTGAGGTGCTGCGTGACGAACAGGCCGAGACCGAGCAAGGCAGGATCGAGGTTGCGGGGACCCGCGCCCAACGCCTGGCCGTAGCGCAAGGCCGCGCCGAGGTCGGTGCGGCGGCCGCCGAGCAGGTGGCCGCTCAACAGGCGACTCCGCAGTTCGAGGAATACCCAAGTGACGCCGAAGCCCGCGTCGGGGAACGACTGTCGCCCGACGCCAAGGCAGGAGCCGATCCGGTCACCGGCGTCCACCAGGAGACAGCCCTCGACGTCGGTTCCGCCACGCGGGTCGGTACCGCCGGTCGGGTCGAGCCGGTAGCCGCTGTGGAGGCCGGCGGAAACGAGGACGCCCACGGCGACCTGGCGATCGCGCTTCTCGGCGATGCGTCGCGATTCCACGATGTCCTGGTACAACCGCAGCGTCGCTTCAGTACCCGGCGGCAGATCGGACAGGGTGACGCGGTGCGGGCCGGCCTGGAGTGCGTGGAGCTCGAAGCGCCGCGGCGATGCGTCGGGGTTGTCGTCGAGCGCGATCAGGAATGCGGGCCGCGCGTGGCCGCGCAGCGGCTGAATCACCGGCGTGCCAGGGCCGGCCAGCTCGACCCAGTACACCACCTGGCGCTCCAACGTCACGACGCCGCCGGTGTCGCCGGGCTCGAACCGGCGCTCGAGCAGCAAGACACGGCCGCTGTCCGCGACGCTCGAGTCGTGCTGGGCCGCGAGCAGGGCCGGGGTGGCGAGCAACAGCAGCCAGCGAGGCACGCGCACGTGTGAAATTATAGCGGAATGCGGCTGGCGCGCCGGATCGTCTCCCGGAGCCGCCGGAACTCCTCGATGCCCGTGGACAAGCGAGCCCGACGGCTCCAAGGTCGATCTCTTGGACCCGACGACCGCCTATGTCACTCGAAGCGATAGTCCAGCGTGAACGGGACGTTCGGGTAATCGGCGTGCTTGGCGACGAACCGGCCCTCGCCGCGCAGATTGCGCAGATCCCCGGTGCCCGAGCTCGGGATCACCGCACAATCGCACGTCGCCGTCCCGTCGCGGTAGGTGCCGCTCGCCTGCAGGACGAAGCTCCCCGAACGTCCACCGATCGTGCCCACGACCCGTTCCAGTCCCGTGAAGGCGGCCGAGCCGTCCGGGCGGTAGAACATCAACGATTCCGACGTCGCCTCGCCGCTGATGTCCCCCTGGTATGTCTTGGTGACGCTGGCCCGGGTGAGCTTCGCGCCGCCGTCGATCTCCTGGGACGGCTTCTCGTCCCAGGTCTTCACTTGAAAGACTGCCGTGGCATGGGTGCTCATGACGATTCCTGGTCGTGGGAGTCGGCGGCGGCCGCGAGCCAGTCCCCCGCCGTGACGAAAGGCTGCCCGGACTGCCGGGCGCGGCTGAGGATGAAGGCACCCTCGAAGCTGGTGACCACCATCTCGGCGAACGAGCGCCGCACCTGCCGGGTTTTCCAAGGCAGCCGGCGGGCGATGGCGTCGACCCAACCGTCGAACGCTGCGGCGCAGACTCCGCGGAGCACCGCGTCCTCGGCGCCGAGGTCGAGGGTGACGGTGCCGATCGCGCAGCTCTTGAGGCGCCCGGATTGCTCGAACCCACGGGCCGCGGTGCGAAACAGGGTGCGCACGCGCGCGGCGACGGGGGTGTCGGGCGCGAACATCGCCTCCAACAGCGCGCGTGCCTTGTCGGCGTGGCGGTTCAAGGCCGCCGCGGCGAGCTGGGTCTTGCCGCCGGGGAAGT
>Ga0326730_1000097_pt1 | contig 26295 bp, 24 predicted proteins | sample MHFSIPfraction_3_FD_207740 | JGI IMG/M metagenome (GOLD analysis project Ga0326730, IMG submission 207740) | Lab enriched peat soil microbial communities from Michigan Hollow, Ithaca, NY, United States - MHF7AN SIP fraction | ecosystem: Environmental > Terrestrial > Soil > Wetlands > Peat...
GACGAGTGGGTTTCGCAGCGAGTCCGCGAGCGAGAAGGGACCCACGAGGAGGCGCCCGCCGAAGCGCCGGCCGCAGCTCCCGACCCCCGCCCATCGATCACAGCCCACTGTCGGGATCGGCGATACTGATTCGTCCTAGGACGAACGACTCAAGGAGACCCTCATGCTCTACGCGATCCTCTGCTACGGCGACGAGCGCACCGTGCGCTCGCTCGACAAGGAGCAGGACGAGCAGCTCATGAAGAAGCTCTCGGTCGTGCACGACGCGCTCATCGCCGAAGGCAAGCTCGGGCCGCACTTCCGGCTGCACGTGACAGGCACGGCGAAGACGCTGCGCGCCACGGGCGATCAGGTGCTCGACGGCCCGTTCGCGGAGACGAAGGAGCAGCTCCTCGGCCTGTATGTCGTCGAGTGCGCGAATCTGGACGAGGCGCTCGACACGGCGCATCGGCTCGAGGTCGAGCGCAAGGTCGCGCACGTCGCCGGCTCACTCGAGGTGCGGCCGATCCTCCAGTACTTCCCGGGGAACTCGCCGGAGTGATCGACGTCGCGTGGCTCGACGCCGCGTTCGCGGGTGCGCGCCCGCAGGCGGTCGGCGCGCTGCTCCGGCACTTCCGCGATCTCGACCTCGCCGAAGAGGCGTTCCAGGAAGCGTGTCTGCGCGCGCTGCAGAAGTGGCCCGAGACCGGCCCGCCGCGCGATCCAGCCGCGTGGCTGATCCACGTCGGCCGCAACTTCACGCTCGACGTGGTGCGGCGCCGCAGCCGCCAGCAGCCGCTGCCCGCCGACGAGTTACTGTCGAATCTCGACGACGCCGAGGCGGCGCTCGCCGACAGCCTCGACGCCGCGCACTACCGCGACGACGTGCTGCGCCTCTTGTTCATCTGCTGCCATCCCGATCTTCCGGTCGCGCAGCAGATCGCGCTCGCGCTGCGAGTCGTGTCGGGGCTGTCGGTGAAGGAGATCGCGCGCGCGTTTCTGGTCGGTGAGAGCGCCATGGAGCAGCGCATCACGCGCGCGAAGCGGCGCGTCTCCGCGGGCGACGTGCCGTTCGAGACACCCGGCGCCGGCGAGCGCGACGCTCGGCTCGCCGCGGTCGCGGCGATGATCTACCTCCTGTTCAACGAGGGCTACTCCTCGAGCGGCGGTGACTTGCACGTGCGCGCGCCGCTCTGCGAGGACGCGATTCGCCTGGCGCGTCTCTTGCTCGGTCTGTTTCCCGACGAGCCGGAGGTGCGCGGACTCACTGCGCTCATGGTGCTGCAGCACGCGCGCGCGCGCGCGCGCCTCGACGCGAGCGGCGAGATCGTGCTGCTCGAAGCGCAGGACCGCGGACTGTGGGATCGCGCGGCGATCGCCGAGGGCCTCGAGCTCGCCGGAAAGGCGGCGAGTGACTCCCCGCGCCCGGGCCCGTACCTGCTGCAAGCGGCCATCGCGGCGGTGCACGCGCGCGCGGCGCGCCCGGGCGACACGGACTGGGCGGAGATCGACCGCCTGTACGCGGCGCTCGAGCGAGCGCAGCCCTCGCCGGTCGTGACTCTCAACCGCGCGGTCGCCGTCGCCAAGGTACGCGGGCCGGCCGCGGCGCTCGAGATGATCGAGCCGCTGGCGCCGCGTCTCTCGGGTTACTTCCACTTCTTCGGCGCGAAGGGCGCGTTCCTCTTGGAGCTCGGCCGAAACGAAGAGGCGCGCGTCGCCTTCGACCGCGCGATCGCGCTCGCGCACACCGCGGCGGAAGCCGCGCACATCCGTCTCCAGATCGATCGACTCCTGTCGGATCCGGGTCGCCTCGCTCGTCCTTAGGACGAAGGAGGACGACCCCATGTGCCCAGCATGCATTGCGACCGCGACGTGGCTCGTCGCCGGCGCAACTTCGGCGAGCGGCCTCGGCGCGCTCGCGTTCGCGAGGCGGCTTCGCGCCGGAACCGGCGCGGAGGATTTCCAACTGAGGATGCAACCCGAAGGAGACGAAGATGGAACGACCGAGAATCGTGTCGCGGGCTGAGTGGCTCGCGGAGCGCAGGCAACATCTGGCGAACGAGAAGCGACTCACTCGCCTCGCCGACCAGCTCGCCGCGGAGCGCCGCCGCCTGCCCTGGGTGAGGATCGAGAAGAGCTACGAGTTCGAGGGCCCGGACGGCGTGGAGACACTCTCCGACCTGTTCGACGGCCGCAGTCAGCTGATCGTGAATCACTTCATGCTCGGTCCCGGATGGAAGCAGGGCTGCGTCGGCTGTTCGTTCGGCGCCGACCACGTGGTCGGCGCGCTCGCGCATTTGGACCAGAAGGACGTGAGCTACGTCGTGGTGTCGCGCGCGACCTTGTCCGAGATCGAGGCGTTCCGGAAGCGCATGGGTTGGCCCTTTAAGTGGGTGTCGTCGAACCGGAGTGACTTCAACTTCGACTTCAACGTGTCGTTCACGAAGGAGCAGCTCGCGACGGGCCGCGTCGTCTACAACTTCGAGGAGGTGCCGGCGACCAGCGAGGAGCTCCCCGGCACGAGCGTGTTCGCGAAGGACGAGACCGGCGCGATCTTCCACACGTACTCGAGCTTCGCGCGCGGCATGGAGAACATCCTGGGCACCTACGTGCTGCTCGACGTGACTCCCAAGGGACGCGACGAGACCGGCCCCAATCAGAGTCTCGCCGACTGGGTGCGGCACCACGACGCGTACGGCGCGCGGCCGGCGATTCACTGAGCAAGTGACTCGGGCGAAGAGGCGGCCGGGGTCCGGATCCCGGACCCCGGCCGCGAATCAGTGAGTCGATCGCGACTAGTCGCGGCCGCCGTCGAAGAGCGCGAACGGACCCGCCGGGACGATCTCCCAGGTCGTGTTTTCGCCGTGCTGCTGGGTGTAGAACACGCGCCAGCCGGCGAAGAACGGCAGCGGGATCTTCGCGCCCAGGATTCCGTTCACGTCCGGGTCGCCGTCGGAGACGTGGAGGCCGGTGACCTCGTTGTCGCCCTCGTTCTGGAACCCTTTGCCCGCGGCCGAGAGCCCGGAGTCGAGCGTCGCCGACGGATCGCGGCCGAGCGCCAGGACGCGCAACGGCGTCTCCTTCGGATCCGCGTAGTTCGCGCGCGCGTCGAACATCCAGATGGAGTCGAGCGCGTTGCGCTGCGCGTGCAGCCCGTCGCCCGCGTCCTCGCCGGACACCATCTTGTTCTGACTCGCGAAGTTGATGTTGTCGAGCCCCGTGTGCGCGACGTCGCCGAGATAGAAGACCGTGAGCGTGCCGGTGTCCGAGCCCACGCGCGTGAGCGAGAGCTTCATGATCGAGCCGAAGCCGCCGAAGGCGGAGCCCGCTTCGGTGTTCGCGTTCGTGTCACCCGTCTCGGTAAAGAAGAACTGAGTGAAGCGCGTCCCGGGCCGGAAGACGCCGTTCTCGGGCCGCTTGAAGGGCGTGCCGCCGGCTGCCTTGGCCAGCGCGTTCGCGCTGAACGGCGCGTTGCCGTCGACGTCGGTGTCGTGGATCGTGACGAAGCGCGCGGCGAACACCTTTCCGTACGCGTGCAGGTCGGCCATGTCCTGCGAGAGGATGTCCGCGTCGGCCTGGCCAGCGTGAAAGGCGATCGGCTGGCCGGGGCTCGCGAGCGAAGTCACTTGCAGCACCTCGAGCTTGCCGCGCTTCAGGTCGCGCGGGTTCCTCGGCACGAAGCGGTAGACGAAGCTGTTCGGCTGCTTCGCGTTCTTGTTCACCGCGCCGGCTGCGCCGCCGACGTCCTCGACGATCCACAGGTTGCCGAGTGAGTCGTTCTGGATGCCTTCATAGCCGCCGCGCCCAGTCGAGCCGGACAAGTCCTCGACCGTCGAGGGCACGTCGAGCGTCGCCTGCAGCACGCCGGGGGCCCCGGAGTTCTCGGTCGTGAAGAGCAGGCGCTGCGCGAACGGATCCCAGGTCGAGCCGTCGATCGTGGGAATCGGAGCGCCGTCCACGTCGGCCGTCGCGAGCACGGTGACCCGGTGCGCGCCGTCGGCGTCGAGGTTGATGCGCGAGATGAAGCTCAGCGCTCGACCGCTCGCGTCGCGCTGCGCGAGCTCGTGACCCTGGAAGAGGAAGTGGTGACCGTAGTCGTAGCTCGCATCTGCGCCCGTCGCGCGGTCGAGCACCAGATACGTGTTCTTGTCAGGCTCGGTCTTCGTCGCCTCGACGTTGTGCGTGGTCGTCTGCACGTCGCCGGCCCCCGGCACCATGGGGCCGTTGCCGTCGTAGCCATAGAACGGAATGTCCGCCGTCCCATTCTCGAGCGGTGTCGAGCCCTGCGCCTGGACGATCTCGGCGAGCTCCGGCGAGAGCACGTTGGGCCGTGCGATGCCCACGACCTTCGTGTTCGCACTCGGAACGCCGGTCAGCCCGGCCGCGCGCGCACCTTGCGCGAGCGCGCCCGCGGCCGCAGCCGCGAGCAAGAGTCGGATCCAATACTTCGAATGCATTGCTGTCTCCTCGGTGGACCTCACCCCCTTCGGGCGGGCCGCGGCATGAGACGACGCGGGGTGTGTCGGCGCGAGGACGCGAGCGTGGCGATCCGGTTGGAACTTCGTGAGCGGGCGATTGCGGAGTCTTCTCGACGGAGGCGAGTTACGGAGCAACCCGGGCGATCGCGTCGCGAGCTCGTGAGCAGGGCCGACCCGGCCAGCAACGCCGTCAGGAGAGGGCGCGCACCTTCTTCCAGGACGCGCGCGTCGTGCAGCGGCCCAGCCAGTCGCCGAGCGCCGGAAGCCCGAGCTCGAAGGGATCGAGGCGCTGCCAGTCGATGCGACCGTCCTCGTTCGGCTGACTGATCGTCGCGGCGACGTTCAGGTCCGCGAAGGTGAACTCACTGCCGAGCAGGTAGTCGCGACCGAGCAGCGCCGCGTTCAGGATGCGGAGCGCGGCGACCCTCTCCGTGGTCGATGCAGCGATGCGCTCGGCGTCTCCGCTGCGCCGCGCCGCGTTCCAGTCGCGGCGATCCATCTCGGTCTGCGACCAGAAGCTCCATTGGTAGACGAGCGCGCGACCGCGCGAGTCACTCGGCCAAAGCGGGCCGCGGTGCTTATCGCCGAGATACAGGTTGATGGCCATCGACTCCCAGACGATGAAGCCGTCATCGTCGAGAACGGGCACGTGGCTGTTCGGGTTCAGCTTGTCCAGCCGCTCGCGATCCGCGGGAATCGCGCCGCGCGAGAAGAGCGGCACGTGTCGGTACACGAGGTCGAGCTCCTCGAGCGCGACGAGCGAGCGACTCGCGCGCGAGAGCGAAGTACCATACAACGTGAGCACGGGGCTGATTCTATCGAGTCGAGCCGCTCGAGGAGATCGCGATGACACAGAGCCGACACGTCGTTCTCGTCCACGGTGGCTTCGTGGACGGCTCCGGTTGGGAGGGCGTGTACAAGATCCTCCGGAAGGACGGCTTCAGCGTCGGCGTCGTCCAAAACCCGACGACGTCGCTGGCGGACGACGTCAGCACCACGAAGCGTGTCGTCGCGGCGCAGAGCGGACCGGTGGTTCTCGTCGGGCACTCCTACGGCGGAGCAGTGATCACCGAGGCCGGCAACGATCCGAAGGTCGCGAGTCTGGTGTACATCGCCGCGTTCGCACCCGATGCGGGCGAGTCAGTGAACACGCTCATTCAGAATCCGCAGCCCGGCGCGCCCGTGCCGCCGATCCTCGCGCCGCAGGACGGCTATCTGTTCCTCGACAAGGCCAAGTTCCCCGCGTCTTTTGCGGCCGACGTGGATCCGGAGACGGCAGCGTTCATGGCCGACTCTCAGGTTCCGTGGGGGCTCGACGCGCTCGGCGGCGCGATCCGCAGGCCCGCGTGGAAGACCAAGCCGAGCTGGTATCTCGTCGCCACCGACGACAAGATGATCCCGCCCGACGCGCAGCGCTTCATGTCCGAGCGCGCGGGCTCGACCGTCGTCGAGGTGAAGGGCAGTCATGCCGTCTACGTGTCGCAGCCCCAGGCGGTCGCATCGCTGATCGAGAGAGCCGCGCAGGGCGCATAGCCGCAAGCGAGCCCGCGCCTGCGCTGGCCCCGGGAATTCCCGGAGAACTGGCTCCGCCGTGTGTGCGCTGCGGAGCCGATACTCCGTGGAGAGGAGCTCTTCGATGAACGCCACACCTGCGCGCCGCACCGTGCACCGCGTCTGTCCGTTCTGCGAGGCGACCTGCGGCCTCGCCATCGAGATGGAAGCCGACAGAGTCGTGAGCGTGCGCGGCGACAAGCGCGATCCATTCTCGCGCGGCTTCATCTGTCCGAAGGCGTACGGCGTGAAGGAGCTGCATCACGATCGCGACCGACTGCGCCGTCCGGTGCGGCGCACGGCGACGGGCTGGGAGGAGATCTCCTGGGAAGCGGCGTACGACCTCATCGGCGCGCGCCTCCTCGAGATCCGCAAGGCGCACGGCAACGACTCGATCGGCATGTACACCGGCAATCCCGTCGTGCACGACCTCGGCGCGGTCCTGTATCGGCCGGTGCTGCAGCAGGCGCTGGCGACGAAGAGCCTGTTCAACTCGGCGGCGATCGACACACTGCCGAAGATCGTGCAGACGGGCCTCATGTTCGGGAGACACTTCCCGATGGCGGTGCCCGTGCCCGACATCGACCGCACGAAGTATCTCCTGATCATCGGCGCGAACCCGATGATCTCGCATGGCAGCCTCATGACCATGCCCGATGCGCCGCGCCGTCTGCGCGGCGTGATCGAGCGCGGTGGCAAGCTCGTCGTGATCGATCCACGGCGCACCGAGACCGCGAAGATCGCGACCGAGCACCACTTCATCCGCCCCGGCAGCGATGCCGCGTTTCTGCTGGCGCTGGTGCACACGCTCTTCGAAGAGAACTGGGTGAAGCTCGGAGCCGCGGAGGATCTGGTCGAGAATCTCGAGGCCGTGCGCGCGGCCGCGAAGGAGTTCACGCCCGAGGCGGTGGCGAGTCACTGCGGCATCGCGGCGCCGGTGACTCGCGGCATCGCCCGCGAGCTCGCGACCGCGGAGTCCGCCGCCTGTTACGGCCGACTGGGCACTTGCGTGCAGGAGTTCGGCACGCTCGCGAGCTGGGGAATCGACCTGGTGAACATCCTCACCGGGAATCTCGACCGGCCGGGCGGCGCCATGTTCACCACCCCAGCCGCGCCGCTCGAGGCCGCGTTTCCGCGGGGCAAGGGCTTCGAAGTCGGCCGCTGGAGCAGCCGGGTGGGTGGCCAGCCCGAGGTGGCGGGACTGATTCCCTCGTCGACCATGGCGGAGGAGATACTCAGCGAGGGCCCGGGCCAGGTGCGCGCCATGATCCTGCTCATGACCAACCCGCTGCGCAGCGCCGCGAACTCGGCGCAGCTCGAGCGCGCGTTCGCGAGCCTCGACTTTCTGGTCGCGGTCGACTTCTACATCAACGAGACGACGCGCCACGCGCACGTGATTCTGCCCGCGCCGGCGCCCGCAGAGCAGCCGGGCTACGAGGTGGGCCTGTATCTGCTCTCGGTGCGCAACGTCGCGAAGTGGTCGCAGCCGCTCGCGCCGTTTCCCGAGGGAACGCCCGAGACCTGGCAGGTGTTCTCCGAGATCGGCGCGCGCTTGCTCGGCGTGAGTCACTTGCCACGGCAGGCGGTCGACGATCTGGTCTTCCGGCGCTTCGCCGAAGGCGCGGTCGCGTCGAGCCCGCGCTGGCCGGGACTCACGGTCGACGAGATCCATGGGAAGGTCGACGGCGGCATCGGCCCCGCGCGCATCATCGACATGCTGCTGCGGGTCGGCCCTTACGGCGACGGGTTCGGACGAAGCCGGGAGGGACTCACGCTCGCGAAGCTGCGCGCGGCCGAGCACGGCATCGATCTCGGCCCGCTCGTGCCGCGACTTCGGGACGTGATCAACACCCGGAGCGGGCGGATCGAGCTCGCGCCGACGCGCATGACTGACGACCTCGCTCGTCTGCGCGCGCGCATGGCCGAGTCACGAGGCAGCGTGCTCTTGATCGGCCGGCGCGACCTGCGCGGCAGCAACTCGTTCATGCACAACCTGCCGGCGCTCGTGAAGGGGCGCGATCGCTGCACCCTGCACGTCTCGCCCGCCGACGCCGGGCGCCTCGGCCTGGAGCACGGCGGCTCGGCTCGCATCACGAGCCGCGTCGGGAGCCTCGTCGCGCCGGTCGAGGTGAGCGACGACGCAATGCCCGGGGTCGTGAGCCTGCCGCATGGCTGGGGTCACGACGCGCCCGACGCGCAGCTGCGCGTCGCGCGCGCGCACCCCGGCGTGAACACGAACGTGTTGACCGACGACCGCGCCTACGACGCCGCCAGCGGCACGGCCGTGCTGTTCGGCACGCCAGTCACTCTGGAGCGCGCCTAGCTCTGCGCCTACTTCCAGCGCTTGCCGAAGACCGGCCGCTCTTCCTCGATGCAGGTCTTGAACGAAGGCCGCGCGTGCATGCGGGCGACGAACTCGGCCAGCTTCGGGAACTTCGCCTTGTCGGGTGGGAAGCCCGCGTGGCGCATGTTCACGAACGGGCTCGCGACCGCGATGTCCGCGATCGTGAGTCGGTTGCCGACGAAATACTCGTGCGTTCCGAGCTGTGCCTCGAGATACGCGAGCAGCGGCGCGACCTGCTCGTTCATGACTTTCTCGGCCGCGGCGATGGTCGCGGCGTCCGGCTCCTTGCGAGTCAGCACGGGCTGTAGCGCGAGCGACCGGAACACGCCGCCGGCGTGCGGCACCACGCCGCCGTCCATGAACTCCTCGAGCCAGAGCGCGCGCGCGTACTCGTAGGGGTCGCTCGGATAGAGGGGCGGCTGCGGGTGGATCTTCTCCAGGTAGAGGCAGATCACCGACGAGTCGTTGATGTAGCGACCGTCGTGCTCGAGAACCGGGATCTTTCCGAGCGGGCTCTTCTCGCGCCAACCTTCGGGCGGCGCTAAGGGGCTGATCTGCTCGAGCTCGTACGGGATCCCCTTCTCTGCACAGAAGACGCGCGTCTTGCGCACGAAGGGCGAGACGTTTCCACCGAGAATCCTGATCGCCATGTGTACCTCCGGGCGCGCAGCTTAGACGAATCGCGACCGCGGGAGGGATCGGGCGCGCGCGCCGCGACCTAGTTTGTGCGCGAGCCTTTACGCCGACGACGAGACCGGGTATCTCTGGTGTCCCGAGGCCCGTGCCCCCGAGCCGAGGGAGACCGATGAAGCGCCAGACCAAGTTCATTTTCGTGACCGGGGGCGTGCTCTCGTCGCTGGGCAAAGGGCTTTCGTCGGCGTCGATCGGAGCGCTGCTCGAAGCGCGCGGCCTGCGGGTCGCGTTCCTGAAGCTCGATCCCTACCTGAACGTCGACCCGGGGACGATGAACCCGCTGCAACACGGCGAGGTGTACGTCACCAACGACGGCGCCGAGACCGACCTCGACCTCGGCCACTACGAGCGCTTCACGCACGCGCAGCTCTCGCGCCAGAACAATCTGACGGCGGGCCGCGTATACGAGCGAGTGATTCAGAAGGAGCGCGAGGGCAAGTATCTCGGCGCGACCGTGCAAGTCATTCCGCACGTCACCGACGAGATCAAGGCGCACGTGCTCTCGATCGCGGGCGAGGGCGTCGACGTCCTGATCGTCGAGGTCGGCGGGACGGTCGGCGACATCGAGTCACTTCCGTTCCTGGAAGCGATTCGTCAGCTGCGCTCGGACATCGGGCGCGAGAACGTCCTGTACATCCACATCGCCCTCGTGCCGTACGTGGCGAGCGCAGGGGAGCTGAAGACCAAGCCGGTGCAGCACAGCGTGAAGGAGCTGCGCTCGATCGGCATCGCGCCCGAGATCCTGCTGTGTCGCACCGACCGGTATCTGCCACGCGCGGTGAAGTCGAAGCTCGCGCTGTTCTGCGACGTGGACGAGGACGCGGTGATCACCGCGAAGGACGTCGACACGATCTACGAGCTGCCCTTGGTGTTCCACTCCGAGGGCCTCGACGACGCGATCGTGCAGAAGCTCAACATCTGGACCGGTCAGCCGAACCTCGAGCGCTGGGAGCGCGTCGTCTCGGTGCTGAAGAACCCCGAGCACCGCGTGAAGATCGCGATGGTCGGGAAGTACGTCGATCTGACTGAGTCGTACAAGAGCTTGAACGAGGCGCTCGCTCACGCGGGCATCGCGCACGGGTCGGCGGTGGACATCGAGTATGTCGACTCGGACAAGCTCGAGGGCTCGGCGCTGGATGGACTCCGAGCCGTCGACGGGATCTTGGTTCCGCACGGGTTCGGATCGCGCGGCGCGGAGGGGAAGATCCAGGCGATTCAGTTCGCCCGCGAGCACGAGATCCCGTACTTCGGGGTCTGCTACGGCCTGCAGATGGCCGTCGTCGAAGCCGCGCGCAATCTCGCCGGCCTCGCCGGCGCGAACTCGACCGAGGTCGACGCAAAGACTCCGCACCCCGTGATCGACTACATGGAAGGGCAGGGCGCCCGGGCCGGAAGCGGCGGCACGATGCGCCTCGGCGCGTATCCGTGCCTGGTGACTCCCGATACGCTCGCGGCGCGCGCCTACGGCCGCACCGAAGTGAGTGAGCGCCACCGCCACCGCCTGGAAGTGAATCCGCTCTACCACCAGACACTGCGCGACGCGGGCCTGGTGATCTCGGGTATGTCACCCGACGGCCAGCTCGTCGAGATCATCGAGTATCCCGACCACCCCTGGTTCCTCGGCTGTCAGTTCCACCCGGAGTTCCAATCGACGCCCTTCGAGCCGCACCCGCTGTTCCGGTCGTTCGTGGGGGCGGCGGTGAGGCGGAGGACGAACGGCTCAGCGTAGGCTCGCGGCGCCCTCCCATCCCGAGGTGCGTCGGGCCTTGGGCGTCCCGACCGCGGCCAGGTCGGGCCAGCCGCTCGCACAATGAGCGTATCTTGGGATTATCGCTCCTGTGGCGCACAGTGAGTGACGAGCCGACCCGGTGAGTGAGACAGTGAGCGCGCGACCGCGCACGCCTGACACTCATCGAGGAGGACTCACACATGCTCGCCGTAACCGTAGACATGTTCTCGGGGCGCCCGAATCCGACGCTAACCCTGGAAGGAGAGGAGGCCGAGAGTGTGCTCCGCGACGTGGCTCACTCTGGGCCGACGATCGCGGGGGTGAACGAGGGATTCCAGGGGTTGGGATACCGCGGCCTGGTAGTCGAGATGTTGGCCGACGACTTGGCGGAGAGGCACGGCCTCCCGGCCGCGTTCCGAGTCGGCCACGACGGACATCCGAAGGGGCTCGAGTTGGCGGAACGGATCTTCAGCTCGATGCGGCGGGCCCAGATCCTCGACGAGGGCTTGCACGGGTTGCTCGCCGCGGAGCTGCGCCAGGCCGGATTTCGCGGAACGGTGACCGAAGCGGATCACTCAGCGCCTCCCGCGGCCGAGATCGCGAAGGCGCTTCCGCCTCACGAGCTCCCCGTGCTCCGCGCAGTGACTTGTTGGATCGAGCTCGGCCGCTTCAATCCGGGGTTCTGGAACGATCCGGCGTATATCAACCGGAACAACTGCTACAACTACGCCTCGAACCGGCGCACCAACACGTTCGCGCAGCCCGGGCGAGCCACGGGTCATCAGGCAACCGTCATGGCGTGCCCGAACGTCACTGCGGGTGCTCTCTCGGACGGATTGCGCCATCGCTTCGACTGCTTTCCGGACTCCGAAAAGCCGCGCTGGCTGATGGCGCTCGTCGTTGCGCCCGGCTACGACTACCATTGGTACCGCAAGCAGCTCGAAGGGTTCTGGGGTCACAAGCCCGGTGGAACCGCGGCGCGCAACGTCGACAACAACGGCGCCGTGATCTGGAATCCCGAGACAGCGGCCCGCGGTCCGTACACGAACTTCTGCGGTTACTTCTACGCGTGCAAGAGTCAGAAGATCAATTGACTCATGAGCGGGGATGGTGGAGATCGAGCTCGACGCCTTCAGCGGTCGACCCAATCCGCGATGGAGCCTCAGCGCGCATCAATCGGCGGAGTATCTCGCGCAGCTTCGCGGCCTTCAGCGAATTTCGCAGGTTCCGGCCGGCTTCGAAGGTCTCGGCTATCGCGGCTTCGTGGTGAGACCCGAGCGCCACACTGAGCTCGACGCCGGGCTCGAGGAGGCGCGACACTGCCACGGCGCGGTGGTGGTGCGACGCGGAGAACAAAGCGAAGTCTTGTCGGACCCAGGCCGCGGCTTGGAACGCTGGCTCGCGGAGTCCATGAGAGGACACGTTGACGAGTCACTCTTCCGGTATATCGCCGAGGAGATCGAGCGCTAGCGGAGCGAACGGGTCGGCCGCGCGATAGAATCGCGCGGTGAGGATCGCGCGCGGGCGAGTGGCTGTGGCCGCGATGGCAATGTTTGCGACGCTGGCTCTCGAAGCGACTGCAGGCGCTCCGAGCGACCTGGAGTCAGTCTCGTCCCAGGTCGCCGCCGAAGAGCGCCAGATCTCGGACCTCGAGCGGCGTGTGAATGCGTTGCTGCGCCCGCCCGTGCCGACGGTGCCCGCGGGCGCCACGCCCGTCGCTTCGTATCTCGGCGGGGGCGGCGAGCTCCCGCATCTGGACGAGCACAAGCGGCTCGACGTGCGCCATCTGATGCTGGTCGAGCTCGAGCGCGGGGGAGTCACTGAGGTCGACTACGACGACGGAACGCAGACGACGCTCTTCGCTCCGCCGTGGCAGAAGGCAGGGTTCGCGATCGCGCCGCTCGAGGTGTTGGTCGCGATCCGGTCGGCAGCGATGCCTGCACTGAGGGGTGTCGAGCTCGATCTGCGGGTCGCGACCGCGACTCGCGGCGTCCACTTCGTGACTCTGGTGCACGAGCTCGACGGTCCCCTGCGCGTGACCGACATCGCTGCGGCGAGCCTTTCCGCCGAGCCGCCGCAGCCTGCGCTCAGCGAGGCGGAGTTGCGCAAGCGCTTCGCGATCGGGTCGCTGGATGGCGGCGCGGGAAGGTGGTCCGCCGACGAGCTTCAGTCACTCGAGCGCGCGCTCGCGCTCCTGTCCGAGAGCGAGCGCATGCGAATTCGGGGAGTCGAGCTCCGCCGCGAGAGCCGGCCGCGGCGGCCGCTTCCGTTCAAAGGCGCCTGCGGCATCACGCACGTCGAGCGGATCGAGCGCTGGGTCGAGATCTACGACTGCGCCTTCCGCGAGGATGACATCGTGTTCGCTGGAAACCCGACGGCGCCGGAGCGCGCGTCGGTCAGACTCATCCTGCACGAGCTCGGGCATGTCCTTGCGATTGCTCCGGTCTATGACTTCAATCGCGACCTCCAGAGACTCGCGGACGACGGGAAGAAGACGAGTGAGGAGGTTCTCGAGCACCGCGCCGACGCTTCGATCGAAGATCAACGCGCTGCGAGTGACCTGGCAGCGCGGCTTCGAAAGATCGCCGCGAGCATGCAGGCGGTCGCGAAGCGCGTCGGCGAGGCCCACTCGCCGGGCCCGGCAGTGAGTGCGTTCAGTCGCGTGCCCGGAGCCGCGAACGGGATCACGAGCTACGGGCGCGAGAGTCCGGCCGAGGCCTTCGCGGAGGCGTTCTCGCTGTTCCATACGGACCCGGACGCGCTGCGCCGTGTGTCCCCCACGGTGCTCGAGTTCCTTCAGCGCGGCGAGCATCTCCTGGCGCCGAAGTGACTGCCGCCATCGCAGGCGAGACTCTCAGTTCGCGTCGACAGAGAACAGTACTGCGGCCTTGCCCGCGTAGTGCGGACCTGCCTCGGCAATCTCGAGCGCTTCCGCTGCCTTCCTCGAAAATCTCAGCTGAAGACCGGGAACCGCATCCCGCTGCACGCCTACGAGGACGATGCCCCCAAGGCTGACCCCGCCGGCATCGACCTTGAGCCGCGTTTCTGACGGGTAGTAGATGCTGCATCCGAACCACGGATAGCTGGAGTCGCCCGCGGCCGCCGGAATCACGAGGATGGCTTGGAGCTTCTTGTGGTCGAACGTCCTGCCGCACTTGGTCTTCTTTCCATCCTCCCCAAGACCGACGATGAGTCCGGTCGCGCTCAGCGGCGTCCCGCCGTATTTCTTGATCGACTCCTCACTGACTTGAATCGGATCCGCGACGTTTCCGAAGGTGCGCACGAGATCGTTGATGAACGCCTGGTGGAGAGCCTCGTAGAATCCACTGTTCAGCATCGGTTTGAAGTCGTCGACGCTTCCTTCCTTGACCGTCTTCCATATCGTCGGCGGGATTCCATTCGAGACCTGCGGCAACTCACTCAGATCGAGGCTCTTCATCTCGGGCTTCATCTTCATGAACCAGACCTTCGCAGGGTAGAGATAGTCGATGATGGGCTGCGCGAAGATCTCGGGCTTCACGATTCCTCCGATGAAGATGAGGGTGACCCCTGCCAGAAAGGCCGAGATGATCTGCATCCTGCGGCGCCACTCCTCCTTGAGCACGTCGCGCGCGAGCTCCTTGACCTTGGTCTCCGTCACTTGTGAGGCTGCGAGCTTCTGCTCTATGCCGCCTACAACCATGGCAACCAGGTTCTCGAAGTCTTCCATCTCGGTCAGCCCCTCGTTTGCACGGATCGTTGTTGCGCAAGCTGTTCAAGCCGGAGCAACTCGTCTGGATCGGTGACGACGTCCGCCACGGCATACGTCGTGCCGTTCTTGTCATATCGCGACGCAGACCACGACAGCCATCGGTAGTTGCCGTTGGCCGTGCGATACCTGTTCTGGAAGCTAGTGACCCCTTCCTCACTCATGTCAGCGGCAACCTTCTTGCTGTCCAGCTGATCGTCCGGGTGGATGAAATCGAAGTAACTCGAGCCCTCGATCCGTTGCCGCGAATAGCCGAGGTGCTTCATCCAAGCCGAGTTCGCACGCAGGCAGCGACCCTCTGCCGATGCGACCAACAGGAGACGATCGCTCTCGTCAGAGAACAGAGGATCGATGTTCTCTTGCTGCAGATAGCCCTCGGAGAAGAGTTGCTCGGCGATTCCCCTGAGTCGCGTCATCGCGTCCGACATCGTGGCGCTCCTAGTCGTGATCAATGGGACGAGTCGCCATCTCCGAGCAGCGCCGAGAGCGATGCCCGAGGATGCGCGACTGCAACTTCTGCGTGAGTCACAGGTCGAAGATTCGCACGTCTGCAAGGGAGTGGGTCACGGCCCGGTCCATTCCCCACGTATTTCCCAAGTTGGGAGTGACCGGCGCGGACTAGGCTACGACCATGCGTGAGCCGAGATCGCGCGATCCAGTCAGCTCGCCCACCGACTCGTCGGCGCACAACGAGGAGACACCCCATGCCCGACATCGCGATCATCAACCGCAGCACGGTGCTGAAGGACGATCAGGTGGCGCCGATCGTCGCAGCGCTGCAGAAGCAGGTGTTGAACGACTTCGCGCCGATCTGGGGGCTGGACGCGCGGCTCGAGTTCTTCGGCTCGAAGAAGAAGGCGCCGAAGAATGCGTGGTGGCTCACGGTGTTCGACAACTCGGACCAGGCGGATGCGCTCGGCTACCACGACATCTCGCCGGCGGGAAAGCCGCTCGGGAAGGCGTTCGCGAAGAGTGACTTGGACAGCGGGCTCGAGCCGTCGACGACGATCAGTCACGAGCTGCTCGAGATGCTGGCCGATCCGGACATCAATCTCGCGGCGCAGGTCGACGAGCTCATCTACGCCTACGAGGTCTGCGACCCGTGCGAGGCCGACGACTTCGGCTATCGCATCGACGGCGTGCTCGTCTCGGACTTCGTGACTCCCGAGTGGTTCGCCCCGACGGCGAAGGTCGCCGGGCCGTACGACTTCCGGAAGAAGATCGCGAAGCCGCTGGGCCTGCTGCACGGCGGCTACCTGCAGTATCTCGATCTGCGCAGCAGCGGCGGCTGGCAACAGGTCCAGGCACAGAAGGCGCTGTCGCGGGCCCGCGCCCGCGTCGGCAGCCGGCGCGAGAGACGACGCACGCCGCGAGCCGAGTGGCAGGTGTCGACCGGGCGCTAGCGGGGCGCTTCGACGGCCGACTCCGTTTCCCCCGCTGCCTCCTCGAGTGACATCCCGCGCGTCTCGGGAACCGCCGCGAGAAAGACCGCGGTCGCGGGCACGAAGGTGAGAATCGAGAGCCAGGTGATCGCCGGCACCAGGCCGCCGACGGGCGCAACGAGGAACGAGAGACCGAAGTTCGCGACCAGGGCGGCACCGGCGCCCATGAGGCCGGCGACACCCGAGAATGTCGCGCGCAGTGGGGTCGGGAAGAGCTCGGTGCCGAGCAGGCGATCCGCGACGGAGAATGCGGCCGTCGCGCCCTGATTCACCGCGGTGAGCGCGATCAGCTGAGTCACTTGGGCGGGACCGAGGGGAATCCAGTAAAAGGCGATGCCGCTCGCGACGGCGACGGCCGAGCCCCAGACCGCCGTCGGACGGCGGCCCCAGAGGTTCGCGAGGCTCGCGCCGATCGGATTGCCGAGCTGGCCGATGCCGCCGCCGACGAAGAACACCATGCTCGCGGTCGCCGGCGAGAGCCCGAGTGACTTCACCATGTGGTAGTAGGGCCAGGCGGACGTCGCGATCAGCGCGATCGGGCGCAGCGCGGCGACGCAGAGCAGCGCGCTCGAGCGCCGGCGCCAGGGGCCGTGGAAGAGATCGCGCGCGCGCGAAGCCGCGACGTAGCCGTGGTTGCGTGCGCGCGTGAAGCGCTCGGTCTCGCCGAGCGCGCGGCGCACGGGCTCGATCGCGAGCAAGGGGAGGGCGGCGACGAGCCAGAAGCCGCGCCAGCCCCAGGGCATCTGGTCGCCGAGCGCTGCGAGCCCGACCGCGAGCCCGCCACCGGTGGCGCTCGCGAGCCCGAACCACGCTTGGCCGGCGGCGCGGCGTGACTCGGACGCGCGCTCGATCATCACGACCACGATCCCGGTGAACAGCGCGCCCATGAGCGCGCTGACACCGATCTGTGCCACCGTGTAACTCGCGATTCCCGGCGCCAGCGCTGAGGCCAGCGAGAGTACCGGCAAGAGCGCGAAGCACAGCACCACGAGCCCGCGCCTTCCATGTCGATCGGCCATGCGCGCGAGCGCGGCGGTGCCGAAGGCACCGATCGACACGAAGCCCGCGATCGCGGTGATGCGCGCGTCGTCGAGCCCGAGATCCGCGGCAAGGAACGGCGCAGTCATTCCGGGAAGCGCCTGCAAGTACGAGGCGTAGACCGTGAGACCGAGCAAGAGTCGCATCGGGCTCCGAGGTTCGCCGCTGGGCGCGGCAGGTCAAGGCGGCATTTCCCGAGCAGCTTGGCGGCAACACTCGCCGCGCGCTGGACGTGCGATAGTCGGCGCGACGGAGACGTCAAAGCACCCGAATGAGCACGCGCCGTCCAGACCGAAGCCCGCCGATGAGTCGTCCCTACCGGATCGGCCTGCGTCGGGCGCTCAGCGCCGCGCTCGCGGCCATGGCGCTGCTCGCGACCCCGGCCAGCGGAGCCGCGAAAAAGCTCTTTGTCCAGAAGCGCGACGGCCAGATCGGCTCGGGCGACGGGGTCAGCGTCAAGTTCGCGAAGGCCACGAAGCCGGGAAATCTCATCGTCGCCTTCGTCGTGTGGGACAACGGCGACCCGGTGTCCGTGACCGACAGCAGCGGCAACACCTATGCGAGCGCCGTCGGTCCGACGCAAGCGGGCGGTGACTCGCTCTTCGCCGAGATCTTCTACGCGCGCAACATCGCGGGCGGCGCGGACACGGTCACCGCGAGCTTCGAGACCGCGATCGGCGGGCACGCCGCACTCTACGTGCACGAGTACTCGGGCCTCGGCCGCATGCTGCCGCTCGACACGGCGATCGCCGCCTCGGGGTCCGGGACGCTGATGGACAGCAACACCCTCACGACTCACAGCACGAGTGAGCTCCTGTTCGTCGGCGCGGTCTCCAACGGCGCCTCGGTCGGACAAGTGACTCGAGGCTTCAAGCTGCGCGGCCGCCGGCGCGGCGAGCTGACGGCGGAGCTCGTCGCCCCGGACGTCGGCTCGCAGCGAGTGACCGCGCTTCAGTCCGGGGCGGCCTGGGCCCTGCAGGTCGTCGCGTTCACGTACGTGGGGGACGCGCCGGTGAGTCCAAGGTTTCCACTGGGGGTCGGCGCGAGCGGCCGCTATCTCGTCGACCAGGCCGACGCGCCCTTCCTGATGACGGGCGACTCACCGCAGGCGCTGATGGTCAATCTCTCCGAGTCTCAGGCCGCCGCGTTCTTCGCGAACCGGAGAAAGCGCGGGTTCAACTCCGTCTGGATCAACCTGCTCTGCTCGACTTACACCGGCGGACGCCCCGACGGCAGCACCTACGACGGAATCCTGCCCTTCAACAACGGGTTCGATCTGTCGCAGCCGAACGAGAGCTACTTCGCGCGCGTCGACGCAATGCTGCGCCTGGCCGCGCAGAACGGGCTGCTCGTGCTGCTCGACCCCGCCGAGACCGGGAGCTTCCTTTCGGTACTGACGATCAATGGCGTCGATACGGCGCGCGGCTACGGCCGCTATCTCGGCACGCGCTACCGCGGCTTCGACAACATCCTCTGGATGAGCGGGAACGACTTCCAGGACTACACGAACGCGGAGTCCGACGCCGCCGTGCAGGCGGTGGCCCGGGGCATCCAGGACACCGACGCAGCCCACATCCACACCGTGGAGCTGAACCTCGTCAGCTCGCTCGAAGATCCGAGCTGGGAGCCGCTCATCCAGCTGAACGCGACTTACACGTACGACGCGGTCTTCGCGAACGTCCTCGAAGACTACAACCGGCCTGAAGGGCTGCCCACGTTCATGGTCGAGTCCAACTACGAGTTCGAGCTCGCCGCCGCCAACGAGCCCACGCCCGAGATACTGCGACGCCAGGCGTATTGGAGCCTGCTGAGTGGAGCCACCGGACAGTTCTACGGCAATCACTACACGTGGCAGTTCATCTCCGGGTGGCAGAAGCACCTCGACACCCCGGGGTCGACCCAGATGGGCTACGTGCCGCGACTCTTCGGGCCGCGCGCCTGGTACGACTTGGTGCCGGATCAGAGTCACTCGGTCGTCACCGCGGGCTACGGGGACTTCGGCAACGACTCGCCCGGCGGGAGCGACTATCTCACCGCGGGCCGAACGCCGGAGGGATCGCTCGTCATCGCCTACCTGCCGACGGTCCGCACGATCACGGTGGACATGACAGAGCTCTCCGGCGCCGCGACTGCATCGTGGTACGACCCGAGCCGGGGCGCGTTCGCGCGCATCGCGGGCTCGCCGTTCGCCAACACGGGAAGCCGCGACTTCACGCCCCCCGGCCGCAACCGCGACGGCGACGGCGATTGGCTGCTCGTGCTCGAAGCTCCGCACTGAGGATTCGTTCGGCTAGAATCCGCGGCGGTTGGGCGATCCGACGAGGCGAGGGGTGGCATTGGACCGATTGGAGGAGCGGGGGCATCGGCTGAGCCGACGCCAGCTCCTGCAGGGCGCGGTCGCCACCGCTGTCTCGCTCTCCGCGCTCGCGTGCTCGCGCTCCAAAGAGGCAGGCACGCCGGCCGCCGAGACGCTGATCGTCGGCGGCCTGCCGGTCACCTGCAATCTCACTCTGCCCGTCGCGTGCGTGGCGGCGGGCGGCGGGCGCTACGAGTACAGCAAGTACAGCGGCTGGCCCGAGATCAAGGAATCACTGATGGCGGGCCGGATCCAGGCGGCGTACATGCTCGCGCCGCTCGTGATGGATCTCGCGGACAAGAAGATCCCGGTGAAGATCGTGTCCCTCGGACACCGCTCGGGCGCAGTGATCATGGTGCGCAGTGACTCGCCGTATCAGCACTTCAAGCAGCTCACCGGGAAGCGCATCGCGATTCCGAGCCGCTTCGCGGTCGACTTCCTGTTCCTGCGCAAGATGCTCGCGCAGGAGAGCATGACGCCGAGCGAGGTCGAGGTCGTGGAGATGCCGCCGCCCGACATGCCGGCCGCGCTCTACGCGAACGCGGTGGATGCCTACTGCACGGGCGAGCCGTTCGGCGCGGCGGCGCAGAGCGCCGGCTACGCGCGGCCGCTGCGCATGACCCGCGACGAGTGGCCCAAATACATCTGCTGCGTGCTGACGGTGCGCGAGGAGCTGATTGCCGAGAGGCGGGCCGTGGTGCAGGACCTGGTGAATCACGTGTTGGGCGCGGGCTTGTGGCTCGACCGGCAGCAGGCGAACCGCGACAAGGCGGTCGCGATCGCGGCGGGCAAGGGCTACTTCAATCAAGACCCGAACATCCTGAAGTTCGTCATGGAGAACCCGACGGACCGAGTCACTTACGGCGACCTGCGCATGATTCGCTCGGAGTTCGAGGAGCTGATGAGGCTCTCGATGGACGCGGGCACGATCAAGCATCCCATTCCGTACGAGAGCTATCTGGACGAGAGCTTCGCGAAGAGCGCGCAGCCGGCGGCGATCGACCTGTGAGATGAAGGCGCTCGGGCTCTCGCTCCTGTTTCTCGCGGGCGCAGCGAGCGCCTCGCAGGACGCAGCGCTCAAAGCGGGAGTGTTCGACCCGCCGCGCACAGCGCCCGACTTCTCGCTGCGCGGCTCCGACGGCGCGGATCTCCGGCTGAGTCACTACCGCGGCAAGGTCGTGATCCTCGCGTTCGGCTTCACGTCCTGCACCGAGGTCTGCCCGACGACGCTCGCGACTCTGGCCGCCGCGCACGAGAAGCTGGGCGCGCAGCGCGACCGGGTTCAGGTCGTGTACGTCACGGTCGATCCCGAGCGAGACGACCCCGCGCGCATGCGGAAGTATCTCGGCGGCTTCGACCCGACGTTCGTCGGCGGCACCGGTACGGACGAGCAGCTGGCCGCGGTGCGCAGGGACTTCGGGATCACCGCGACACGCAAGACCTCGGGCGACAGCTACTCGTTCTCTCACTCCTCGTACACGTACCTGATCGATCGGGCCGGGCTCTTGCGCGCGCTGATGCCCTACGGCCAGACGCCGGACGACTACGTGCACGACCTGCGAATCCTGCTCGAGCCGTGAAGCTGCGCACGCCGGCCTTGATCCTCGTCGCGAGCTGCGCGCTGGGCGCGGCCGGCTGGGCGGGACTCACTCCGATTCACGCGGATTCGCGCGAGCAGCTCTTCGAGATCCCGAAGGGGACCTGGGCGCGGCGGATGGCGGGCGACCCGGTCGAGATCCTGCCCAAGGAGATTCGACTCACTCTCGGCGTCCGCGACGTGCTCGTGCTCCGGAACCTGGACGACGTGCCGCAGACCTTCGGCCCGACCGTGCTGATGCCCGGTCAGAGCTTCCGGCTGCCGTTCGCGGTAGCGTCCGACTACCAGTTCGCCTGCACGGCGCACGCGAGCGGACAAATGACCATCCTCGTGGAACCCTTCCCCGCGACTCCGTGGGCCCGACTTGGCTGGCGGGTGCGGGAGCTCTTGAAGGCGACATGACTCGAATCAAGCAAGCGCTTCCCTCCGTCGCGGTGCTCGCGCTCCTGATCGCCCTCTGGTGGACGGTCGTCGTCGCGAGCGGCAGCGTCATCTTCCCCACGCCCGGGCAGGTCGTGACCGGCACGGTCGAGCTGATCCGCGACGGCACGCTGGGGCAACACATTGCTGCGTCGCTGGTTCGTGTGGCGGCCGGCTTCCTGCTCGCGGTCGGGATCGGTGTGCCGATCGGGCTGTGGATGGGCTGGAAGCAAGCGGCGTTCAACACGCTGAACCCGATCTTCCAGATTCTCCGCCCGATCTCGCCGATCGCCTGGATTCCGATCGCCATTCTCTGGTTCGGCGTAGGGAACGCGTCGCCGATCTATCTCATCTTCATCTCCTCCGTCTTTCCGCTGGTCGTGCAGACGACGGTCGGCGTGCACACGATCGACGCGCGCTATCTCCGGGCGGCGGAGAACTTCGGTGTCTCGCGCTTCACGCTCTTCCGCCGCGTCGTGATTCCCGCGGCGCTGCCGCAGATCCTCGTCGGGATGCGCATCGGTCTCGGAGTGGCGTGGCTCGTGGTGGTCGCAGCAGAGATGATCGCGCTGCGCTCGGGCCTCGGGTATCTCATCATCGACTCGCGCAACGCGGGCAATCGCTACGACCTCGTGATCGCGGGGATGATCATCATCGGCTTGATCGGCCTCCTGCTCGACGGCGCGATGCGGCTGCTCGAGCAGCTGAAGTGGGTGCGCTGGCGCTATGCCCACTAGTGACTCGCCGGCGATTGCGGTCCGCGACCTCTGGGTCGAGTTCCCCGCGCGCGGGAGCGGCGAGCCGCTGCACGTGCTCGAGGAGGTGAGCTTCGAGGTCTCGCGCGGCGAGTTCGTCTGCATCGTCGGCCCATCGGGCTGCGGGAAGTCGACCCTGCTGAACGTGATCGGCGGCTTTCTGAGCCCGACCCGCGGCGAAGTACTGGTGCAGGGCGAGCCGGTGCGCGGTCCCGACCCGCGACGCATCTTCGTGTTCCAAGAGAGCGCGGTCTTTCCCTGGCTGACCGTCGCGGAGAATGTCGCCTTCGGACTCGCGCACCTGTCTCGCGAGGAGCGCGCGCGCACGGTCGCGCACTACCTCTCGCTGGTCGGGTTGGTCGGCTTCGAGCGCAGCCACCCGCCGGAGATCTCGGGAGGCATGCGCCAGCGGGTCGAGATCGCGCGCGCGCTCGCCGCGAATCCCGACGTGCTCTACATGGACGAGCCGTTCGGCGCGCTCGACTACCTGACCCGATTGAAGCTGCGCGCCGACCTGACGCGCATCTGGCAGCGCGAGCGCAAGACGATCCTGTTCGTGACTCACGACATCGAGGAGGCGGTGCAGCTCGCCGACCGCGTACTCGTGATGACTCCGCGCCCCGCGACCGTGCGTCGCTTCGTGTCGGTCGAGCTCGCGCGGCCGCGCGCGCTCGGCTCGCCCGGCTACGCAGTGGCGCGCAGCGCGATCTTCGCGGGCATCGGTGTCTCCGAGGCCACCGGTGAAGAGACCGCGCCCGCGCCGAGCGCTGCCGCGGCGGCGCGCGGGACCGACGTCGTCGTGATCGGCGGCGGGCCGGCGGGCTCGATCCTCGCCTCGTATCTCGGCCGCGCCGGCATCGATCACGTGGTCCTCGACCGCGCGGTGCACCCGCGGCGGCACGTCGGCGAGTCACTAGTGTGCTCCACGACGCGGGTCTTCGCCGAGATCGGCTTTCTCGACGCGCTCGAGACGGGCGGCTTCGTCAAGAAGCACGGCGCCGTGTTTACGCTCGACGGCGGCCGGCGCGAGCTCGCGCTCCCGTTCCGCGCGATGCCGGACCTGGGAATCGCGCAGGACCACACGTATCACGTCGACCGCGCGCGCTTCGACGAGCTCTTGCTCGCGCACGCCGCCGCGCGCGGCTCGCGCATCCGGCAGGCCGCCGAGGTCGAGCGCGTGGAGCTTGGCGACGGCAGCGCGCCGAGCGTGCGCGTCGCCGGCGTACCCGAGCCGTTGCGCGCGCGCATCGTCGCGGACGCGAGCGGTCGCGCCGCGCTGCTCGGCCGCCAGCTCCGCACGCGCCGCAACGACGCTCGCCTGAATCAGGTCGCCGTGCACGGCTGGTTCCGCGGCGTGGATCGGGGCAGGGGAGAGACCGCCGACTGGATCCACATCCACGTGCTCGGCGCGCCGCGTGCCTGGGCCTGGCAGATTCCGATCAGCGCGGACGTGACTTCGATCGGCGTGGTGTGCGAGGGCCAACCAGCTCTCGGCCGCGACGAGACGGGCGAGCGCTTCTTCGCGAGCATGATCGCGAGTCACGGGCTGCTGGCCACGCGCATGGCGAAGGCGCAGTCACTCCACGCGCTCGAGGTCGAGGGCAGTCAGAGCTACTTCGGCGAGCGAGTCGCGGGCCCGGGCTGGATCGCGCTCGGCGACGCCGCTCAGTTCGTCGATCCGGTGTTCTCGTCCGGCGTCTCGGTCGCCGCCGAATCCGCGCGCCTCGCCGCGCGCGCGATCTCCGACTCACTCGCGGACCCGGCGCGCGCCGCCGAGTGCTTCGCCGACTACGACGAGACCGTGCGCCGCGGCGGCGAGGTGTGGCGCGAGCTGATCCTGCTCTTCTACCGCATGCCCCCGCTCTTTCTCGGCCTGCTCGAGGACGCGAGCGCCCGGCCCGCGCTCCAGTCACTGCTGCAGGGCCGCGTATTCGCGGCGGACGACGCGCTCGCGCTCGCCGAGCTGCAAGCGCGGGCGCGCGAGCTCGAGCGGGAGGCGGCGGCGCGCTAGCTCAGTCCGCGCGCCACTGCGCGACGGCGCGCTCCGCGACCGCGGCGATCGTGCGCGAGGGATTGCGGCCGATTGCGCGCGGGATGATCGAGCCGTCGACCACCGCCAGACCCGGATGACCGAAGACCCGACCCGCGTGATCGACGACTCCGCCGCTCGCGTCGTTCGCCATGTTGCAGCCGCCGAGCGGATGCGGAGTGATCAGATCGCGCAGCACGGTCCATGCGGGCGAGACGATCGGCTTGCCACCGGTCGCGCGCGCGAGCTGCTCGTGCGCGCGCACGATCGCTTCGATCGTCCGGCGCGAGCGCTCGATGCGCCAGTCCAGGCGAAGCCGTTGCGCGCCGAGCCCGAGCCAGTCACGCGCCAGGTACAGCCGCCCGTCGGACGCGTCGATGCCCTGCGCGAACCACGGCATGATCTTCGCGAGCGGCGTGCGCTCGTCGGCCCACGAGAGGAGTGGCTGGAAGCGACTGCGCCAGCCGCGCGGCAGCCACTCGTAGAGCTCACTCGCGGCGGACGCGATCAGATTGGGCAGACCGCCGTCCTGAATGAAGATGCTCTCGCCGTACACCATGCCGTCGGTATGGTCGATGCACGCGGTGATCGTCGGGCCGCGCGTCGGATCGGCGTCCTCCTCGCAGAGCGCGGGAGTCAGAAAGTCGCCGTTCGCCGACCACCCGTAGCCGAGGCGGCGACTCACGTTCGGGAGGCGCGACTTCAAGAGAATCTCCGTGGAGCCGAGCGAGCCGGCCGCGAGAATCACGCGCTTGGCCGAGACGGAGCCCGGCCGCAGCGCGCCGTCGGCGATCCGCTCGAAGTGGATGCGCCACTCCGTGCCGTTCGGCTCGACGCGGCGCACGATGTGCAATGGGCGAATCTCCGCGCGGTGGCTCTCCGCGACGGCGAGATAGTTCAGGTCGAGCGTATTCTTCGCCTGGACCTTGCAGCCGATGTCGCAGTGACCCAGGTGCACGCACGTGCCTTGCCGGCGTCCGAATTCGTTCGTGTGTTCGTGCGAGTGCTTCACGTCGGTCGCGTCCGGAAGGGTCGGGTCGTAGTCCTCGCGGAACCGAATCGCGAGCGGCAGTGACTCGAAGCGCTCGCTCTGGCGCAGCGCCTCGGCTCCACGCTGCACGAAGCGCCAGCGCTTCGTGCGCTGGCGCTCGGGGATCGTCGCGACCCCGAGCATCTTCCCAACCGTCGCGACATACGGCGTGAGCTCTTCGAGCGTGAGCGCCTCGGGCCAGCCGCGGGCGAACGTCGCGCGCGGCGGAGGCACGCTGACGTTCGCGTAGACGAGTGAGCCGCCGCCCACACCGGCGCCGACGGCCACGGTCATGTCGTCGAACCAGCGCAGGTCGAGCCAGCCGTTGCGGCGCTCGGGCGCGCCGACGTCGTAGACGAAGTCTCTCCCCGTCACGCTCGGATAGCTCGTCGGCTCCCAGCGCCGGCCGCGCTCGAGCACGAGCACACGCTGCCCCGCCTCGGCCAGCCGACACGCGCTCACCGCGCCGCCGAATCCGCTTCCGACGATGACGTCGTCGAAGTCAGTCACGAGTGTCTCCCGCTACAGGGGGCCGAACGGAAGGATGCGGTGTCCGTACGCGTCCCAGAGCTTGCCGAGGAAGAGGCGGCCGAAGCGCAGCATCGCGTCGGCGCGCGCCGCGGCGTCGGGCCCGTGCGCGCGCATCGTGGTGAGCTGGCGCAGCAGGTCGACGGTGTGGATGCGCAGCACGCCCGCGCCCCAGACTGGCGCCGCCGCTTCCGCGCCCGCCTCGACGTGGCCGCGCAGGATCCGCGTGAAAAGGGTCGTCGTGTCGTCCCAGAGGTCGAAGCCCGGGTCGTCGTGGACGATCTTCTCGCCGGCGAGCGTGAACGGCCTGCCGTTCGAGTCACGGAACCAGAGCCGGTAGATCATGCGCTTGTCGAGGCCGTTCGGGTCGTCGACGAAGAGCTGGAACGTCCCGCGTTCGACCGGGCGCCGGCCGCCCAGCGACGCGACGTCCACCCAGCCCGTCGCGCCCGCCAAGTGACTCGGGTCGGTGGCGAACGCGGCGATGTCGTCGACGCGAATCGTGAGCTCGAAGCTCGCCGGCTCGTTGCCGCGCGCGCTCGCGCCGATGCGCGGGTCGGCGACGCCCGCGCAGACCG
>Ga0326730_1000098_pt1 | contig 26214 bp, 22 predicted proteins | sample MHFSIPfraction_3_FD_207740 | JGI IMG/M metagenome (GOLD analysis project Ga0326730, IMG submission 207740) | Lab enriched peat soil microbial communities from Michigan Hollow, Ithaca, NY, United States - MHF7AN SIP fraction | ecosystem: Environmental > Terrestrial > Soil > Wetlands > Peat...
AGAGGCGGGCCTCGACGTCGATCCCGACGCGCTCGTGCAGATCTCGCACTGGACCACCCCCGAGGGTTTGCCGAAGCGCTTCGCGACCTGGTTCTTCGTCGGCATCGGAGACGCTACGCAAGTTCGTGTAGATGGCGGCGAGATCCACGAGCACGCGTGGCGCACGCCGCGCGCCGCGCTGGCCGCTCGGGCCGCGGGCGAGATCGAGCTCCCTCCGCCCACGTTCGTGACTCTCTGCACGATCGCGGCGCACCACCGCGCGGCGGACGCGGTGTCCGCGGCGCGCGCCGCCGAGCCCGCCGTGTTTCTGCCGCGCGTCGTCCGCTTGGAAGGCGGCGCGTGCTCGCTGTATCCCGCCGACGCCGGCTGGGAGTCGCGCGATCCCGCGCGACCCGGACCGCGCCATCGCTTGCTCATGCTGGACAGCGGCTGGAGCTACGTGCGCGAGGGCTGAGCGCGCGAGTCAGCGGATGCGCGCGAGCGCGCTCTCGAGCGCCAGCTCCATGCGCTCGCCGATCAGATCGATCTCGTGCTCGCTGATCGTGAACGGCGGGCCGAACGTGATCACGTCCCGCGCGGGATCGACGCCGCCGCCGTACGCGAAGATGCCGTGCGCGAGCCCCGCCGCCACGACGCGGTTGGTGAAGCCGACACTCGCCGGGAATGACTCGCGCGTGGGCTTGTCGGCCACCAGCTCGATCGCCCAGAGCAGGCCGCGGCCGCGCACGTCGCCCACGTTCGGGTGTGCGAGGAGGCGAGTGAGTCGCTTGCCGAGCCTCTCGCCCATCACCGCGGCGCGCTGCACGAGCGCCTCGCGCTCCAGGATCTGCAGCACGCGATCCGCGGCGGCGCAGCTGGCCGGGTGCGCCGAGTAGGTGAAGAACATGATGTCCTGCCCGCGCTCCACGATCGGCGCGACGACCGCCTCGCTCGCGAAGATGCCGCCCATCGGCGCGTAGCCGCCGGTGAGTCCCTTTCCGGAGACGAGAATGTCGGGAGTGACTCCCCAGTGATCGACGGCGAACTTCTTGCCCGTGCGTCCGAAGCCGGTCATGACTTCGTCCGCGATCAGCAGCACGCCGTGCCTGCGGCAGATCTCGGCGAGCTTCGGCCAGTACTCGTCGGGCGGCACGAGCGCGCCGGCGGTCGACCCGCCGATCGGCTCCGCGATGAACGCGGCGACGGAATCGGGACCCGCCGCGACGATTGTCGCTTCGACTTCGTCGGCGCAAGCCGTGCGGCAAGTCGGATAGGTCTTGCCGAGCGGACAGCGCCAGCAGTAACACGCCGGCGCCTTCGGCAGCTCGGCCAGCCACGGCTCGAAGCCGGCGCGGCGCTTTGTGTGTCCGCCGACGGCGAGCGTCGCCATGGTCGTGCCGTGATACGAGAGATCGCGGCCGATGACCTTCCAGCGGCTCGGCCGTCCCGCGGCCACGTGATGGGCGCGCGCGATTCGAATCGCCGCGTCCACCGACTCCGAGCCGCCGCTCGTGAACGCGACGCGAGTGAGTCCCGCCGGGAGCCAGCGCGAGACCAGCCTCTCGACCAGGCGCACGCGGCTCTCGGTGGCGAACGGCGGCACGAGATAGCTCGCGCGCTCGACCTCGCGCGCGTACGCCTCGGCGACCTCGCGCCGGCCGTGGCCGACGTTCGCGACGATCGCGCCGCCGGCGGCGTCGAGGATCGCCTGACCCTCTTCGGTGTAGAGCCAGGCGCCCTCGGCGCGCGCGATGCGCAGGGGCGTCGTGCCGGGCCGCGCCGCGAACGAGAAGCGGCGCGCCCGCTCCGCGTCCATCAGCCCAGGCCCACGAGCTTGGCGCTCTCGTCCCAGAGTCGCTTCGCCAGGTCGCCGTCTTGCGCGACCGCATCGGGGGCCTTCTCGCGGCCACTCACGAAATACTTCCCGGTCGTGCGCTCGAGCTCCGGAGCGCTCGCGAGCTGCACGGAGGTGCGCGCGCCCTTCTCGGGCGATGCGCCGACGAGGCGCATGCCGACGCGCATGAACAGGTTGGCGTCGCGGGTGATCTCGGTCGCCACGCCGCCGGGATGCAGAGAGTTCGAAGTGACTCCGCGGGCTGCGCCGCGGCGCGCGAGCTCGTTCGCGAAGAGGATGTTCGCGAGCTTCGACTGCCGGTAGGCCGCGAACGAGTTGTATTTCGCGGGCGCGCGGAAGCTCGCGAAGTCGATCGCGCCGCCCGCGTGCATCATCGAGCTCACGGTCACCACGCGCGCCGGAGCGCTCGCAAAGAGCCGCTCGAGCAACAAGTTCGTGAGCAGGAAGTGACCGAGGTGATTCACGCCGATCTGCTCCTCGAAGCCGTCGGCGGTCGTGCGCAGAGTCGGCGGGAAGACACCCGCGTTGTTGAGCAGCACGTCGATGCGCGGGTACGCGTCGAGCACGGCCTTCGCGCAGTCGCGCACCGACGCCAGGCTGCGCAAGTCGAGCGACAACACGTCGACCTGCGCCGACGGCGTGCGCGCGCGGATCTCGTTGCGCGCCGCCTCGGCCTTCGCGGCATCGCGACAGAGCAGAGCGACGCGCGCACCGCGCGCCGCGAGCTCACTCGCCGTCGCCTTGCCGATGCCGGCGCTCGCGCCCGTGATCAAGACCGTTTTTCCCGTCATTGCCGCGCATGATAGCCTGCCGCCTTCTCTTCGCGGAGGTACCCCATGAAGCTCGGTGTGTTCCTGCCGTTCGCGACTCCGCTCGCCGACGGTCCGTTTCTGCGCGCAGTCGGCGAGGCCGCCGAGGGCGCGGGCTTCGACTCGCTGTGGGTCGCGGAGCACGTCGTGCTCTTCGACGAGTACGCGTCGAAGTACCCGTACTCGGCGGACGGCCGCATCGCCGCGGGCGGCACGTCGGGGATTCTCGAGCCGTTCGGCGCGCTGTCGTATCTCGCGGCGTGCACGAGCCGGATCCGGCTCGGCACCGGCATCTGTCTCGTGCCGCAACGCAATCCTGTGTACACCGCGAAGGAGGCAGCGAGCGTCGACTGGCTCTCCGCCGGCAGGCTCGATCTCGGGGTCGGCGTCGGCTGGCTGGCCGAGGAGTTCCGCGCGGTCGGCGCGCCGTTCGCTCGCCGCGGCGAGCGCTGTGTCTCGTATCTCGAGGTGATGAAGCGCCTGTGGTGCGACGAGGTGTCGGAGTACAAGGACGAGTTCTACGAGCTGCCGGCGTGCCGCCAGTACCCCAAGCCCGTGCAGAAGCCGCACCCGCCGATTCACTTCGGCGGCGAGAGCGACGCTGCGCTGCGCCGCGTCGCGCAGATCGGCCAGGGCTGGTACGGATTCAACGTCGAGCCCGAGCAGCTCGCCGAGAGACTCCGCACACTCGACGGCTTCCTGGCGAAGCAGGGCCGCACGCGCGCCGACGTGCAGATCACCGTCTCGCCGTATCTGCGCGAGATGAAGCCCGCGAAGCTCGAGGCCTACCGCCGCGCCGGCGCCGACCAGGTGATTCTGTTCACGTTCGCGCGCGATGCCGCCGGCGCGCGCGCCACGTTGGCCAAGCTCGCGGAGGAGTATCTGCCCACGGCGCGCAAGCTCCGGTGACTCGCGTCGCGCTCGCCGCCGCGGCGCTCTTCCTCGCCGCCTGCGGCGGGCCGCTCGGCTGGATCCACGGCGGCCGGCTCGACGGCGAGCTCGTCTCGGCGCCCGTGGACGACTGGTCCTTCACTCACGAGGCCGAGAAGATCCAGCTCGAGACCAACCCGGACGAGCCGTACTCGGTCAACGTCTGGTGCGTCGCGAAGGGGCCGAACCTCTGGGTCACCGCTGGGAGTGAGTCGAGCACCTGGGCGAAGAACCTGCTCGCCGACCCGCGCGTGCGGGTGCGCGTCGGTGACCGAGTCTTCGAACGCCAGGCCGTCCGAGTCACGGACAAGGCCGAGGTCGAGCTCGTGCTCTCGCTGTACGAAGAGAAGTACGACTACGAGCGCAAGCCCGGCGGAGTCCTGAATCCGATGCAGTTTCGCCTGGACCCGCGCTAGCGGCGCGCGAGCTTCGCGAAGTCGGGCGCGCGCTTCTCGAAGAAGGCGCGCACCGCCTCCAGGTTCTCCGGCGAGCCGACGCGAACGCGGAACGCCTCGTCTTCGCGCGCCCGCGCGGCGCGGACCTCCGCGTCGCGGGTGGCGAGTAGGAGGCGCTTGGTGTGTCGCAGCGCCTCCGGGGGAAGCGCTGCGAGCGCTGCGGCTTTCTCGTCCGCGATCGCCAGTAACTCGCCGGGCGCACACAATCGGTTCGCGATGCCGAGCTCCGCGGCGCGCTTCGCGTCGAGCCAACCGTCGCTGAACAAGAGCTCCTGAGTCGCGCGCCAGCCGATCAGGAGCGGCAGCAAGTAACTCGACGCCGCCTCGGGCACGACGCCCAAGGTGACGAACGGCGCGCGCAGCCGCGCGCCCTCGGCCACGTACACGAAGTCACAGTGGAGCAGAATCGTGAGTCCGATCCCGACCGCGACGCCGTTCACGGCCGCGACGAGCGGCTTGTCGAATGCGCACAGCTCGTCGAGGAAGGCGCCGAAGGGGTGCTCGCCCCCGGCCGGCGCGGTCGTCGACTGCGCCATCTCCGACAGGTCCTGGCCCGCCGAGAACGCGCCGCCCGCGCCGGTGAGCACGACCGCGCGCACCGCGTCGTCGGCCCGCGCATCGGCCAGCGCCGCCCGCAGCTCGCGCCACTGAACGGTGTTGAAGGCGTTCTTCTGCGCGGGCCGGTTCAGCGTGAGTCGCAGGACGCCGCCAGCGAGTGACTCGAGAACGGTCTCGCGCGCCATGCGCCCGCTACCGCGCGCGCGACGGCGCCAGCGCCTCGAGCACCTTCCAGTCGGGCAGCGGCACGCCCGCGGGATTGATCGGCTGGATGCAGACATGCGACGCGCCCGCGTCCTGGTGCGCGCGGATCCGCTTCTGGATCGCGCCCACGTCGCCCCAGGCGATCGTCGCGTCGATGAACTTGTCGCTGCCCCCGTTCGCGAGATCCGAGTCACTGAAGCCGAGCCGCTTCCAGTTGTTGCGGTAGTTCTCGAGGCCGAGATAGATCGCCGCCGCGGCGCGGCCGAGCGCGCGCGCCTTCGCCGCGTCGGTCTCGAGCAGCACCTTCTGCTCCACGCACAGCCAGGCATCCGGCCCCATCGTCGCGCGCGCGAAGGCCGTGTGCTCGGGCGTCGTGAAGTAGGGATGCGCGCCCTGAGTCAGCTTCGCGGCCAGCTTCAGCATCTGCGGCCCGAGCGCCGCGATCACGGTCGGCGGAGGCTCGGCCGGCTGCGGGGCCATGTACGGCGACTTCTGCATGCGCTCGAGATACTCGCGCATCGTCTTCACCGGGCTGGCATACACGTGCCCGCGTACGCCTTCGACCATCGGCCGATGCGAGACGCCGAGCCCGAGCAGGAAGCGGCCGCTCGACTGCTCGGCCAAGGTCTTCTGCGCGGCGGCGCTCGCCGCGGCATCGCGCGCGTAGATGTTGGCGATGCCGGTCGCGACGATCAGCCGCTCGGTCTTCGCCAACAGCCAGGCGGCGTGCGCGAACGGATGCCGGCCGACCGCCTCGGGAATCCAGAGCGCCGAATATCCCAGCCCCTCGATGCGCTGAGCCGCCTCCGCAGCCTGGCCGGCCGACAGGGACTCCGTGAAATACCAAACGCCGATCGGTCCCAAGCGCATCTCGTCCTCTCCTTTTGTCGCGCGGATCTCTCGGCGGTTGTCTCACAATGGGGCCGCGTTTCGCCAGCGCATCCGAGTTCGATCCCCGTTCGTACCAATGCCCAGGAGACCACGGTTGACGCGAAGCCCCGTCGGGTCTGTGGCTACCTGCAGCGACGGCGAGCTTCTGCAGCTCCTCGTGGCGCGCGAGTCCGCCGCGCTCGAGGCTCTGTACGGGCGCTACTCGGCGTACGTCATGGGTATCTCGCTGCGCATCCTCGGCACGCGCGAGGAAGCGGAGGAAGTCGTGCAAGACGTCTTCTGGCAGCTCTGGAAGTCCACGCTGTGTTACGACCCGGCGCGCGGACGCTTCTCGACGTGGCTGTTCTCGGTGGCGCGCAACCGCTGCATCGATCGATTGCGCTCGAGCGCGCGGGCGCCGCGGCGCGCGGACAGCGCGGAGCTCGCGCTGATTCCGTCGGCTTCCGACCAGGAAGGCGAGGCCGTGCTCTTGGAGCGGCAGAAGGAAGTGCGCGCGCAGCTCGAGTTGCTTCCGAGCGAGCAGCGTCAGGTGATCGAGATGGCGTTCTTCCGCGGTCTCTCGCACGGCGAGATCGCGTCGGCCACGGGCGAGGCGCTGGGCACGGTGAAGAGCCGCATCCGACGCGGCCTGCTGCGCCTGAAGCAAGGCCTCGAACGTCCCAGGGAGACACTCGCATGACCGACCACGCGGAGCTGTTGGAGCTGGCCGAGCTCTACGCGCTGGGCGGACTCACTCCGGCCGAGCGCGCGCGCCTGGCCGAGCACGTCGCCGACGGCTGCGCCGAGTGCGAAGCTGCACTGCGCGCGCACGCGCGTCTGACCGACGAGCTTCTGCTCGCGGTGCCTCCGGTGCAGCCCTCGACCGGAGTGCGCGCACGACTCATGGACCGCGTGCGGAGTGAATCGAGCGATCTCGCAGCGCCGAGTGAGTCCGTCTCGAGGCGCCGGCGCTCGCGCACGTCGCTGCGCACGCCGTTCGCCGCGGCTGCGGGCATCCTGCTCACCGTCGGTCTCGCCGCCCTCGCGGGGGTGCTCGGCTCGCGCCTGGCGCGTGAGTCTGCTGCGCGCGCCGACCTCGAGGACGCGCTGGAATACGAGGAGGCGATCTCCTGGTCGCTGCTGCGCGACGCCGAGACCGAGCGCACCGAGCGCATCGCGCTCGAGAATCGCCTCTCGAGCATGTCGCGCATCGTGGCCGCGATCGAGGCGCCGCTCGTGCGCACCTTGGCGCTCGCCGGCCAGGGCGACTTCCGCAACGCGATCGCGAAGGCGTACATCGAGCCCGAGAGCGGGCGCCTGATCGTGTACGCGCACAACCTTCCGCCCGTTCCCGACGGCCGCACGTACCAGCTCTGGGTGATCGTCGACAAGCAGCCGATCAGCGCCGGACTGCTGATCGCCGACGCGCACGGCGAGGCGAAGTACGACACCGGGCGCCTGCAGCTCGGCGGCTCCGTCTCCGTCGCAGTGACTCTCGAGCCGGCGGGCGGCGTCCCGAAGCCCACCGGTCCCGTCGTACTCGCGGAAGGGTGAAAGACTCTTCGCTACGAGTGAGTCACCAGCGGGGACGCGGACTTTGCGCCGGGCTGATCTTCCTTCGTGTACCACCACGCCCAGGCGATCAGCACGAGCTGGAAGGGCAGCCGGATGTAGCCGAGCGCGCCGGGCCCTTCGGTCGCACCGAACACCGGGATGTTGTTCACCGCGACGTGGATGTTCGCGGGAAACACGGCGATCAGGAGCGCGATGGTCCCCCACGCGGCGAGCTTGCGCGTCTGCGGCAGGAGCACACCCAGACCGCACAGCACCTCGGCAACGCCGGACACGAACACGAGCTCTGCGTGCCACGGCAGATAGGGCGGCATCATGGGCAGGTAGAAGTGCGGCACGCGGAAATGCTGGACGCCGGCGAACACGTAGAACGCCGCCATCACATACAGCAGGATCCGCTTCACGATCGACATACGGCCCCTCCGATCGGGGCCGCATTCTACGCTATGGGTCGGCCAGCGAGCGCCGCCCCGAGCTGGCCGCGCGAGCGCCGAAGGCGCGCGCAGCGAGCGCACGCGAGCGAACGCCAGTCAGTTGGACTCGCCGGGACCGGGTGGCTTGGTCGCGAGGGCGATGCCCTTCGCGCCGGCTTCCTGCGCGAGGTCGAGGATGTTCACGGCCTGGCCGAGCAGCACTTTCTTGTCGCCGCGCAGGATCACGATCTTCTCCTTCGCGGCGTCGAGCGCCCTCTTCAGCGCGGAGGGAAGCTCGCGGTCACTCACGGTCTTACCGTCGACCTCGATCTCGCCCGATGCAGTCACCGTCACGCTGACACCAGTCGGTGTCGTCGACGCCACCGCCGAGTTGGGCAGATCCACTTCCTTGCCCTGATTCGAGATCACGCTCGTCGTGACCATGAAGATGATCAGCAGCACGAGGAAGATGTCGGTGAGCGGGGTGATGTTGATCTCGGCGACGATCCCCTCGCCGCCGTCGTCGTCTCCGCTAGGCAGGGAGCGGGCGGCCATGCCGGACCTCTGCGGGCTTCTCGTCTTCCAGGGCCTGGCCGGTGCCCGACTCGACGTAGAGCAGCGCCTGAACGAGTCGCTCGCACGAGCGCGAGAACACGCCGGCGACCGCGCCGTTGCGAACCTGCAGCCAGTTGTAGAAGGCGAGCGCGATGATCGCGACCAAGAGACCGGCCGCCGTCGCGGCGAGCGCCTCGGAGATACCCGACGCGACGACCGCGAAGCCGCCCGATCCCTGGATCGCCATGTCGTGGAACGAGCGCAAGATACCCCAAACCGTGCCGAACAGACCGATGAACGGCGCGAGTGACCCGATCGTGCCGAGCACCCAAAGCCCGCGCTTCAGCTCAGTCACCGCTTCGGCGCGAGCCGTGGAGAGCACCGCGTTCAGGTCCTCGAGCGCGATGTTCCGCCAGCGCAATCCCTCGATGAAGATCCCGGAGAGCGGCGTCTTCGACGACTCACAGAGCGAGCGCGCAGTCAGGAGGTCGTGCTTCACGATCGCGTCGATCACCTTGCGCGTGAGCTCGCGGCTGCGGCGGTCCAAGCCGCGCAAGCGGAGCAGCTGTTGAATCAGGATCGCCAACGCGACGACCGAGAGGATCCCGAGCGGGATGACGGTGAGCCGCCCTTCCCAGAGGAGGTGCAGAATTTCGGCGGGGCCCATGCCGGTGGCTTGGCCCGCTGCCGCAGTCATCGCTGCTTGTGTTGCTGGGTCCACGGTCGTCCCTTCTATCTTCGAGGAGGTCGGGAGGCTATCCGATCGCTCGCGCGCTCGCAGGGTTGCGCAACACAGCCGCGCGTTGACTCCCGACCCTGCGCTTGTCTAGCATCCCGTCGCCTTCCTCTGGTCCAAGACAGCGCCGAATCGGCCCCTTCGGGTCCGCGTCCAAGGCGCAGCCGTCCGCTTGAGCGACCCGCTGCGCATTCCGATGAGGGACATCGGCAAGAACTTGCCGCCTCATGAGCAGGCAGGGCGAGCCACTGATCGGGACACGGACGTAGTGGCGGCGACACCCGGGAAGGTGACATCACCACGAAACCGAGGAGCGCGCGCGAAAGAATGACTCAGCCGTTGCGAATCCAACGCCGACACGGGCGCAGCCCGATGCACACCCGTCGTGTCGGCGCAGCATTCCGCGCAGGCCCGGCCCTGCGCCGCGAGCCGTTCCCCGGAATGAATCTCGAGGTCGCGAAGACGCGCGGCGAGAACGTGCGCTCCGGAACGCTCTCCGCGGCGATCCACGCGCTGCTGCTGCTGTTGCTTCTTGCCACGGCGTACCTGGCGCCGTCGATTCGCGAAGAGATCCTGCCGGTGCAGATCATCAAGGAAGAGGCGCCGAAGCCTCCGCCTCCGCCGCCGGTCGAGGAAGTCGAAGCGAAGCCCGAGCCGAAGCCCGAGCCGGCGCCCGCACCGAAGGCACTGGCCGAGCGGCGCTCGCTCGACTTCGCGCCGCAGGCGCAGGCCGTCGCGCCGCAGATCGTGAATCCGACGGTGATCCAGCAGGCGGCGCCGTCGATCGCGGCGCAGAAGATCCAGATGAACGAAGTGGCCGCAGTCGTCGCTCCAAAGGACATCGCGCACGCGACCGTCGTCGCTGAGCGCGCGGTCGCGATCGATTCCGTCGCCACCGCGCAAGTCGCGAAGGTGGACCTCGGTGCGGCGTCGGCACCGGCGCTGCGCGGCCAGACGAACGCCGCACTTCCGACCGGCGCGTCGGCCGGCCCGCATCAGGTCGTCGCGGAGGGAAGCACCGTCGGCACCGGAACGGCCGTGAACCTCGGCAGCGGATCGTCGGTGCGCGAGGGCATCGCGAGCGGTCGCGACGTGCTCGGCTCACCCGACGGCGCGCCGCTCGCCAACGTGAACACGCGCGTGGGTCAGGGCTTCATGCGCGGTGACGGGGGCAACGGCACCGGCGGCGACGGCGGAGGCAACTTCGACGACTGTCTGAAACGCCCCGAGGTGCAGAGCTACGTGGAGCAGATCCGCACGCGCATGTATCAGCGCTGGATCCTGCCGAACGACGCCCCGACCGGACAGAAAGTGCTGCTGCGCTTCACGCTCGACGCCAGCGGCTCGGTCATGAATGCGGAGCTCGCGTCCGCGAGTGACTCGACGATCGGCGCGACCGCCGTCGAAGCGCTGCGCTCCGCCGCGCCCTTCGCGGCGATGTCCGATCGCGTGCGCTGTCTCGCGCGCCACGGCATGACGGGAACGTTCACCGTGCCGTCCGCTGTGAACTGAAGTGCAGCGACTCTCCCTCCTGCTCCTCGCGCTCGCCCTGTGGCTCGCGCCCGAGCTGGCGCTCGCTCAGCAGACCAAGAACAAGGTCGTGCTCGAGTACGACGAGAACGAGCACCTGGCTCGGCGCAAGACCGACACCAACGGCGACGGCATCTTCGACGAGACGATCTTCTACAAGAACGACGTCCCCGAGCACGCCGAGGCCGACACCAACTACGACGGCAAGATCGACCTCTGGATCCGCTACGACGTCGCCGGCAAGGAGATCGCGCAAGAGCGCGACACGAACCTCGACGGGAAGGTCGACCGCTGGCTCGCGCTCGAGAACGGCCAGCCCAAGGTGCAGCGCGACGACAAGAACTTCGACGGCAAGCCCGAGTCCGTGGTGTATTTCGAGAACGGCGAGCGCACGCGTTCCGAGGAAGACACGAACGGCGACGGCCGCGTCGACCGCTGGGTGACTTACGCGCACGGCAAGCCCGTGCGCGTCGAGGACGACCAGACCGGCGACGGCAAGCCCGACGTGCGCGCCGAGTTCGACGCCGACGGGAACAAGAGCATCGAGGTCCAGGACACGAACCGCGACGGCCGCTTCGACGTGACCATCCGCTACGAGAAGGGCGTGAAGGTGCGCGTCGAGGAAGACACGAACGGCGACGGCCAGGCCGACATCGTCACGACTTACCAGGGCGACACCATTCTGCGTCGCGAGGCCGACACCGACGGCAACGGCTCGCTCGACACCGTCTCCACCTACCAGAACGGGAAGGAAGCGAAGCAGACGCGCGACATCGACGGCGACGGCAAGCCCGATCTCATCGCCACGTTCGATGCGCAGGGCGTGAAGGTGAAGGAGGAGCACTTCGCCAAGGGCGCGACCGCTCCGACCTTGGTGCGCACGTTCGCGAACGGTCAGCGCGTGCGCGAGGAGCAGGACACCAACGGCGACGGCAAGCTCGACCAGACCACCGACTACGCCGGCGACAAGCCGACCAAGAGCGTCGCCGACACCAACTTCGACGGCAAGCCGGACACGACCGTCACTTACACCGACGGGAAGAAGGTGCGGCAAGAAGAAGACCGCAACGGCGACGGCAAACCCGACGCGATCTACGCGTTCGACTCCGAAGGCCGAGTCACTTCCCAGAGTCTCGACGAGGATCACGACGGGCGCTTCGAGCAAGTCACCGAGTCGAAGGAAGGTCAGATCCAGCGCCGCACCGTCGACGCGAACGGAGACGGCAAGCCCGAGCGGCTCGAAATCTTCGGCGAGGGCCACTTGGTGCGCGTCGAGCTCGACGAGAACGGCGACGGCAAGACCGACCTGTGGAACTTCTACGATCCGAAGGAGCGGCTCGAGAAGCAGGAGCAGGACGCGGACCACGACGGCAAGGTGGACACGTGGGTCGTCCTCGATCCCGCGTCCGGCAAGGAGCAGCGCGTCCTCAAGGACACCGACGGCGACGGCAAGGCCGACACGTGGCGGACCAACGATCCGAACGGCGTCACCGTGAAGCTCGAAGAAGACACGAACAAGGACGGCCAGCCCGATCGAGTCACGGAGTTCGTCGACGGCAAGCCGGCGCGCTTCAGCGAGGACAAGAACCGCGACGGCAAGCCGGAGGTGCGGGGCGAGTTCGGCCCCGACGGCCAGGTCGTGCTCGAGGAGCAGGACACCAAGGGCACGGGCAAGTTCGATCTGCGAGTCACTTACGCGAACGGCCAGAAGGTGCGCGAGGAGCGCGACAGCAAGGGCACCGGCCGCTTCGACGTCGCGACCACCTTCGAGAACGGCAAGCCCGTGCGCCAGGAACAGGACACCAAGGGCACGGGCAAGTACGACTCAGTCATCGGCTTCAAGAACGGCGAGCAGGCGACACAGGAACGCGACACGAACGGCGACGGCAAGGTCGATCTCTGGGTCACCTTCGACGCGCAGGGCAAGGCGCAGAAGGAGGAGATCGACACGAACGGGGACGGCAAGCCCGACGTCGTGAAGCTCTACCAAGCGGGCGAGCTCGGGCGCGAAGAGCAGGACCGCGACTTCGACGGGAAGTTCGAGCTGGCGATCTCGTACACCGGCGGCAAGCCCGCGCACTCCGAGGCGGACACCGACGGCGACGGCAAGCCCGACGTGATCATCGAGTACACGAACGGCGTGAAGTCGAGTCAGACGGAAGACACCAATCACGACGGCAAGCCCGACGTGCGCACCACGTTCGCCGCCGACGGCACGCCGCAGCGGACCGAGGCCGACACCGACGGCGACGGCCGCTTCGAGACGGTCACCTATCTCGAGAAGGGCCAAGTGGTTCGCAGCGAGAAGGACTCGAACGGCGACGGCAAGCCCGATGTGTTCGCGTGGTACGCCGGCGGCGCGATCGTGCGCCAGGAAGAGGACGCGAACTTCGACGGCGTGATCGACAAGCGCTCGTCGACCGGGCAGGGCGGCGGCCAGGTTCAGGAGGCCGACTCGAACGGCGACGGCAAGATCGACACCTGGCTCACACTCGACGCCGCCGGAAACGTGACTCAGAAGCAGGAGGACAAGGACGGCGACGGCAAGCCCGACGTCACCGTGCAGCTGCGCGATGGAAAGCCGGTGCGGCTCGAGCAAGTGACTGCCGGCTGCAGGACGCTCATTCAGGATTACGACGCGGCAGGCAACGTCGTGCGCGAGGAGAAGGACACCAACGGTGACTGCAAGATCGACACGTGGACCTACCTCGCGAACGGCGTCGTCGTGCGCCAGGGGCAGGACACGAAGGGCGCGGGCAAGCCGGACGTGCTCACCGTCTTCGGCGCCGACGGGAAGCCCTCGGAGCAGGAGCTGATCTCCGATCCCAAGCGCAAGCGCCCGGACAAGCGCCTGTTCCTCGATCCCGCGGGCCAAGTCACTGCACAGTGCGTCGACACCGACGGCAACGGCACGCTCGACGCGCGCGCAATCGTCGCAAACGGCGTCGTGAGTCAGGTCCTGATCGACACGAAGGGCAAGGGCCGCGTCGACCAGCGCGAGATCTACAAGGACGGGCAGCGCGTCGAGCTCGAGGCCGACACCAACGGGGATCGCAAGGTCGACGTGATCCAGACCTTCGAAGGCGGCCAGCTCGCGCGCCAGGACGAAGACACGAACTTCGACGGCGTCATCGACCGCAGCTTCGCGGCAGGGAAGCCCGTCGCCGTGCCCGCGAACCCCAAGATCGAGATCGAGCCGTTCGCCGCGCTCGACTGCGGCCGCTTCAGCGACTTCTGGACGACGAGCCGCTGAGGCGCGAGACCCGCGCCGCTCACAAGTATCGCCTTCGCCTGCGCTATCTCCGTGCTCCGCCCAGTGACTCGAGCGTGTTCGCGCGTCCGCCCAAGGTGTGCGCGATTCCGGACAGCAGCGCGAAGACTCGCGCCACGAGCACGAAGTCACTCGGGACTTGGACGATCGGATCCTTGCGGATCGACTCGAAGAGCTCGTCGGTCACCTCTTCGCTCAGCTCCCCGCGCGCGTTGCCCTGCGCGTTGCCGCGGCGCGCGTTGTTCATCATCTGGCGCGCGATCAGGCTGTAGGTCTCGGGGTCGCCCGTCTTCGTGCGGAAGCCGAGCTCCTTGAAGGCGCGCACCATCGCGGACTCGTTCTCGGTCATCATCGAGAACATCAGCTCGAAGAGACCGAGCCCGAAGCCCTTGGGGAGCTGCTTCGCGAGACCGAAGTCGAGAATCACGAAGCGCGGCCCCGGCTGGATCAGCACGTTGCCCGGATGAGGGTCGGCGTGGAAGAAGCCGAGGCCCATGATCATCTGGTTCCAGAGGGACGTCATGCCGGCCACCACGTCGACGGGATCGATGCCCGCGGCTTCGAGCGCCGCGCGGTCGTTCACCTTGATGCCCGACACGAGCTGCATCGTGATCACGCGCGCGCCGGAGTGCTCGTAGTCGATCTCCGGCACGACGACGTTCGAGTCACTCGCGAAGAGTGCGCGGATCCGGTCGGCGTTCTCGATCTCGCGCCGGAAGTCGAGCTCGAGCGACAAGTGAGTCTGCAGCTCGTCGAGCAGCGGCAGGAGCTCGAGCGGCTGCGGGTCGAAGCGCTCGTAGATGCGACAGATCCTGCGCAGCGCGGCGAGGTCGGTGCGCACGATGTGCTCGATGTCCGGGTACTGGACCTTCACCGCGACCTCGCGCCCGTCGTGGAGGCGCGCGCGGTGCACCTGGGCGAGCGAGGCCGACGCGAGCGGGGTCGTATCGAAGCTCGAGAACACCGCGTCGAGCGGCTTCGCGAGCTCGCTCTCGACGACGGCGCGAATCACTTCGAACGCGCGGGGCGGGACGCGGTCCTGTGCGCGCGAGAGCGTCCGCACGTACTCCGGCGGGAACACGTCGGAGCGCGTGCCGACCACCTGACACACTTTCAACAGCAGCCCGCGCAGGCGCGTCGCGGTGCGGTAGATCTGCTCGGCGTTGCGCTGGTGGATCGCCGAGTAGTCGCGCTTCGACGGGTCGCGGCCGAGCGCCTTGTCCCACCAAAGCGGCACCTTCTCGCGCAGCCACACGCACAGCGCCGTGTAGCCGATGCGCGCCCCGCGCAGCGCGCGCTCGAGCTCGATGCGGACGCGCCTCAAGGAAGTAACAGCTCGAGCCGCTCGTCGTCGCGCTTGGGGAACACCCAGCCCGCGTCGAGACTCTCGAAGCGGCGCGCGAGCTCGGCCGCGCGCGGCGTGTCGTCGAGCGCGAGGTGAATCGCGCGCTGCACGTCGGCGCGGTCGCGCGCGGGGCGGGTCGACGCGATCTGGCGCAGCTGTGTCTCGAGGATGCGATCGACGACGACCTGACCCGAGAGCTCGCCCTTCCCGTCGGCCGAGCGCAAGCTGCGCGCGCGCAGCTCCGACAGCGCCGTGCGCAGATACTCGACGTGCGGCTTCTCGTCCGCCTGAATGTGCGCGACGAGCGCGCGTGCTCCCGTCGGATCGGCCGAGACCTCCGGATCGCCGAGCAGCGCCTTCGCCCACTCGAACACGTCCTCGGCGAAGATTTCGATCACCATCACGTTCGCCATGAAAGTGACTGCGTCCTCGAGCTTCGCGGACAGCTCGGGAAAGAGTCGGCGCCGCTCGCCGCGCCCGCCGCCCATCATCATGGCGAGCAGCACGTCGTCGGGGATCTCGGGCTTGGCGAGACCGAGGTCGCGCGCCGCCTCCCACATCTGCTTGTGACCGCCTTCCTCGCGCCAGCCCGCTTCGTCGCGCGCGTGCGCCTCGAAGAGACCGGTGCCGAGATGCGCGAGAGAGGTGCCACCCAGGTCACCGACCACGTCACGCCCGAGGTCGGGAAGCGGAAGGTCGCGGATGCGCGCGCCGAAGCCCTCGACGATCGAGATCACCGTGAGCGAGCGCGTGATCGGGTCGCGCACGCCTTCCTGGAGAAGGAGCTTGGCCTGCGGGTAGTTCGGGTACTGCGGCGGCACGAAGGCGCGCGGCACGTCGACCAGGGAGTGCCCCTCTTCGCGCAGCCGCGCCTGCCAGGCCTCGATCGCGGGCACGCGGTTCCGAGTCCGCGGCGAGACGTAGCGCCCGTCGAGGAAGCCCCCGTGGCAGCGAACTCCGCCGGCGATGAGCGGCTCGTCGAACGGCGAGTCCGCCAAGAGCTCGTCGCGAGTCCACTCGAGCTTGGTCATCGCTTCTCCTCGGGGTTCCGCCCAGTCTCGCGCGCGCAGCTCTGCGACTCAAGCCGCTCGCATTCGCGTCCGCATCCGTATGCAGGTCGGGAGGAGAACCTCACACGAGCGTGGGGATTTCTTCCTCAATTTGCTTCCCCGGCAGAGAGTTCTCCTGTTAGCATGCGAGTGCATCTTTCGCGTCGGACGACTTGGAGGGAGACCGATGCTTCATCACAGGGGGTGGCTTGCCGCGGCCGTTGCTGCGCTTCTGGGGTTCGCAGCGCCCGCGCAGGCTGCGCACTACCAGTACTCGAGCGGCACGGCGACGATCACCGCCAGCGGGCCGACCGGAATCATCGGCTCCGCCCCGTTCGCGTTGAGCGGCGCCTTCGCAGACTTCGACACAGATGCGGGTCTGCTGACTGACTTCCACTTCACGACCGCGCCGAATCAGTGGCTCGTGTTGAACACCCCCCTCGGCGGCTACGACCAGATCTGGGTGAACAGCGCCTCGGTCTCTCCGGGGCCGGGATTTGCGACGACGCAGACGACCTTGAACTCGCCGGGTCACTGGAACATCAAGGTGAACCCTCTCGCCATCGACGCGACCTTCACCGCGAAGAACTCGGTCACGCTCGCAACGCTCGGTCCGGTCACTCTGCCGACCATCGTGAGTCCCTATGACCTGAACGCGACGATCGACGCGAACGCGGACTCTTTCACGTTGCAGGGCATCACCATCGGAGCCTTCACAGTGTCTGGAACCCCGATCGTCGTCGGTGCGGTGATCACGTTCCACGGTGCGACGCCGGTGCCCGAGCCGGCGGCGTTTGGATTGCTCGCGCTCGCCGGATTGGCGCTCGCGTCTGCGAGGAGCCGCGCGCGATGCGCATGACGAAGAGAATTTCGATCGCGTTCAGTGTGTGGCTCCTGGCGACGGCTCCCGCGTTCGCCTCCACGCTCTTCACCGTCGCGGCGAGCGGACTCACCGCGTCGAGCGCGAACTACGGCTGCCCGGCGGGCTCGTTCGACTGCTTCGTGTCACTCGACTTCCAGCTCGCCGCGCCTGCCAACGCGACCGGCACGATCGCGGTGAACTCCGCGGTCACGATCGCCACGATCAGCCTCGACGTCGCGAGCGTCACCTTTGCTTCCGTTCCCGGCGGCAGCCCCAGCGACGTCTTCACCAACGTCCACTACCAGGGATCCGTCTCCGTCTCGGGCTCGTCGACGAACTTCAGCCAGAACGCGGGCCCCGGCCCTGGCTCGGTTTCGGGGCTCTTGAACGGCACTCCGTTCACGAGCTCCTCGGCGATCGTCAACCTGAGTTGCTTCGTGGTCGGCTCCGGCCAGTGCGGACTCGCGTTCGGCCCCCAGGCCTTCGCGGTCGACGGGCAGAACTGGTTGCACACGTTCGACGTGTTCGTGACGGCCACGCCGATTCCCGAGCCTTCGGCGATCGCGCTCGTGCTGCTCGGCGCTGCAGGGCTGACTCTCCGCCGACGGTGACGCTGCATACAGCGGCGGCCCCGGGGCTGTCGCATGTTGTACGATCGTCGTATGCGGAACGCGCTCGCAAGCCTGATAGGCGCAGTGTGTCTCCTTGCCGGTGCAGCTCGTGCGCAGAATCCGTTGCTCGAGCTGGTCACCGATCAGGCCGACATGCCGTCGTATCTCGCGGATCCCAACGACGGCACGGGGCGGCTCTTCATCAGTGAGCTCGGCGGCCGCGTGCGCATCTTCGCGAACGGTCACTTGCAAGACCCGAACGATGCGTTCCTCGACGTCCACAACTCGGTGAGCCTGGCGGGCGAGGGCGGGATGCATTCGATCGCCTTCGACCCGAACTTCGCTGTGAATCACTACGTGTACGTCGAGTACACCCGGCCGGGCTCGGGTCACCCGCTCGACACGGAAATCGCGCGCTACACGGCGATGGACGGCGATCCGAACCACGTCGACCCGGCGAGCGTGCACATCGTCGTGGTGCTGCAGGGAAGCGACTTCAACAACCACAAAGGCGGGCAGCTGCAGTTCGGGCCGGATGGCTTTCTGTACTTCGCGTGGGGCGACGGCGGCTCGCAGGACAACCCGAGCTGCGGCGCCCAAGAGCACGACACGCTTATGGGCAAGATGATTCGCATCGACCCGAGTGGCGACGACTTCCCCATGGATCCGGACCGCAACTACGCGATCCCCCCGACGAATCCGTTCGCGGATCCCAATGACGCGATCCTCGACGAGATCTGGGCGTCGGGGTTCCGCAATCCGTACCGCTTCTCGTTCGATCGAGTCACCGGCGATCTCTGGATCGGCGACGTCGGCGGCAGCATTCGCGAAGAGCTCGACATGCAGGCGCACACGAGTGCAGGAGGTGAGAACTACGGCTGGAAGGTGATGGAGGGCACCACGTGTCACACCGCGATTCCCGGGGCCGCAAACTGCGAGGCCTACGTGAAGCCCTGCAACGATCCCAGCTACACGCCGCCGCTCATCGACTTCGCGCACGGTGCCGGTGACACGATCATCGGCGGCTACGTCTACCGCGGCGCGACCGCGTCGTGGCAGGGCAAGTACATCTTCGCGGACTACGGTCGAGACGACATCTTCGCACTGACTCAGAACGGGAGCGGGTTCGATCGCGTCGTGATCTTCCACCGTGAAGGCCTCGGTCCCGCGTCCTTCGGCCAGGACCACAACGGGGAGCTCTACGTCCTCGGCTTGAACGACAACACGGTCTCGCGCCTGCGCTTCGACTTGCTCGGCCATACGAAGCCGCAGAAGGCCTGTGTCAGCAAGCTGAACGACGGCTTCGTCGGCATCGCGGGCGCGAAGTCGGCGCAGGTCCGGGCGTGTGTCGCCAAGGCCGCAGCCGGGAAGCTCGCGCCCCTGACCGTCGACCAGTGCGTCGACGCGGACCCAAACGGGAAGTTCGCGAAGCTCTCCGCGAAGACCGAGAAGCTCGACACCGATCTGTGTACGGGCCTGCCGCCTGAGGTCGGCTACGCCGGCTTTGCCGCGGGCAATGCGGCGGCGATCGCGTCGGAGGTCGATCTCGCGCACGACGTCCTCGGCGCCGTGCTCGACGACGGAGTGACTCCGAAGACGCAGGATAGACTCGCGGCGGCATGTCAGAAGGCGGTGCTCTCGGCGCTGGCCGCGTGCCAGTCGGCCCGCCGCGCCGAGTTCATCCGCTGCAAGAAGCTCGGCCTGAAGAACGACACGCTGCTCATGAGCGACGATCTCGCCGCGTGTCTGGACGTCGATCCGAAGGCGAGAGTCGCGAAGGCCTGCGATCCCACGACCGGCAAGATCGCGACGCAGGCGATCGCAAAGTCGTGCACGGCGAAGGGCGTGGCCCTCGCGACCGCGTTCTCCGGCTGCAACCTGGCCGATCCCGCGGCTCTGGCCGCGTGTCTCGACGCCAGCGGAAGCTGCCGCACCTGCGAGCTGTTCAACGCTGCCGACGCGCTCGAAACCGACTGCACCACGCGAGGCTGCGCGCCGTAGCGATGAGCGATGCCCGTCCGAGCCCCCGACTCGCCGCGACGGTGCTGCTCGTGCGCGACCGTCCGGGTGGCCTCGAGGTCTTCATGGTCGAGCGCCATCACCAGATCGACTTCGCGACCGGCGCGCTCGTGTTCCCGGGTGGCAAGGTCGATCCTGCCGACGCGGATCCGAGCCTGCGGGCGCGCTGCGGCGAGTCACTCGCGAACGATGACGACGCGCGCGCGCTGCGCGTCGCGGCGATCCGCGAGACGTTCGAGGAATGCGGGATTCTGCTCGCGCGCGCGCGCGGCGCCGCCCAGCTCTTCGCGGGCGCCGAGGCGGGAACCGACTTCGCCGCGCTCGTCCAGCGCGAGGACTTGCTCCTGGCTTGCGATCGGCTCGTGCCCTTCGCGCACTGGATCACGCCGGCGATGGTGCCCAAGCGTTTCGACACGCACTTCTTCCTGGCCGAGGCGCCCGAGGACCAGCTCGCGCTGCACGACGGAAGTGAGTCGGTCGACTCGGTCTGGATCGCGCCGCACGCGGCGCTCCGCGAGGCCGAGACCGGCCGGCGAACCATCATCTACCCGACCTTGATGAACCTGGTACGCCTCGCGGAGTCACGAGACGTGGCGGACGCGCTCGAGCGCGCGCGCAAGCAACCCATCGTGACCGTGCAACCTGCACTCGCGCGCGGCGCCGACGGCAAGGCCGAGCTCGCGATCCCCGCGGACGCCGGCTACCCGCCGCTGCCGCCCGCGCTCGCGCGATTCGCATCCGTGGAGGGGAGCCGGCGATGAGCGACGACACCGAGCTGCGTCGGAGTCTCTCGCGCTGGGAGAGAGCGCGGGCAGAGGTGAGCGGTGCCTGGAAGGAGAGGCGGCGTCTCGCGGCGGCGATGCGCGTGGTCATCTCGCGGCTCGTCGAGAGCGACGCGCCGGAAGCCGAGCTCGCCGCCGCGGCCGACTCACTCGAGCGCTACGCCGACCGACTCGCGACTCACCCGCGCCCGAACCGCTACGAGGGCTGGGCCGAGACTTCGCCCGCCGGCGACACCGGCGGATTCTTCGACCACAGCCCGCTGATCGGCCTCTCGAATCCGCTCTCGCCGCCGATCGAGCTGCGCGCCGAGGAGGATCGCAAGACCGTCCTCGGCCGTGCGGTCTTCGGCGCAGCCTACGAGGGACCGCCGGGCTGCGTGCACGGCGGCTATGTCGCCGCCGCGTTCGACGAGGTGCTCGGCTTTGCGAACGCGCTCTCCGGCACGCCGGGCATGACCGGCACGCTCACCATCCGCTACCGCCGCCCGACGCCGCTGCACACCGAGCTCCGCTTCGAGGCGCGCTACGACCGCAGCGAGGGCCGCAAGATCTTCACCTCGGGCAAGCTCTTCGCCGGCGACTCACTCTGCGCCGAAGCCGAAGGCGTCTTCATCGCCGTTGGCGTCGACCGGTTCCGCGCCCTCTTCGAGGAGCGCCAGCGCCGCGAGCGCGAAGACAAGTCCTAGCCGCGCGACCGGTTCTTCGGTGCGGTCTTCTCGAGCTCAGTGACTGACACCGCGAGGCCGAGCGAGGGCCGTCCCGACCGAGGCCGCAAGCGCCGCAGGCGCGCGCAGTGAGGCGCAGCCGAACGAAGTCATGCCGTGAACGGCGCGAGGCGCGCGGCGACGACGGCCGCGCTCGCGCAGCGCTTGGCCGGGTCCTTGATCATCATCTCGAGAATCAGCTCGGCGAAGCCATCGGGCAGATTCTCGGTGCGCGTGCGCGGATCGGGCGGGGCGGAGTGGCGGTGGTGGTAGGTGACGTCGCCCTCGCGGAACGGGACGCCGCCGGTCACGAGCTCGAAGAACGTCACGCCGAGCGCATAGATGTCGGCGCGCGCGTCCACCGACTCGCCGAGCGCCTGCTCCGGCGCCATGTAGTACGGCGTGCCACCGATCAGTGTCGCCGAGCGGCGCACTTCTTCGACCATCTTCGCGAGACCGAAGTCCATGATCTTCACGACCTTGCCGCGCGTGAAGAAAAGGTTCGCGGTCTTGATGTCGCGGTGCACGATGCGGCGCTCGTGCGCGTACTCGAGGCCCGCGCAGATCTGTACGCCGAGCCGCGCGCAGTCGCGCGCGGACAAGCGGCCCGCGCGCCGCAGGATCACGTGCAGCGGGTCGCCCTCGAGCAGCTCCATCGTGATGAAGAACGTCTGATCCTCTTGATCCGCGTCGAAGAGCGTCACGATGTTCGGGTGATTCAGCGCCGCGGCCGCGCGCGCTTCGCGCAGGAACAGCTGCACCGCCGCGGGGTGATCGCGCAGGTTCTCGGGCAGACGCTTCAGCGCGACCTCGCGACCTAGACGTTTGTCGCGCGCGCGGAACACGACGCCCATCCCGCCGCGCCCGATCTGCTCGATGATCTCGTAGCGGCTCTCGGCCACGACCGGAACCGTCGCCGCAGTGAGTCGGTCGCTCGCGTCGCGTGCGGTCGAGACGCGCTTGCGAAGTGACTCGATGCGAGTCGAGACCTCGGGGTACGTGGGCTCGTCCTCGCGCAACTTCTCCAGCACCTCGAGCGCGCGGCCCGGCTCGCCGCTGCGCTCCAGGAGCTCCGCGAGCCTCGCGCGCAGCGCCGGGTCGACTTCGTTCGCCGCGTCGCGCTCGATGCGCTCCTCGAGCTTGCGCGCGGCGAGGTCGGTGTGGCCCTCGCTCTCCAGCGCATCCGCGAGCAGGAGACAGGCCTCGGCGTAGTTCGGATCGCCGGGCAGGACCTGCTGCAGGAGCTTGATGGCCCGGGCGCGGTCGTCGTTCTCGCGGGCGAGCACGGCAGCTTGGAACGAGTCACCGCTGCGCTCGAGCACGCCGATGACTCGGTCGGTCTCACCGGCTTCGCGATAGCAGGCGAGCGCGCGCTCGTAGTCGGCTGCCGCCTCGTAGGCCTTGCCCGCGCGGATCGGGTCACCCGCGCGCCCGAACATCTCGGCGGAGCGCACGATCTCGCCGGCCTTCTGATAGAGGCCCGCGGCGCGCGACCACTCCGAGAGCTCCTCGCGCAGCTTCGCGGCGTCGGCGAAATACTCGGCGTACTCGTAGTGCTCGGCGGCCCGGCCCTTGTTGCCCTGAGTCGCGTGCATCCGGCCGAGCAGGAAGTTCGAGAGCTTGTCCTGACCCTCGCGGGCGAGGGCGCGCGCCGCAGACGGCACGTCACCCTGCAAGTAGGGAGTCACTGCCGGCGGACAGCCCTTGAAGAGCACGCCCTCGGTGCGACCCAGGTCGACGTCGATCACCTGGGTCGTGTAGCTGTCGACGACCACCTCCCGCTCGGCGACGCGGTCGCCGCTGCCCAGCGCGACGAGGTGCTTTCCGAGCGGCAGGCCGATGCGCGCCGACTGCCCGCGCAGGTGTCGGAAGGTGTCGGGCCGGCCCGCGACGGAGACGGCGCACTCGCGCACCGGCTGTCCGTCCCAAGCGACGCGGATCTCGACCGGGCAGTGTCTCGGCTTCAGGTCGAACTCCACCCGGCGCGTGTCGCGGCTCCCGACCGTCACCTGCTGTGACTCGAACGGCTCCTCGAGCGCGCTGTCGCCGCTCGAGCCGTAGAGCTCGCCGTCGACGGTGATCCAGTATCTTCCGGGAGCGACGCCGCGGAACTGTGTCTCGCGCGACACCAGATAGTGTATCGTGCGCGAAGAGACTCTTCCCTTCGCCGCCTCGCGCTCGGCGGGCGCCGCGCGCTTGCGTCGCGGCCGGCGCCGCGAGAGCGAGACCGTGAAGCTGCCGCGCAGGTCGTCGGGGTAGGCGATGACGACGACGAGGTCGCCGGCGCCGCGCGCCGAGCGCGCGAGCACCAGCAAGACGGCGAGGGCGCCGAGCGCGAGCGTGAGCCAGCGCCGGCCCACGGGCCGCATCGCGAAGGCGCGGAGACGCGAGGCGCGAGCCTGCCACTCGGGCGAGAGCGACGCGTACAGCTGATCGAGCGCGTACTCGATGCGGGGCGCCCAGCGGGCCCAGCTCGCCGCGAGCTCGCTGCGCGCCTCCGGCGGAATCACTCGGTCGAGATCGCCGAACGACGGCGGCTCGGAAGCCTCGGCTGTCTCGCTCGTCTCTCCGGTCGACGACTGCTGGCGCGCGGCCGCCTCGCGCTCGAGCCGGCGCCGGATGCGCTCGCGGAGGCGCGGGTGATCCTCGATCAGCGGATGCGAGTGAGTCTCGTCCTCGCCGAGCGCGTTCCAATCGCGCGCGGGAGCCTCGTCTTCCGCGAGCGGCGCGTTCGAAGCCGGCGCATCCGGCTGTGGGTCGAACGCCGGAGACACCTGGAAGCTGCCCGCGCGCGCAAGGAGCGCGGAGCTGAAGAGCGCCCCAGCGACGAGCAGGGCGGCCACGCAGGCGCGGGTCGAGATAGGCATCGCGTCGGCGAAACTATTCGGTGTCGCGGAGCTTTCGATTGAGCGGCTGCCTGCTCACGCGCGCCATGCTCGCCGCGGCAGGCCGCGCCGAGATAGCATCCCCGAATTGGAGCGGTGACGATGCGTGCGGGGACGTTCCTGACGGAAGAGATCGAACGAGGACCGGCAGGTCCGAAGGTCGGTGCGTTCTTCGACGTCGACGGCACCTTGCTCTCCGGCTTCTCCGGCTTCGCGTTCTGGCGCGATCGACTCCTGTCGGGGCAGATCAGCGCGGCGGACCTCTCCGAGAACGCGCTCGCCTGGGTCGGCTTCCAGCGCGGACAGATCGGATTCTCCGGAATTCTCGCGGCGTGGTCGGGCATGCTGCGCGGAACGCCGGAGCAGGAGCTGGTCGACACCGGCGAGCGTCTCTTCAACTCGGAGCTCGCGGCGCTGGTGTTTCCCGAGTCGCGCGCGCTGGTCGCCGCCCACCTGCGCCGCGGGCACACGGTGGCGATCGTCTCTGCCGCGACGCGCTATCAGATCGATCCGCTCGCGCGGGATCTCGGCATCGAGCGCGTGCTGTGCACGAGGCTCGAAGTCGAGGACGGTCACTTCACAGGCCGCTTCGTGCGACCCGCGTGTTGGGGCGAGGGCAAGGCCGACGCGGTGCGCGTGCTCGCGGCCGAGGAGGGACTCGATCTCGCGCAGAGTTACTTCTACAGCGACGCCGCGGAGGATCTGCCGCTCTTCGAGATCGTCGGCCGGCCGCGCCCGACGAACCCCGATCGGCGACTGACTCGCATCGCCGAGCGCCGCGTCTGGCCGATCCGGCGCTTCGCGAGTCGCGGAAGGCCGAGCTTCGCGGACGTGGTGCGCACCGGCCTGGCCACGGCGTCGAGCGGGCTCGCGCTGGCGCTCGGGGTGCCGCTCGCGCTCATCACCGGTCGGCCCAAGGCGGCGCTCGACTTCGCGCTCGCCGCGTGGGGTGACCTGGGCACCGCGCTCGCCGGCATCGAGCTGCGCGTGCGCGGCGAGGAGCACCTGTGGTCGTCGCGCCCGTGTGTCTTCATCTTCAACCACCAGAGCTCGCTCGACGTGCTGCTGCTCTGCAAGCTGCTGCGGCGCGACTTCGTCGGCGTGGCGAAGCAGGAGCTGCGACGCATTCCTGTGTTGGGTGAGCTGGCGGCGCTTCTGGGCACGGTGTTCGTCGACCGCGCGAACTCGAGCGCCGCGATCCAGGCGCTGCAGCCGGCCGTCGACGCCCTGCGGTCGGGAACTTCGCTCGCGATTGCGCCCGAGGGCACGCGCGCACCGACGCCGCGCCTCGGGCGCTTCAAGAAGGGCGCGTTCCACATGGCCATGCAGGCGCGCGTCCCGATCGTGCCGATCGTGATTCGCAACGCGCTCGACGCGCTGCCCAAGAGTGGGCTCGTGATCCGTCCCGCGACCGTCGACGTCGTCGTGCTGCCGCCCATCTCGACGCGCGACTGGACGCGTGAGTCGCTCGACGAGCACATCGACGACGTGCGCCAGCTGTACGAGGAAGTCCTCGCGACCTAGCCGCGCGCATTGCCCTAGAATCCGCCGCCATGGGGGGCGACCGACATCCGCGCGACCGGCTGATCCCGGCGCTCGGTCTCACCGACGCGACACTCTTGTGCGTGGCGTCGGTGATCGGCTCCGGGATCTTCCTGACTCCGGCCGCGATCGCGGAGCGACTGCCGCATCCCGGCTTGATCCTCACGGTGTGGCTCACGGGCGGCGCGCTCTCGCTCGCGGGCGCGCTCGCGAACGCCGAGCTCGGGGCGATGTATCCGCACGCCGGCGGCGACTACGTGTATCTGCGCGAGGCGTTCTCGCCGTTCGCCGGTTTCGTGACCGGTTGGGTCTCGTTCCTCGCGATCTTCACCGGCACCGTCGCGACCCTGGCCGCCGGCACCGCGGAGGCGCTCGCCGCGTTCGTGCCGATGGGCGAGGGCGCGAAGCTCGCGGTGGCGCTCGTCGCGACCTTGGGCGCGAGCTGGCTGAACGTCGTCGGCGTGCGCGAGAGCGCGCGCGTGAACAACGCGGGCGCCGCGCTGAAGGTCGTCGCGCTCGCGGCGCTGGTCGTGCTCGCGCCGTTCCTCGGAGCGGGCGATGTGACTCGACTCGCGGTCTTCGCGCCCGGCGCGGGGAGCTCCTCGTGGAGTGACTTCGGGCTGGCGCTCTCGCCCGTGCTGTTCAGCTATCTCGGCTGGAACGCGACCGTGTACGTCG